>ERZ1740072.364-NODE-364-length-18780-cov-8.972176_pt1 | contig 18780 bp, 15 predicted proteins | sample MGYA00581733_ERZ1740072 | MGnify/ENA primary metagenome ERZ1740072 (study PRJEB43018, sample SAMN04849741) | marine metagenome | isolation source: floating plastic debris | place: Pacific Ocean | collected 2008-08-30 | study: EMG produced TPA metagenomics assembly...
TATGTCAAGGTTCATCTACTCATTCACACATTCTTAAAGACCGACATCTGTCCGGAAGGTTTTGATAATTCTGTAAAGCCGCTACCAAGGTTCTGTAAATCTAACGAGATGCGATCGCGCTAATTCTGCGGATCTTCACCCGTACGTACAAATTCAGCCTGCTCTAAAATCAACGCAGAAAAATCCTGCTGTCCGGTGGCAGCAAAGAGCCGAGCCGCCTTTTCGTAATTTTCCACAATATCCGCTCGAACATCGTCAGGCAGATCGTTAGGACTGCTAAACGCTTCCCCCATCGATAGCGCCTGCTGTCGCAGCAGCGCATCCGCTCTACCCAAATACGAGTTTGGATCGTTGGGCATCAAAACCGTCGCGGCCTCATAGGCCTCAGCCGCCTGGCCGTAGTCCTCTGACTGCATCAGCTCCAGCGCTCGGTCATAGACCTGCTCAAAATCGGTCGCGGGTTTTACCGACACCCGGTAGCTGCCCCCCAGCTGACCATAGAAAGACCCTGCCAGTACCGTATACTCCCCCGTTTCCGGTAGCTCCATGACAATCGTGGCCTGGGGGGTGCCGTTGTAGTCATCGTTCTGCTCCAAAATTTCCCCTGCCGGGTTTAAGAGCGTCACAAAGGTATCAAAGTCCTCGCTGACCATCTCAATGATGACCGCCTGACCGGCCTCACCTGCAAACGTATACACATCCTGCTGAGGCTCAAACTCAACCGTTTCTTCAAGGATGGCTTCAGCCGCCGCGGGTGTGGCGCTTGTAAGCACTGCCAGCATCGCACTCCACGCCAGGTGTCGCAGTCGAGGGAGTAATTTTTGCGATCGCAGAGAATGGACCGATCTACAACCGGCGTCATTTAATAAGTTCTTATCCTTAAAGCCACCATGAGGATCAGCAATGCCCGATTTGTTCACCCAATAACCCCGTAAACTACCTATAGAAAAGCTAAGCATAGAACTCCTTAGTCTGCCTACAGCAGCAATTTTTAGTCAGCAATGCACAACAGCGGATATTGTTCATCCACGCTTCGATTGTTCTGGCCAAGCGCCTTGTGTGTCGGCTGTCTAGGACTATGGTTCAACCTGAGCCATCCAGTCCAGGCTCAGTCGGCACACCCACCCATTGGTAGACCTGCGACAACTCCAGCCGCCAATATAGACCAGATTGTGCTGCCCCCTGCAGACGATGTGCCAGAAGAAATACTAAGAACTGAAATCATTTTTGATGCCCGCTCACCCCTAGATGGGGGCCCCCTCTCTCCTGCCGACTACGCTCAGCTCAAAACAGAGCTAGCCGCCTCTCAAACGACGCTGACCCTCAACTCCGATATTCGCTACATCATATTTTTGCTACAGGCCCGTCGTACGTTTAAACCAGTCATTCCATTTTTACCGTAAGCCAGAAATCTGAGGAAACAGACTGGTAGCCGCGCCGATTTTCCAGTTATCCCAAGGCTTTTTCTCAGGAAACGAATCTTTTGTAACAAGCAAATGTTGTTACGTTCTGTTAACCTAAACTTCATAGTGTTTAACGCTAAGACCGCGTTCTAGCACACCACCCTCTTTAAAAAGAAAGAACGTTTTACATACGCTTAGGTTTAGATTTTTATGGCATTAACAACGGCCCCAGAGCAAATTGACCGGATTGTTGGTAACTATCATCACAATCCCTATGACGTTCTTGGTCCCCACCGCATTCAAATGGATGGTAAAGACATTTGGACGGTGCGTGCCTATCTACCCAAAGCTGAGGCTGCCTGGGTTGTCCTACCCGAAAGTCGTCAAGATGTGCCGATGAGCAACGAGCACCATGGCGACTTTTTTGAATGCGTGCTCGATATCGATGATCTCGCTAGCTATCAGCTGCGCTACAAAGCTGACGGCCATGAGCATGTTGTCTACGATCCTTACGCGTTCCGGTCGCCGTTGGTGACTGAATATGATGCCTATCTCTTTGCTGAAGGCAACCACCACCGCATTTATGAAAAACTCGGTGCTCACCTCACCACTATCGACGGGGTTACCGGTGTTTACTTCGCGGTGTGGGCACCCAATGCACGCAACGTTTCCATCCTGGGCGACTTTAATGGCTGGGACGGCCGCCAGCATCAGATGAGTATTGGCTACGGCGGTATCTGGGGGCTATTTATCCCTGAAGTTACCATCGGCACCGCCTACAAGTACGAAATCAAAAACCACGAAGGTCATATTTACGAAAAGTCGGACCCCTACGGTTTCCAACAAGAGGTCCGACCCAAAACCGCGTCCATCGTGACGGATCTCGATAGCTATAGTTGGCAAGACGACACCTGGATGGAAACCCGTCGTCATCAGGACCCCATGACTCAGCCGGTATCGGTCTATGAGCTACATTTGGGTTCCTGGATGCATGAGGCCTCTGACAGCCCGGCGATACAGGCTGATGGCTCAAAAGCTCCCGTGGTCACCGTCGCTGACCTCAAACCCGGTGCTCGTTTTCTCACCTATCGCGAGCTGGCCGATAAACTTATTCCCTATGTCAAGCGGTTGGGCTTTACCCACATCGAACTGCTGCCTGTGGCCGAGCATCCCTTTGATGGGTCTTGGGGCTATCAGGTAACCGGCTACTACGCCGCCACCTCTCGCTACGGGTCTCCCGAAGACCTAATGTACTTTATCGACCAGTGTCACCAAAACGGTATTGGTGTCCTGGTGGACTGGGTTCCTGGTCACTTTCCCAAAGACGGCCACGGACTGGCCTTTTTTGACGGTACGCACCTTTACGAACATGCCGACCCCCGCAAGGGCGAGCACAAGGAGTGGGGTACGCTCGTCTTCAACTACGGTCGCAATGAGGTGCGTAACTTCCTGGTGGCCAACGCTCTGTTTTGGTTTGACAAGTACCACATCGACGGCATCCGGGTAGACGCGGTCGCTTCGATGCTTTACCTGGACTACAACCGAAAGCACGGAGAGTGGGTGGCCAACGACTACGGCGGTCGCGAAAATATTGAAGCCGCAGACTGCCTGCGGCAGGTCAACCATCTGCTGTTTAGCTACTATCCTGGCGTACTCTCTATTGCTGAAGAATCTACGTCCTGGCCTATGGTGTCCTGGCCCACCTATGTCGGCGGTCTAGGCTTTAACCTTAAGTGGAATATGGGCTGGATGCACGACATGCTGGACTATTTCGGCATGGACCCCTGGTTCCGTCAGTTTCACCAAAACAACGTTACCTTTAGCATCTGGTACGCCTTTAGCGAGAACTTTATGCTGGCGCTGTCCCACGATGAGGTAGTCCACGGCAAGAGCAATATGATTGGCAAAATGCCGGGGGATGACTGGCAAAAGCTGGCCAACATGCGCTGTCTGTACACCTACATGTTTACCCACCCTGGTAAAAAGACCCTGTTTATGGGAATGGAGTTTGCCCAGTGGAGCGAGTGGAACGTTTGGGGCGACTTGGACTGGGACCTGCTGCAGTTTGAGCCCCACGCCAAGATGAATACATTTATGGAAAAGCTCAATGCGGTCTATCGCAGTGAGCCCTCTCTCTATACCCAGGACTTCGACCAGCAGGGCTTTGAGTGGGTTGACTGTAGCGACAACAGCCACAGCGTGGTGGCCTTTATTCGTCGCGATAAAGACAGCGCCGAGTTTATCGTGACGGTCTGCAACTTTACCCCACAGCCCCACAGTCACTATCGAGTAGGCGTCCCTGCGAAAGGCTACTATCGCGAAATCTTTAACAGCGACGCCCGCGAGTTTGGCGGTAGCAATATGGGTAACCTGGGCGGCAAATGGTCCGAGGACTGGGCCTATCACAACCGGGCCTACTCGCTGGATCTGACCCTGCCGCCGCTGGCGACGGTTGTATTTAAGTTAGACCCGGCTCGCACCTCTTCGGCGGCGCTGTCTGGGTATGCGTCGTAGCCTCAGCTGAAACAACGTTTGCGGGTAGGTTCATATGGCCCTACCCGTTTTTTATGGCATGCCTAGGGTTTCCCAGTCTTTGGTTGTGGGGCCAAAGCGTTCGTTGGCACTTTGCTCAGCAGACTTAAGCGACGGATACCACGCGCTGAGGCTGTAGTCGCCGTCAAGTTCAGCGGCCAGTAGGCTATATCCATGACCATCAAATTCGATAGCTAAACGTACAGCGGCTCCAAAGGCCAATTCGGGAGGCTTGAGAGGCACCCCCTGAGGAATCTGCCACGAACGAATCTGCTTAACCACCATAGAAGGCATGAATCACGAATAATTTATCCTTGGCGACAAATTATTGGCACAACTTCCCTTATACGTGATTTAGCGGTGTTTTTTGTATAAATTTAGTCTGCAGGCCCTGACAAGCTAGCTCCGAGAAATTACTTAGTTGTCGCTCTGAATATATCTCTGGGCCTGTTCTTCAGCTGTTAGGTCAGCTAGAGAAACGTCGGTTCTCAGAACACGTCCTGTGGGTCCAACGATCTGACGTGGCAGGGTTTGGCTATCCACTAACTCCATTCGATTCATGTTGTAGGTGGTGTAGACCGTTGCGTCAGTATCAAAGAAAAAGTCGAGCACCGTCATAGTTTGCATGGCGGCATCGGTGCGGTTTAGCCAGGTGCGGGGACCGCTGCCCAACGCGCCGGTGTGGAGCAGCTCCAGATTGCCGACATGCCCTGGATAGTAGGCGTGGTGATGTCCGCTCATATAGGTGTGGACGCTGTGACGCTCTAGCAGCGCCTGCAGCTGGTCAGAGTTATTGAGTAGTTCGCCATTGCGATCGCGTCCCTGAGAAATGGCATACAGCGGCAAGTGCCCCAGGGCAATCCGAAATTTAGCTTCCTGAGCAGCGGCGCTACTCAGCTGCCGATCGGCCCAGGCGATCTGGTCAGCAGGCACATTAGCCGACGAAGCGTCCCACACCAGGTAAAAAATATCGTTCTGCTTAAAGCTGTAGTAATAAGGGAAACTGCCCATATCAACGTACTGCAGATCCAAATCATTCTGGTGAGCCTGCCAGTAGCGAGTCGTCACCTCGCGGTCAATGGGATACACATAGCTGCCCTGGCTTTGCAGGCTCGACGCGTCATGATTACCAATGGTTAAAGCAAAGGGAATATTAGCCTCACGAATGGGACTAAGAATGAGATTGTCAAACCCATCCCACATCGCTTCTACCTCAGCCGTGTTTAAAGAAACACTCTGACCTGCCACCATATCGCCCACACACAGCACAATATCCGGCTCCCATTGGGGCAAAATAGACACCCCTTTCATCACTTCTTGGCGGTAGTCTACCGAACCATAGCGAGCGTTCAAGTCGCTGATTACCACCGCGCGTACGTCACCGCGTTTGGGCGCAAAGAGCTCTGCGGGACCAACGGCTTTACCAAAACTGGGATGACGCTTGGGCACAGCTGGAGCAGCAGCAACTGGCTCAGATGTCTTTAAGGAACCGGTAGTAGTTGAACCAGTAACAGACTGGGCGATGGGACGGCTGGAGCAGGCTCCAATGGCTAAGCTACTGAGCAAAAGAAAGCGACGCCGATTGAACATATATTTTGAGGTGGTTTAAGTGCCTATGGGCAAGGTAGCGCAGGGAGCAATCTGCGTAAAGATGAAACTCTACTACACTTGGATTAAAGCCGTATCCTGGACAGCGTCATGACCGCGACTAAAATTCAACCGATGCGTTGGACGGTCGAAGACCTAGACGGTCTTCCTGACAATGGCAACCGCTATGAAATCATTGACGGAGCTTTGCACATGTCCCGCGCGCCCCATGTGGACCATCAGGATGTGGCTGGGGCAATCTATTCCGAGCTGCGGAGTTGGTCCAAGCAAAGTGGTACGGGTCGAGCTGCATTTGCTCCAGGAGTGATCTTTTCATCGACGGATGCTGTAATTCCAGATGTTGTTTGGATTAGCAACGCCAGAGCTAACCTGTTGTTAGACGAGTCTGGGCATTTTACCGGAGCACCCGAAATTATGATTGAGGTGCTGTCACAATCTCAGAAAGATAAAGAACGAGACCAAAAAACTAAGCTCAAACTCTATTCCAACCAGGGTGTCGTGGAGTATTGGATTTTTGATCGAGAGTTGGGGCTGGCTGAAATCTACCGTCGTGAGGAAGGACAGCTAGTCAAGGTCCTAACGCTTTACTCTACAGATACGTTGACCAGTCCGATTCTTCCCGGTTTTAGCTGTGCCATTGCCACTCTGTTTGCATAAGGATCTCTCGCAAAAACTTTCCAGTCAGTCGTTCTCTCAGACATTTAGTCAGTCATTTAGAAAGAGCAAGCAGTCGGGATGCAATGGGCTGATATAGCGTTTTCTTATTGGCTAATTTAGAAAAATGAGCTGCAAAAGTTAGGGTTTTGCGACACAATAAAGACTAAAGCAACATCAGTGTTGTTAAAGTTGTGCGTTTTGTAGAACGCCCTATTGAAGCATATAGGAAGTGATCCCATGGTTGTAGCTGCTCCCCTTGCTAACTCAGCTGAAAAGCGTCTGACTCTGGCGACAGAAAATCTGGCAGACGATACGACCGTCATTCGCTCCCTAGATTGGGACCGGGACCGGTTTGATATTGAGTTTGGTTTGCAGAATGGCACAACCTACAATTCCTACCTCGTGCGCGGGGAGAAGACGGCTCTAATCGATACGTCCCACGCTAAGTTTCAGCAGCTCTATATGGACGCGCTGCAGGGACTAATCGACCCGAAAGAGATTGACTATATTGTCATTAGCCACACCGAGCCAGACCACAGTGGCCTAGTCAAAGATGTACTGGACATCGCTCCTCAGGCGGTGGTGGTAGGTGCTAAAGTCGCGGTCAAATTCCTTGAGGATTTGGTCCACCAGCCCTTTGAGTCTCAGCTGGTGAAAAGTGGTGACACCCTGGACCTGGGTAACGGACACGTGCTGGAGTTTGTCAGCGCCCCCAACCTGCACTGGCCGGATACGATTTTTACCTACGACCAAAAGACTGGGATTCTCTACACCTGTGATGCGTTTGGAGCCCACTACTGCACCGACGACACGTTTGATGAAGACCTAGACGCGCTGTCTCCTGACTTTCGTTTTTACTACGAATGTTTGATGGCGCCCAATGCCCGCTCGGTAATTTCTGCGATGAAGCGGATGGACAAGCTGGGGGATATTAGTACCATCGCTACAGGTCATGGCCCACTGCTGCGCCACAACCTGGAAGAGCTGACCGAGCGCTATCGCCGCTGGAGCAATGAGAAAAGCAAAGCTGAAAACACGGTGGCGATTTTTTATGTGTCGGACTATGGATATTGCGATCGCATCTCCCAAGCTCTAGCCAAAGGCGTCACCAAGACCGGCGTGGCCGTCGAAATGATGGACATGCGTCTGGCTGACCCCCACGATGTGACGGAGCTAGTGGGTCGGGCCAAGGGAATTCTCATGGGGATGCCGCCGTCATCGGGCCAGGGAGCCGAAGAAATACAGACAGCTCTAAGCTCTATTTTGGCCGCCGTCAACAATAAGCAAGCCTTTGGTCTGTTTGAATCCTACGGTGGTGACGATGAACCCATTGATACGCTGCAAAGCAAGCTGCAGGATCTTGACCTAAAATCGGCCTTTGACCCCATTCGCGTTAAAGATACACCATCGGAAGCGCTCTACCAGCTGTGCGACGAGACCGGCACCGACCTGGGTCAGGAGCTGGCTCAGGCCAAGAAAATCAAAAAGATTAAAAATCTGGACGCCGACCTACAAAAGGCGCTGGGTCGCATTAGTAGCGGTCTGTACATTATCACGGCGGCCAAAGGAGAAGTCACCAGCGCTATGCTCGCCTCCTGGATTTCCCAGGCCAGCTTTAAGCCATTGGGCTTTACCATTGCAGTGGCCAAGGACCGGGCAATTGAGTCTCTGATGCAGGTGGGCGACACCTTTGTGCTGAACATTCTTGAAGAAGGCAATCACCTGCCGCTGATGAAGCACTTCCTCAAGCGTTTTCCCCCCGGTGCTGACCGCTTTGCTGGCATTCGCACCCGCCCGGCCAACAACAAGTCACCCATTCTGGCGGACGCCCTGGCCTATCTGGAATGTACTGTCACAACACGGATGGAGCTGAGCGACCACTGGCTGGTGTACTGTACGGTTGAAGACGGTAAAGTCTCTAAGGATGAGGCAATTACAGCCGTTCACCATCGCAAGATTGGCAACTATTACTAAAGTGCTCAGCGATCGGCGCACAGATGGTTCTATAGAACATCTCTGCAGCATCAGTTTTTAACCTTATAGAATCCTTATCCCAAAGTCCTTGGCAGGGAGCTAGCCGGGTAGATGGTCAGAGAACTGTCTGCCCGGCTGTTTTTTTAGGACTTTAGATTTGTGCTGCAGCCACTGTAAACGAGTGCAACGAGGCCCATAGCTCTCTAGACAGCTGAGAGCTATGCTAGCGGGTGATATTGCCAAGCAACCCTATGAAATTCCTGCGTTTATGTATCGCTGCTGCCGTATTGACAAGTCTGCTCGCGAGTAATCGCGTCCTGGCTCAATCGGCCGCTGAACTACAGGCAGGGGCTCTACTAGAATCTGCAGAACGTCTCGATCGCAACGGCAATGATATAGACGCTACTACGGCAGCCTATGAACAGGCGCTACAGGCTTACGACGAGATCGGTGACACCGATAAAAGCCTAGAAATTTTGGATACGCTCCATGGGGTCAACTGGTCGGCCTGTCGAGATGACGAAGCGATGCGATGGGCGATTCAGGCGGTGGCTCGGTTTGATTTACCCCAGCGTGACTTTAATCTTAATGACAAACTGTCTGCCTATCAACGATGGGTGAGCGTGCTAGGCGACTGGCATGTCAGAAAAGAACAGCCAGAACAGGCGCTGGAGCTTTACGATCGCGCCCTTAAAAATTTAGAGACAATGCCGCCTGCGATCAATGAGACATTCTCAACTGAGACAGAGGCCAAATTTTTGCGATCGCGCCTTAGCCTTCTCCCCAGCGAGAGCCACGAGGCCACAGTTACCCTGGAGCGTTTGACCGACGTACGACAGCGGCTCGGGGCCATCAGCGAGATCGACGGACTGCTATCCGACGCTACATTTCTCAGAAACACAATCGATAACAAAAATTCCGCGTCTGTTATTGAACTCTCACAGCGGGTATTAGAACTCAGCCGTCTAAACAACTATCCATCCGGAGAAGCCCAGGCCCTTACGCTGCTAAGCCAGCAGGCTTTTACCGACGCCAGCTATGACCAGGCCCTCAGCTACGGCGGTCTAGTCACCACACGATTTAATCAGCTACAGGGGATCGAACCCTGGCTAGCCGATGCCCGTTACACCTTAGCTCGAACTCAGCAAGAGCTGGGTAATGATTCAGAAGCTATCGGACAGTACCTAGCACTCCTAAATGGCATAGAAAACGCCCCCGATTCGTATTACAGAATCAGTAAGTACGGTGTAGTCTCTAATCTTATCGAGCTATACGAGCGTACAGGCAGTATCGCCCAAGCCAACCAGATGTCAACAGAATATAGCGATACGTTAAATGGTGCTTCAAGAGCACTCCCTCTGCTGAATAGACGACCTTTACCATTTACAGTACGCACGCCTCGCCTCCGTTCTATTTGTTTGAGCAATAGTCCCACGTCCTCACCTCGTAGAATAGCGCCCAGACGCTTTCCTTCTAGGCCCTTACCCCCTCTGCGTTCAAGCCCCATACCCGTTCAATAGCCTGGCTGCGCTCACTGATGACGGAGCCTGTCCGGTCTGATCGATTTCTCTATCTACTGATAGCAGTAGTGCTGATTGTGCTGCTGTTTAATTCACATTTATGGGTGATCACTACCGGCACGGAGGGTGCCATTGCCGACATCAGTCGCGACATGCTGACCCAGCAAAATTTTATGCATCCACGGCTGCTAGGGGTCAACGACTTTAGCCAGCTGCCTGTGCCCCTATGGCTAACCAGTCTAGGTATGAAACTATGGGGAGTTAATCCCTTTGGGGCTCGCTTTTTTATTCAGCTCAGCATTATTGCCCAGGTGGTGTTTGTTGACCGTATCGCCAGACGGTTGTTTGGCTCACCGCAAATAGGGCTATTTGCCGGACTCATTTATCTTTCCTGTCCGCTGGTATTAGCCTGCAGCCGCTATCTGTCTGCCGATGTGTTTTTAACAACCCTTGAGCTAGGGGCGATCTACTGTATTTTGCTATACCACCTAGAGAAACTGCCAGCTGCCCTATACGGACTGTCCGTTGCTGTAGCGATGGGTCTGCTCTGCAGCGGACTGCCCAGCCTGGTACTGCCCCTAACTATGGGCGTCTACGTTCTAGCTTTTGGCCCCCGTAACTATTGGATTCACTGGCGACACGCTCTGGGTGCTGTAGCGATGGGTATAGTGCTAGTAGCTATTTGGTTTGCCCATGCCAATGACCACGTGCCAAACATCTGGTTGTTTAGCCGCCAAGTATTTTGGCAGGAGACATTATTAGGGGCTCCTATGCATCCGCGCTGGCAGTATGTTGCGAGCTTTTTGGTAGGAAGTTTGCCCTGGTGGATCGTCGTTGCTCCCAATCTGGCGGCAGCGCCCCTGTGGCAAAACTCCAACGTTTTACAGGTGGCCATCTGCTGGCTGCTGCTGCCTTTGGGGTTCTATACTCTGACGGGAAGTGTCTCCCTGGCGGGACTGCTACCTTTGATCGCTGGGTTTTCAATTCTTGTTAGCTATCTCGTCCATTTGTTGTCTGAACAATATGTGGGGTTCTATAGCCGCTGGTTTGCACAAATTTATAGCACGCTTGGCATCGTGGCCCTTGTCGTTCCGCTTGGCTACCAGCTTCTCGGGCAGCCACTGAAAACCACGTGGCCCATGGCTATTATGGCCTTGGGCACGCTGTTCTTTGTGATCGTGCTCTACCGTTCTATTCGAGTAAGGCTACGTCTAGTGGTCATGGCGCTTGTGCCATCGCTCATGCTGCTGTTGTACGCTGGCTACTATGTAGACGCTAATGGTCCGTGGAAAGAGAGTACGAACAGCGTCTCTAAAGTGATTCAACAACAGCGGCTAGACAGCCTACCTGTCTTGGTTTACAACGAGACACTGCCATCCCTTGCCTTTGGTCTCAACAAAGACATTATCACTATCGACGATAGCATCGCCCGCAAGACCCATTTTCAGACAGCACAGACAGGGCGCTGGCTCCATCTGGACAGCCCTAGCGCTAATCGCCATCTGCGGCGGCTGATGGCAGCGCCGTCGGTCATGGTCATACCGGGCGACCTGCCCACTCGCTGGCAGTGGATCAAAATAAACTATCCCAACACGGAATGGGTCGGTCGCTGGCAGGTGTTATATCGCCCCCGTCATGGGGGCGTAATCGAAGATGACATCTCTCAAAATTGCGCTGGCACCATCCGCTGTGTATCCTTGGGAGGGCGCTGATAGTCAATCGCCCCTTGTCGTTCAGGCAATACAATGGGCTTGTAGGGCAGCTCTTTATAGGGAATTTGGGTAAGCAGGTGATTGATGCAGTTGAGTCGGGCTCTCTTTTTGTCATCGGCATCAACGACATACCAGGGAGAGTTTGACGTATCGGTCATGGCAAACATGTCGTCTTTTGCCTTTGAATACTCGACCCAGCGACCCCGTGCCTCTAAATCCATCGGGCTCAGCTTCCATCGCTTGGTTGGATCATTGATCCGAGCTTGAAAGCGCTTTTCCTGTTCTTTATCGCTCACCGAGAACCAATACTTGACCAGGATAATGCCCGAACGCTGTAGCATATGTTCAAATTCGGGACAGGTACGCATAAACTCGGTGTACTCATTGTGGGTACAAAAGCCCATCACTCGCTCTACACCTGCCCGGTTGTACCAGCTGCGGTCAAAAAGAACAATCTCACCCGCCGCAGGAAGCTGGCTGACATAGCGTTGAAAATACCATTGAGTTTTCTCTCGATCTGTGGGTTTTCCTAGCGCAACAATACGACAGCCGCGCGGATTGAGACATTCAGAAATGCGCTTGATTACACCGCCTTTACCAGCCGCATCACGTCCTTCAAAAATAACGACAACTTTAAGCCCCTCATGTTTAACCCACTCCTGCATTTTGACTAGCTCTAGCTGTAGCCGCTCTAGCTCAGCGTTATAAACAGACTTGCTGAGCTTCTTCTTTTTACTAGATGTAAGCTGCTCAGCGGATGAGACTTGCTGAGCTTTTACAGCTGTCTGTTTAGCTGACTTTTTTGCAGATTTGGCCTTTTTTTTCGTCATAGGGATAGTGGCTACTTGATTGACCAATTTTTTAGCTGCTTTAACTTTGATAGCCTTACGTTTGGCCGCTCTGCTCTTGGGCTTATGGGTGCTTGATGTTTTCTCCTTTAAAGGATGGGTGTTCGTTGCTTTTAGGTTGTTTTGCGCACCTGGCTTAACCATGGCATATCCAAAAATGTCTTTATTGCCGCTAGGATACGTGCTGGCTCGCAAAGTTATAGACGTACTTAGGCTACTCTAAATACTTGTGGCCACAGAAAAATAAGAACTGTTTAGCTTTCTTAAAAATCGGGCGGCTCAGGTCACGTTAGGCTGCGACAAGCGCCCTAGTCCGTGTAGCCATCTTCCCAGGCAGCCGCAGAAACCGTCGATGTAGCCACTGAAGGGCTAGCGGGGGCAGCATCCCTGGCTTCGGTAAATCTGTTGGTAGAGCGACAGCTCACCCGAAGGGGTAAGACAATTTCAGACTTGTAGTAGCAGGCAAACTGATCGTCAACTAGATCGGAAATCTGACTAAAGTCGGCATTGGCGGCTTCAATACGTTTCTCTCCGGCAGCAAAGATAGCACCGTGGAAACAGCCTAGATAGGCAAATTTTTCGCCACCCAAACAGTAGAACCTGGCACCTGCTAAATAGGTGTGACTAAAGTTGGTGGATTCAGACGTTATCGTAGAGCTAAAGTCAGCACCAGCCAGATTAGCACCTGTCAGTATAGCCTCTGACAAATTTGCGCCGTTAAAGCTGGATTTAGCTAAGTTTGCCCCAGTAAAATTACAGCCGCTTAAATCAGCAGCAGTAAAGTCGGTGCTCTCTAAGTTGCAACCCGTAAAGTCTGTGCCGGTTAGATCGGCTTGTTTAAAGCTGGCTCGACTCAGATTAGGTCCTTTACCCACAGAGTCCGGCTGGTACTCAGTAACGGGCTGACCGACTGGCGTCACTATCTGGAACTTGTATCCTCGCCCCTGTACCAGCACAAACCGGCTGTTGCTAATAACCGTAGGATGGCTGTCATCCAGCGCGTCTGCATTTAATCCTGGATAATGACCAATAAAGGTAGATGCGCTAATTTGAGCACCCGAGAGTTCAACATCAATATGCTCACCGTCAGGAGCAAACGATGTATTCATAGGATCTCTATCCAAATGCCCATCAACAATGATGTTTTGCGTCAGCGAAGAGCCCACCAGACTGGTCCCCCCTGCTTCTAAAATGATTAGCTTTTTGGCTCCATACTTAGCCTGAGGCTGAGCATGAACAGCGTTTACAGGATTGAGTTTTAGGGTTTCAGGAGTTTCCATATCGATATGACTGCTAGGGCTGCAGCCACGGCTGGCTAGATGTCAAGGGAAGACCCACTGATGTAGATCGATCACCTCCGAATCTTAGCGAGAGGATTTACGCGATCGCACCCATATTCACAGAACTTATATCTGGGATGAATCAGGCAGTCCGTCGGGAGTAGACAGCGTCATCTTCTAATCTGCAGGGGCAGGCTCCTCTGAGAGTGCATCGCTACCTGCGGATTCTCCAGCTGTCTGTGTCTGGCAGGCCGAGACAAATACAAAAATCATGCCTACGCTGAGTAAGTGTGATGCAGCCTGATATTGGCTAGTCACGAAAAATCTCCTTTCTCAAGGTTAAGATGCGAATAGAAAAGTCTCATTCTTCTAACAAGATGTTAGACAATAGCCCTGGGATCAAAAGATCTTCCATAATCGCATGGGCTGTATGTGGGTCTGAGCATACAACAGGTGCGATGGATAGTCATGTGACCAATGGCTAAATCAGGCTAGCCATTGGTCATGGGTCTAATGGCTAAAGTTGCCAACTGGTCAGACGATAAACGTTGGATTTCTATTCCTTTTTGCTAGGGTTAATCTGTGGGCATCGCTGGCATGGGTTTAGCTGGGAGAAGTTTAGTCACAGCTCTAGACTGATTCACGCTCCCTCAGCGATCGCAATCTGTGCTCAGGTTTTCTCAAATGGCTCAGACATTAAACTTGCTCTATCGGCGTTATCGCTTGATTGCTCTAGCGGTGTATGTTGCTGTACTTGTAGCAGGATTCATCGATTGGATATACGGCGGTATCGGCCCTAGATCGATTGTCGATGGGCCAGAGAACTATCGGTTTTTAATATTTGCAATCGCAGTACTTACTCTCATCGTTCTTGAACTACACACTGTAGGGAGCAGCAGTTTTGGGATTGCCAATAGGATCGAGCTTGGTCCCTTTTTGGCCCGACTTTTTCTGTTTATCGGGGCCTGTTTAGTCACCGATCTTTCCTACTCACAGATTCTATTCTTACCCGTTTTGTTATACAGCTACTTAGCGGTGAATCAACGGTTGAGCTATCTGCTAGCGATCTTGGGAGTAGCAGCCCTAATAGGGCTGCGTCTGTCTGACTTTGGCGGCATGGGTATGCCCCCGCCGCCCCCACCGCCCCCGGAACTCATAGGTAATAGAACATCAGCTACCCTGTTCAAAGAAAACCCATTTCTGCGCGGCAGGCTGATTGATCAGGGCATGGGGTCTCTGATTATGCTGTTTTTTACACTCTTATTAGCCCGTACCCTATCCCAAGCGATTCAAGCACAGCAAAAGCTAACAGATCTGTTAGTCTCTTTAGAAGCCTCCCACACAGAGCTAAAGCACTACTCTGCCCGTGTCGCTGACCTGGCAGCGACTGAGGAGCGCAATCGTCTCGCCCGAGATATTCACGACAGTTTGGGGCATCATCTAGCCGCAATTAACATTCAGCTTGAAAAAGCCAATGCCTACCGAAGACGAGACCAAAGTCGTGCCTATGAAGCAGTAAAACACGCACAGCGAGCGGTACAAGATGCTCTGAAGGATGTACGTGAATCGGTCAGCAGCTTACGTCAGGACAGTGAACCCTTCTTATTTGAAGCAGCCCTAGAGGGTTTACTTAGACGGATGGACTATGGTGAACTTGAGCTGAGGCTGTACCAGTCAGGAGATAGCTCAAGCTATAGCAGGCTAAAGCTGATGACGTTATATCGAGTGATTCAAGAGGGTCTTACCAATGTGCACAAACATGCCGGGGCAACTCAGGTGAAGATAGTGCTCACGTTTGAGCCCCACCAGGCTAAGTTAGAACTCTCAGATAATGGCTGTGGGTTTGACGTGGCCGGTTGGGAAACAACAAAGCAGGAACTCATAACCCAGGGATTGATCGGCTTACAAGAACGGCTGAGCTTAGTGGGGGGCAATCTCGATATTAGGAGTCAGCCCCAAGGAACAACTCTCACAGCCAGCATCCCTCAGGTAAATGCTCAGTCAGATTTGGCTATAGGTGCAGCCCCATGACCATCAACGTTCTGCTGGCTGATGATCAGTATCTGATTCGAGAAGGGATTGCCTCTTTGCTGGAGCTAGCAGAGGTGATTGAGGTGGTGGGGCTGGCGGAAAATGGGCAGGATGCGATCGCAAAAGCCCTGGAGCTAAAGCCGCATATCATCCTAATGGATGTGCGAATGCCAGAAATGAATGGTGTAGAAGCAACAACCCAGATCAAACAAGCCCTACCCGATTGTCAGGTGATTATGCTCACCACCTTTGATGACGAAGAGTATATTATGCAGTCGCTCCTAGCCGGAGCCTGTGGCTATCTGATGAAAGATATTCCTCCCAAAGACCTGGTGCAGGCGATTCAGCTGGCCCATGCGGGTGTGTATCAGCTAGCCCCCGAAGTCGCAGGTAAGCTAATAGGCGCTCTCAAAAATAAGCCAGCACCTGTCAGACCTAAAATTGAGACCCCGCTAACCGCAAGAGAGTTAGATGTACTCAAGCTAATCGCTAAAGGAACCACAAATAAGGGGATTGCCCAAGCGCTTAACGTGAGCGAAGGTACTGTTAAAAATCATGTTTCGAACATTTTGATGAGATTAGAGTTAAGAGACCGCACCCAGGCAGCAATATATGCAGTAGAGAATGGTTTGAGTTGAGAAGCGAGCTATCAATAAATTCCGACAATGGGTGTTGAAGAGACGTTCCATGGAACGTCTGTACATAGAAAGGTCGGGTGATTAAATGCACAGGTCAAAAGGTACCCCTAGATTATGACGTTTAGCACACGTCTAAATGTAACCTCAACGCTATGGTGAATAGTGTCAAGGTTCCATAATTCTCGGCAGGGAATAGGTGAATCTGAGATAGGGCAGCTGTCTGAGAATTTGGATAGACCCAATGTAGAGACTATTCATGTTTGTTTTGGTACTTAGGAACGAGAATTTAATAATTTCCACAATTTTGTTAAAACAAGTTGGGATACCTTTTCCCCTCCTGGGAGGGGCGTTGGGGTGGGTTAACCGTTAGCGCTAGTGATCGAAACCCACCCCGCCTTCGGCACCCCTCCCAAGAGGGGAGAAATCGGCATGTTATTGGATTTCTGTTCCTTAAAAACAAGAAACACAAGGGTACTGATCTGTTTACTCACAGCTATGGGCATTCTCAAATATTCTCGGTGGGACACAATTCATATAGGATTGTTATTGCCGTTAGTCGCAGTTTCAGGGTGTGGTTTGCTTGCACCAAGCTCAGCTCAGCCAGAGTCGGGGCGGCGAGCCCAACCTGATGGACCGGTAGCTGTTCAGACAGCCACTGCAGAAACTGGGTCTGTTGTCGGATTGTTGACCTATACCGGGACAACTCGACCCAATCAGCAGGTAACGCTGCGATCGCAAGCAGACGGCACAGTAATTAACCTGTCGGTGGATATAGGAGATGCAATCGCCCAGGGAGATGTCCTCACTCGACTGGATGGGAATTTGCAAACCGCCAATCTGAACGAAGCCCAGGCCGAACTCTCCGCTAGACAAGCCGAAACAGCCCAGGCCCAAGTCTCCATTAGCGACGCCCGGTCAGCTGTAGTTCAGGCCCAGGCTACCCTAGATCAGGCTCAGCTAGATGCGGTCCGACTACGGAGTCTGGCCGACCAGGGGGCAATTTCGCAACAGGAAGCCGAAGCCGCTGAGCTAGCGGTGACCAATGCTCAGCAGGCCGTGCTTTCGGCCCAGGCTCAGGTCAATGCGCAACAACAGGCAGCTGCAGCTGCAGAAAATCAAGTGGATGCCCAGCAGGCTGTGCTAGCCCAAACTCAGCAGCAGCTTTCCTATGCAGAGTTGCGATCGCCTCTCACCGGAGTTGTTCTTTCTCGGCAGGTGGATATCGGCGACTTTGTTGAATCGGGCGACACTGTTTTAGAACTGGGGGACCTCAGTCGTTTGGACGTAACGGTGGAGGTTTCAGAGTTAGACATTGGCCGACTTAGCGTGGGTCAGCCTACCCAAGTAACGCTGGACGCCTTTCCAGATAAAGGGACTATTGTGGGACAAATTGAGCGCATTGCCCCGGTTGCCGATGCCACCTCTCGGCTGGTGCCTGTGCAGGTAAGTATGCCAAATCCAGACGGACAAATTGGCAGTGGGTTGCTGGCGCGAGTGCGGTTTTCTGCTGGTATGCAAACTCAGGTGGTGGTGCCCGCAAGTGCCCTAACGATAGGCGAAAACAGCGACACGGTGTTTGTTGTTGAAGGCGAAGGCGACCAGGCCAAGGTCGTTGCCCGCCCGGTGAATATCGGAGTGCAAAATCAAGATCGGGTGGAAATTCTCTCTGGATTAGTGCCTGGTGAGTCCTTTGTGGCCCAGAGCGATCAACCGCTGACATCAGGACAGGCCATACGTTTGAGCATTTTATCTGAATAAGACCGTCTAACACAGGACTTTAAACTTAATGGTACGGCCCGCTGTTTCATCAGATTTAGACAAAATTTACGCCAACTCACCAACAGGCAATGGCTTAAGCCTCAGCACCGTTGCCATTCGTCGACACATTGCCACCCTGGTGCTAACCGTTGCCATAATTGTGCTGGGTTTATTTTTTGTCCAACAGCTGCCGGTGGATCTGCTGCCATCGATTACCTATCCCCGCATTGGCCTGAGAGCGGATGCCCCAGGAGTCTCACCGGAGGTAGCCGTTGATGAAGTGACGCGCCCCCTAGAAGAAGCCCTGGCTGCCACCGAAGGCGTTGTGCAGATCGTGTCTCAAACCCGAGAAGGACAGATACGACTAGACCTTTATTTTGAGCCGGGGGGCAATATTGACCAGGCGCTAAACGATGCCACAGCGGCGCTCAACCGGTCTCTGGACAGTCTTCCCGACGCAGTCGAACAGCCCCGATTGTTTAAGTTTGACCCATCTCAGCTACCGGTTTACGAAACAGCGATTACCTCACCCTCACTGCAGGGTGTGGAATTAAGAGTATTTGCTGACCAGGAACTGTCCCGCGAGTTAACCACTGTCCCCGGTGTGGCCAGCGTAGATGTTTCAGGCGGTGTGCAAGAAGAGATTCGTATCAATCTGAACCCGGCAAGATTACAGGCGTTAGGTCTGGGCATCACAGATGTTTTAGACGCCCTATCCGAACGCAATCAGGATACGTCTGGAGGCCGCATTCAAGGGACCGATAGCGAACCCTTAACCCGCGTGGCTGGGCGATATCAGAGTGCCGATGAAATTCGTAA
>ERZ1740072.365-NODE-365-length-18751-cov-5.470689_pt1 | contig 18751 bp, 20 predicted proteins | sample MGYA00581733_ERZ1740072 | MGnify/ENA primary metagenome ERZ1740072 (study PRJEB43018, sample SAMN04849741) | marine metagenome | isolation source: floating plastic debris | place: Pacific Ocean | collected 2008-08-30 | study: EMG produced TPA metagenomics assembly...
GCTAAGGGTGCACGCGACCAGTTTGCCGCCGGGTTCATCTATGGCATCGCGACGGGGCGCGATCTGGCCACCTGCGGGCGCATGGGCAACCTGTGTGCCGCCGAGGTTATCAGCCACATCGGCCCTCGCCCCCAGACGGACATGAGGCAGCAGTTCGCGGCCGCCGGACTGGAATAAATGCTCACGGACGGCTTTCACGACATCCCGCCGGGCAAAGTGGCAATGGTGGTCACCTTTCTGGAAATGCGCACGCCGCGCCTGCGCGGTGTGCCACTGCCCGACAGGCTGACCTTAGAAGAGATGGACCCCGACGTCGCATCATACCGAAACCTCTATCGCCGAGTGGGCGATGACTGGCTTTGGTATGGGCGCAACCTGCTGCCCGATGCCGACCTCGCCACCATTCTGAACGATCCGGGCACGCGCTACTTTACCCTGATGAAGGATGGCGTTGCCGAAGCGCTGCTGGAGCTTGATTTCCGGCAGGAGGGCGCTTGCGAGCTGGCCTATTTCGGGCTGACCTCGAAACTGATCGGGACAGGCGCCGGGGCGTATCTGATGGACCGCGCGGTCGAGCATGCCTTTGCCACGACAATCGAGCGGTTCCACGTGCACACCTGCACCATCGACAGCCAGCAGGCATTGCCGTTCTATCAACGCTCGGGCTTTAGCCCGGTGATGCAAAAGATCGAGATTGCCGAAGACCCGCGGATCGCGCACGGTTATGACCGCGCGCTGGCACCGCATGTGCCGATCATCGATCCCTAACGCAAGTCAGTGGGTGCGCAGGTTCGCCCGGACAAGCAGTCCTGCAACTGTTTGATCGCAGCCGCATCCGGCTGGCCAAACAGGAACCCGCCACAGGCGTCAGTGTTCAGCACATAACTATGTGATGTCTTGCGCAAGAACCCGAGCATCTCGCCCGGTTGCGGCGACGGACACCACGGGCCTGCGCACTGTATTTCGAGCACGACGTCCGTTTCGAAATCCTGCGGGACACCGCGCGACCCAAGCGCCACGCCTTTGAATGTCGCCGGGATCAGGGTCGTGGCGGGGACATCCTGTTGGTTCTCCCAATCGACCTGCGGGACCAGATTTGGGTCAAAATCCAACGCACCCAGCACGGGCACATAGCCGTCTTCGGACGCAGCAGCGTCCAGATAGGCATCGCTCACGCCATGGGGCATGCAGGACAGGGCAAAGGCAGGCAGAGGCAAACCCATCAACGCAAGAACCAGTAACCGCATACCCCAACCTTCCTTTGCCTAGGAACGGGATCAGGCCCGTCCAACCAAACTCAAACGTGCTGTTGCGGACCATGTTATGCAATATCACCCCGGGCGTCAGCCCTCAGAGATGATCGGCAAACGCCTTCAGCACGGCGACATAGACATCCCGTTTGAACGGCACGATGGCGTCCGGCAATTCAGCAGGCGGCATCCAGCGCCATTCGGAAAACTCCGGGTGATCCGTGTCGATGTTCACCTGGGCGTCCGTCCCGGCAAAGCGCAGCAGGAACCACTTCTGTTCTTGCCCGCGATATTTGCCCTTCCACAGTTGTGGGATCAGATCGTGGGGGAGTTCGTACGGGATGTAGCCGTCGGATTCGGCGACCACTTCCACCAGATCAGGTGTGATCCCGGTTTCTTCCTCCAACTCGCGCAAGGCAGCCGTGCGGGCATCTTCGCCCTTGTCGATCCCGCCTTGGGGCATTTGCCATGCGTCCTTGTAGCGGTCGTTGCGCTGACCGACCCAGACGTGGCCAGCCCCATTGATCACCATCACCCCGACATTGCGGCGATAGGGCAGTTTGGCGATCTCTTCCGGGGTCATGTCAGCACCTTTTTCATCTTTGCGCGGGCTAGCATCTGGTCGGCACGCGTCACGGTTTCCCGCTCCGTTACATGAAAGCCGTGCGCGGCGAAAGCGGGCTCTGCCATCAGGCTGGCATGGGTCCACAGGCGCGGAAGGGCAGAGGCGCGGGCCTCGTCTTGCAATGCCGCAAGCAGAGTTGAAAACACGCCCTGTCCCTGAGCGCGGCCATGCACATAGGCAAAGTCGATATACCCGCCTTTCGCCAGAGTAATGAATCCAACGGGCGAAGTGTCGGACAGGGCCACCCAAACTGTTTGCGCCTCCAGCCTCTTGGCCCAGGCAGCACCGGAATTGGGTGTGGGGAGCCAGGCGGTCCGCTGCGCGACAGTGTAAAGGCGCGCGCCCTCGTGAATGGCGCTGTACATCACGACGCCAAGCGAGTCTGCCTCACCGCGTCGCATCTTCCTGATTTTGACCATCCCACGCCCCCCATGACGCCGCGTTGCACGTGACATCGCGCGTATCTTACAAGACACCAAGACCAAACTCGTTTGGGAGGACGAAAATGACCCGCTATCCCCACTTGCTTGCCCCGCTCGACCTTGGCTTTACCACGCTGAAGAACCGCGTGTTGATGGGGTCCATGCACACCGGCCTTGAGGAGACCAGGGACTGGAACCGCGTGGCCGAGTTCTATGCCGAACGGGCACGGGGCGAAGTGGGGTTGATGGTGACCGGCGGGATCGGCCCGAACCTTGAGGGGTCTGTATTGCCCGGTGCGGCAATGATGACCACGGATGCGGACATCGAAAACCATTCGATTGTCACGCAGCGGGTGCACGATGCAGGTGGCAAAATCGCAATGCAGATCCTGCACGCGGGCCGCTATGCCTATGGGCCCAAATGTGTGGCCCCGTCGGCTGTGAAGTCTCCCATCTCTCCCTTCCCTCCTGCCGAACTGGACGAGGACGGCATCGAAAAGCAGATCAGCGATATCGTGGCGACCGCCGCGCGCGCCAAACAGGCGGGCTATGACGGGGTCGAGATCATGGGGTCCGAGGGTTACTTCCTCAACCAGTTCCTTGTGACCCACACCAACAAGCGCACGGACCGCTGGGGCGGGTCATACGAGAACCGGATGCGTCTGCCTATCGAAGTCGTGCGCCGCGCGCGCGAGGCCGTGGGGACGGATTTCATCATCATCTACCGCCTGTCCATGATCGATCTTGTGCCGAACGGGTCGACCTTTGACGAGGTTGTCCAACTGGCCAAGGCCGTTGAGGCCGCAGGCGCGACCATCATCAACACCGGCATTGGCTGGCACGAGGCGCGCATTCCCACAATCGCCACATCTGTGCCCCGCGCCGCTTTTGCGTGGGTCACGAAAAAGCTGATGGGTCAGGTCAGCATTCCGGTCATCACCTCCAACCGCATCAACACGCCCGAGGTCGCCGAGGACGTGCTGGCCACGGGCTGCGCCGATATGGTGTCGATGGCGCGGCCCATGCTGGCGGACGCACATTTCGTATCCAAAGCGATGAACGGAAAGGCGGATCAGATCGCACCCTGCATTGCCTGCAATCAGGCCTGTCTCGATCACACCTTCTCTGGCAAACTGAGTTCCTGCCTTGTGAACCCGCGCGCCTGTGCCGAAACGGAACTGGTGATCAAACGCGCCGCTACGCCCAAATCCATCGCCGTGGTGGGTGCCGGCCCCGCAGGTCTGTCTGCTGCGATGACCGCGGCTGAACGCGGCCACACCGTCACTCTGATCGACCGCGCGGACGAGATTGGCGGCCAGTTGAACATGGCCAAGCAGGTGCCCGGCAAGGAAGAGTTCTGGGGGCTTGGCGACTGGTACCGCACCATGGTCGTCGAATTGGGCATCGAGGTCCGCCTGAACACCGAAGCAACCCCCGACATGCTGAGCGCCTTCGATGACGTGATCATCGCCACGGGCGTCCTGCCCCGCGATCCGGGCATTCCCGGACAGGACAGCGCACACGTGCATTCCTACATAGACGTGCTGAAAAAGCGTAAGCACCCCGGCAACCGTGTCGCTGTGATCGGCGCGGGCGGCATTGGGTTCGATGTCTCCGAGTTCCTCGTGCATGAAGGCGACAGCCCGACCGAAAACCTACCCGATTGGATGGTCGAATGGGGCGTCAGCGACCCCGCCGTGAACCGAGGTGGGCTTGCCCCAGAAGGACCCAAGCCCGAAGCCCCTGCGCGCGCCGTTACCTTGCTGCAACGTAAGGCGGAAAAGCATGGGCGGCGTTTGGGCAAAACCACGGGCTGGATTCACCGCGCAGCCCTCAACATGAAGGATGTGCAGTTCGTCGGCGGCGTGAATTATGAGCGGATCGACGCAGACGGGCTGCACGTCTCTTTTGGCGAAGCGCGCGAAAACCCGACTGTGATCGAGGCGGATGATATCATTCTGTGCGCAGGTCAGGTCCCGGATAGGACCCTTGCGGATGCCTTAGAAACTGCCGGCATTTCGCATCACATCATTGGGGGTGCCGATGTTGCCGCCGAACTGGACGCCAAGCGCGCCATCGATCAGGGCACACGTTTGGCGGCGACTTTGTAGGCCAACCCAACGATCTCTGATTGGTAAAGTGATGCCCGGCATTCGGGCATCACAGCTGTCTCATTTTACGATAATGGTGATCACTTCGCTCGCCACAGGCGGTGAGTGTGGAATGTGGTTCAGGTCCCCGAGGACAAGCTGCATCGTGTGTGTCCCAGCTGGCAAATCGATGGTGGTTTGCGTTTGGCCGCCACCGAAATGGATATGATTGTCGTCCGCGGGCAAACCGTACTCCAACTCTTCGGCACCCTCCTCGCCTTCGCCAATTGGGGGGCGGTTCAGCAACAGATGGTGATGGCCTGTGTTTTCTTTTTCCGTACCGGCCGGCGCAACGCCCATCCCTTCAAGGCCGAACACAACGGTAACAGGCGAAGATACAGTGTCCCCATCCTCCAGACCGATGAAGTAGACTTGGGCGTTTTCTGGTGCTGGCGTGCCTTGTGCCCAAAGAGACGTCGACATAAGCAATCCTGCGCCGAAAGCGATCACTAAAGGTTTCATTGATTTCCTCCTCCGTTTAATGATGTTGGCTAAATGTTAGCGCTTTAGGGACAGGTTTCATCTCCACTCATGCTCAACAAACCGTGCGTGACGGCATGGGCGCGATTTATCCGCGCCTTTGGCGCTATGCCGTTGCGTTGACTGGTCGGCGCGACTGGGGCGATGATCTGGCCCAAACCACATGCCTGCGTGCGCTCGACAAGGCGGACCAGTTCGAGGTCGGCACTCATCTGGACCGCTGGATGTTCCGCATGTGCCAACGGGTGTGGCTGAATGAATTGCGTTCACGCAAGGTGCGCACGGGCGGCGGGCTGATGCCGGTTGAGGAAATCGACCTCGCCGACAATTCCCCGGGCACCGAAGTGAATATTCTGGCGCGTCAGGTGTTATCCCATGTGAATGCCCTTCCCGAAGCGCAGCGACAGTCCGTCCTGCTCGTCTATGTGGAGGGGTTCAGCTACAAGGAAGCTGCAGAGATAATGGAGATCCCCGTGGGCACCGTGATGAGCCGGTTGGCTGGCGCGCGCAAAAAGCTGAACACGATTATGGCCGACCCGGCGGGAGGCCAGGCATGAACACGCCGCGCGCCTTCAGTGACGAAGACCTGACTGCCTTCCTTGACGGTGAGGCCGATGACGCCTTGATGGCTGACATCTCTGCGGCGCTTGAGACGGATCCGGACTTGGCCGAACGAATGGCGGGTCTGGAAATACCAATCGATGCTATTGCAGGCGCATTTGATCAAGTGCTTGCCGGCGCGCCGGCGATGCCCGCCTTGCCAACATTGGAGGCAGCAACACCAGAACCTGCCAACACAAATGCACCGCTCAAATGGGCATGGGGCCTTGGTACCTTTGGCACCGGGATCGCAGCCGGGTTGGCCGTTGCCTTGTTCACTGGTTTTGGCACGCCCGAACCCGCACCGCGTGGTTGGGGCAGTTTCGTGGCGAGCTACCAGACGCTTTATACCACCGCCACGCTGACAGAAGTGACCCCGACCGAAGCAGAAGCGGCGTTGCAACTTGCGTCCGTTTCCGAAGGGATCGGTATCGATCTGGCTGCTTTGCCACAGGCCGAAGGGCTGACGTTCAAACGCGCGCAGCTTCTGGGATTCAATGGCAAGCCGCTGGTGCAGATATCCTACCTGAGGGATGATGGCACGCCCGTGGCCTTGTGCATCATTCCGGCCGGACCGGATGCAAAAGGTGTCAGCATGGGGGCCGCGGAAGGCCTTGATGTCGCGCGCTGGAACACCCCTGGTTACGGCTTCTTGCTGATTGGTGGGCAAGACGGTGAACCGCTCGCCCGCGAAGCTGAAACCTTCCAGGAATGGTCGCAGGATATCGCCACCTGAGCGCCAACCGTCGTTTCCATGTGCGGAACGATTCCTGCAATCATCCCGATATTATCCCATCCCCGCCCTGATTGTGCCGCGATTGACCGCGATACACGATGCTCGAAGAACTGAGAAGAAAGGGCCGGGCATGGACCGCCTTACCGAGATGGAAGCCTTCGCCATGGTCGTGGACCAAGGCGGGTTTACGGATGCTGCCAAGAAGATGGGGATTTCGAAGTCCGCCGTCTCAAAACACGTTTCATCTCTGGAAGCCCGTCTGGGTGCCCGCCTTTTAAACCGCACGACGCGTCGCGTTTCGCCAACTGAAATTGGACTGGCCTACTACGACCGCGCCCGCCGTGTCCTCAACGACGCAGGCGAGGCGGATTCTCTGGTCACCTCTATGCAATCGGCGCCTTCGGGTCTGCTGCGCATTTCGGTTGCGACAGATTTTGGCGTCAATCACCTGTCCCCGCGTCTGTCTGAATTCCTCGCCGATTTTCCCGACATCACCGTCAATATGGTGCTGAACAACCGCTATGTTGAACTGATTTCCGAAGGCTTCGACATGGCTGTGCGGATCGGGGAGCTGGAAGACAGCACGCTGCGCGCCCGTAAGCTGACCGAGACGACCAAACGGATGATCGCAAGTCCGAAGTATTTCGAAGAATATGGCCGCCCTGAAAAGATCGACGACCTGAACGAACACAAGCTGCTGCACTATTCCAACCAATCCTCTGGCAACATGTGGAAACTGACCGCCCCATCGGGGGAAAAGCGTCAGGTGCGCACCGCTGGTTGGTTGTCGGTGAATGACGGACAATCCTTGCTGAACGCCGCCGTTTCCGGCCTTGGCATCGCCTACCTGCCCAGCTTTCTTTATGCAGACGCATTGGAAAAAGGTTTGATCGAAGATGCGATCCCGGACCTGCCAATCGAGACCCAAGGTATCTACGCTGTTTACCCTCCAGGCCGCTTTACGCAGCCGAAAGTGCGCGCGTTCATCGATTTTCTGGTGCACGCTTTCGCGGACAAAGGCCCCGCGGACTGGTAACGATTTTCCCCTGACCGATCAGTCGGTATCCTGCCCCGGTGTGAAAGCATCGGGGCATTTTTTTGTGGTGCCCTCGCAAGACACCAACCTAACTTGTCGATTTCAGTTCGTCACAAAAGCGGATTTCCCGTCTGCTTGCCTTAAAGACAGTCAGACATCAGAGCCGCCTGCCGAGGCATCAGCAAGAGCAGGTTAACAACCACGCTCAGCCGCAAGGGCTTCGATCGCTTCTTTCTCGGACGGGGGTGTTTCTGGGTTCAGGCCAATGCGCGTGGCGTATCCGCACCATGGTCCGGGATTTTCCGGCTCAAACAAGGGAACGGGTTCTGGTTCAAATTCTGGCTCAGCGGGGACTTGGGGTGCAAAGCATCCAGCCAACCCGACAAGCAACAACATCACGCAAGAATACCGCATAGTTTTCCCTCAAAACGATCCTGCCGACAGGTTCTCATGCTTGGGGCGAATTGCAAGCAGAACTTTGGAGCTGGGACCTGTTGGCATGCGCCCCATTGGCAGAAAACTCACCTAAACCATCACCGTCGCCAAGTCCGGGAGCACCGTCAGCGTTCCGGTACAGGATTGGTGCCCTCAACCAGATCTACTGGAACGCCTTGCAGATCCTCAGGGAAAACTTCACCCGTCGGGATGTTTTCTGGCGGCAACACCTTGGCGACAGTGACGCGAATCCCGACCTCATCGGTCGGGACTCCATCAATCCAGCGCCGTGCGACTTCGACCGAGATGACGCCTTGGCGTGACATCCATTCGCTGCGCACAGCATCCAGCGCCTCGGTCGCAGTCTTAACGCGCTCTGGATCTGTCACCTTTGGCGTCTCCTCAATAGTCGTAGCCGTCGTCGTACTGGTGTGAATGACCGCCACAGGAACAGCCGCCGCCGCGTTGCTCTTCGGCCTCCATCATTTCCAACAGTTGGCGAAAAAACCTGAGATCGTCAAACGGTCTTGGGTCTGGACGTGGCCAAGGTGGAGTGAAGGTCGGGATACGGCGGCGGAAAATCAATTCACAAATCTCGGGGTACCGATCGCAGATGCTGAAAACGGGTCGGGTTGGGATCGGTCTGCTTGGGCAGAAAATCGGCAGGAAGGAGAAGTTCATCGCCGATGCGACGGGTTTTATCGGATTGGCCAATGCGTTTTCCGCTGACGCAGGCGATGGGTTCCGTTCACCACCAAAATGCAACCCGATCGCGCGGTTTGTGCGCTCATTGACCCAGATACTGCCGGAGTCGCCACCAAGGCTGATCTCAACATCAACGGCAGGCCAGGGCGGGCGCGGTACGATACGAATCTGATTGTTGAACGCAACAATGCCGGGATCGCCGTAGTCGATCTGCACGCTCATGCTGACCCCGTCCACGATGCCTTTGGTCAGGCCAGTCGTGCGGCCGGATTTTTCGACCTCCATACCCAAGGTTGCGTCATCCATACCGGTAACCGTGCCGATGTTCATGATGTCACGGCTGTGTGCGCGTGCGCTGTTAAGAGTCGCAACGGCGGCGTCCATGGCCGAGTCGAGCCGCATCCGTGTCAGCGTCGCAACAGCCTCTGTTCCGCCATCAACCCGGCCCGGCTGAAGGATATCTTCACCCACTGCAGCCGACGATGCGCCCGCCAAAACGTGCCAGTTCGACAGGATCATGGGTCGACAGGTGGCACGATCAAACACGATGGCCCCCAGCGTGCCTGCCGTGACCCGCGGGTTGCCACAACTGATCCCGCCAACAAGCGGGTTGAAGGTCGTGGTGCGTTCAATGCCAACGCCCACTTCGCCCATCAAGTCCTCCAAAGCTATGCGCTCGTTGCCTGCATCCGCTGGCGCATAATCTCCTTCAATCACATCGACGGGAAAGCCGGCCTGTTTGGTATTCTTTTTGCCTGATGTGTTAAAGACTTCGCTGGAAGACAAATCAGCTACAGGCTTCTTGCGTTCGACATGGACTCGCAGCGCCACCTCGTCTGTCATGACCTTGCCTGAAATTTTGAAACCGACATCCACGGCAGTGACACCAGGGCGACGCATCCATTCACGGCGAACTTCGTTCAGTTTTTCGATCGCGCTGTCGACTGTCTTTTTACTGGGTGCTTTGGGCATCTGAAATTGCTCCTAAAAATGGTTTTTCGGGGACGCGGGGCGGCCAGATATGGAAAAACAAATCGCTAGAAATGGCGGCGTCTAAAACTGACGCCCAGCGTTTTAATGGGTCTATAATAGCATAAAATGGCGCCATCGCGCAACTCAGGCGCGAAGTCTTCGTGGAAAGCTAGAATTTCGCAACCGGTGACCGCCACCCTGTTCGGACGATATGGAAAAGGCATTGCCCGCCCAGTGCGGCAAACTCAGGGCCGGGTTTCCGTCAGGCGATTTCCATCTCGGCGACCAATGCCGCCCATCCCGCGCCGTGCATATCGCGGTCTGAAATGGTGCCCTGAACGGATGGTCGCGGCACGGAGATCTTCACCACATTCAGGCTTGCGATATCAAAGCGTTTTAGGAGTTGTTCCGGTGTGTCGAACCGCACGGCAACGGCTTGGGTCGTCAAGCCGTTTTTGATGCGCTCAAATGCCTCTGGCGAGCCGCAGAAGATATCCACGGTCACCCAGAACGGCCCGGCATTCTTGGACCGCACTTTTTCGGCGACGTCGCGCACTTCAGGCATTCAGCACCTCAAGTGAGAAGGCGTCCATCGGGTCGTCCAGCCACATCACGTGGTTGAGGCAGAATTCGTAGACGGGTCCGCGATCAATCTCAGCCGGAGAGAAGGGAAAGGCGAATGTCGGCACTTCTTCTTCCCGCGTCAGCGGGTGGTGCAAGAGGTAAGGGTTCAACAGCTTGCCGATCTCGTTGGCCAGTTCCGGCGTTTTTGCAGTCACAAGGCCAAGCGCGCCAATCTCTATAGGATCAGCCGCGCGCGCCTCTAAATCGCCCAGAACGGAGTTCTGCCCGATGAGCCTAATTTCGATAGTGAAATCATCCGCGCTTGCGCTGGTGCGTTTCCGTGCCTTGTCGGTACACTTAGCAACGATATCTTCGGCCCATTTGGCGGCATTGGTCACGTAGTGCGGGTCGCGCAGCATGGCGAGCACCACGGTCTGATACCCGGCCACACGCGCGCCTTCGAGCTTGACGTTGTAACCGTTTGCCTTGCGCCAGACCGATCCCGTGACCCGCACGCGGGTGTCGTCCAGCGCGTCATAGCGCGCCTCTGTCACATCCAGCGTGCCACCCGGTTCATGCAGCAGATAGGGGTCCGCATTTTCATAAAGCATGTGGGCAGAAACAGTATGCGGCGTCGCATGCGCGTCGTCAGCCAATGGTGTGAGGACAAAGGCCGCGCCTTCCCAATCGATCTGGATCACACCGGATTGCGGATTTGTAGCGCAAAGCGCGCCGCATTCCCCGATCTTGGCCGCGTGCCATGCCGGGCCGGGGTCGATGCCCTTGGCAATCGGAAGTGCCGCGATAATGGCAGTGTCGGTGGTGCGACCGGCGATGACGATGTCCGCCCCAGTATTCAGCGCGCAGGTGATCTGTTCCACCCCCGCTAGCGCAACAATGTTGGTGCAGCTTTCCAGCATCGGCGCGTCAATGTCAGGTGCGGGCGTCAACGGTGTGATGCGGTTCGCGCCAAGTGCATCAACAACACGGCTCGCGGGCTGATCGGACTTGAGCACCGCGATCTTTGCCCTCTGGCCCTTTTCGGCCAATATCTCTTGCGTGATTTCGACCAGCCAATCCACAGCACTTCCCGCTCCGCATGTGCCAGCCGTACCAATCACCAGAGGGCAACCCGCGCGGCGGGCAGCGTCCATCAATCCTGCCCATTCCAGCTTGGTCGAGGAACGAGCGTACTTGGACACTCCCCGCCCCAGATAGGAGGGCCCGCTGTCGGTAGATCCCCCATCAATGGCGATCAGGTCGGGCCTGTTGGCAATCCCACGTTCCAGGGCGTCATGATCATAGCCGAGCCCAAGAGCGCCGGAAGGAACGAGGACCCGCACCATCGCCTAGTCGATCACCCGGTCGGGGCGCTTAAGGAGCGGACGCAGGAACATCGGGGCGATGAACCCGGCAATCGCCGCGACCCAAAGGCCAATGGCAATGGGCGAGGACCAAAGATAGCTGACGTCGCCATCCGACAGGATCATAGCGCGCCGCAGCGCGTCCTCCATATGCTTGCCCAACAGAATGCCGAGGATAATGGGCACGGTCGGGATACCGATCTTGCGGAAGAGATAGCCCATCACACCAAAGCCGGTCATCAGGAGCAGGTCGAAATAGCTGCCTGTGAGCGAGAAGATCCCGACAAAGCTGATCATCATCACCCCCGGCAACAGCAGTGATGGTGGTACGGCGAGGATGTAGACGAACAGTTTCACCATCGGCACGTTCATGATCAGCAACACGAAGTTCGCGATCAGAAGCGAGGCGATCAGGCCCCACACCACTTCGGGGCGGTCGGTGAACAGAGTTGGCCCGGGGGTGATGTTCAGGGTCATCAAGAGCGCCAGCAACACCGCCGTGGTGCCCGAGCCCGGTACGCCCAGCGTCAGCATCGGGACCAGTGCGCCCCCTGCAGCCGAGTTGTTCCCGGCCTCGGGGGCCGCGATACCGCGCGCGACGCCCGTGCCGAAACCACCTTTTTTGCCCGCGATGGATTTTTCGGACATGTAGGCCAGGAAAGATCCCAGCGAGGCCCCTGCCCCCGGCAGGACACCGGCGACGAACCCCACAAGACTGGCCCGTATCATGGTAAAGAAGGACTGTCCGATTTCGCGGAACGGAATCGTCACTTTCTCAAGCTTGATACCCAGCGAGGAATCCTTGCCCTGCTTTTCAATATAGATCAGCACCTCGGAGACAGCGAACAGCCCAACCAGCGGGACAAGGAAATCGACGCCGTCCATCAAGTGCAGGTTACCACCGGTGAAGCGCGGCATACCCGTCTGGTTGTCGAGCCCGATGGTGGCAATCGCGAGGCCCAAGGCCGCTGCAAAGGCCGCCTTGGCTTGGTTCTTGGACGACAGACCGCCCAAAGTGCAGAAGGCGAGCAGATAGAGCGCAAAATACTCGGCCGGGCCAAACTGATAGGCCACACGGCTGAGCAGTGGTGCGAGCAGCATCAGCCCGATGGTGGCCAGAAGCGCACCGACAAAAGATGCCACGCCAGAGATCACCAGCGCATCACCGGGACGCCCGTTCTTCGCCATCGGATAACCATCGAGCGTGGTCATCAGCGCAGGTTCGTCACCCGGAATGTTCAAAAGGATCGAACTGATCCGCCCGCCATACATCGCGCCGTAATAGACCGAGGTCAGCAGCACGAGGGCGGAGGTCGCATCCAGCCCCAGCGAAAAGGTCAGTGGAATAAGGATCGCAACACCGTTGGATGGGCCAAGGCCCGGCAATGCACCGATGATCGTACCAAGAAAGCAGCCAATGACCGCGAGCATCAGGGTCCAGGGGCTGAGCGCCACTGAGAAACCCAAAGAGAGGTTGGCGAGAATGTCCATGTGTTAGCCCTTCCAGCCTTTTGGAATGGCCTGCAGCGTCTCGAGACCCAGCGCGTAGCGGAACAATAGATAAAGCCCCACGGCCAGCCCGATGCCCGCAAGGACGTTAAAAGTGATGCGCGGGGTGATCAGATAACTCAAAATCCCGGCAGCCAGTGTGGTCGGGAACAGGAAGCCCAAGGGTTTGAGTGAATAGGCGTAAGCCACCATCACAACGACAGAAATCGAGATTTTGAGGATCGCAACCGGTCGCGGCCACTCGGCCTCTTCGTCCGGTTTGAAAATCATCACAATGCCACAGATGACCGCAACAACGCCCAACCCGATGGGAAAGGATTTCGACCCCATAGGGTCAGACAAAAAGCTGGTCTGAAGCTGGAAGGCGCTCGCAATGTACGCGAGCGCCGCCAGGATCACGACCAGCCCGAAGACACGGTCAGATCGAAGCATGTATCAGCGCCTTACTGGATGACGCCGATTTCGCGGCTCAGTGCTTCGGTGTCAGCAATCACGCCGTCCACCCAGCTCTGGAAATCGCCGCCGACTTTGGTGAAGGGGGCCAAGCCGTTTGCAACCATGGCTTCCTGCCACTCGGCGCTTTCAGCAACTGCTGCCAGCTTTTCACCCCATTCGTTGAACCGCTCGTCCGAGATGCCTTTTGGCACATAGAGACCACGCCAGTTCACAGCGACCGTTTCATAGCCCTGTTCGACGGCCGTCGGCACATCTTCAAAGCCCGGAACACGCTCTTCTGTCAGGACGGCAAGTGCTTTGACTTCGCCGGACTTCAGAAAGCCCACGATTTCGGACATGTCGCCGGTCATCCCTGTGGTGAAGCCACCGATGGTCTGCGTGATCGCATCCGCGCCACCATCGACACCGATATACTTGATCGAACGGATGTCGGTGATGCCTGCCTCTTTGGCCAGCATCAGCACCTTGAGGTGGTCAAAACCACCCGCAGCAGACCCACCGGCAAAGGAGACATCCTCGCCCGCTTTGATCGCGTTCATCAGATCATCAAGGCTGTTCATCGGACTGTCAGCCGCCACCACGATAACGCCGGGATCAGCGCCGATTGCACCGACAAAGCGAACCTGATCAGCCGTCGCACCGCCAAAGGCGTTCTGAGCGAGACGCGTTGCCGTCGCTTGTGATGCGGCCACGATCAGGTCAGGGTCGTCATTGCGTTCGTTCACGACGCTGGCATAGGCCAAACCGCCACCGCCACCGGCCATGTTGGTTACCTGAACCGGTTTGTCGACTTGGCCGATGTCATACAGAATTTTGCCGATCTGGCGGCAGGTAAAGTCCCAGCCACCGCCGGGGTTCGCAGGTGCAATGCATTCGGCAGCTTGTGCCGCGCCAGCAGACAAAAGAAACGCGGTCGCAAGACCGGTCATACGGATTTTCATAGATTTCCTCCCAATGGTCATCATGCCCCCGGTTTCCGGGTGGCCTTTATTGACTCGATGAGAACACCAAATAACCGCCTGTCTGTCCAGTGTTTAGCGCAAAGGCGGCTTTTCATAGGTCCAGCGGTATGCGGGGGGCGTTGGCCCCTTGTTCCGCCCGCCCTGCTGTTTTTGCTCCCATGCGTGCGCGAGGATACCGACCGAGCGTGACAAGCAGAAGAGCCCGCGCGCAAGAGGGGCGTCGAATCCAAGTTCAGCGAAAATGACTGCTGTTGCACCGTCGATATTCATTGGCACGGGTTTGCCTGCACGTTTCGTAAGATGGGCCTCCACGGCGATCCCAATCTTTGCAAAACTGCCATCGACGATGCCTTCCGCAACTGCGTCCTCGATCAAGGCTATGAGCCGCGGTGCCCGCGGGTCGACCGGTTTGTGAAAACGATGACCAAACCCCGGAATGTATTTCCCATGCTCTTCGCGCCACCCTGCAACCTCACCTTCCAGGTCGCCGCTATTTGCGATTCTATTGTACAGTTCGACCGCCTGCTCGCCTGCGCCGCCGTGCACGTCGTCCAGCATATTGACTGCGCTGGACATCGCCTGATTAAGCGATGCGCCGCACGTCACCGCCATCCGCGCGGTCGCAATCGAGGGCGCTTGCGGGCCGTGATCAACTGCCGCCACCAGCGCCGCCTCGAGCAGCCGGGCCTGTCCGGCACTTGGCACATCACCGCGCAACATGAGCCAGATCATCTGTGCAAAGCTTGTTTGTCCGATCAGGTCCGCAATGGGGCGTCCGCGAATGTCTATCCGTCCCGGCTCCATGTCGATGATCGAGGTGCGCCACCAGTCTGCCACGTCGCTCATATTGTACCCGCCTTTCGCAACGCGTTGATCTCGTCCGCGTTCAACCCAAGTTCGCCAAGAACCGCGTCGGTGTCCTGTCCCAGTTCGGGCGGCCCTTTGTCCACCGAAAGAGGTGCGCCGTCGATCCGCATTCCTGTCTTGAACACTTCTGCCTTGCGTCCACCTTCCAATTCAAACCCAGCGATTTGACCTGCGGCGCGCGCTTGTTCCAGCGCTTCGGGCAGAGACAATACGCGCCCCGCTGGCACGCCAAGCGCGTTCAACTCGTCTTCCCACACTTCAGCGGGGCGGGTCCGCAGCTTGGCCTCGATGGCGGCATTCAGTGCCGTACGGTTTGCCTTGCGGTCTGCGCGCGTCTCGAAACGTTGGTCGTCCAGCAACGCTTCCAGGCCCAGATGCTGTGCCAGCTTTTCCCATTGATCCTGTTTATTGGCTGCTAGGTTGATCGGACCGTTTGCAGTTTCGTACGCGGCAGAAGGGGCGGAGGTGAGGTTTTCGTTGCCTGCTGGCACCGCCTCGACCCCTGCCACCAGATAATTCGACACCGCCCAGCCCATTGTCGCCATCAGCGCGTCCCGCATCGAGATGTCGAGGACACCACCCGGTTCTGGCGCGTTGAGGGCCGCTGAGATCGCCAGTGCAGCGGTCAGCCCACCGACTGTGTCCGCCACGGGCCACCCGGCGCGCAAAGGATGAGCGTCAGGTGTTCCGGTTATCGCCATCGCGCCCGATATGCCCTGAACAATTTGGTCATAAGCCGGACGTCCTGCCAGCGCATCGTCCTGTCCAAAGCCCGAGATCGCGCAATAGATCAGGCGTGGGTTTTCGGCGCGCAAGACGTCAGGCCCAAGTCCAAGCCCCGCCATCACTCCGGGGCGAAAGTTTTCTACCAGTACATCGGCCTTGCGAACCAACTGCTTGAGCAGGTCTTTGCCCTGATCGTGTTTGAGGTTCAAAGTGACCGACTTCTTGCCCGGATTGGGGGCGAGGAATGACACGCCCATGTTCCGCGCACTCAGGCTTTCGTCCTGCCCAAGCTGCCGCGCAAGGTCCCCGCTGCCCGGCATTTCGATCTTGATGACGTCCGCACCCAGATGGGCCAGCTGGTGGCAGGCAAAGGGGCCGGCCAGCACGTTGGTCAGATCGAGAATGCGTTTCCCGGCGAGTGGTTTGGCGCTCATATGTGTGTTTCCGTCCCGTTGCGCGGAAACCTAACCGCTAGCCAAGAGGGTGTCGAACGTTGCCGTGGACACCTGCTATCCGTCGCGCCCCGGTTCGTTTGGGTTGCTTGAGAAAAGCGCGATCTTGTTGCCTTGGGGATCGCGCAGGTAACCGACATAGAATTTTGGGCCATAGTCGGCGCGAAAGCCCGGTTGGCCCTCGTCACTGCCGCCCGCTGCGAGGGCTGCGGCGTGCAGGTCACGCACCTCGGCTTGGTTGCGCAACTCAAACGCAACCATGGACCCGTTCCCGGCGGAGGCGGGGCGGCCATCGTAAGTTGGTTTGACGTAGAATTCCGGCAGTACGATGGACTGGTCCGGCGCGTCGGGCAACGCATAGCTTAGGCCTTCCGGCCCTTCTTCCAAACCGTACCCAAGGGCTGGAAGAAACGCCCCGTAGAACCGTTTTGCAGCGGTAATGTCGTCTGCACCGACGGTGACGTAGGAGATCATTGGTTTGCAGCCCTCGTTACATTTTGGGTTTTGGAAGCAGGTGCGGAACATACTAGGTCGACGCGCAACCTCGCTCAACCTCAGTTCCAGCAGAGATCCGGACACCAAGCTTCAGAGATAATCTGGCCTTTGGCTTACTTTTAAGTGCGCGCGCCATGCGCCGTAAACCCGTGCGTTTAACCCACGGCAGCCTTATGCGCAGCAAAGGTTTGGGCCAATTGGCTGGCCTGCTGCAACCCTTGAACAGTTTGGTGCAACTCCCCTGTCCCGTCAAAAAGCAACAGCGTTACATGAGCAACACGGTGTTTGCGCGCAAAGGCCGCTCCATCGGGCGTTGTGATATCGGCCACCAGATAGGTGATCCCGCAGTCATCAAAGTCGCGCAGTGCAGCGCGCGTCTGTTTCTGCAAGGCGGTGCACGTGGGACATTGCGGGTCGTGGATTTGCACGATGGCGATGTCACCCTGGCCCACGCGAGACAAATCGTGTTCAGCCGCGTAGGCGCGAAAAGACCCCATTGCCCAAAGGCCAACGCCCCCCGTCCCAGCCGCTGCCAGCACGCCGCCCCCTGCAAGCTTCAGCATACTGCGCCGTGTTGGTTCCGATGCTTTGGTCGTTTTGGATTTGCGGGTTTTTGCGCGGGATTTGGGCATTGTATGGCGTATCCTTTTGATGTCGCCACACTAAATCAGAAACCGATCACGCATCCCTCACGTTCGCGTCATTTTGCGAGCTTACTCGGCGGCCAACGCGGCGGACGCCACGTCCCATGGCCGCACGAAATCGCCCAGCACGGTTTGAACCGATGCCTGTGTCGCTCCGTTCAATTCGACCTGCGCAACAAGCCCACGTTTCTTGTCGTCGATGACAGCGGTCACACGCGCTTCAAGCTCTGCTTTTTGCAGGGTCTCATTGTAGACGCGGGTTATGGCCTCTCGCCGCAAGTCAGGTTTGAACACTTTGCCGACGGCCGTCTTGGGCAACTCACCCATGATCGTCATGTGCTTGGGCTGCGCGGCACGTTCGTGCACATTTTCGCCGCAAAATGCCATCAACTCATCCGGTGTCACAGATGCCCCGGCCACCAGTTCAACATAGGCGCAGGGCACTTCGCCTGCGTGGACGTCAGGCTGACCAATGGCGCCGGCAAACGCAACCGCTTCGTGTCCAAGCAAAGCCTCTTCGATCTCCGCAGGGTCGATGTTGTGACCGCCCCGAATGATCAGGTCCTTGGCCCGCCCTGTGATCCAGAGATACCCGTCACTGTCGATCCGCCCCAGATCACCGGTGCGCAAGTAGTCAGTGTGATAGAAAAGGTCTTTGTTCTTGTCTGCTTCCGTATAGGTGTGGCCCGAATAGACGCCTGGGTTGGCAACGCAGATTTCACCGATCTCGTCCACACCTGCCTCTACAGGGCCTTCCGGAGTTGTTTTGTAGATTTTGACCCCGGTGTACGGCACAGTGATGCCAACCGAGCCGATTTTTTTCTCACCATCGAGCGGGTTGAGGGAAACGACACAGGTCGCTTCGGTCATGCCGTAGCCTTCGACCAGCGTGACCCCCGTCGCTTTTTCAAACCGCTTGAACAGTTCCTGCGGCAAAGGCGCAGAGCCGGAGAACGCCGTTTTAATGGTCGAGATGTCAGCATCAATGGGCCGCTGCATCTTGGCCGATATCGCGGTGGGTACAGTGATGATGAAGGTCACTTTCCAACGCTCGATCAGTTTCCAGAAGTTGTCGAACACACCGTCACCACGATAGCCCTGTGGTGTCGGGAACACCACATGCGCACCAGACGCCACCGCGCCCATCAGGATCGGATGGCAGGCAAATACGTGGAACAGTGGCAGCGGACACATCACGACATCCTGTTCGGTAAACAGGAGACGGTTGGCGAGCCAGCCATTGTAGATCATCCCCGAATACTTGTGCTGGGCCACCTTGGGCATGCCTGTGGTCCCCCCAG
>ERZ1740072.366-NODE-366-length-18744-cov-6.391460_pt1 | contig 18744 bp, 21 predicted proteins | sample MGYA00581733_ERZ1740072 | MGnify/ENA primary metagenome ERZ1740072 (study PRJEB43018, sample SAMN04849741) | marine metagenome | isolation source: floating plastic debris | place: Pacific Ocean | collected 2008-08-30 | study: EMG produced TPA metagenomics assembly...
CAGTGACGCGGTGAGCCTCGTGGAAAACACCCGCTTTACCCCGATGGAAGAGGCGAACGATCCTCAGATGGCGCAGTTTCTCGCCGCTCTTGGAGACGTGTTTTGTAATGATGCGTTTTCGGCGGCCCACCGCGCCCATGCATCAACGACGGGCGTCGCGCACCTGCTGCCCAGTTGCGCAGGTCGACTAATGCAGGCCGAGTTGCAGGCGCTGGAAGCCGCCCTGTCTGCGCCCAAACGCCCGGTTGGGGCAGTCGTGGGCGGCGCCAAAGTGTCCACCAAGCTCGATTTGCTGGAAAACCTTGTCAAAAAGATCGACGTGCTGGTCATTGGCGGAGGCATGGCGAACACGTTTCTGGCCGCCCAAGGGGCCAACCTGGGCGCGTCCCTGCAAGAGGCCGACCTGCACGACACGGCACGCGACATCCTGGCGGCAGCACAAAGCGCAGGCTGCATGGTGATCCTGCCCTCCGATGGGCGTGTCGCGCGCGAATTTGCGGCCAACGCGGCCCACGAGGTGGTGACGTTGAACGCCGATACGTCGCTTGCGTCTGACCAAATGGTTCTGGACGCCGGAGACGCATCGGCGGCCCAGATCGCAGAGACGTTTGAGGCGCTCAAAACCCTGATCTGGAATGGGCCCCTCGGCGCTTTCGAAATCCCGCCCTTTGACACGGCCACGGTGACGGCGGCGCGCGCCGCTGCTGAGTTGACGCAATCAGGCGACCTGGTCACCGTTGCTGGCGGTGGAGACACCGTTGCCGCCCTCAATCAGGCCGGCGTTGCTGAAAATTTCCCCTACATCTCGACCGCTGGGGGCGCTTTTCTGGAGTGGATGGAGGGCAAGGAGTTGCCCGGAGTTGCCGCGTTGATGCAATAATACCGACGGCGCGTGATGTCGCGCGCAACCAACTGGGGGGATTACAGCATGGCAAACTGGACACTGGTCACGGGCGCATCCGAAGGATTGGGCGTGGAGTTCGCTCATATCGCGGCCAAGGAAAAACGCAACGTGATCCTCACGGCACGCTCCAAGGACAAGCTTGAAAAGGTGGCCGAGGACGTACGTGCCTTGGGGGTCGAGGCGCTGGTCATCCCGGCAGACCTTTCGGACATGACCGAGGTTGACCGCCTGTGGGCCGAGGCCACAGACGGGCGCAGTGTGGATGTGTTGGTGAACAATGCCGGTCTGGCGTCCAACGGCACCTTTGACGATCCAGAAGCGTGGGAACGTGAGACCAGTTCAATCAATGTCAACATGCTGGCTCTGACGCGCCTGATGAAGCTGGCCGTCCCGCATCTCAAGGGCCTCGACAAAGGACGCATCCTGAACGTTGCCTCCATTGCGGGCTTTGCGCCGGGACCCGGCATGGCTGTCTACTGCGCGACCAAGGCTTACGTGTTGTCCCTGTCAGAAGCCGTGGGCGACGAACTAAAGGGCACGAACGTCACCGTGACGGCGCTCTGCCCCGGCACCACGGCCACAAATTTTTTCGAGGATGCAAAGATGACCGACGCAACTTTGCTTAAGGTTGCGAAACCCATGGACGCCAAAACCGTGGCCGAACTCGGGTGGCTGGAATCCCGCATTGGAAAACCCGTGGTGGTCCCCGGTGCGATGAACAAAGTATTCTCCTTCTTGCCCCGACTGGTGCCGCGTCGCCTGACCACCCTGATCAACGGCAAAATAATGAATGATCACTAGGCGCTAGGTTAAGAAAAGGGATTCACAGACCGATTCGCATGTGCCATAGTATCCAGAGCCGTCCAACAGAGACGGGACAAAGGTTACAGGCATGACCCGCACAGCACGCCCCGCATTGGGCACAGTCACTTTCTTCGCAGTCGCATTTTCGCTCGGGATCTATTTTACCTTTGCCGCCGTGCAGGGGGATTTTGGGCTGTTCCGCCGTGCAGAAATCGATGCAGAGGCACGCGATCTCGCGGCCCAGTTGATGGCCGTCCAATTCGAAGTGGCCAAGATGGAAAACCTGACCCAGCGCCTGTCAGATGACTACCTCGATCTGGATCTGTTGGACGAACAAGCCCGCAGTGTCCTTGGTATGTTGCGCAGCGATGAAATCGTCATCCGCTAAACCCTAATCACATCAATATCTTAGCGGACAGTTGCCCCTGCGGCACATTCGCACTCGCACCGGCGGCCCGAATCCTGTAAGAGATAGTTTAACGCTAAACTATATCTGACGTGGAGGATGCCGATGGCCGCGCGCAAAGCCAGAACCAAACCGAATGTGTCTGCGGAGGAGTTGAAAGCCTACTACAAAGACATGCTTTTGATCCGCCGGTTTGAGGAAAAGGCGGGCCAGCTGTATGGCATGGGTCTGATTGGCGGCTTTTGCCACCTCTATATCGGACAGGAGGCGGTTGTTGTGGGCCTCGAGGCTGCGGCCAAGGAAGGCGACAAGCGCATCACGTCCTACCGCGACCACGGCCACATGCTGGCCTGTGGCATGGACCCCAACGGCGTGATGGCCGAACTGACGGGCCGCGAGGGCGGCTATTCCAAGGGCAAGGGCGGCTCCATGCACATGTTCTCGAAAGAGAAGCATTTCTATGGTGGCCACGGCATCGTCGCCGCACAGGTCCCGTTGGGAGCGGGCCTCGCCTTTTCCGATATGTACAAAGGCAATGACAATGTGACCTTCACCTATTTCGGTGATGGCGCGGCCAACCAGGGTCAGGTTTATGAAGCCTACAACATGGCAGAGTTATGGATGCTGCCGGTCGTGTTTGTCATTGAAAACAACCAGTACGCCATGGGCACCTCGACCAAGCGATCGACTAAGTCCCCCAGCTATTGGGAACGCGGTGCGGCCTACGGCATCCCAGGAGAGGAAGTTGACGGCATGGACGTCCTCGCCGTCAAAGCCGCAGGGCAAAAGGCGGTCGAACACTGCCGCGCGGGCAAGGGCCCCTACATCCTCGAAATCAAAACCTACCGCTATCGCGGCCACTCGATGTCTGACCCGGCCAAGTACCGCACCCGCGAAGAGGTTCAGAAGATGCGCGATGAGCGCGACCCAATTGAGGCTGTGCGCTCGATGCTGCTGACCGGCAAGCACGCGACCGAGGAAGACCTGAAGGCCATCGATAAAGAGATCAAGGATGTTGTAAACGCCAGCGCCGAGTTCGCCAAGGAGAGCCCCGAACCGGCCCTCGACGAGCTTTGGACAGACATTTACGCATAAGGGAGAGACGACAATGGCAACCGAAATTCTCATGCCCGCCCTCTCTCCGACCATGGAAGAAGGCACATTGGCCAAGTGGATGGTGAAGGAAGGCGACACTGTTTCGTCCGGCGACATCATGGCCGAAATTGAAACCGACAAAGCTACGATGGAATTCGAGGCCGTCGATGAAGGGATCATCGGCAAGATCCTGATCGAAGAAGGCACCGAAGGCGTGAAAGTGAACACCGCCATCGCAATTCTGATCGAAGAAGGCGAAAGCGTCGAAGACGTCGCAAGCGCCCCCGCCCCCGCTGCTGCGGCAGCGCCGGTTGAGGCTGCAGCTCCTACAACGTCCGAAGCTCCGGCCGCTCCATCTGTCGACACCAGCCCCGACTGGCCTGAAGGCACGGCAATGAAGCAGCAAACTGTGCGCGAAGCTTTGCGCGATGGCATGGCCGAAGAGATGCGCCTCGACGACACCGTGTTCCTGATGGGTGAAGAGGTTGCCGAATACCAGGGTGCCTACAAGATTTCCCAAGGTATGCTGGACGAATTTGGCCCCAAGCGCGTGATCGATACGCCGATTACAGAACACGGCTTTGCCGGGATTGGTGTCGGTGCGGCGTTCGGCGGGTTGAAGCCTATCGTTGAATTCATGACGTTTAACTTCGCCATGCAAGCCATTGACCATATTATTAACTCTGCGGCCAAAACGCTCTATATGTCTGGCGGTCAGATGGGTGCACCCATGGTCTTCCGTGGCCCCAACGGTGCTGCCGCACGCGTTGGTGCGCAGCACTCTCAGGACTATGCGGCATGGTACATGCAAATACCCGGCCTCAAGGTTGTGATGCCTTACTCCGCCTCTGACTACAAAGGCCTGATGAAAACCGCGATCCGCGACCCCAACCCGGTGATTTTCCTTGAAAACGAGATCGTCTACGGGCGCACATTCGATGTGCCGGACCTTGATGACTACACGGTTCCGTTTGGCAAGGCGCGGATCTGGCGCGAAGGAGATGATTGCACGGTCGTGTCCTTTGGCATCGGTATGCAATACGCACTGGCCGCCGCCGAAAAACTGGCCGAAGAAGGCATCAACTGCGATGTCATCGATCTGCGTACGCTTCGTCCGATGGACAAGGGCGCGATCATCAACTCGGTGATGAAGACCAATCGCTGCATCACAGTGGAAGAAGGCTGGCCGCAAGGCTCTGTCGGCAACTACATCAGTTCTGTGATCATGCAGGAGGCGTTTGATTACCTCGACGCGCCAGTGATCAACTGCACCGGCAAGGACGTTCCGATGCCTTATGCTGCGAACCTCGAAAAACACGCGCTGTTGACGACCGACGAAGTGATCGCCGCCGTCAAACAAGTCACTTACCGCTAAGGAGCCGGAGATGCCGACAGAAATTCTCATGCCCGCCCTGTCACCCACGATGGAGGAAGGCACGCTCGCCAAGTGGTTGGTCAAGGAGGGGGATACGGTTGCGTCCGGTGACCTTCTGGCCGAGATCGAAACCGACAAGGCCACGATGGAGTTTGAGGCCGTGGACGAAGGCACCGTGGGCAAAATTCTCGTGGCCGAAGGCACCGAAGGGGTAAAGGTCAACACCGCCATCGCCGTGTTGCTCGAAGATGGGGAAAGCGCGGATGATATCGGCTCCGCCCCGGCTACGGCGCCTGCTGCCGCACCAGAACCCGCAACAGAGCCTGAAGCCGCAAGCGCACCTGCCGCAGCCCCTGCTCCAGCATCACCTGCGTCGACAGATGGGCCCCGTGTCTTTGCCTCACCGCTCGCGCGACGCATCGCCTCGCAAAAAGGTCTCGACCTCAGCGCGATCAAAGGCTCCGGCCCGCACGGTCGCATCGTCAAAGCGGATGTGGAAAAAGCCGAAGCTGCGCCTGCTGCCAAGTCGGCAGCGCCAAGCGCCGCTGCACCAGCGACTGCCGCACCTACAGGTCCATCCAGCGATGCAATCGCGCGCATGTATGAGGGTCGGGAGTACGAAGAAATCAAGCTAGACGGTATGCGCAAAACCATCGCCGCCCGCCTGACCGAAGCCAAACAGACCGTGCCACACTTCTATCTGCGCCGCGAAATTCAGCTCGACGCACTGCTTGAATTCCGTGGCACATTGAACGGTCAACTCGCAGATCGCGGAGTAAAGCTGTCGGTCAATGACTTCATCATCAAGGCCTGCGCAATTGCACTGCAACAGGTGCCAGATGCGAATGCCGTCTGGGCCGGAGACCGGATGCTGAAGCTGACCCCGTCAGACGTGGCGGTCGCCGTCGCAATTGAGGGCGGCTTGTTCACACCAGTGCTGCAAGACGCCCATCAAAAATCGCTCTCCGCTCTCTCAGCAGAGATGAAAGACCTCGCCACGCGCGCCCGCGACCGCAAACTCGCACCGCACGAATATCAAGGCGGCAGCTTTGCGATCTCGAACCTAGGCATGTTCGGAATCGACAATTTTGATGCTGTCATCAACCCACCACACGGCGCCATTCTGGCGGTCGGTGCTGGGGTGAAAAAGCCTATCGTCGGAAAAGATGGCGAACTTGGTGTGGCGACCGTCATGTCCGTCACCCTTTCCGTCGATCACCGTGTCATTGACGGTGCGCTGGGTGCCCAACTACTGAATGCGATCAAGGAAAACCTTGAAAACCCATTAGCAATGCTGGCCTGAGCCAACGTCAGAACGCAAAAAAAGGCCGGGGCTAGTGCCCCGGCCTTTTTCGTTTCAAACACCCGAATTTACTGATCTTTGCCCAGCATATGGTTCATCGACACAGCAGGTTGATCGCACCCCGCCTCGCCCACAATCCGCGCCGGAATGCCCGCAACGGTTTTGCACGGCGGCACTTCTTCAAGAACGACAGACCCGGCGGCAATGCGGCTGCAATTTCCAACACGGATATTGCCAAGCACCTTGGCCCCGGCCCCGATCAGAACGCCGTCACCAATCTTGGGATGACGGTCCTCTTCTTCCTTGCCCGTCCCGCCTAGCGTCACGGAATGCAGCATCGACACGTTGTTGCCCACGACGGCCGTCTCACCAATGACAATGGAATGGGCGTGATCGATCATGATCCCCTTCCCAATCGACGCCGCCGGGTGGATGTCCACGCCAAAGATTTCAGACGCCCGCATCTGGAAGAAATAGGCGAGGTCGTGATGACCTTCTGTCCACAAAAAGTGGCCAACCCGGTAGGCTTGGATCGCCTGATATCCTTTGAAATAGAGGATCGGCTGGACGAGGCGATGGCAGGCCGGATCGCGCTCGTAAACGGCCACCAAATCCGACCGGGCGGCGTCGACGAGCTCCGGCGATTTTTGATACGCTTCTTCTACAACCTCACGGACAACCACCATCGACATCTCATTAGACGCCAGTTTGGCCGCGATGCGATATGACAACGCTTTCTCGATAGACTTGTGATGCAGGATACAAGCATGGACGAAACCGCCGATCAGCGGTTCTTCCACAACCGCTTGACGCGCCTCGTCATTTATCTGTTCCCACAAGGGGTCAATCGCTGTGATATTCGTTTTGAGATAAGCCATGAGCCATCCTTTCGACCTCTGCATAACCTAGATAAGACGCTTTTTCCAAACGCAAACCTGTGATGCATGCCATCTAAAAAGATGATCAGTGGTTGGGCCGATAATCGACCAACGTTTGCAGAACCAGAATCAGAGCATTTGCAAAGGCGCGGTCACATATGGTCGGTTCGCAGATCATTCCGGCATGACGCGACGCGGCGGCCAGTGTGCCATCGCCGAACTGCGGATGCCGCGTGCCGTTAAGTGCAGGAAAACGATCCGCCACATCCGCATTGCGCACCCAGGCCCGGGCGGCACACGCCCAAGACCGCGGAGAAGCGGCCACAACAGCGCGGCCTGCATACACCAGATCGCACATGACCACCGGCCGCATTAGGAACCCACAGTCAGGTTCGCAAAAGGCCCAGGACCATAGCGCGCCGAATTCTGTGCAACCGCAACCTCATACAGACCCGTCACACCATCCGCCGCGCGATCTGTATCACTATATCTCCAGCCAGATGTAGTCACGAAATCCTCACGCACCACACCACCATTCTGCAAAACCCGGACGGTGTGACTCTCGATGTCTTCGGCCAAGGGCACATCGGGCAAATCCCAATCATCCCCATCCAACCGGGTGCGCCGGATCCACGACACATCAACACCATTTCCTTCGTGCTCTGCCCTCAAATGAACAGGCCGATAGGGACGTAATCCGTTGCCATCGAATGCATACACGAACTCTTCATAAGACGGATCATCGTATCCTCGCCTCGCCGGCCCGACGCGGTACGTCTGCGCGACGCGACGCAAATTTCTGGCAAGTTCGATCTGAGACGGCACCCCATTCATCACCACAACCCAAGAGTCTTCGGGCCAAGTGTCCGGACCAACCGCGTCGCTGCCAAGTTGATCGCGCAATCGGTGGCTCAACAGATACCGCCCCGGCCCAATCAATTCCGCGTCCCGAAACTGAAACAACTCCCAATTGTCGGGCGAACCATCCCCAATTGCGATCAAATTGGCACCATTCAACAGGGCTGTGTCCGACGTGGATTCAAGATTTCCGTGGATCATTTCAACTTCAAGAGCAGGTCCCATGTCTACAAGGCCACTGCGCGCTCGGGGCAAAGCAGACTTTGTAAAGCCAATGCTCGCAGGTGCCGCAACAAGTGAATTGAGGCTGAACCCCGCGTCTGAATGTGATTGATAGATCGCAACGCTGCCGGGCCAAGGTGTTCCGGTTATTGCAGTATGGGGCGCGTGCTCGACTTCGTCACCTGTCAGCAACGGCAGATCAAGGAACACTGAAGTCAACGGAACCGGTGGCACAAATTCCCGCACTCCAGCAAGTTCGTCTGAAATCTCAGATGGCACATAGACCTCTGGTTCAATTCGCACGGCCTCAAGAATTTGCATGTCGCCATGCTCAACACGGTCGACGCGATAAAGCCCCGGCGTTTCTGCCTGATCTGGCGATACTTCGATCACGTCTCCCGCGCCAACGCCAATCAAGGACGGCGGCAAAGCAAGGCGCAGTGTCTCGCGCGAAATCCGTGCCTCTGTCAGCCAACGTTCTGCAATCTGGCGACCTTCAGTGCGCGTCAACGCCATGGGCAGGTCGGATGTCGACACGGAATGGGTCGCATCATCTGCCAAAATGGCCTCTTCAGATAAGATGTCGAAGTCTCCATCCGTCTGAACGAAACGCAACCGAACTCGGCCAGCGAGGTCAGCTTCCGACTCTCGGGACTGTTCCAGTCGTCCCTTCAGATCGCTGTTGATCGCTAGAGTTTCAGACGGTAGCGACACAGCGTCCAATCCGTCCCGCATCAAAAAGCGCAGCACGCCGTCCCGCTCAATCGCATCGAACGCATATCTCAACATCAAAGGCTGAAGGGCCGAGCGCACGGACGATACATCGTCAATGACATACCCACGCACATACCCGTACAAACCGGACGTATCATACGCTTTTAGCCCGGCACGGTCACACAGTTCACCCACCACAGATGCCAATGTACGGGCAGACGTGCGCCCGTTAATCCAATGCCCACGCGGATAGTTTACTCCGTCCGACCACTGAGACAGAACATTGGGAAAAAATGGATAAGGCCGGGCGTCCCACGCCCAGACGAAGGCGCGCGTCATATCCACCATTGGCGCTCCATACTCGTCAGACACCGGGTTGTTCTGCATGTCAGACCAATAGGAATTCATTGCGCGAAGGTACTGTTTCTGGATCAGATCGTCCCGCGCTCCATTGGAGTATTTGGGCAAACTGCTTTCAGACGATTTCGGGTCCAGAAACTTGTTCGGCTCGTTGGTACCTTTGTCGACAGCTGCACATCCGAGCTCGGTGAACCAGACGGGCTTGGATTGAGGCTGCCAAACCGTCGGTACACCCGAGCGAACACCACCCACTCGCTCGTGGTGCGTATTGGACCACCAATTGCGAATGTCCTTGAAGCGGAAAACCCATGGCTCATCATGTGCACCGTCTGTAATGGGCGTGCGAATTTGCGCGTCGGCCGCTTCGGGCGAATGGTAGTACCAGTCAAACCCCTCACCCCCAGCGATATTGGCGCGCAGGTAGTCCAGGTTGTAAATGCTGTCCCAGTCGGCATCCGCATGCTCATCGCCATCACGCCAGTCTGACAGCGGCATGTAATTGTCGATCCCAACGAAATCGATGTTCGGATCAGCCCACAAGGGATCCAGATGAAAGTAACGATCATCCGTTCCATCTTGCGGTTGATAACCGAAATATTCTGTCCAATCCGCCGCATAAGAGATCTTGGTAAGGGGGCCAAGGATCGCGCGTACCTCTGCAGCAAGCTCGCGTAACTTTTGAACAACGACAAAAGCATTTCCAGAACCGCGTATCTGCGTCAGACCGCGAAATTCAGACCCGATGCAAAACGCCTCGACGCCGCCTGCAAGTTTACACAAGGCGGCATAATGCAGAATAAAGCGCGACAGCGACCACTCTGCCGGACCCAAATACGTAACGGATGACGATATTCGATAGTGACTGGCCCTCGCCGTTCCAAAGAACGCTTCAACCTCACCATCCGCCGCAGACGTGCCATCTGGGGAGCCGGTTACACCGGGAGCAACAGATAGTGTTATACGGCCACGCCATGGCAGGTGCGGTTGGGTTGCGGAGGGATCATAAGGGTCAGGTAACGTATTTCCCTCAAGCTGATCCATAAGCACAAATGGATAAAACATAACGGCTTTGCCAGCCGCATTCATCGCCTGAATTGCCTGGACGACAGATGAATCTGAAGGCGTCCCCCCATAAAGAGGCCGACCTTCAATGGATACAATTTGCTCAGCCGCAGAACGAGGCAAGCCCGCGACAACCCAGGGCATGGTTTCGCCATCTGCATCTTTTCGCTCGACCTTTGGCTTCAACTGGCATGATCCGCAGCGCAAATCATTTCCAAACCAAGACACGATCAAGGACGCGGCTTCGCAATTGGGCAACTCATCTCCCAAAGCATTCAACGATACTGCGAAATCCGCCCGCCCGGCCGGGCTGTTGACGTTCGCGCTCCAACGGCCGCGTGCCGCGTTGATGTAGTTGACCGGGCTGGTCGCCAAAGCATACTCGCCAGTGCCCGGCATCACTGCCACGGCACGTACTGCCCGGGTCATCTCATCTTCGGCACCAACTTGTTCTGCCTGTTCAGGCCGAACCACCTCAAATGACAGTTGCGGCACGCGATTGCCGAAACTTCCAAGCGGAAGGTTCTCGATCACAACATAGGCTGTTCCGCGATAGGCCGGGACCAGACCCTGTCCTTCAATCGCCTCCATCAATGGATCGGGAAGCTGGTCCTGCGCACCTGTGTAAACGCGCATGTTCAGATCGTTTGCAGAAATCTCTTCTCCATCGGCCCAAACGCGACCGATACTGGTGATCTCACCTTCGCAAAGCGCAAGCGCCAAACTGACCGAATAACTGTAGGTTCGGGTTTCTGGCGTCGCCGGCGCGCCTCCCCCCTTACCGCCACCACTGCCAGCCGTAACCGTGACCGTTTCAAGAAAATCAGAGGCCCAAATCACCTGCCCACCAAGGCGCATGCGACCGTAAAGCTGCGAAATGACCGCCCCTTCGCCCGAATTTGACAAGCGAAACCGGTCCACTTTGCCATGCTCGACAACATCGGACCCTTCCCCCATCACGCGCTGGTCAATGAGTCGCCCGAGAGTCGCACCCACGACTCGGCCGATTGCAACGGACGACAAGCCCAGAAACGTCCCACCAACAGAACCACCGATGGCCGCTCCAGCGGCCGATAGTATAACAGTCGCCATCAGGAGAGCTCCTCAGTCGGAAATTGAAAACGGGCCACGATACGGCGCGCCCATGGCACGCTAAGTGCACTTTCGACGACCCCGTGGCCGCTATAGGCATGAACAAACGCCGCCTGAGGCCCGATCGCAGACTGCACGCCTAGATGCTTGGCCACAGCGCCAGTGCGCATGCGAAAAAGCAAAACGTCACCAATGGCGGCATCTTCGACAGCCTTTGTGTTGAGATGGCGCAAAGCTGCTTCCCAAAGCACTTCCTCGCCCTGCGGCTCAGACCAATCCATCGAATAGGCGGGCGGGCGTTCAGGTTCGGCGCCAATCACACCGCGCCACACACCACGGACGAGTCCAAGGCAATCACATCCAGCGCCCTTAGCCGCCTGTTGATGCACATATGGGGTACCGATCCACGCCCGCGCTTCACGCACGAGGGCGTTCTGACGCCCGCTCATCGCAGGCTTCCCCCGTTATTCGCACGGGCGCCATTGGGGTATGCCATCTGCCAGTCATCACCGGGCAAATCGGGAAAGCCTTGGAAGTTCAGCAGATTGTTGAACTTCAGACGACAGGTATCAAAACGTTTGTCGCATCCAACAGTCAGTCGCACCACGTCAGTCTCGGCCAAGCCGCCACGAATAGGTTCCCACAACTCGATCCGACGTACGCCATTTGCTGTGCTGTCCTTCTTGATCATGCCCCAATGGCCCGATCTCGCACCCGACAAGACGTCCAAACGCCCCCGTTGGAACCACGCATCGTCAAAGCCACCCAAAGCATCCCACTCAAAGCTGCGCCCGTCCTTCATGCGATCTGCCGCGCCTTCATAGTGATAACCCGGCTGCGAGACATCAAACGCGCAAGCCCGATCACCCAAAACCGCTGTACACGGCTTTTGGTAAATTCGACCCAGTGGACGGTTCAGCGCCTCGGTCAATCCGCGCAACTCAGCGTGAAACGCCCCGCCGGCGCGGCGGATCTCACCAATGGAGCCGCGAAACTGCAACCACCGCGTATCAGGCTGGGCCCAATTCACGATCCATGCGCGCACGTCGGCTCCATCAAAGCGCCCCGCCTCAATGTCATCTTCGCGCACGGCTGCGTCGGTCAGGGCACCCAGCGCTTCGGTGTTGTCCACGCTCAGCCCCGTGGACTGCGCCAACGCCGTGGCCGTCAGCCCGGAATCTGCACGGAACGCGATCCCATCAAAGGACAGCTCACAGTCATGATCGGTAAAGCCAAAAGATGTGCCGTCTTTCCGGGTGATCGCCCATGCGCGGCACAGCGTTGTCAGGCCCGTAGCGGTATGGGCCAGGAATTCTTCACTCTGTCCGCTCATCACACACGCACCTCGACAATCGGCACGTTGGGCACACTGCCTGCCTGAAAGCTGGCCACAGACGTTTGGATCTGGTCGGTGTCAAAACGTACCGGCACGTCAAACTCAAACCCTGCTGTAATTTCTACATCGCGCTCGGGCGGATGCTGAAATGTGATCAGGCCGCTGGCCAAATCCACCTCATAATCCACACCTTCCTTCATCTCGTCGCGGCCAAGACCAACACGAACAGTGCCAGAGACAGGCTTGGTGATGGGGCGGGAATAGTGATGCGGACCAGACCGATAGGTCTTGAGCAACGGATAGGCGCCCTGCTCTCCATCCCCTGTCGCAATGGTCTGGTCATCAAAGGCCGTTGAACCGCTGGCCGCCGAAGATTTGAAATCCGACCAGTCTTTCCAGCGAAACCCGTACATCTGACCCATGCGCGCCTCGAAAAAGGCGATCAGCATCTCGACATCGTCGAGTGACCGCATACCCAACCCCGCATCATAACGGCGACGCGAATGCGCCCATGGTGTATTGCGTTCCTCAAACCCATTGGCCAACGTCACCACTTCCGTGCGACGCTCTGGTCCCCCGACCGAGCCAAAGCTTAAGGACGCAGGAAAGCGAACCTCGTGAAATTGCATGTCTTTAGCTCCCCTCAAGAATTAACGATTGCGACCTGCACGCCCAAGCGCGCGGTTCATCTGTGCTGCAATCTGGTTTTGCGAACGGGCAAAGCCCTGCACATCCGGTGTGGTGATGTTCATCACGATCGAGGTCGACGCCCCGCCCCCACCCCGAACACCCAGCTTGCCGTCCGGCCCCCGGGCCAATGGCATGATCGCCTCGGGTCCCGCTTCCCCCATAACGCCCATGCCGCCACGCATCCCAAAGGGCGTTGCGCCGCTGACAATTCCGCCTGTGGCAAAGGGCATCACGCGGCCCTGACTAAACGGCGCGCCATCCGCAAAGGGCAAAACGCCCTGCACCAGACTGCCCACGCCAGAAGCCAGCAAACCACCGGCATGATCCGTGATCGGCTTGATTGCCGCGTTGTAGGTCGCGTTTATCATCGACGTCGCGACAGTATCCAAAGCATCCGAAAGGCTTTGCCCGTCAAATACCAACCCATCAAAGGCCTTGCGCAAACCACGGGACATGCCCTTTTCTAAGGTAGCAACGTCCTTGCCCGTCGCCGACAGGCTTTCACGCATCCGGCGCAACTCGCTGTCAAAACTCGTAACCATGGCCGAGGTCGAGTCCAGCGTCACGCGCAACCCGTCAGTGTGCTCCTCCAACCCGTCGATCTCATCCTTGTAATCACTCATCTGAATTCCCCTCTATGACTGCTCTGCGTCTGGCCAAGCGGCCATCAGCGCATCCAGTCCGTCGCTCAGCAACGGGGCAGACTGCCCCGGATCGCCCAGCATCACGTGCAACTCGGCAGGGGTCAGTGCCCAGAACGCATCCGGTGTCAGGCGCAGCCCCTGCATCCCGGCCCGCATCAAGGCGGGCCAGTCCATTCCTGTGCTCATGGCCCGGGCACCACAAAGGCGCGGGCAATCAACTGTGCCGCCGCGCGGGCCGCCGCCATCGGGCCGCCCTCGATCTCGGCATGATCCAATCTGCCAGCGACATCCGCCGCTCCGACACCCTCCAACCCCGCCTTAAGCAAGGCCAAAACATCCGAACTCGAAAATCGGCCCTGCTCAAACCGCTCAACCAACGCCACAAGCGATGGCTCAGCCAAAGCGGCCTCAAGCCCCGCCAATGCGCCCAAGGTCAAACGCATGACGCGCGCCTCTCCATCAATGACCAAAGTCACCTCGCCCCTCCAAGGATTGCTCATCTAGGTGACCAACGCCGTGAAGCTCAGCGCACCGGCCGATGCTAAAGAAACCTCATAGGTGGCCTCGCCATTGTGGCTGCCGCTGTATTCCAGGGCGGTGACCTGAAACGGGCCTTCAACGATGCCAAAATCAGGAATTATGATCTGAAAATCCGGTGTTTCGCCGTCAAAAAAGATCTGGCGCGCACGCTCATCCGTGCTTTCGTCCTTGAACACCCCCGAGCCCGAGATATTGGCAGACCGCACGCCGGCGCCGGACAGCAACTCACGCCACCCGCCCTGACTTTCCAGGCTGGTCACATCCACCGACTCTGCATTGAAACTCACACGCGTTGCCCGCAGGCCCGCAATCGTCTCGAACTGCCCGTCCGAGGTCATGTCGACCTTGATCAGCAGGTCTTTTCCGTTCTGAGCACCCATAGGTTTTCTCCGTTTGAATATATGAAGTTAGTTGTCCTCGACACGCGCCCGAAAGGTCAGGTCGATGCGGCGGCCGGCACTCTTGTCGATCTGATATGCGCGCGCACGCTCAAAACGCAGCGACACCAACCGCCCCCTTGAAAGGGTCAGATCAGCCTCATGCAGCACATCACTGACAGCCCCTGCCGCCTCTTTGGCAGCGCGAAAACCCGGCACATCAGTGATGACCGAAATGACAAACCGATGGGCACTGCCCGATCCGGTCTTGTCATCCTCAGCACGCACGTTTTCCGGGCCCAGACTGACATAAAGACCCGGTAAGGTCCCACTCGGCAAAGCGTCATAGACCGCTGTGCCGACGATGGCTACAACACCTGGATCCGAAGAAATGGCGGCAAAAACAGCACTCTGCAGCGCAGCGGAAACGGCGTAACTCATATCACCACCTCTTCATCCGCGATGCAGGTCAGGTACCGTCCCTCCGGGTCAGCTTCGGCAACGCTGCGAATGTGAAAAACCCGCGACCCGTCACGAAACCGTTGCTCGGGCACAGGGCGTCGCGGATCGCCGACCGGAGCAGCTCTTACAACAACCGTGTAAGGCACCGTCGACAACGCGGCCGCTGCGACCTGCGTTTCCCGGCCCGTCCGGGCTTTCAACTCTGCCCACACAACACCCAAAGCGGTCCAGCTTTGCTCAAAGCCCCCAGCGCCATCCGGAACGCGACCAGGGCTTTCTAGGGTCAACCGCCGGTTCAATCGCGGCACGCTCATGTTGTACGCCCGCCCAGACGCATCACGCGGTAGCGCTCAATCAGGCTGGTTACACCAAATGGCATACACCCCTCGCTCAACGTGGTCTCGTGCCGGTACTCATAATAATGCGCGGCCAACAGCATCACTGCCTGCGCCAGATCGGGCGGGATATCATCCCAGCTCGCGCCAAATCCGGCACGAAAAGCGATATCCATCGCCCCTTCCTTCGGCACGCTGGGCAAAGCACACCCGACAGAACGAACACGAGGCTGATGCGCGTCACGCTCAAGCCAATATGCATCGGCGGCAACGTCTGTACGCATGCCCATCCGGTCCACTTCCGTCATCGTTGAGACGACAACAGCAGGCGCAACCGGCAGCACTTGAAAGTCCGGCGCACGCCACTCCGTGACCGAAAGCACAAAATCGCGCTCGATCAGTGCTTTGCCAGTCCTTGCCTCAACGGCCGCAATGGCTGCACGCAAAAAGCTGATCAGCACCGCATCCTGCAATGTGTCGTCGGCAAATCCGGTTCCCAGACGCAGATGCGCCTTCAGTTTTTCGACCGGAAGCGCCCCATCAGGCACTGTGGTCTCTTCGATCAACGTCATGGAACATCTCCAAGAAATATCCTGCCCCTCGCCTCCATTTGACCCGGGCGCGCACCAGTCCGCATTGCTCGGACGGAGGGGAGCAGCTAGACAATACGGCGCACTTCCAGCGCGCACCCGGACACCGGAGGCAGGCTTGCACCCTCCCCCGGCCATCCGCTCAGACCGTTAGGCCGTCGCGAATTTCAGCAGTTTGATCGCAGCAAAATCGCTCACATCACCACCAACACGCTTGGTCGCATAGAAAAGGACGTGAGGCTTGGCGCTGAACGGATCCCGCAAGATACGCAGATCGGGGCGTTCGGCGACGGTGTAACCCGAAGCAAAATCACCGAATGCAATCGCATCCGCATCTGTTGCCGCGTCCGGCATATCTTCGGCCACAAGAACCGGATACCCCATCAGAACCGCAGGCTGACCCGCAGACAAACCATCGCTCCACAGGAAACGACCGTCATTGTCCTTCAGCTTGCGCACAAGGCCCGCAGTTTTAGAATTCATCACGAAAGACGCATTGGCCCGGTACGTGGCCCCCAACGCGTAGACTAGGCTGATAATGGAGTCCGCTGTCAGACTACCATCGACGCCGCTGGGCACATATCCGAGGTTGCCCCAAGTCCAGACTTCATCGTTCACAGTGGAGTGCGCCAAAAAGCCCATGGGCTTGTCGATGCCATCACCGTTGATGAAAGATGCCGCTTCAGCGCGCGAAAACTTGTCAGCGATACGACCCGCCAGCCAACCTTCAATATCAAAAGCAGAATCGTCCAGCAAACGCTGCGACGCCTTGGGCAAGGCCGACAGTTCGTGTAGCGGAATGGTGATGCGATCAATCGTCGGGGTGTCGGTCTCGGTCAGGTTCGACGTCTCTGTCGCCCAACCTGAACCCACATCACCATGATCAACCAGAACGTCATAGGACGTCGCCTCGACATTTACCACGGACGCAATCGAGCGGATGGAGGCAGTCGCATTCAGCACCGATTGTACGGTCTCGGATGTAGCCGGATCGACAAGATACCCACCGTCCGAATTCACCGCTGTCGACAGCGATTTGCCATCCAGCTCAAGGCCACGCAGGCCGTCGTCATCGCCCGAACGTACATAGGCATTGAATGCCTTTTGGTGAGGCGCGCCTTGGTCAACGCCGCCAGCCAAAGGTGAACGCGCAGCAGTCATAGTTTTCCGATCCAGCATGGTCAGTCGCTCTTCTGTTTGTTGAAGTTTGGTCGTCAGGTCGGCTTGAAAGCCTTTGAATTCGTGCACGAAACCTTGCATGGCCTCGCTCACGTCCTGGGCGGGGGACAAACCTTCCCCGGCCCGAGCCTTTGTCTCGGTCTTGCTCATGAGCATGTCCTTCGATGTGTGGTTGGTAACGGCTCAGCGCGTCAGCGCCGCGCCAGACTCCCGGATGCGCCCCGAAGGGCCGCCGCCATCTGTCGCAACATCGCGCCCTCTTCCGAAGTCATCTCTTCGGATTTGGCCGCCACGCGCGCACTGGGAAGCATTGGGAACGTGACCAAAGACACCTCCCAAAGCTCCAGTTCGGTCAAGAGCCGCTGGCCCTTGTCATTCTTTGTCGCCTTCACCGTACGGTAGCCGATGGACAGACCATCAATGGCTCCCGCCGCGATCAGTTCCGCCGCCTCTCGGCCCTTGGCCACTTCGGGCAACAGACGCCCCTTGACCCACAGGCCCCTGGCATCCTCTCGGACCTCGTCCCACACGCCGATGGGCTGCACCGGATCATGCTGCCACAGCATCTTAACGCTGCGATCTTCGGCGGCGATGGCCTTGAGCGAGGCGCCATAGGCTCCTTTACTCACAATATCCCCACCCTGATCACAGGCGCCAAACAGGCTGGCGTAGCCCTCAATCACATGATCACCCTTCACGGTGATCCCATCGCCAAACCGGGCGAACTTTGTCTCCAGACCAGTCTCTGCCTGCATCATCTCACTCCTTTGAATTTCAGTGCGGAATCGCCGCCATGATGGATTGAAACCCGGTGGCCAGAACGGCAGCGACAACGCCGTACACCGTCAGCCACAACCGCTTTTCCAACCGCTCCATCAACTCTTCGAGCCGATCAAGACGGCGCACGAGGTTTTCAAAATGCACTTCCGTCAGCCGTTCATGGGCCTCCAGACGCAGGCCGGGCGCACAGGCAAAGCGTTCATATGTCGGCTCATCCATCCGCACCCTCCTCCGGAGAGGCCGGCAGACCCAAAAGACGCCGCTTCTCGGCCTGGCTCAGGAAATCCGCCGCCACCACACGGGCCCACTGCGCGTCACGCTCCATCGAGAGGGCCGGCACCTGATCCAGATCAGGGCTCAGCACCACATCATCGCCAGTGTGCATCCCAAGCCATTCTGCCAACGCCGCCGCCACCCGCGTGGCCAGCGGCAACACGGTCAGGCGATAAAAGGCACGATTGGCCTCCTGATAATTAGCGTAAGTCGCATCGCCCTGAATCCCCAGCAGCATCGGGGGCACGCCAAAGGCCAGCGCGATGTCACGCGCCGCTGCATCCTTGGTCTTCTGAAACTCCATATCCGACGGAGAGAAGCCCATCGGCTTCCAGTCCAGGCCCCCCTCTAGCAGCATCGGACGGCCCGCATTGCGCACACCCGCATGGTTGCTCTCGATCTCACTGACAAGGCGCTCATACTGATCCCCACTCAGCTGGCTCTGGCCATCCTGCCCACGATAGA
>ERZ1740072.367-NODE-367-length-18693-cov-5.769718_pt1 | contig 18693 bp, 16 predicted proteins | sample MGYA00581733_ERZ1740072 | MGnify/ENA primary metagenome ERZ1740072 (study PRJEB43018, sample SAMN04849741) | marine metagenome | isolation source: floating plastic debris | place: Pacific Ocean | collected 2008-08-30 | study: EMG produced TPA metagenomics assembly...
AGGAATACGACGAGTTGGCCGACCTCGCCAATGGTGGGGTGCTTGACGAAGACGGTGAAGCGCGGCTCTCGGAGTTGCAGGCAATGCTCGACGGCGACTTTTCCGAGGACCAGAAAGCCCATGCAGGTTGCATCATCCTTGTGAACGGGTCTGGCAAGCCCGAGATCACCACCGGTCTGGTTCGGCCCGAGGACAAGAAAGCCGCCATTGAGGCCGGTGTCCTGCAGGCACCGCAGACAACCAAGACGAACACCCCGAAGTCCCCCTACTGGCAGAAGCTGGTGGCCGACATGCAGGCGATCCGGCTGGCCTCGGTGCAAGCCGCCCTTCTGGCCAAACCGGAACTGGTTCTGGACCTGTTGGGATTTGGCCTTTCGGAAGCCTCAGGCAGCTTTGAAAGCGTCTTCGGTATTCGGCTGTACCGCCCGACCAATGCACCTAACGTGGAGGATGGCTTTGTCTGTGTGCGGCGTCTCGAACACGGTATCGATGCCAGCGACTACTGGCAGAATGGGACCCGTGTTGACGACCTGTCCGAAGGTTTCGCCGCCTTCCGCGAGGACGGAAAGAAAGCCCGCAACGCCCAGATCACCGAAACGATCGTGCGCACCCTGCCCTATCAGGCTGGCGGCACAGAGTTCTTCGGTTTGATTGCCGAGGAAGCCGGGGCTGATGTCCGCAAACACTGGACGCCCACGGCGAAGAATTTCTTCTCGCGGGTGTCTGCCAGTCATCTGGTCGATCGCTATGCGCATTCCTTGGTTGCGATGCACGCGACGCGCGTGTCGCCGCCTTCGCCAAGCTCAAGAAGGCGGAGAAAGCCGAGAAGATGGAGAAACTCGTGAGCGATCCAACCACCCAGAAGCTCATGGGGCTAACGCCCGATCAGAAAGCCAAACTCGACAGATGGGTGCCTGACTGCACCTGATGGCTCCTTCGTGGGAAGGACCAACTGGCCCCGCATCACGCGGGGTCTTTTTTGTTCAGGCCAGCGGCGAATGCCGAAGGCCCCAAAATTGTCCGGCGGCGGGGCAGAAGGACAAGCCCCCTGCCCCGCCGCCGGACCGGCGCCGTCCGCGCGAGAACACCGCTCTAGCGGTGCGGTAAGTCAAAGCCACGTGCGCCCAAGCTCTGCGCTCCTACTGACTCAGCGATCCAGGCGATGCACTTTTCAGCCTTTGCCGAATTGCTCTTCCAAAGCACGCTTCGCCAGTTCCAAACCCTGCTCTGTCAAAACAAGGGACTTTGCTTTGCTTGCTGGATTTTCAATGAAGCCTTTTTGAAAGAGCCGATCCGTGATGTCCCAGTCCATTCCCTTCCAGACCCGCGACCCGTCATGAAGTGTCAGGCTGAGAATAGCCAATGCGGCGGCATCGAGTTTGTCGGTGTCTATGTCCATGATCCCAGACCGTTGTTCGCCTTCCTCCACACATCTGATGGCGAAATCGATGCGGGCGCAACGCCGCACTTTCGACGTGCTGCTGCGTGCTGTCGGTGTTCGTTCTGTTCTAGCGGTGTCGCTTGGCCTCTTTGGCCTTCCAGCTATCAAGGCCGCTTTTGATATGTTCTGAGGTGCCTGCGTTGCTCCTTTCCACGCGTTGCAAGACATGCTGGTCGCAAGGTCTGTCCCGAACACAAAGGGCGGTTGCCGGAATTGTCCCCTGCCCCTTCGGGCCATTCCGCGCGGAGCAAAATTCAGGCCCCCTACCCTTCTCCGCTGCGCTCCGCCCTTGGTGTGTTCAGGCCTTCGGCCCTTGCCGGGTGACCATCATTGCAACACCAGAAAAGGAGCAAAGCAATGACCACCAACTGCATCAAATTCGAAAGCGCCAATATCGAGACCGCCAAAGGCGTCGGTTCGATCTCTACCCTGACCTTCGACATCGACATCACCGTGGAGCCCGTCGCAAGCGACAATCCGATGGCTCCCACGCACCGCGTTCTCGGCCGCTCGCCACGCGGCCGCCTGGTCGAATGCGGCGGCATCTGGAAGAAGCAGAACCGAGACACTGGCGGTGACTACTTTACTCTGAGTATCCGGGACTATGGCTTCAACGCCAATCTCGGCAAAGCTGCCAACCAGGATGACGACACGGTTCAGGCGGTGATCGCTTGGGGTCCGAAGGAGGCCTAAAGATCAGGGCGCCAAGCTATTTTGGTAGCTTGGCGCTCTGTACTTTCGGGCGCTGTTAACAGCTGTTAACTCCGAAGTGCGTGTGGCTTCCTTAGTAGGCCCTTGGTCAAGCAGCACAATCTGTGGATAAAATCCTTGACTTAGCAGGGTGAATCACTGCCTTTAGAGTTAAGTTGCGCAAATAAGCGCGTTCGAGCAGAGAAATTGCAACTATGTTTCAGACGGCACCCATCGAAGCGGCCTCGCAATCCGAACTTACAAGCCAGATGGCTGCGCGTCTACAAACTGCGCTCACCACGCATCTTCAGCAGGCTTATGCGCCCGATCAGCGCAAGAGTCTGAGACTATTCAGCGCAACAGAGACTGCTGAGCTCCTCGGCGTGACGGGTCAGTTCCTGCGCAAATGCCACAGTGAGGGGTCCCTGCCCGAGCCAGACGTCATCAAGAATGGACGTCGGTTCTACACCGGTGCGGAGATTCTGCAGGCCCGCCACCTGTTGGAGGCAAGTGCGCGCACACCCGGAAAGTACCTTCCTCGTCGCCGCGAGGGAGACAAGCTCCAAGTCATCCAGCTGATGAACTTCAAAGGCGGCTCTGCCAAGTCCACTTCCGCCATCCATCTTTGCCACTATCTCGCTTTAGGCGGATATCGGGTTCTCGCGATCGACCTAGACCCGCAAGGCAGTCTCACAGGTTTTTGTGGGATTCAGACGGAGTTGGAGTTCGAGGGCGCCTCGATTTACGATGCGCTACGTTACGACGATCCGGTGCCGATGTCCGAGGCCATCGTGGAAACCTATTTCCCAGGTCTTCATCTTGCGCCCGCGCGTCTAGTGTTGAGCGAGTTCGAAACCGAGACCGCGGTCAATGCTGGTCGTGGCGTTGCCTTCTTCGAAAAGCTCAGCCAGGCAATTGGGTCCGTGGAGAGCAATTTCGACGTGGTGGTTATCGACAGCCCGCCAGCTCTTGGGTTTTTGACCCTGACCGGTCTCTATGCGGCGACCTCAGTCATCGTGCCGATGACGCCGAGTATGCTTGATCTTGCTTCAACTCAACAATTCGTCGAGATGACCTCCGCCTACTTGGGTGTGATCGAGGATACGGGCGTCAAACTGGATCATGACTTCTTTTCCTTCCTCATCACACGCGATGACCCGAGTGACATACCGAGCCAGCAGATCGTAAGCTTGATGCGAGCCCTGTTTCAGGATCGTGTCGTGGCGGCGACGAGCCTGCGTAGCACAGCGATCGCGGATGCATCCATGCTGAAAATGTCGATATATGAGGTTTTGCGGTCGGAGATGACGCGGTCGACCTATGATCGCGCCAAGACCAGTATGGACGCGGTTGGTGCGGAAGTTGCGGCAATGGTCCAGCAGGCTTGGGGGCGGTGATCATGGCAATGGGGAAAAACAAAACCGGGATCATGGCCGCCATTACAGCGGCAACAGAGGCTTCGAAAGACGGAGGTTCTGACCGAGCGCATCGGACCTTGCCCAAAGGGACGATTGGGTCTGTTCGCGCGGGGCTTGGCGGCATCCAGGATATCGATACAAGTCTCATCCTGGCCTGGGGCCCCAAGGACCGGCTGGATATCGAGTTAACAGCTGTTAACAGCACCGAGCCACATAAGTCGATCCAGGATCTGGCATCCAGTATTGCCGAGGCCGGGCAGCAGGTGCCTGTTCTTCTTCGCCCGTCCAAGGAACGTGATGGGCATTTCGAGGTGATCTACGGCCAACGACGGATACTAGCCTGCCGGCATCTTGGCATCCCGGTGCGTGCTCTTATCCGTACGCTCGATGATACAGACGCCCTGTTGGCTAAGGGGCTCGAGAATGCCGGGCGTGCCGAACTGAGCTACTACGAGCGCGTTCGTTTTGCGCAAGCGATCCTGGAGCAGGGTTACTCCCGGGCGGAGGTTTGCCAGGCCCTGGCGATCAGCAAGAACACCCTGTCGCAGCTTGAGCGTATCAACCGCCTGGTTCCCACCGCCGTCGGTGAAGCGATCGGTGCCTCGCCGGGGGCAGGGCGTCCGAAATGGACGACCCTCGCGACGGCCTTTGAAGAAGAGCAGCTGACCGAAAAGGCCGCTCTTGGGGTTTTGGGCCGATCAGGTGAGTTGGAATCTGATGGTCGGTTGGAGCTTGTGCTCAAAGAGATCGGTAAGCGCGGCAAGCAAGAACGCTCTATTGAGGAACGCTCGCCACTTCCTGGCGTTCAGATCAAGAGTGGAAAATCCGGGCTCTCGGTGACCGTCAGGAGGGCAGGGGACAACACGAAATTCGCAAACTGGCTGGACCAAAACCTGGACCAGCTCATTCAGGATTCCTTCAAGCGGTTTCAATCAGAAAACCACGAAGGATAACGGCGGTTAACAGCTGTTAGCCGTCAGAGTGGAGGCAACGAGCAGAAAGGAGGACGGCACAAAAAGAAACCCTCGAAACCGAAGTCCCGAGGGCTGCTGCGCACAAGGCGCGATTTGTTCTAACACCACAATCCTAGCAGCCCGCGAATCGGTAAACAATGAAAAACGTCTTTGGGCGAACAGGATTTCTTTGTCTGCTGGCAAATAATGACAAATTTCAACGATGCTCCGCATGGAGCTACTGGGACAGGTATGCCTCAGAACGGGGAAGGTATGTCCAACATCAACCAACCTTCAGGATGGCGTAAGGCAACGGCCGGGCTCGCCGTCGCTGAGCAACTTGCCCAAGCCGGTGAACGGGTAGCTGTACCCAAATCACGGGCCTTTGTGGCCATGAAGCGGGTTGGTGCCCACATCGGCCTCAAGGCTGCTGACATGCTGCTTCTCGACACGCTAGGAGCGTTCACCCAAGGACAGGACTGGGAGGAGGGGCAGCGCCCGATCGTTTGGGCCTCCAACGCTTATCTGATGGAGCAGACGGGCTTCTCGCTGTCCGCGCTCAAGCGGCATGCACGGCGTTTGGCCGAGATTGGCGTGATCTCCTTCAAGGATAGCCCCAATGGCAAGCGGTGGGGTCATAGGGACCCTGACGGGCGCATTATCGAGGCGTATGGATTCGATCTGTCGCCGCTTTCAGCACGCGTCGACGAGTTCGAGCAATTGCAGGCCCAACTGCAGGCCGAGCGAGAGCTCTGCCAACGCCTGAAACGACAGATCACGGTTGCGCGCAGGATGGTCCGCGCCCGGATCGAAGCAGCCCTTAGCGGCGCGCTGAGAGGGCCCTGGGAGCATCTTTCTGGGCTGCTCGAGGATCTTTTGGACCGGCTTCCGCGCCGGAAAACAGCTTCTGAGGCGCTATCGCGGCTTTTGTCATGGTTCAGAGAGCTTCAAGAGCGCGTGGAGAAAACTTATCTCAAAGCAATACAAGCCGAAGAGGTTGTGGAAAAAGACGTAGAAACTGTTGAACAAGTCAGTGTACAGACCGAAAGAATGAACCCCAGGGAGGTCATTTCTGACCCTCATATACTAATTACAAACCAACTTAATCCAGTAACCTGTAGTTCCTCAGAAAAAGAGAAAGCGGCGGACGTGGTGGCCAATGCGCCACCAGAAGAGCGTGTTGATAGGGAGTTAGAGGATTGGGTAGCTGAGACGCGCAAGAAACGCGGTGCAGCGCTCGATTTGCCCACTGTGATGCAGGCCTGTCCCGAATTTGCATCCTGGGCGCGCAATATGGGTGGGTATCTGAAGGATTGGGGCGATCTTCATCGGGTTGCAGGTCAGTTGAGGCCGATGATCGGCGTCTCAGAGCACGCGTGGAACCATGCTCAGGTCCAACTTGGGCCACAAATCGCAACAGCGGCACTGGTTCTGACCTTCGACAAGCATTGCGCCGGTGAGGTGGCGTCTCCGGGTGGATATCTGCGTGGTATCGTCCAAAAAGCCGGGGCAGGGGAGTTGCATCTCGAGCGCAGCTTCTACGGCAGGCTTAGTGGGCAAGCGGCGTGATTGAGGCGCGACGGAAACCCGATAGGGTAGGGGGGATAGGACCGTGCGAAGCAAATCCGGCCATTCGTTCATGCCGCGGCTAATTCACACTTGGAGCCCACAGCGGAAGTCTTCATTTTTTGCTGCGCGCGCACGCAGCGCGAAAATCGCTGCAATTGCGTAACTCTGTGCGCTGCTACGCAGCGGGAAAAGCGGTCATTGATGCGAGCTGCGGCGACGACGAGCCCAAGGATCAAGTCGCAGGACAAACTGGACTTTTTCTGCTTGTGCGCCAAAGACGGCTTCTGGAAAACTTGCCTCGCCAAGAAGATGGGTTTGGGTAGAGTTATTGGTTTGGTTTGAGGTCAATTTGTACGTCGTAGATTCCTCTTGCCGCCAGCACCGGCTTTGAACACGCAACACTCCGAATGTTCGTAAGTTCCCAAGCTAGCCATCCTTCTTCGAAGTAATTGGCACAGGCTGCGTTCACATCGGCTCGGCTGAATGGCCTGATGTTCACAACCCTGACAATTGCAACAGCCTTTCCATCATAATCTTTTTCACCTTCTCGACGAAGAAAACGAGTGTTTTCGACAATAAGGAGGTCTTCGTCGGCATGTAGAAAAGGTTGCCACTTCCGAACCTCCAGCGTCTTTAGCCCGGCGGCGATCTTAGTTCCGTTGGGAGAAACAATGGAAAGCGCTTTCATCAGATGTCCGGTGCAAAAATAATATCCACCTATCGAGAAGCAGGTGGCTCAGCAAACTTTGGTATATCGTACTGTATTGGTCAATATTGGGCCTAAAGCAGGCCTTAGCTCTAGCGTTTAAGTCCGCAAGAAAATAAAACAGCTCCGATTAGCCACAACATCCGCTAGTGCATGTCTGTGCCGAAACTGGCCGGAGATCTGCTTCGACAATCTCTAACTCTCCGGTGAGCGTAGGGCCTGGAACTTGAAGCGCCTTAGACAATTTATCAACTGCCGCTACGTCCAACATAACCGCAGTTGATTTTTCGATTTTGGCCAATTGCCTTTCGGTCAAACCAGTCAGTTTGGCTAGCTTTGGTCGCCCTATTTTACGGGCTTTTCGAATGGTTTTTACCCGAACAGGTTCAATCGCGATATCAGCCATGTTCTAAGTCTTTGGGCATCCGCAGCTTGGGCCGCAATCGCACTGCGTGCAGGTGCATTTGTCACCACAGCAGCACTTTCCAGCGGCCGGTTTGCTCTGGGTGCAACCACAGTTTGGTGAGCATTTGTCGCAGGCGCATTGGTCCATGTCGGTCACAATGACCTCCTTTTGATGTCTAGCTACGCGGCTAATATGCCGCCGCTACAGAAAGCAATGTATCTGCCGAGCATTGTAATTGAAAGAGTTTTGAGTACCCCTGCCGTCGCTTTCCTCGCATAAATGGCTGCGCTGGCCCCGAAATGTACCCTTGCTAACCAAATGCGCGGAAGAAATATGCAAGAGACAGAACCACACCGAACACGATGACAGCACCACGCAGATAACGTGTGTTGATGCGCTTGGCCAAACGCCCTCCTGCATAGCCCCCAATCGTGCTGCCCACCATCATGGCAATCGCTTGTGGCCACGCGATCAAGCCCCCGATCCCGAACACAAATATGCTCAGGATCGTAAAGCTAGTGGCCAGCAGGTTCTTGATGCTGTTCGCGATATGGAAGTTGGAAAACCCCATTAGCTGGGCAATCGCCAGCAAAATGAACCCAAGGCCTGCCCCGAAATATCCTCCATATATTGAGGACAAAAAGAGACCAACGTAAACCGCTTTGTTCCCACGACTCTCGCCCATCGTCTTGAGTAACCAAGTTCGAAGAGCATCGCCAAAAGCAAAAAGGCCTGTTGCGACAAGGATGAGAAACGGGAGGATAACAACAAAGAAATCCGGATCGGATACTAATAGCAGCACCGACCCGATGATCGCCCCCACACCTGACACTAAGAGCAACGGCAGAAGTGTCTTCCCAAGTCCGCGCAGCTCTTCACGGTAAGCAGGCAAAGCTGCTGCGTTTGACGGTAGAAGTGCGAGGTAGTTTGTAGCGTTCGCCACAACAGGTGGTAGCCCTGTCGCCATAAGTGCTGGGAAGGTGAACAGTGTTGCGCCACCGGCGATAGCGTTCCACACACCACCGAAAAATCCGATGCATACCAAAACCAGCGCCAGCATTACGTCCATGATTGTGCCCCCAAGTTCTTGTGAGAGCTTAAGGAGGACATTGCATTAGAAAAAACGAATAAATACGATAGCAGACATGAATGGATACGAACGCATGTCACTGGATAGCGATCACCTTCTCACCTTTGTCCGGATCGCCGAATGTGGCAACCTGACTGTTGCTGCCAGGACATTGGGGCGCACGCAATCAGCGATCAGCGTTCAACTCCGCAAACTCGAAGAAAGTTTGGGTGTGGCGCTGTTCAGGCGCGTGGCCAAAGGCATGGTCCTGACACCCGAAGGCGAGACGCTGCTCTCACGGGCACGGGTCATACTCCATGAAATGAAAGAAACAGCACAACTTTTCCAAAAGCCGCTTTCAGGTTCGATCCGTGTAGGCTTACCGGATGATTTCGATACGGCTGTGCTGGAACGCATCCTTGCACAGTTCTCCCAAACGCATCCGGGGGTTCAGGTACTCGCCCGCTCCGGCTGTACGTCAGGCTACAATGATGCGATCCGCTGTGGTGAATTGGACGTTGCGGTATGTTCCGGCATCGATGATCCCGGCGAAGGCCTTCTTAATACCGAAGAAATTGTCTGGGCGGGGCGCAAAGGTGCAACCTGGCCAAAGTCGGAAACCATACCATTAGCTGTGCTTGATAGGCCCTGCCACTGGCGGGAGTTGCCTAAGAAGAGTTTAGATGCGAACGGCAGGCACTACAGAGTGGCGTTCCAAAGCAGTAGTTTCACCAGTCTTCAAGCTGCGCTGCGCTCAGGCATCGCTGTTGGGCTGCTGCCGAGATCCACCATTGGCGTTGGTCTTCAGATACTCTCGGCAAAAGATGGGTTCCCTGAACTGCCCATGTCTTACCGTTCGATTACGGTGGCAACAGATGGACCAACAGATGTTATAGCCGCGATGGTAGAGGCGATACGGCAGGCATGTCTGCGATGAACACGACGCAACAGCGGCCATTCGGGCATCGAGCAATATCGGTCAAAGTGGGCTCAGAACGCCCTATTGCTGACGCGGCAACGCCGGTGCGGCAGGCTGAGCGACACCGGCCATCTGATCGTTTGACCAAGCCACGGAAATCACGGATTGCCTGGCGATGAGCGTATGTTGGCGGATCAGCATCCGTCGTTCATAACCTGAGCGGCGAAGGCTGACGGAGAGCCCAAGGCTGTCATTGCGATTTTGTGCTGCACGCGCACGCAGCGCGAAAATTGCTGCAACGGCGTAAATCTTTACGCGGCCATGCAGGAGGGAAAGCGATCATTGATGTATACGCTGCCCCAAAGACGGAGCGGGCAATGATCAATATGCGGGTTCTGATACCTATCATTGCGGATTGAAAAATCGGACCCAGCTTGAACACCAGACAGTAAAGTTGGCTCGACGGGGTTGGCGTCAGCGAGTTTCGTTGTGAGCTGGAATCAGCCAACGAACGCCTTTTCGACAACGAATTGTTGAGGGTCGGAGTTAGCCCCCTCCCTCAGACCGGCTTTTTCAAGCAGTTCTTTGATATCGTGGTTGAATTCCAGCGAACCGCAGACCATCACCCGGTCGACCTCTGGGTCCAAAGTTGGGACGCCTAAGTCGGCAAACAATTCACCATTTTCAATCAAAGTCGTGATGCGTCCCATCTTTGGGGTCTCCTCTCGGGTCGTCGTCGGGTAGTAATGGATTTTGTCAGCAAATCCGTCTCCTATCAGTTCGGCCATCAAATCGTCGGTCCTAAGATTTTCGATAAGTTCGCGGCCATAGGTGAGCTCATCTGCATCCCGGCAGGTATGTGTTATGATTACCTCATCATACTCTTCATAAGTTTGAGGCTCGCGCAGAAGCGATGCAAACGGCGCGAAGCCTGTACCTGTCGCAAAGAAATACAAGCGCTTACCAGGAAGCAATGCGTCGTGGACCAGAGTGCCAACGGGTTTTGGGCGCAGGATAATCTCATCACCTGGCTGTATATGCTGTAGTTTTGAAGTTAGCGGGCCATCTGGAACTTTGATGGAATAAAATTCCACCTCATCGTCCCAAGCCGGTGAAGCGATTGAATATGCCCGCAAGAGCGGCTTTTGTTTCCCTGTTTCTGGATGCGGATCGCCCATCAACCCGATCATCACAAATTCGCCCGATCGGAAGCGCAACGAGGCCGGGCGGCTTACGCGGAAGGAAAATAGGCGATCATTATAGTGTTTCACCTCCGTCACAGTTTGTGCGTCGGGAAGGGCTGGAATTTTGATGGCTGAAGCTTCTGTCACGGTGCTTTACTCTGTCTCTATCGGTTTGAGTTCTTGGGTCGAGCCCACTGGTCTTGCTGCTGCCGAACTGAACCAAGTAGCTATTCGGAAAGTTCTGTTTTCCCGAATGGCAACCTGACAAATGTGGTTGCTTAGCCTTGTCTACTTTACGCTGATTTCGCGTAACCGCCGTTATAGTCGTCGCTCTTTCTGCGTATCTGCGAATGCTCTACAATGCGATCACGCGCAACGCTCCGGAACTCTTCGATAGATGAATAACCGTGTCGCTGCATGTAGTCGCTTAGGTCATCTTTGAGCTCTTGAATGAGTTTGATGCCGATGCCACCGCTGCCTTTTTCTTCCATCGCTGCTGTACATACTTGCAAGTTTCCGGCGCCATGGGCGATGAAATTGAATGCTTCGCGGAAGCCTCTTATGCCGCCAATTCCGGAGATGGACTTATCCGGGAACGCCCGTGCAATGTCAGACACACGCTGAAGCGCTTGTGGCAGAATTGCGAGACCGCCCAAACCGCCAGATGTGACAAGGCCATCAACCTCAACTTCAAACTTCATGGTTTCCGGATCCAACAGGGGAAGCGATGGGAACGTGTTGCAAAGGGAAATCGATGCAGCACCAGCGTCATATGCAGCTGCGGCACCTTCGACGAGCGATGAATTCGCAGGCGTGAGCTTAACCCAAATCGGAACGTCTACGACACTTTTGACCGCAGCTAGAACTGACTTGATGATATCTTCATCATTGGCAACATTTGCGCCCATGTCCTTGCGGTCCATGTGCGGGCAAGACATATTCAGCTCTAGCGCATCACATCCGACATCCACACACGAGGTCGCAAGCTTGCGCCAGTTTTCCATTTCTTCTTCGCTGCCAGCACCAGCCATGATTGACGCGATCAGCATCCGATCTGGATGTGTCTCTTTAATTTCTTTCAGATCGGGCAACCATAAGCCTAAGGGTTGGTCCGAGATCAGTTCCCAGTTCCACGACGAATGAGACACTGTATCTGCTCGTTTCATCCGCGAAACATAGGGCTTTTGCTCACTCGTGCGTTGATAGATCGTTTTCGGACCAGCGACGTTTTCTACGGGGTGCAGACCGATTGTCTTTGTCACAACACCGCCCCAGCCGGCTTCGAACGCCTTCAATATTTTACGTTTGCTTTCTGTCGGGGGTGCAGAGGCTAAGATAAATGGGTTGACGAACTCAAGCCCGGTGAAAGTGGTAGTTAGATGACGTGACATAACGCCTCCATAGCAAGTTGTACCAATACCCTCTATAATTTTGACCAACTAGTCAAAATTTTTCTGATGCGAAGCGGCACCCTATAAGTCGTCGTTTTCACTTTTGGGGCGTGATTGCCCGCGCTTTCCAGGTCAACTGTCGAAGACAACAACAGTCCAAGCCAACTCTCAGAAATCCCAGTTATGCCTCTGGCGAACCCATCAAGATAAAAGACTTGTATTTTCTGACTAAAACTATCAAGAATATCTATAAACTTGTCGAGCCTGTTCTTTGAAACGCCAGATAGGGTACCAAAACGGAACAGGAGGACAGCAATGTCCCGCACTACTCCACGCTCATGCTGCGAGCGCTCGCTAGAACCAAATGAGATGCTACTGGCAGAAGCTTGCTTCGATGACGTCGAAAAGAATATTTTGGCTATCGCCCGATACTTCTTTCAAAGTTTTGCAGCGCTGCAGTCACAAGGGTGGATGGCGGCGTTCGACCTTGCTGAGGTGACATTTGGCGATCTTGGCGGAGCGCTTATTGCGACCAGGCTATCGACGACCATGCGCACCGTCCGCCACTCCCGCCGCTCTTTTTTCTTGTTCAGTTGACAAAGCTGCGAAACATGTGCGGCCATCCTGACAGAGCAAGAGCGGCGGCTGATCACTGCACTGCGCGCCGTCCGCAATGGGCAAATCGGGCACGCGCAAACGGAACTGCTCATGCTGTGCGAAGGGAATGACACAACGCAAGTCATGGAGGCGATGACCCGTCTCTCAATAGCGCTTCCCGCATCAAAAGCTGCACGGGCGAGGGACGCTTATGTGTAAAACGCTTTACGATTTGCTCGCGATTGACGACGTCGCGCAACGCACAGGCAGTGGATTGCACCCGCGTTTGCGGACGGCAATCAAGGCAGACCTTGCCTTTAACGCTGTAACAGCCGGACCGATTGTCGAGGTCGATCCAGACGATCTGCCCGAAAACGTGGCGCTCTTTCTGACTTCGTCATCCAAACAAAGGAAAAAAGCATGACCACAGACCTTCAAGATGGCCTCCCAGGCGTCAGTCAACTTGACCCGGTCAATAAGGCAATGCTGCCGGTCATGCGCCATTTCCTCAACGCCTTTTTACAGCCCAAAACCCTTGGGTGGCGGCCCGCGCTCACTGTGGCCATAGGCACTTGGGGGGAGAGTAGAGGTCTGGCAATCGCTTACAGCATGCAGGCCTTCATATCGGCGGTACTTCGGGCGCGTCCTGCCCCGGTGACCTACAAAGATCCCTTGGACACTCTCGCACGTGGTGGTTTGACGTCGGATGAAGTCGATCTGATGGCTCTCATCGCCAGCATGCGTGCAGATCGGACTGGGGCTGCAAGGGACATCATCGCGCGGTTAACAGACGGCAAGATCGACACTGCAATCGTCCGCAGTGGTCTGGAACTCAGCAGCTTGTTGGGCAACGAGGATACCAGACCTAAGCAACCGTTTCGTCCCAAGCTAAGGGCGGTTAGTTGAACAATATGGAGCGTCCCATGGCCCAACTTGGCTTTTCCGACCTGACCGAAGATGAGGCGTTTGTAGTTTGCCTTTACCGCGACTGGCACGCCGGCGGTGAAACGCGCCCTTCTTTTGAGGACATGATTGGTACCGCCCTGTGGCATGATCCTCTGTTTAATCACCTTGATGATGTCTTCGGGGTCTTTCTGCAAATCGCGCAGGATCGTTTCGCGATCTTCGGTGTCGGTGATCTGCTGTCGTCGCACGAGGAGGGGCTGCTGGACGTTTTGGCGCTGCAAATAGGCCGGAAACGTGGGGATTTTGGTGATATGTTTCGGCCCGTCTCTGCCATACCTCGCAGCGGTCGCGACGCGTTGCAGACCAGGATTGAAGCAAGCCATCTGTGCGTCGCTGCAGGCTTCTAACAAGGCGCACCCCGCGTTTGTTTGCATGGTTTTTGGTAAGAGACGATGTAACGTTGGGCAAGATGTCACGGCGTAGACGCTTGTGTCTTGGCGGCGAAATGTATACGAATGTATACTAAAATGCATTCGGCCTTTTCGACCCACTGAAATTGCCCAGCAGCTTGCCAAACGCGGAACACAACATGAGCCTATACATTGATTACCTGACCGAAATTGCAGCCCGTAAGCAACAGGGGCTCAGCCCCAAACCCATCGACGATGGTGCCCTAGTTGCGGAACTTGTGACGCATATTCTTGATCGAAGCAGCAAACACCGCGCAGATTGTCTGCATTATTTCATCTATAACACGCTACCTGGTACAACCAGCGCCGCCGGGGGAAAGGCCCGCTTTTTGAAAGAGATCATCCTCGGCACAGCCAAGGTCGACGAAATCACGCCTGCTTTTGCATTCGAACTGCTCAGCCACATGAAAGGCGGACCATCGGTCGCGGTGCTGCTTGATCTCGCACTTGGCGAAGATCAGGCCATTGCCTGTGAAGCCGCAAAGGTGCTGAAAACCCAAGTTTTCCTATACGACGCCGACACCGACCGCATCAAAGCGGCGTATGAGGCGGGCAATGTCATCGCAGCGGACCTTCTGGACAGCTATGCCAAGGCCGAGTTCTTCACAAAGCTGCCTGATGTCGAGGAAGAGATTGAAGTCGTGACCTACATCGCGGCAGAGGGCGATATCTCGACCGACCTTCTTAGCCCGGGTAACCAGGCGCATTCTCGCGCTGATCGGGAGTTGCACGGCAAATGCATGATCTCTGAATCCGGACAGCAAGAGATTGAAGCGCTGAAGCTCAAGCATCCCGGTGCGCGCGTCATGTTGATCGCGGAAAAGGGGACGATGGGTGTTGGATCGTCCCGGATGTCGGGGGTGAATAACGTAGCGCTTTGGACGGGTAAGCAGGCCAGCCCCTATGTGCCCTTTGTCAACATCGCACCGGTCGTTGCGGGGACAAACGGCATTTCTCCGATCTTTCTGACGACCGTCGGTGTGACCGGCGGCATTGGCGTTGATTTGAAAAACTGGGTCAAGAAAATGGGCGAGGACGGTAAGCCGATCCTGAACAATGACGGCAATCCTGTGCTCGAGCAAAAATACGCGGTCGAAACCGGCACGGTGCTGAAGATCAACACGCGGACAAAGAAGCTTTACAGCGGTGATGGCAGTGAAGAGCTGGTGGATATGGCTGGTTCGTTCACGCCGCAGAAGATGGAGTTCATGAAGGCGGGTGGGTCATATGCCATCGTCTTTGGTAAGAAACTACAGACCATTGCAGCCGAGACGCTGGGCATCGACGCCCCATTGGTTTTTGCCCCGTCGAAAGAAGTCAGCCACGAAGGTCAGGGCCTAACGGCGGCTGAGAAAATCTTTAACGCCAACGCATTGGGTGTGGCTCCCGACAAGGTTCTGCATGCAGGATCTGACGTGCGGGTGAGCGTGAATATCGTCGGTAGCCAGGACACCACCGGCCCAATGACCGCGCAAGAACTTGAGGCGATGGCGGCAACCGTTCTGTCGCCCGCCGTCGATGGTGCCTATCAATCGGGCTGCCACACAGCGTCGGTGTGGGATGCCAAGGCGCAGGCGAACACGCCCAAGCTGATGGCCTTTATGAACAAATTCGGTCTTGTGACAGGGCGCGACCCGAAAGGGGTTTATCACGCCATGACCGACGTGATCCACAAAGTGCTGAACGACATCACCGTGGATGATCGGGCGATCATCATTGGTGGCGACAGCCACACACGCATGTCCAAAGGCGTGGCGTTTGGGGCTGACTCGGGCACTGTCGCGCTGGCACTTGCGACCGGCGAGGCATCAATGCCGATCCCTGAATCGGTCAAGGTCACGTTCAAAGGCAAAATGGCCGACCACATGGACTTCCGCGATGTGGTCCATGCAACCCAGGCGCAGATGCTGGCGCAGCATGGCGATAACGTTTTCCAGGGTCGGATCATTGAGGTGCATATCGGCACGCTTCTGGCTGATCAGGCCTTTACCTTCACCGACTGGACGGCCGAGATGAAGGCGAAGGCCTCAATCTGTATTTCCAACGATGGGACGCTGATCAAATCGCTGGAACTGGCCAAGCATCGCATTCAGATCATGATTGACAAAGGGATGGAGCATGAAAACGGGATGCTGGCTAATCTGATCAGCATTGCCGAAAAGCGGATTGCCGAGATCAAATCAGGCGAAAAACCAGCCCTGACCCCAGATGACAACGCGAAATACTACGCCGAGGTTGTCGTTGATCTGGATGAGATCGTTGAGCCGATGATCGCCGATCCGGATGTGAACAACGTCGACGTGTCAAAGCGCTATACGCACGACACGATCCGCCCGATTTCATTTTATGGGGCTGAAAAGAAGGTCGATCTTGGCTTTGTAGGTTCGTGCATGGTGCATAAAGGCGATATTAAGATCGTGGCGCAAATGCTGCGCAATCTTGAGGCCGCCAACGGTCAGGTGAGTTTCAAAGCACCACTTGTTGTCGCTGCACCGACATACAACATCATCGATGAATTGAAGGAAGAGGGCGATTGGGAGATTCTGCAGAAGTATTGCGGCTTTGAATTTGACGATATGGCCCCAAAAACCACGGCCCGTTCAGAGTATGAGAATATCCTCTATCTCGAACGGCCCGGCTGCAACCTTTGCATGGGCAATCAGGAAAAGGCAGCCAAAGGTGACACGGTTCTTGCAACATCAACACGCCTTTTCCAAGGTCGGGTTGTGGCAGACTCAGGCACCAAAAAAGGCGAGTCACTTCTCGGGTCCACACCGGTAGTCGTCCTGTCGGCCATTTTGGGACGAACACCAACCTTGGACGAATACAAAGTCGCTGTGGATGGCATCAATCTGACAAAGTTTGCGCCACCGGTTCAGAAACCGCTCGATAGCTTGTCGGTGCATTTCTGAATGGCGACAAGGGGGCAGAAATCGCGGCCGCGATCGCTTTCTGGGACCAGAGATTACGAGTTACCGCTTTCACCGTTCAGCGCATCTGCCTAGTCGTTCACACTAAGGCACTCGGGCATTAGCAAGAGCCACCTATAGGCCCTAGGCCTCCGGACAGAAGTGATAATGCTCAAGACAACCCGGTCTTCAACGGCTGCCAAAATTCAATGTGAGGAGCTCCGTCATATCAAATACCTATCAACTCATCTACTCGTCGCGTCCGTTTGGGTATGATCAGGCCTCACTAAACGGTATTCTCATAGACGCACGGCGGTGTAACAGACGTGACATGATTACTGGCGCTCTCGTATGCAGACATGATGTCTTTGTTCAGATGCTTGAAGGCCCGCGCGAGAAGGTTAGCGATACTTTCGATCGTATCCGACAGGATGACAGGCATGTTGAAGTGAAGCTGAGGTATTTTGGCGAGAGTCCAGACAGGATGTTCGCAGAGTGGGCGATGTTACATGATCCGGCAAGGTCGTGGCTATGGTCCATCGCCGAGGTTGCGCAAGATGCGCTGGAGCGGGCATCCGTGGCAGACTACAAACGGATCTTTCGTATCCTTGCAACGAACATGGAAGCGGCGGGGCGCGAAGACAGATAAGCATTTCCTGGCAACTGGTGTATATGGCTGAATTAGGCTTCCCCTTCGCCCGAAAATCCGCCAGAAATGCACCAGATGCATCGCATCGCTTAATGTTCTATTGAGTCCTCAGCGGTGCGCCAGACTCTCTCATTCAGATGAAATTGGTGGCCAAATGGCACGTATATCTGGACGCACAGCAAACGGCATTCTTGTGGCCGATCAACGCAGAGGCCAGGTTTGCTTTTGTAGAACCTTGACGGTGACGGCAGCGCCGCTGGAAAAGACGAAACAACGGTATTCTTTGGCGCCACCAATGAAAGCTGCATTGCAGACCCGACAAACAACGTCTTTACCGTCCATCAGGCGCAAGACAAGTCGGTCTATATTGTAGATGGCGGTACAGACACGGTTTACCGGCTGACTGACCCCAATGCTGGCTGTGATGCGCAAGATGCCGCTGAGGCCTTAAATTGGTGCTCTGGTTACAATGACGAGGGCCTATCGATCATCATACACCGAATGGGATCGCCAAAGGTGCGGATGCCGCGATTCGCGTGTCAAATGCTGGAAAGTCCTTACGATATAGTTCCGCACCCAGCCGGATCAGCCCTTGTAAATGCACAGTTTCGTGCAGTCGCGCCAAGGCAATGAACCTAGCGGGCGACATTGAATTTGCTGACGGCGGCTTTTAAACGTGTTGGATCAAGTCTCTGTCACGCGAATAAACCCAGCCAAACCTGTTTTCTGATGCTCGATTACATGACAATGGAAGGCCCAATCACCCGGATTGTCGGCGACAAAGGCGATATCGATGGTCTCCTCACGTTGCAGCAAAACCGTATCGGTCCAATAGGGCGGCAGTCGGCGCTTGTTTGATGCGATTGGCCGAAATACCAACCCGTGAAGATGGATGGGATGATCGTTTGGGCTTTCATTGCGTAGCCGCAATATGACGCTTTCGTTCTTGCGGAACGTCGCTAGGGGGCCAACACCCTCTGCGGCATCCCCGGCCCACGGCGTTCGGTTGATAGACCAGAACGTATATGGCAGCGAACCGCACACGCCATTGTTGGGAGCATCCCCCTCGGGAGACCACCCAAAAACGAACTCCTCATGATGCGCATCCGCCAGATCAGGTTCGGGCACCGGATTTGATGGAAGCGGCACGACGTCATCAAGCGATGTGTTCTCAGAGGCGCCCTTTGCGACAATCCGCGCCAGCACATGCGCATCGCCTGGCGCATCTGTGAACAACGTCGCGATCTGCCCTTCAGCCTGTGGCATACGCACGGCGATGTCAGCGCGCTGACCCGGACCAAGCAGAAGCGCTTCTTCCTTGGTCTTTGGCATGTCAATCAGGGCAGGTAACGGATGTCCGTCCAACGCACTGCTCTTGGCCTTGGCGTCGGGCAGGAGCAGATTAAAAATCCGCGT
>ERZ1740072.368-NODE-368-length-18691-cov-8.387851_pt1 | contig 18691 bp, 12 predicted proteins | sample MGYA00581733_ERZ1740072 | MGnify/ENA primary metagenome ERZ1740072 (study PRJEB43018, sample SAMN04849741) | marine metagenome | isolation source: floating plastic debris | place: Pacific Ocean | collected 2008-08-30 | study: EMG produced TPA metagenomics assembly...
TTGCGAGGAAGGGTTAGGGGGGTTGAATGACTGAAGTGCCATCGTCTAAATATGTAAGCAGACAAAATGAGTTTTATTGATTTGAGAAGGTTGAGAGTAATTGACTAGATTATCATGACCCGTTTACTGCATGGTTGATGTAAGTGACACTGCATTCAACATGGCAACAAGATCAACTCCAGCGCTAACCTGCTTATATCTAGCTGGGGCAAAATATGAAAAACAGCTTGCCTGAGTAATATTTGTACCAAAACTTGTCTTTAAAACAAAAGATACCTTTATTTTACCCATCAATAATCAATGGTGATCTTAATTTCAGTGAAAAGCTGTCGTTCATGAATGCAAAATAAAACAATTAAATGGAATGTGTACCAGATATACGTCCATCTCATGTTGTAATATAAGTCAATCTGCAATAAGTTAATCATGTACATGTATCATGTGGTAGTTAGTATGTAAGGCTGCCGAGCTGTGCATATCTGTCAGCCTCAGTGTAGCCTCAAAATCCACACAACAATTGTATTTGCTGAATGAACACAGAAGGGTAGTAAAATACGGAAAAGTCTAAAACAATTATGATGACAACATATAGTGTAATATGTAGATGGTTGAATTTTCACAACTTACAATGTGCTAACTCGCAAAGAGCATATTGTTGCATTATTTCATTTATCAGAGATTGTGTCCGTTTAACTAGAGTCTGGCCCCATGAAGTTATCGCAAAAATGGATACGGGAGTGGTGTTGGGCATAATCATTTTACTGTGAGTACAGCCCCTGTAGTGGCCTCTTGGTGCTCATTGCTCTGTGGAGTTATTCCCATGAACATGAAAGGTGAACCAAAACTATCTCTCCAGATTGAGCTGGCTTTACTCGTGTGAAGTGATTGGAAATGGGCAATCGTTGGTCCCTGATGTCTCATATTGGAATTCTCCATAGCATTGACCTGTCTAGTTTTATATTAGCCTGCGGACAATCCTTTCTGATGATATAAGTCACTTAACTATGATTTGAATGTATTGTCTTGAGTTTTGATATTATTGTATTGTGGCGTTACCTTTTGTTCCAAACCAATGTGACAGCTATTGATCAAGTTTTGGCTGCTCATGCTTAAGCATCCCTGATTGATTTTTCATGTTTTACAAGAAAACATGTTATAAGAGTTAACAAAAGCAGTGTAAAGAGTGGACTATGTATCTTGCACCTATTGCTAACCATTAAAATGAATATTACTTTTCTGTATAAACAATGCTCAAAACCAAGGTAAACCTGGTCTGATGCATGTGTACACAAATCCAAAGCAAATACTGTTGAAATGCTGCCAAAAGTGGCATTGGTTGTTAAGTTTTGACAGCTTTAATTCATCAGTAGTAGCAGTAATCCAGCTATAATTACTTATCTCTCATGTTTCAAGTCATTTTCAATATCATTTATAGTAAATAAATAATTTCAGAGAACATGCAACCAGAATCAATAAGTAATTTGTTGGTATTACCTGTCGCCGTGTGAAAATTACCTGTAAAACAAACTGAAGCATGTAAAGTGATTGGTAAATAAACGGAATCTAGTTGTACTCCAAAATACTGAGTATGGTTGACAGACAGAAAGTGACCGAGAGTATTTCTGACCAGACATGTGCCAGTAACATCACATCACACCACAGTACACCACGCACATCGGATATCCAGAAATAGACAATCGTCATAGGCTTTAAAAATCTTATCAGACAGACCTGGAGCACTCTCACATCTTAGGGGCACAATCATCAATAAACAATAATACATAAGACGTAAGACATTAATGAGTATTTTGTTAAATTACTCTCAATATTGTACCCAAGAGGTTTATTTTCGCAGCTTTTTGAAACCGAATCTCTTATTGCTGGTGTTATGTTTTACTTTATTGATTTACCAACATTTTCTTGATACAGTGTGAACCATTTGTAGTTATATAGTAACATTGCTATACCTCCTCCCTTCCTTCAATTATGGGCAATAAGAAAATCATGCTATTGATCGTTCTATGTCATACATAATTAAAATAGCCTTATTAGTTGTTCACTGATCAGTGGGCATATAGTTTAGTATGACAAATCGGTGTGAGCACACCACACACACCATGCTGCCTCTGTAGTCAGCTGCTGGATAAGAAGAATTATACACTGGAGATCGACAGAAGAAGAGAAGGAGAGCTGCCACATGCCCTGCTGCTGTCTGCTAGAGGACACAGACAGGACTTCACACAGAGTCTGCTGAGAGAACCTGCTATCATCACTACAACCATCGATATACTCGACCTACCAGCCGATAATTAATCTATAATATATTCATTTATCCAGGTAAAAGTAACACCAGAGTTTCTGGTCTCTCGGAAGTAGAGATGGAGATCTGGTGTCAGTGTGGTCTGGTGAGAAGTGGTCGAGTTGTTACTCATATGGTGCTCATATTACTATCTATGGTATTAAGTGCTCAAGCTCAGTTTGAGAGCGATTCTCTTCCAAGTGGTAAGTTGTCCAGATTCTACCTAGTCTACTTCACTCATTGCTCATGTACATGTATGCTTTCCTTTTGCATTTCGGTTTTTAATTTTTTTAATTTGTAGCTGGCTCCAGGATTATTTTAGACTCCAATGCTTGAGTTTGGCATGGGCGGGTTTTGCTAGTTTTTAAGTTGTGGGATTGTTTGAGAGTGTGGATGAGTTCATATAGAGAAGAAACGACAACTCTTATTAAAACATTGCAAAACGTTGAGACGTTAGCCATTAGGGCATTCCGGAACACTCATTTTAAGTTGGGATTTTTCTGCTAAGTTAAACTGAAGACTTGCTGGCATGCCAAGCTTGACTCACTTGACAGCTATATTACAATTTATTGGGAATAAAAATTAATTTTTTTCATATCGCTGATGAGGTTATTTGTTACCAATTTACAACTCGTTTGTAATCGTTATACTAAATAACTGAAAATTAAATTACTTCAAGATTTTCCAGTTCAAAGTATTGAATATTCAGAAGCAAATTATACGGCACCTTCTCTTCATCGTACATAATTAGCCAGTAATTTTCATGTAAATAGGATAGATTACTAGAGGTTCAAAGGGCCCGATGGTTATAAGCACTTGTTTTAATTTCTTTAATTAGTCTATGTTGCGATGACATCCTAGCCTATGGCAGCATCAAAACAGATGCTGACTGCCGATTACTTCCGACATGCACCTCCTCTCTGTGGCATCTTTACTCCTTGTTTTCACTTACAGTAAAACCTGTCGTGCCGTTTAGCTGGAGTGCAGCCACCTTGTCTTGTTGAAAGCTGAGGAAATAGTTATTACACTGGATTCATTATGTTTGGTTGATTTGGTTCATGAAGTATTCAAAACCCCTGTAACTTTATCTATTTCTATTTCAATGGTTGTTGAAGTTATTAATGAAAAACTGCTATTAGTAGAATTCTATTTTAGAAAGACATTGATTTCCTTCATAGCTGCATTATGAATTCATCTCTGCCACCGAAAGTAATGGATTTCACTTCCAGCCCGTTGCAAATTAGAGGTCGTTTGAGAATTGTTTGCGACCATGTCATGGTACCTTTCTAAGTAGACCATTACATAACCCTAGATATCAGGTTTTCGTTCCTGCAGAACCGGCTAAGAACTAATTTCCTGTCTTATAAGTCAGATTCTAAGATGGCAGCTTCTATTGATCAAAATGTACATGTATTGACTTCCTGTCTTGGGATTACTCGTTTTTCCGTTATTTGTTGCCAATTCTTGTTATTCTAATCTAGAAATATTCCTGACTGCACATTTTTATTGTCCCATGATAAACGAAAACCCTATAGTTGTATTCCCAGGTATACAACCGATGCTTACTACTCAAAACTTCTTTTTTGTAATTTTGTGAATGAAAAAGTGCCCTAAATTTGGTGCTCTGCCAAACTTCTCACAGGACAAGGGTCTTTACCCTCAGCATGAGAAGTGCATCCATAAATACATTACATGATTGTGAATGTTGCTGGTGCTGGAACATCAATGTCATTCTCAGAACATGATCGACTGCTGCCAATGTCACAGAATAATTAAATATCGTCCTTTCGGTCAGCGTTTTGTATGGGTAAACTGATGACAGTCTATTGGTGTTTGATATGAAGGCTTGGTTTGTTAGATAATTAATTTATTGCCACTCAATGAGAAGGATCAGGTTTACACTTGTGGACACTTGAAGTTTGATGCCAAGCACCTACAGGCATTGCCATCTGTCCCACGTTATAATCAAGCTCATTAACTTCATTACTATAGTGCAGGCACATGGTGTTTGATCTAGTTTCGATACTGTTGGTGTTGAGAAGCGTTACCACGTTTGCCCTTCAATTTGTCCTCTTAGCATCTTGTAACTCATCTTTGCATTTTTGAGGAAAGCTGGAATTCCTAGGAAAATTTGTCGGTAATTTGAAAGTAGCTGGCAGCATTGAGCTCTGTTTACACAGACAGCAGCAGCTCTTTCTATCAGCATCTAAAGGCATCCTTATCTCTTCTAGTAGTCATTGATTATCAATTTCTCTCATTGTATGTTTGAACAAATTGTTTATTCGAGCACTTTAAAGATCTCTTGCTCACAGGACAATTACTGGACCCTGTTTGCATTTTGATATCAATTATTGTTTGCAAATGAGGTTTAAATATAAACTTTTTAACGTTTTATAAAAACTCTGGCAAATAAGTTTTCGTTTTATGTAAATAATGCAACTACACATAGGAGTTGTCCTTTCTTTTTATTGCAGTTATACACATGTGTTAATATGACTTGATGATTAGGTTTCTGCATGAATGTGTGAGGGAATGCATTAGCTGTGAGATGTTGTTGCATGTGGCCGACTCCCAGGCCTTGGGACCAACACAAAAAGCATTATACCTGAGTTTTGAGTGTCAAATATATGACAATCATAGACTTAATAATAATATATTAGTATTAAGTCTATGATGACAATATTTGGTTGGCGCATCTTGTTGCATGAAGTTGATTTGCTAAAATGTTTATTTCTCCATCACTGATTTCTGTGCAGGTTTGACCACACAGGGCAGTGGCACACCAAACTTCGTCTACATACAATTTCAAAAGCGTGAGTAAAACAGCATTGTAGCTGAAAACAAGAACCTAGCGAGTTGCAGTACACTATTTTATTATAAAGCTAGAACTAGAGAGAAGTTATCAGTTATAAGTGAATGCATACTGATATATTTCTGCTGTTTTCTAAAGCTATCCTTTGCTCTACAGTTCTATGTATGTATAATTTGCAGGTCACTGCTAGAAGTATCGAGAGTCTACATAATTTTCTTGGTTAGAAATGTTTTCTTATTGATTCGCAATTGTATTGTATTGCTCTATCACTTTTCAGTTCAGCTAGACTATCGGAATTGTGGAAGTCATCATAATCAGAAGAAGCAGCGTTACCTTCTATTTCTTTAACATACAATTTCAATCATCTGGTTTTTTTTCAAACTTGTAGATCCACCAAAAATCACAGTACCCCCATATAATCACAAGATACCGTTCAATGAAAGGGTGACCTTATTCTGTCAGGCTAGTGGGCATCCCGCGCCATCAGTATACTGGATGAAGAATGGACGACGCCTTAGCGATAAGAGGTATGGGCAGATAATTTCATAGTGGAATTCATACGCATAAATAGAAACAAAATTAAGTTTGACATCTCCCAGTAGCCGCAAAATCTTAACATACAGATTTAATATATGAAATATAGTAAGAACCTTTCATGGTGTCGGATATCGTGTACTTGCACATTCACATCAGGTGGATTAGGACTGAGTTTTGCAGTAACTGACTGTCTCGGCTGCAGCCACTGATATACTTAAATGATTAGTTCTGATTAATGTTCGTTTTGCCGTATCAACATATTCTAATTTTACAATGACAAAAGTACGGTCGAGGATCAGTAAGTATGCTAAATAATTTCAGTTCAGGATGATCTTCACTGTTACTTTAGCTTATCTTTTGTAGCTTGATTGTTCAGTTATATTTCAAGAGTTACTTGTCCCATTTTCGTTTTTGGTGTGTAATATTTAGTATCACTTGAGTAGCTCTTACAGAAATGAACAGTCTGGGTCAACAACACAGAAAACCATAGTAGACTAATTATTACTGTTAGTCCCTGTAGGTTGGCTTTTCTACAACTGATAGAGTTAGATGAAGGAAGGACCCCTGTGGTCTGGTCATTAAACTTTTGAACCTGTCTCGATGCAGTTGCGGGCATTGCTGACTGATATTTTGCTTTTGCAGAAATCGGTATATAGCCACTAGCGATTACACATCAGCTCTCATGTTAGAGTCTGTAGATAATAGACAAGCAGGTACATATAGATGTGTAGCCGACAATGGAGTGGGCGAACCGGCATCAGCTGACGCCACCCTCTCTGTATACCAGGATGGTGAAGGTAAGCTTCCATTTATACAATACCAGCATACGGCTGAGACTAGCATAGTATATATATAGTTGTGATTTCTCAAATCCCTAAGATTGACACAAATTTTAAAAATTGGATTTGTCCTCTTATGACATCTTCAGTTTCTGAGAGTTGTCTGTCCATTGAGCTGGTTTAAGTCTGCATTGCTAAAGGTAATAGTCCTAGGATAAAGCCTGTCAATAGCTGTATATTTTCGCCTTGGAATTTACAATGCAACCCAGGAGGGGTGGATTGACCAGTATCCACCATGAGGCCATGCTATTTTTCAAGTTTGAAGGGGTGCTTTTGACCAGCTCTACCTGAACCATAAAAAGGAGATGTTTTCTCAAGTCACCAGGTAAAGAGAGGTTGTGGTTTTGTAGCTTTGAATGGTATTTTGGTGAGAAGACATGCAAGTGAAAATGGAATGCTGAATTCATGTGATAAGAGCGGCAGTGGAATGGTGTGGGATCCTCAGTCTCGACTTGAGCCTCTTGGTCAATTTTCGTCAAGTCCCTTGCCTGGGCATTGCTAGCATTTCTTTTTACACTCTGATACATTGATATATTTTTGGATGTTTTCAGCTCTACCAGAGGGATATCCTCGTATAACAGAGGTACCGGATAAGACAACCATGGTAGTGGAGATGGGCTTCCCGATGAGACTGAAATGTTCAATAGTCGGCGCACCAGCTGCTACTGTAATCTGGTACAAGGATAAGAAGCCTGTTGATGTGGATACCTCCAACCGAGTCCAAGTCATCTCTGACCCATCACGTCCTGGCTGTAAGTTGTGTTATCCGTATCAGAACTCCTTACCTGTTGATAAATTAGCAAGGAAATTTGTGTGTATGATCCTATCTCCGGGTTTAAAAGTGATGGTAGACATTTGTGTATCATAAGTGGGTGGTCATATGGAGCGTGAAATTCTGACAATTCCCATGCTCACAATTAGTTAAACCTGTGGGTATTGTAATTTAACTTGGATTGCCTATTTGCTTTGTTTAATTGTTGTGTAATTGATATGATTCAACAATTGAGAATTTTTTAGTAATCAAAGTCAAATATTTTTTATTGTGCGTTCAAAGCAGCATTCTCAGATATGCACAAACATGCTCTGTTATCAACACATTACTTACATGTATATAAACTATAATTCACCCAGCTCTCGGAGGTCACCATACTGCTCACAATTTCCCGAGCAGGTGTCTCTCCATAGCTGATGATCTTCTCATCAGACACTAATGTAATACTGTTTGACATTTTACCCAATATTTTCCATTCATTGCCGTATCTGTATTGCTAACTCAATTGCTTGATTTGCATATTTGATGATATACCATTGTTGCTGAAAAGGGGCAATGACAGAGCCACTTATCATTATACCGATCCAGGGAGGCAAGTCCTCACAACCACTTGAGCACCTATGCCTCTATTAGCTGCTTATCTTTAGCTGAAGATCATGTTACTTTGAGTGCTATCTTTTCATTACCCTCTGTAATGTAAGAAAAGGGCCGTAAACACTTTGAGATACCGCCTCAGTTCTTCGAAGCATACTCGCAGGAAATGAAGACCCACCCGTCTTGATGCTAGAGCAAAGACTGTCACAAAAATTGCTCAAAGATATCCAAGTGCCGTCAAATATTCATGGATCTTGCCGACTGTACAAACTAACGCATCGTCATGGTTTTATTTCAAATACGTAGTGAGATTGATATCAAAAGCGTCATATTAGTCCATGTGGCTACTAGTCAGTTTTGCACCTCAAAACCCAAGTGCTCTGAATGCATTCTTCTGAGCCTTTTGGGAATAGTATTGCACTAAGTACACAAAAAATATGACAATGCCTGGGATTATCTGCGACACTGTGTCAATAAAGTATCACATTATAAAAAGACATACAATATATGTCAGTACAGATAGCTATGCTGATAAAAATTGTTTTGAAATGTCATTACACATCATTACATGAACACATCATCCACAATTCAGTATCATTTATACAATGGTTTCACTATTTATAATAAGCCAATAACAATATTTCCATCCATTATTTCAACTAGCTTTTAATCTTCATGCTGGTACTTTCAAAGAGTATGATGCAAAAACTTTGATAAGATGAAGTAAAGAAAAGAGACAATTTTTGTTATCCAATCCATTCATATCAAATGGGACATCCATAGAAAATCCCTCAAAGTCAGATCATAATCACTTACATATTCAAGCAAAATTAGGAGAACTATTATGAATTGCAATTATTTGTACGTGTTCAAAATGGAAAAATATATAAGATTCATAGTTCGCACAAAGCATGACTAGGAATCACTCCAGCAAAAGCGAGGCAATAAAAGATGCAGACATACATAGCAAACTGCTCATGATTGATTAAGTTTATAAAGAATTAATAAGCGAATAGAGATAGCCGTGCACTGATTTTCAGTGGCTGTCTCTACGTCTCTTCTTATTCCCATTCAGATATGATTCAATCAATGCGAACATCTCTGAAAACAAGTTATATCAAAACTGATAATCAAGTTATTCTCCCTTGCAGCCATCTGATCGAAGGTCATAATTGGATAAGGCAAACTCTCCCACACCCTTATGTCTGGTGTAGTAGCCAACTCTCATTGTATCTGAATCTTTAGTGATTATTTGATATACAATTGGGCAAACTGATTACAGTGACCGTTTCAACTTCACAAAAGTGGTAACAGAAACCGGGAGTGGTTGCTGTGAGCAAATTTTATTGGCTTAATTGAGAGTTATCTTACCCTTCATTGTTAGTCAAAATTGTGCACAATAATCAGTATAGGAATACATAATATATAAACAATGGGGCGAATAACAGAACACAGCTATAAAATAAGGAGCAACTCCTAATTCATTTGATCTCATATAGGACATAGGTTTGCTTGAATCTCAAAAAAAATTTGGCAGATTATCAAGTCTATCTGGAGAGAACCCTAATAAAAGTGAATGTTTTACAGCCAGGCCTGCTACTACTACATATAAACTGAGAATCATGATAGGTAAATCCATACACGCCTGCATGTATTTGGAAAACATTGAATTAATAAGCCGATCTGAGTCAGTGATAAATGAGATTGAATGCAATAACATGTGTGTTTACAGCTGCACTCTTCAGACCAATTTACAAAATCATACCGTCCTCATTCCCATGCATTGAAGATACCTAAATATGAGTTAATCCTATTTTAATGCATGGAATCTTTTTTGTTTGAACCATGAAGACTTTGGTTGATAATGGCGAGACAAGATATTAAGCAGGCTTACGGGGCTTGTTGTTAAGTGGGTCTTTTGTTAGAATCTGGTTCAAGAGTGGTCACACATGGCGAGGACTGAATAGAACAAACACAAATCATCTCAAGACCTCGGATCAAATCTGAGCAAACACTTCTTTGCACACATCTTTAGCGAGCACAATGCAGAAAGAGGCTGCTATGCTCCTATTGGCTATTATCTTCATCACGGCACAGCAGATGATCATTGATTGAATATGAACCAAAAACGTAACATTATCAAGTAGTATCGCAGTAATGGCTTTTCATAAAAGATTCCGTGATAGAGTGGTCAGGTGTATGGAAGTTACTATACCGACAAGTTTTCTCTCGGCGGCGAGAGTTTAGTTGTCATCAAGTAGAGCAGCTGATGTGAGCACTGGAAGGGCTCACAGATTTGAATAATATTACACACGTATTCACATATCTGAACAACTGGGATAATTCTACAGTGTGCACACAAGTGACAATTTGCGCTGGATAATAATAGTAATTTAGTAGTTTACAAAGACATTTGGAGGTAGTGCCTTGTCATACATGAGGCGGAGGCGCTTTAGAAGGTCAGAGAGAATCATCGCCACTAAACACGAGATTGGCAGGCATACCAGAACAGAGGGAAACAGCTTTACTTAATGTTTACATGAAAACCTAAACTAACACGCGTCATCCTGTAAATGTAGATATATTGGGTATTGCTAGCAAAGTCAAGCATCAGGATTATTAAATATAAACAGTCATCAGCCAATTAGCTGATCGTAATATCAAATAAACAGCAATACAGCAGGCAGGCAGGCGAGCAGTATAACTGTCGTCACTCCCCACAGCTCTACACTATCTGTTTATCACTGCCTGGATCTATCATCAGAAGAGGAGTATCTACGATACGATACGACAACATAAACCTTGAAGAGGAAACAGGCTCTCTAAGATTAATAAGTTCTCAGGGGATATTAGCCATGTGTTAACTCCATCACCAATATCAATTATCGAACTCCGGAATAAACAATTCTGATATTCCGACTTGAAGCTCGAGGCGGCAGAGGATGGCTCTTCAAGGCTCGTCCTGGATCGCCGTGTATATGATAGTGTGGCTCTGTTTGGATTACACAAATTCTGTAGAATATATGGGTAAGATTTGCACATACATTATGTCCGTATTATCTGTGATTTTCAGCTCATGATTTGCATATCAGAGAAACAGAAAATGAAGACAATGGTCAATATGAGTGTATGGGTAGGAATACACATGGCACTGTATATTCAGATCAGATCAGGGTCTACGTTAGAGGTATGTATATGTATATATATTGTTTTTGTGTACGTACCATGCTGGGCTAAGGAAGTTCATAAATGAGTCTAGTTATTACTTTCTATCATGAGTTTGACAGATTTTCACACTGGCTATATTCAAGTGACAATAATTTTTAAAAACTTATCTAAACTTTTAATTGGAACAGATAATGCTGACCACTGTTTATTTTGTCTTCCTGAATAACCAAGATTTCCTCCAAGTACTTTGTCTTTGCCAAGTTGACTTCTGAATTGCTGCTGCCTTGATATCTTCAAAAACATGATTTTTTTATGCCACAGTCAATGCAATAGTCGGTGGGTATACATTGTCGATCAAAATTTGACTTGTCTTTGAATTGTGGGATTGTTGGTTGCTGGAATGGTTGTATTGCTGATTTGATTGGCAAAGTAGATAATAGTCGGAAAATTGATACCGTATTAACCTTCGAGCTGGGTTTAACGCTAGGGTCTCAACTAACACTCATCTCTTATCATACTCTGTAAATCTCAAACCCATTACCTCTACAAAAAAATGTCTGAAACCAGACCTTAATCTGCATGTATTCTGGACAACGGTGCATGCAATGGGATTCTAATGCCTAAAGCGCCTTCTCCTATGTCGTCATGTAATGGAATCAGATACCTACAGTATATTGTTTGTGGATTGGAGTTGTTTGTCATGCAGTGGTGTTTTTGCTGAGAATTCCAAAACATGCTTTTAACATGCCCTATATTCTTGTGATTTGAATCACCAATCCACAGACACCAGGTTCATGGTCATGTTCACCTTTCTTCAAAACATGTCATTACCTTATGGTGTAAGTATGTTTGTGGCTACCATCCAGTCATGTGTGCCTGGCAGCGAACCACATAATGTGTTATTATTACATGGACACCTATTGAGCCATCAGATGAAATGTTTTGATGGAGCTTTTTATGTGCTGCCACCTGTCTATAAATATTACTGGTAATGATGAAAAGATTGCTTCCCAACCTAAAGGTTTTGGTTGGAGCTCGGCAAAAACACAATCAACAGCTCACATAAGTACAATAGTGTGTGTAGGTAACGTTTGGCAGGTCAGGGCTCTAATATTTACCGGGTACAGAGCGCGTCTGCCACACAGACGACTCATAGTAAAACCCTGGTCATCCTACCTGCTATCAATTGCAGACCGTGAAGCTATACTGCTAATTGTTATCTCATGTAATACAATATTTAAATGTTGGGAGTTCTGAAGCCTGCAAACATAAAATTATAGAGCTAATTGATGAAAATTAGTTAATAAGATAATTACTACAGAATGGTGCTCAATGCATTTATATATTCCTATAGATATAAATGTTGGACTTGTATGGCTAAATATAATAAGCATTAGATCTTTCATTCCTGACACAATAGGGTCTGAGCCTTTTGTCTGCTAAACATGAGATGATAATGCAAATTCTGAGTGTTTTGGTCACTTCATTTTCCTGAAGAAAAACAACTGAGCACACAATTAATAGAAATTAGTGTGATGAGGAAAACAAACTTTTCGCAACATCTTTTATGAAAACTATTCAGCTGATGCCAAAAGTGCCAACTTTTCCATAATTGTGTGCTCATGACTGTTTTGACTCCTTTTACTGGTTTGTTAATCTGTAAACTTAAGAGTCTCCAAATTAATTAACCCTCTTCACCATCTTTGTTTGTTTAATGTGCACAGTACTTGAAATTTCACTCTCAATATAAATGAGAGTTTTTGAGAGTGTAATAGGGGGTGTATCATACCATCGCCATCTCTCATTTAGTTATTTGCACTTTCTGTTCTCAACCATCTATAGTTCGTAGTCAATCAGTTTATCCTGTTCCAATCCAGTTGAAGAGGACTTAGGTTAGATAACCGCTGCATGACATGACCTAGCTAAGTAGTAGCCTTGCATGGCCTTCTGCACAAGCTTCCAATCATCAGGCATCCCTCCTCAGTCATCCATTACCAGTAGTTTATAGATCGTTTCAGTAACAGCTGAAAGAAGTATCCTCAAATAAACCTGTTCTTTGATGTCGGTTACGGTTTGGCTGATCACAAAACAAGATTTGACATAAAAATGAATATTCCTCACTTGCAAAATACTTTCAATTCGGCTTTGACGTTGGCTGATAGTTTTTTAATTATACAAAATTTAGATACACATTGATGCCAAAAATGTTGCTCATTTTTAGTACAGAAAAAAACTGCTTTGCCAGACTTCATAGGGTACCTGACTTCATAGGGTACCTGAAACCAAAATTTTATTTACAAAGTATAAATCAGCCATTTTTTTAGTTCTTTAGCATGACCATCATTATCGTCGACGCTTCATAATGTTATGTTACATAGTAAGGCTGAATGTATAGCAGCAGATATAATTTATTTGCTACTATATCACTGTGCTGGTGGCTGTGTATTTAGACGGTGGACTTGGAGGCCGATCAGGCATACAGGGTATACATTCTATTTTATACTATATTTAGTTATTGCGTTCTTATGTGGACATTGTTATAATTCGTACTGCTATTCATTTGACTGGTGTTGAGTTTTATTAGTGCCGTTGTATTGTTTCTCTGCTTATGAGATTTCTATTAATCAAGACAGCACCAAACTGGCAGACTGACCACACGCAAGGCAGCGGCTTCGTGCCTCTGTTAGACAGTGATCACGACTAAAGTCAAATCTGTAGTCATCAAATAGGCGATTTTATTAATTTTATGTGATTAGCTGTAGCGTTGTATTAGTTTTGTGATAGTATTATCAATAGTTACCGTAATTATTTTACACACATTGTTTGATTTCCACCACACTGTTTAGTGATCTTGTTTCGTCTCCTGCTATTTAATTTGGTATTAGTTGTAGTCTTAGTTGACCTTTCTGTTCTTAAATTTTTTATTAGCCAACGGAGGACATTTGATTAAGTTGACATACAATAAGCAAAAAGGTTTGTTAGATATTGCTAATGGCACGATTATATGTTGTTTATCTTCCATATACTTTATGTTGTTACATCCTGCGGCTTAAAAAGTTATAAACAAAGTTTTTATTTGCGTTACTCTTTTCCAAACTAAGCTTCACCACCATTGCATATCAAAGCACCATATTTCTTCAAAGCATTCAAAAACATGTAGAAAGTGAATCAACAGGTAGTCGGGTTATTGCAGGCACTTCATTATCATGGGGATGTGCGGAGTGGTCCCCTAGTGACACAAGATTCATATAAAGTTATATAAAAGTCACTATGACTTTCAAGTATTTGTGCACATATAGAAGTAGCTGCCACAAGTGATTTGGTTGATGAAATCTTAGACTATGCAATCATTGCTCATCATGCATGTAAAATTATATTTGACAAAGACTCTATTCAAACACGGCATACCAGAGCTGTTTAAGCTACTTGTCGTGAATAGAAAAGTTATCTCACAGATGAACCTCTTACAGCGAAAACAAAATAACACTCTGGTGTGATTCACACGTATATATCCTATCCATAATAATTCCATATCTCTATTTGGACACCAGAACCCATCATTTATATTACTTATTGTGATTCTTGTTTAGGAGGAATGTCCAGGTTGTTTTTTATGCTTATGCCCAAAGCGGTGACAAATATTGATATATAAACTTTGCTCAGCCCCTAGATCTTTGACACTTTCAAAGTTTATCTTAAATCAAGTTGGTCAATAGCTCAAAATCAAAACATGATAGGTCATCAACAGTCCAATTTTCAAAATTTTTGAGTTGACCTTGCATGGCGCACTTCATAGCCAGCGTTTGATATTTGAATTGAACTTTTTAAAGTCACGTGCTTAATTCCTCAATTAAGGAATCCTCCCCACAATCGTAGCTCGGAGAACAGCATGCAACTATAACACAGATTAAGCAGGTTTTCAAGACAAGTTGTGACCTCGATGAATATTGATAGACAACTCCAAGTGTATATTAATGTTCTAGTCTTTGTAAAATAATAATTTCCATGTATATGGAAAGCAAGGAACTATATTATTGTTTTGCATGCTATTTACTCACTATTGTAATACACATTAATGTGTGATTCTTATATATATTTGATGGATATACCTACATAGACCTACCGATAATAACTCGGTCTTTTAGACATTGAGATGCCATTCAGATTATAAATGGAAAGAAAATCATACTGCCTGCACTGTTGTTTTTTTGGGAAATGTAAAATTAGTTCAGGAACATATCCACAATGTTTACTTGAACTTTAGTTGAGCCAGCCGAACCTGACTGAGTGTTTTATTTCTTTGCAGTGAGACGTTATGCACCGACATTCACCATCAGACCTGACCCTGTCAACCATGTGATGTCAGGAAACTCCCTGAACTTGACATGTGTGGCTGTTGGATCACCAATGCCTTATGTGGCATGGAAGAAGGTGGGAAGTGGAAGCCAGGGTGAACCAAACCCTGACAATACACCTATAGGAAAGAATGTGCTGACTCTAACAAACATTCAGGAATCGGCCAACTATTCATGCACTGCCCGCAGTGAACTTGGTGTCATAGTACTCACCACGGAGGTCAAAGTACAAGGTATGTCATAACTCATAATATGTGATAAAAATTATGTACTCCCCCTTTATAAATTGCTAGACCATGCTTTGTACGATATGCTCATTAGAGAACAAGCCAATAGCCTGCTAGACGATACTTTGTACAATATGCTTGTTGAAGAATAAGCCAATTTAGTATTATTTTTTATAGTCCCCTTCATCAAAGATTTTTAAATAGGACCTCTTCCACTACTCAGAGAATAGTCAATGTAAAAACTTGTTTGGAATTGTCTCACCATGATCAATAATTGATCAGAGTGAACAACTCCTGGTTATTGATACGTCTTGATGTGCTGTACTGGCTGTACTAAAACATGATGAGAGTGATATGCATGCTGCCCACTGTAGTATTGTAGTTAAAGTGACTTTGCATGATTACCCATGTGTCACAGTTATGTATGTGTGCTTATTGCATGAACAACCACAACCTGCTTTATTTAAGTCACGTTTTGTTACTACCCTTTTTACTTTTCATTGGTTCTGATTTCTTCTGCTGCACAAAGACCATTGTAATAACTTCAACACATACTACCGTGTAAGATCTTCAGTTGCATGCATTATGTTGCTATTATTCCTGCTCCTGATCCGCAGCCCTCCCAGACGCGCCCCGAGATGTGTGGGTATATCACATATCATCCAAGTCCGCCAATATCCAGTGGTCTGCGTCTTCCCTTGAGAATCAAGCAGAGCTCAGCGTCGACCCAAAGTATGTGGTGCAGTTCAGATCTACCGGTGAGGTGGATTGGAGTGAGAGAGGAGAAGATGAGATAAACTCTGAGCTTTCTTACACCTTACTCGGTCTGCAGCCCTACTCACTGTATGAAGTAAGGGTCATTCCATATATCGAGTATGGCAGAGGAACTCCCAGTATTGTCAAGAAGTTCAGGACTTCAGAAGCTGGTTAGTATACCTGTATGGTGAATGGGCTCTCCCTTCTTTTGGCCTCTTGGGATTTAATAGATTCTCTGAAATAAATGTACTGATTTGTGTGCGGTTACCTGGATCACCCAAATTTTGATACAAACGATATACACCTTATTATGGGCATTAAATTATGGGAGTTGTCCTCTCTGGTTGCAGGTACAAACAACTTCATCGCCATTCTTCATTATTATCATGAATGGCGATGTGTCAACACCATAATGCACAATCCCCCTTACTGTAACATTGAAACACTTCACTGGTTGGTGGTAGATTGTAAGGACATGTCACAGGTCATATTTCCCTCCCAGCAGTGTGCGTCGCATGAGTTATGCCTGTTATCAGTCGCTATGATAATGCATGTAAGCGTGGAATGAAGAAACCCAGTCAAGGAACAGTATTCCCAGTAAAACACAACCTCTGGCTTGTCTCGAGCGTCAAATCCAAAACATGAACTTTATATAACTAATGTACTAATTCCATTCTGAATAACCACAGCATGTAAAGCTAACAAAACTTGCCTGTGTAGGAAAATAATAACATCACTATTCACTAACATTGCGGAATTTAAAAGCATTGGAGCGTTTGGTATTATGCTTATCAAATCTCATATGACATGATTTTTTTTCTTGTTTAGCGTACACAGGGTTTATTTGTTACGCGCCGTGTTTGTGTGTTTTTCAAAAGCCTTTGTTTGAACTAACAAGGCCAGTATTATCAAGTCAATTATTCTAGTGGTCTAACGCTGTAATAGGCCGTCCTATGGGAGGAGCTTAGTACACATTGATATTATAACAGCACTATGGATTCCATAAGTGTACTATGAAATGTATATATCAAGGCAAAGATATGCATACAGTAGTTTTGAATTAACGTCAGTCAATCTCAGCAGCTAATTATTTATCAGCTCTCCTGTCTTCCATCATTGGCATCCATTGTTAAACAAGACAGCCTAGTGAGAGGAATATTTCAACGTTAAACTGAATACACAAGTTCTGGAATACTACTGTCTGGAGGATACTTACTAGCTAATAAGTTTTTTAATGCGTGTAGTGCACATTTCAGAAGATTAGAGACACAAAAAGCACTGACATGGGGCGGATTAAATGGCGACGTCTAGCAATTGTGTTTAATATATTGCTTTCGTTGTCAACACCTGTGTTGTCTCAATTTGCAGCCCCTGAATCTGCTCCATATGACATCACAGCTAAAGCTATGAACAGGAATAAAGCACTGATACAATGGAGGGCACCACTACAACCCAACGGTGATATCGAGGTAAGCTCATCAAACTCTTTGCTCTGTTGGCTTGACATGTACATACATACATGTTATACATTTGATCTGTGGCATGGTACTTGCGGTTGCCCGGCACTGTTGCAATTTACCAGAAAGCGTATTATTTTAGACAATAGAAGTTATGTATGCAAAATTTACTGAGTGTTTTCCTGCATTTTCTTTCCTTCATTTGTAGTCCCTTTGTTTTGTTATACTTGATATGCTGATGATTTTCCTCAGTAAGACCTGACTCTTTATGGTTTCCATCACCACAGACACTTGTATAGAGCACTTGACCATCATACCCTCTCCATAATTTCAGAATTTATCACTCCACTCGCTCTCTTACCAGCTTGACTCATTTCTCCGGGTGGTTATTCATGCCTGACATTTAAGCTGCCTACAGTTGTTTTCTTGTGCGAGACTATCCAGGCACAGCAGGGTATTTTGGCCTATCTGAATCTGATCGGCTTCACCCCATAGCTATCAGTTACATTTTATGGCTTGTTAGAGCAGCAATACAGTTAATGTCATGTAAACAAAAGGCAGTTTTCAACCGGAGGCAGATTCGCATGCGCTCTGTAAAATGCGGATTTGATTCATATATCTTCAGCAACGTTGGTCATTAAATTGCGAACAATGTTTGGCAAGCTTTGTTCTGGCTACTTGTAGAAATACATCTGCCTGTCAGATAGGATGGATTCAACCTGTTTTTATTTACATTCGAGATCCAATTAATTGTGGTTACATAAACAAGTCTTGATGCAGGACACAGCAATAATCATAAATTTCTAAACAAAGGTAGTTGAGGCAGGATGATTTCAGACTCTTGAGGTCACCTCTCATTGCTCCACCGATGAGTG
>ERZ1740072.369-NODE-369-length-18657-cov-4.309160_pt1 | contig 18657 bp, 19 predicted proteins | sample MGYA00581733_ERZ1740072 | MGnify/ENA primary metagenome ERZ1740072 (study PRJEB43018, sample SAMN04849741) | marine metagenome | isolation source: floating plastic debris | place: Pacific Ocean | collected 2008-08-30 | study: EMG produced TPA metagenomics assembly...
GCAGGCGGATGGTCACCCACCAGGTGTCCTCATCCTTCTCGACCGCCGCGCCCCAGGCCATGTCAGCAAAGGTCATGACCATGCCGCCATGCGCATTCATCATGCCATTGGTATGATGCTCACCAACGCGGAAGGCCCGGGTCAGGCCGTGTTCGTTGCGCTTCTCGAACAGCGGTCCGACCTGACGGCCAAACCCGCGATGCCAGGGCAAGGGCGTATAGCCAGCCGGGATATCATAGATCTGTTCTTCGGTAAGATCGGCACTCATGGCGCTTCACATGGCGGGTCCCGGACGTCCCGGCAACCCCTCACGTTGGGGGATTGGCGGCCAGCCAGTTGAGCGACAAAACCACGCCATTGGCGGCGCCATGGGCAATGATGGGCACGATCACGGTTCCGCTCACAAGGCGCAGGATCGCAAACCCGATACCGCTCAGAAACACCACAAACATGGCCGCCGGGGAATATTGCAAGTGACTGAAGGCAAATGCAAAACTGGACAGAACCACGGCCCCGATCGGGCTGAGGCCGCGGGCGATCAGGGCACCGAGCGCAATGCCCCGAAAAGCCACTTCCTCGACAATCGGCGCCATGATCACGGAGACAAAAATAAAGGCCAGCGTCCAGTTTCTCGGCTGAAACACATCCTGATTGACATCGCCATTATACTGCCAGCCCTCTTCGGTCATCACGCTGGCGACGATCACGTTTGGGACCAGAAGGATGATCGGGCCCAGAATGACGGCAATCGAAATCCAGGTGCTGTCGGTGGTCATGCGACCGTCAAACGGGCCAGCGCCAAGCCAGTTTGACCAGCCGCTCATGCCCGCAAACCAAGCCGCCATAGCCAGACAGGAAACAAACCAGAGCGTTTGATAGGCCCGAATTTCCAGGGCGCTGCCCGTCTCGAACTCCGGGACGAATTCATAGGCGACCAAAGCCGCGCCGGTCAGGAACAGGATCGGCGCCAGCACCGCCCAGAAAAAGGCCATGAGCGGTTCGCGCGCCAAGGCGAGCGGCGTCTGATATGGACCCATCATCTCTGTCCCGCCATGTCCTAATTTCGACCCCGTATGCGCGCCGCAGATAAGCCTGCCTCATCATCTCGATAAGGCCGACTCGTGCAGCCCGGGTTAATACGGGCCGCACGCCGAGCGATCTTTTGTGATTAGGACCGGATCGGGCCTAGCTGCTTTCGGCCGGACGTTGTGCGATCAGCTCGTCGGTCATGCTGTTAATCTTGGCGTTCAACGCCTCAACCGACCCGTTATTCTTGTCCAGAATGGACAGGAATTGGGCTTGCTGTTCGATTGCCAGCCAGATCAGATTGCCTTCCGCGTTCAGCGCGACATCGACAACCTGATATTTGCCACCCCGGTTCAGGACCCGCCAGCGGACTTCCAGCTCCTGACCATCGGCGCGAACGATTTCCGTATCGACAATCGAATCGCGGGCATTGCGATCGGTCGAGCCAGTGACTTTCACGTCCTGGCCGCGATATTCGTTGAAATAGAACTCGTACACGACCAGCGCATAATTGCGGAACGTGGTCAGATACGCCTCCATCTCTTCGTCCGAAAAGCGTTTGGCATATTTACCGATCACGAATTTGGCGACCGCGTCCAGATTGGTGAACTCGTCCATATAAGTCTGGAATTGCTCGCGACGTTCATCGGCGGTCAGACCCGGCGCGTTCAATGATGCGAGCACATCATTGGCATTGGCCCGCACATATTCCTCTGTCTGTGTGTCAGCAAAGGCTGGCGCGGCTGCGACAGCCAGCATGGCTGATGAAATTATCCAGTTTCGTATCTTCATCATCATTCTTCCTGTGACTCGAATTCCTCTTCTTCGCCGAAATCGTAATCATCGAAATCGGGCAAATCCTCGAATGGGTCTTCTTGCTCACGGCCGTCGCGAATCGCGGCGGCTCTTTGTTGTGTATAGAGTCGGCGGAGCGCGACATACGGTTCCGGTTGATCGCGCAGCACTTCGACTGCTTCGATCACGGATTCGCGTGCCGAAACGACGCCGACCACCTGACGGGTGATCAGGAATTCATTATCGCCTTCAAATTGGGCGTAATTGAGGGGATCGAACGCAATATCGACCCCGAAACCGACCGTATCGCGAACATTTGACGATCCGAGGAAAGGCAGAACGATGTACGGACCGTTCGGCACGCCCCAAACGCCCAGAGTCTGACCAAAATCTTCCCGATGTTGCGGTACATCAAGGGACGTTGCAACGTCCAGGATACCGGCCAGGCCGACCGTCGAATTGACTGCAAAGCGGGTAGCCGTGTCGATCGCAGCGCCCGGTTTGCCCTGAAGCACCGTATTGGCGAACACTACGGGCTGATTGAGATTGGTCAGAAAATTCGAGACGCCGCCGCGCACTGGTTCATTGGTGACGGCGCGATAGCCTTTCGCCACGGGCTCAAGCACGGCCTGATCAACGCCATCATTAAAGGCGTAAATCTGTCGGTTAAAGCCTTCCCACGGGTCGTATACCGCGGTGGGTGACGCGTCTTCGGTTGGCGTCGTGGCGCACGCTGTTACGGCCAGGAGTGACGTAGTTAATACACTCGCAAATCGCATGGAACCGGTCCTTCTTATCGGCAGGCGATATGAGGTCTGCTATGCAACAAATCAAATAAACCTAATGTGAATATTCCGACATGATACAGAACTGTGTCCAGTTGAGCACAATTTCAAGGTCTGACAAATTGGTGCTTGCAAATCATATAAATGATTGTTTATATGATTTATGACGTCAGATCCGAACACTCTGGTTGACGCCTTGAAGGCGGCCGGCGAGCCAACGCGATTGCGCATTCTCGCGCTCTTGCGGCGCGGCGATCTGGCCGTGGGTGAGCTGGTCCAGATTCTGGATCAGAGTCAGCCTCGTTTGTCGCATCATTTGAAGACCTTGACCAATGGCGGCCTGGTCGAGCGTCTGCCGGAAGGGTCCTGGGTGTTCTATCGCGCGCGGACGAAAGACTGGGCCGGTCGGGTTTTGAATGCCCTGTTCGCCGAACTCGATCTGACCGCCGCCCCTTTTGCTCAGGACGCGACGGCGCTCCAGAATGTGCGCCGCGAGCGCGCGGTCTCCGCCGAATCCTACTTTTCCAATATCGCCGAGACGTGGGATCGGCTGCGCGCGCTCCATTATCCGGAAACCGATATCGAAGCCGCGATCCTGCATCAGATCGGCGATCGCCGATTTGAACGCCTGGTCGACCTGGGCACCGGCACTGGCCGCATGCTGGCCCTTCTCGCTCCGCATGCACAAGACGCGGAAGGCCTGGACCTGTCGCATCACATGCTGACGGTCGCGCGGGCCAATCTCAACCGCGCAGACGTGCGCAATGCCCGCGTCCGCCAGGGCGATGTCACCGACACACCATTCGAGAATAATAGCGCCGACCTGGTAATCGTTCACCAGGTGCTGCACTATCTGGAACAGCCGGAAGACGTGATCGCCGAGGCAGCGCGCATTCTCAAACCCGGCGGACAACTGCTCGTCGTCGATTTCGCGCCCCACGATCTTGAATTCCTCCGCGAAAGCCAGGGCCATCGCCGCCTCGGCATTCGCGAAGACGATATGTCGGCCTGGGCCGACGCTGCCGGGCTCGCTGTGCAGGCGCCGACCCGGTTCGACCCGCCAGCTTCGCTGGACCAGGGCCTTAGCGTGCTCATCTGGACGGCCACGCGCCCCGCCAATCAACAGGAAGTTGCCGCATGAATACGCTCGCCGTCGCCGCACAGCAGACCACACCTGCGCCCAATGTCTCGTTCGAGTTCTTTCCCCCCAAGACCGACAAGATGGAGGCGAAGCTCTGGGAATCCGTCGCACGCCTGTCGCCTATGGCCCCGAAATTCGTTTCGGTCACCTATGGCGCCGGCGGCTCGACCCGCGACCGGACGCAGAAAACCGTCGCCAAGATCGCACAAGATACACCGCTCGCCCCAGCGGCGCACCTGACCTGTGTCGGTGCCACCAGGGACGAGGTTCTGCAAGTTGCCACGGATTTCTGGCAGGCTGGTGTCCGCCATCTTGTGGCGCTGCGCGGCGATCCACCCGAGGGCATGGGCGCCAAATTCGAACAACACCCGGATGGCTTTCGCGACAGTGTCGATCTGATCCAGGGCATTCGCGAGTACGATATCGCGCCTGGGGCGCGGTTCGAGATCAGCGTCTCCTGCTATCCCGAACAGCATCCGGATAGCCACGGCTGGGATGAGGATATTGCGTTTCTGAAAGCCAAACAGGATGCGGGCGCAGATCGCGCCATTACGCAATTCTTCTTTGAGCCGGATGTCTATCTCGAATTCCGCGACCGGGCTGAGGCCGGCGGCGTTACCATGCCGATCGTGCCGGGCATTATGTTGCAGCCCAACTTCAATGGCCTCGCCCGGATGGCGAAAGTCGTCGAGGCCAGCGTGCCACAATGGCTGCACGATCTTTATGAGGGGACGGATGATGATCCCGAGACCCGCGAGCTGATCACCGCCAATGTCGCCGCTGAACTCTGCCACAAATTGTCAGAGCATGGCGTCAATGATTTTCACTTCTACACGCTCAATCGCGCGAACCTGGCCATCTCGACCTGTCGGTTGCTGGGACTGAAACCGAAACAGGTGGCGGTGTGAGCGACGCAGTAAACACTCTCCTTGTCATCCCGGAAAACGCGCCAGCGTTTGTCCGGGACCCAGGGCAAATTTCCACAACCAACAGGCTGGGTCCCGGCTCTACGCTGCGCTCCGGCCGGGATGACAATTGATATGACCGACCGTAATACCCGCATCGCCGCCCTCCACGCCGCTGCCAAGGAGCGCATCCTGCTCCTGGATGGCTCCTGGGGCGTGATGTTTCAGAAAATGGGCCTCGCCGAGGAAGATTTTCGCGGCGACCGGTACACGACCGACGCCTATCCGGGCCAGATGAAAGGCAATAATGACATTCTCTGTCTGACCCGTCCGGATCGCGTGACGCATTTGCACGATGCCTATTTCGAGGCTGGCGCCGACATCACCGAAACCAATACATTCTCGGCCACGACGATTGCCCAGGATGATTATGACCTGAACCTGCAGGACGTCATCGATATCAATCTCGAAGGCGCCCGCCTTGCCCGTGAGGCCGCCGATGCCTGGACCGAAAAACAGCCCGACAAGCCGCGCTTTGCCGCCGGATCGATTGGCCCGCTGAACAAGATGCTGTCGATGAGTTCGGACGTAAATGATCCCGGCGCCCGCGAGGTGAATTTTGACGAGGTCTATCAGGCCTATCGCGAACAGATCAAAGCCCTGAATGCTGGCGGTGTGCACCTCTATATGATCGAGACGATCACGGATACGCTGAATTGCAAGGCCGCGATCAAGGCCAAGATGGATCTCGAAGCCGAAGGTATGGATGAGCTGCCTTTGTGGATTTCCGGCACCATTACCGACCGATCCGGGCGCACCTTGTCGGGTCAAACTGTCGAGGCGTTCTGGAATTCGGTGCGCCACGCCAAACCCTTCGCGATCGGCTTTAACTGCGCCCTCGGTGCCGAGCTGATGCGGCCGCATATTGCCGAGATTTCGCGCTATGCCGATACGCTGGTCGCCGCCTATCCGAATGCTGGCTTGCCGAATGAAATGGGCGAGTATGACGAGAAACCACATGAGACTTGCGGCAAGGTTTGCAGCTGGGCGCAAGACGGCATCGTCAATATCCTCGGCGGCTGTTGCGGCACCACACCGGCACACGTGGCCGCGCTGGCCGAGGCCATTCAGGGCATCAAACCCCGCGACACGGCGCCGACAAAAAACTCTATGCGCCTCGCTGGTCTGGAACCCTTTGAAGTGGCATCATAAGGTCCGCAAGCCAGGCCAGGGAGAATGCTGTGAAAGTCTACAAGAAACTCGATAAACGTATCATCAAGTTCATTGAGAAGCAGAAAATGTTTTTCGTGGCCTCGGCGCCGCTCTCCGCCGATGGGCATATCAACCTGTCACCCAAGGGCTATGACGCGTTCAAGGTGATTGATGACACCACGGTTTGCTGGCTCGATCTTGGCGGGTCGGGCATCGAAACCCAGGCCCACGTGCAAGAGAATGGGCGCCTGACCATCATGTTCTGCGCCTTTGAAGGCCCGGCCAATATCCTGCGCCTCTATGGCACCGGCGAAATCGTCAATCCGCATCATGCCGAATGGGACGAGATGCTGGGTCTGTTCCCAGGTTTTGAACGCGCCCGCGGTATTTTCAAGGTCAAGCTGAAGCGTATACAGGACAGCTGCGGCTGGGGCGTCCCGTTCTATGAGTTCAAGGGCGAGCGTGATCAGCTGACCCGCTATGTCGACAATAAGTCGACCGAAGAATGGGTCAAAAGCCGGTATGACAAGAATGGCGAAAGCATTGATGGCCTGACCGGCCTGGTTCGGGAGGTCGGCTGATGACCTATATTGATGGATTTGTTGCCGCCGTCCCAGCGGAAAACAAGGAAGCCTATCTCGAACATGCGCGGGTGACATCGCCCGTGTTCAAGAAGTATGGCGCCTTGCGCGTGATGGACAATTGGGGCGATGAAGTTCCGGACGGCGAGGTCACCTCATTCCCCTTGGCCGTGAAGGCTGAGCCAGGTGAAGTGATCGTCTTTTCCTGGATCGAATGGCCGTCTAAAGAGGCGCGCGACAAGGGCATGGAGCAATGCATGACAGACCCTGTTTTCAACGATGAAGACATGACCATGCCGTTTGATGGCAAGCGTATGCTGATTGGCAGCTTTGAGACGATTTTGGACGCATAGGTTCAAACCGACCTGAGTCAGGAGACATATTCGGATGACATATATTGAAGGCGTCATTCTGCCTGTTCCGATTGCTAACAAGGATGAATATATCGAACTCGCCAAAAAGATGGCCGAGGCGTTCAAGAAGTATGGTGCCACGAAAGTTGTCGAAGGTTGGGGTTCTGACCTGCCTGATGGGGAGGTCACCTCGTTCCCAATGGCGGTTGCGCTGAAAGAGGGTGAAACGGTTGTGATGGCAATGAATTACTGGCCATCGAAAGACGCCCGCGACAAAGGCATGGAAGCCGCAATGGGCGACCCCATTTTCAATGGCGACGCCATGCCATTCGATGGCAAGCGCATGATTTTCGGCGGCTTCGATATGATTTTGGAAGCATAGTTTGATGACTTCCGCGTTCACCTTCGTGCCGGACATTCCGGCCGACAAGGAAGCCGTGATCCAATCACAGCTGTCCGAGATCGAGCGCGATTATAATGTGCGGTTTTTGTTTGCGATTGAAAGCGGCAGCCGGGCTTGGGGATTTCCATCTCCAGACAGCGATTTTGACGTCCGATTTGTCTATGCCCGTGCCCCCAGCTGGTACCTGAGTCTCAAGCCCGGACGCGATGTTATTGAGCTGCCGCTCAAAGATGATTGGGATATCAATGGCTGGGACATTCAGAAGGCGATCACGCTCTTACTAAAGCCCAATCCAGTTTTACTGGAATGGCTCTCGAGTCCCATTCACTACCGATGGGACGCGCCAGCCTGCAAACGGTTGCGCGCGTTTGCGGACGATTATGTCCGCCCAATTGATTGCCTGACGCATTACTTTCACCTGGCGCGAAATACCTGGACCCGGAACATCCAAGGGGAAACCGAGGTCAATCTAAAGAAGTACTTTTACGTTCTACGCCCTGTCCTTGCGATCCGCTGGGTGCGCGCACATCCGGATCGACTGCCGCCGATGAATTTTCAGGACCTGATCAATGGAACGGATGTGGATGCGGCCTTGCAAGATCGAATTTCTGATCTTCTGCGCGCGAAGGCGCACGCAAGCGAAGTCGGTGCCGGGGCCCGCATTGACGCGGTGGATTCCTTCATCACCGCCGAGCTTGATTGGGCTTCTCAGAACTTTCCCAAGAAACAGACACTTAAAGAATCGACGCGCGAAGACGCCAACCAGCTTTTTCGCGACTTGATCGGATACAAAGCGCTATGACCACGTCCGCCTCCCAGAGCTTCGTCAATATTGGCGAGCGTACCAATGTCACCGGCTCGGCCCGGTTCCGCAAGCTGATCGCCAATGGCGACTATGCCACCGCGGTCGAGGTGGCGCGCCAACAGGTTGAGAATGGTGCCCAGATCATTGATGTGAACATGGATGAGGGCATGCTCGATGGCGCCGAAGCCATGCGCACCTTCCTCAACCTCATCGCCGCGGAGCCCGATATTGCGCGCGTGCCGGTGATGATCGACTCGTCCAAATGGGAGGTCATCGAGGCCGGCCTGAAATGCGTGCAAGGCAAGGCCGTGGTCAACTCCATCTCGATGAAGGAAGGCGAAGACCAGTTCCGCGAACAAGCGCGCAAATGCCTGTCCTATGGCGCCGCTGTCGTGGTCATGGCGTTTGACGAGGTTGGCCAGGCCGACACGGCGCCGCGCAAGATTGAAATCTGTCAGCGCGCGTTCAAGATCCTGACCGAAGAGGTTGGCTTCCCAGCGGAAGATATCATCTTCGACCCGAACATTTTTGCCGTCGCGACGGGCATTGATGAGCACAATAATTACGCCGTCGATTTCATCGAAGCGACCAAGATCATTCGCGAGACCTGCCCGGGCTGTCACATTTCCGGTGGCCTCTCAAACGTCTCCTTCTCTTTCCGCGGCAATGAACCGGTGCGGCGGGCGATGCATTCGGTCTTTCTCTATCACGCCATCCCGGCCGGCATGGATATGGGCATCGTTAATGCCGGCCAGCTCGACATTTATGACGAGATTGAACCAAAGCTGCGCGAGCTGGTCGAAGACGTCATCCTCAACCGCAATGACGAGTCGACCGAAGCGCTGGTCGACTATGCCGAACAGTTCCGCGGCCAGAAAGGCAAGTCCGCCGAGAAGGACATGTCCTGGCGCGAGGCCGATGTGAACAAGCGGCTCGAGCACGCCCTGGTCAACGGCATTACCGAATTTATCGACGCCGACACGGAAGAAGCCCGCGCCGCTGCCGATCGTCCGTTACACGTCATCGAAGGCCCTCTGATGGATGGCATGAATGTCGTCGGTGACCTGTTCGGCTCCGGCAAGATGTTCCTGCCGCAAGTGGTGAAATCGGCCCGCGTGATGAAAGCGGCGGTGGCCTATCTCGACCCTTTCATGGAGGCCGAAAAAGAAGAGCTTGGCACCGTCGACGCCTCGAATGGCAAAGTCCTGATGGCGACGGTCAAAGGCGACGTGCATGACATTGGCAAGAATATTGTCGGCGTCGTGCTCGCCTGTAATGGCTATGAGATAGTCGATATGGGCGTCATGGTCCCGTGCGAGGATATCCTCGCCAAGGCCGAGGAAGAGAAGGTCGACATTATCGGCCTGTCTGGCCTGATCACGCCGAGCCTGGACGAGATGGTCTATGTCGCCCGCGAGATGCAGCGCACCGGCATGCAGCAGCCATTGCTCATCGGCGGCGCCACCACCTCGCCGGCGCACACGGCGGTCAAGATCGATCCGGCCCGCGACAATGGCCCGACCATTCACGTCACGGATGCCAGCCGCGCCGTGGGCGTGGTCTCGGCCCTGCTGTCGGACGAGGACCGGCCGCTTTTTGTCGAGACGGCGCAGGCCAAGTACCAGCGCATGCGCGATAGTCGCGCCGGCGGGCCGCCGAAGCCGCGACACCCGATCAAAGTCGCGCGGGCGCACGCCCACGAACTTGAAGCGCCCACGCCGCAAGCGCCGACATTCACCGGCACCAAAGTGTTCGAGGATTTCGACCTCTCGGTACTTGCGCGTTACATTGACTGGACGCCTTATTTCTCCAGCTGGAACCTGGCCGGGCGTTTCCCGCAAATCCTCGAGGACGAGATTGTCGGCGAAGCCGCCAGCGACCTTTGGCGTGACACCGAGAATATGATGCAGCAAATCCTCGGTCAGGACTGGTTCAAGCCGAAAGCCGTGATCGGCTTCTGGGGCGCCGCGCGCGACGGCGATGACATCAAGCTCGAGACCGGCGACACGTTCCACACGCTGCGTCAGCAAATGGTCAAGGACAATCAGCGCGCCAATTTCGCGCTGTCCGATTTCATCGCCCAACATGGCGATCATATTGGCGGTTTTGCCGTCACCTCAGGCCCGCAGGCCGAAGAGATCGCCAAAAAGTTCGAAGCGGAGGCGGATGACTATTCTGCCATCATGGTCAAGGCCCTGGCGGATCGTTTTGCCGAGGCCATGGCGGAATATATGCACGAACAGTTGCGCAAGGTGCATAGGGGCTATGCCGCCGATGAGACGCGCGACAATGCCGAGCTCATTAAGGAAGCCTATGCCGGCATCCGCCCGGCGGCCGGCTATCCATGCCAGCCGGACCACACGGAGAAGGAAACCCTGTTCCGCCTGCTGGATGCGGGTCGGATTGGCATGGAGCTGACCTCAAGTTTCGCGATGACACCGGCGGCCTCGGTTTCCGGCCTGTATATGGCGCATCCGGAAAGCGTCTATTTCGCGGTCGGACGGATTGAGCGGGACCAGGTCGAAGACTATGCCCGGCGCAAAGGTATGGACTTACGAACCGCGGAACGCTGGCTCGGACCGATCCTGAATTATGATCCGAGTGAAGTTGAGGTCGAGGCGGCGTAACGCATTTTTTTGGAAAGAGGTATGTTACACGTTCAGGCATGAAACAGATCTCAATACTTGATTATCCGGAGCTAATCGGGACGGCTCAGTTTAGCGCAAAGCTTTGTCCAGTTGCGTTCGCTGAAGCCAAAGAGTGTCTAACAGAACGCACATGGGACGACCTCGACTATTTCGACTTCTTTGCATTTCAGATCGGAGACATGGTGATAGCACTTCGAAAACATCGAGGTAATCGAACTGACTGGTGTTACGTGACCCTACAGAATTATCACGGCTCCAATCCAATTGCATTTTTGGCAGATACATTGGGTGTTTCAGAACCCGATATCGCGCAGCTCGATGAGACTTGGTGAACGAGAGAGGACCTTGTGACTCAGTTAATCGCCAACATTACCCTTGTCGTTTCAGACTATGACGAAGCCATCGCGTTCTATGTTGATGCTCTTGGCTTCGAGTTGCTCGAAGACACACAGCTGAGCGATATGAAGCGATGGGTTCGCGTCGCCCCGCCCGGCGCTGAAACTGCCCTGCTACTGGCAAAGGCCGATGGCCCCGAACAGGCCGCGGCCATTGGCAACCAGACCGGCGGCCGGGTCGGCTTTTTTCTCCACACGGATGATTTCGCCCGTGACCATGCCGCGATGCTCAGCAAAGGTGTCAAATTCAGAGAGGAACCGCGACATGAATCCTATGGCACCGTCGCCGTCTTCGAAGATCCGTTCGGAAACCTGTGGGACCTGATCGAACCGAAATAGGCCGCTGAGATCCCGCACAAAGCTCAGTCAGTTGTCGGCTCGACCAGCGCGGCGGGCGTGGCCACCGGTTGAGGAACGGATTGAGGCGGGCGCCGGCGCACCGAAAGCAGTTTCAGCGTATCAATCAGGAACTCAGCCGTTTTCTCCTCATGGTACTGATCCCGCTGATTGAACCAGACACAAATGGCCCGGTCGGCCTTGACGGCAGCCACCGTCATTTTCGGCCCACCGGATTTGAGCGCCACGACATCACCAGTTTTAAAATCCATAACAAGTCTCACACGATTGCAGTTCATCGCTAGGACCGGATCTGTTAAGAGTTCTCTAGTCGAAATCGATAAGTGAGCGCCGGACGAAAAATAGCGACACTCGGACTATTTTCTCCGACCGCATCTCCGCAACGGATTCGCGCCGGCCGACGGCAACAAAAAAGGCGACGCTTGAAAGCGCCGCCTCTCATATTGGGTTTGAACCGTGGCTTAGTTCACGTCGAACCGGTCCAGGTTCATCACCTTGTCCCAGGCCTTGATGAAGTCCCGCGTGAAACGGTCTTTCGAATCGCTCTGGGCATAGATTTCGGCAATCGAGCGCAGGATCGAGTTCGATCCGAAGACCAGGTCAGCCCGCGTGCCGGAGAATTTCACAGCACCGGTCTTGCGATCGCGGCCCTCGAACAGTTCTTCCGATGGATCAGCAATCCACTCATTCGCCATGTCGAGGACATTGACAAAGAAGTCATTGCTCAGCGTGCCGACACTGTCGGTGAAGACGCCATGGGTCGACTCTGCGGCATTCGCGCCGAGCACCCGCAAGCCACCGACCAGGACCGTCATTTCCGGTGCGCTCAGCTTCAGAAGCGCAGCCTTGTCGACCAGCAATTCTTCCGTCGCCCGTGGATCTTCGGATTCATTATAATTACGGAACCCGTCAACCTTTGGTTCGAGCACGTCGAAGGAGTCGACATCGGTCCATTCCTGGGTCGCGTCACCGCGGCCTGGCGTGAACGGAACAGAGGCGCCCGAGGCTTTCTCAATCGCCGCGCATCCACCGAGGACAATCAGGTCTGCGAGGGACACTTGCGTGCCACTGGCATTGAAGGCGCTTTGGATTTCCTGCAGCTTCGCAACCACAGCGGGGACACCGGACGAGACATTGATCGCCCAGTCCTTTTGTGGCGCAAGTGCGATTCGGGCACCATTGGCCCCGCCTCTTTTATCTGAGTCACGGAAGGTCGACGCTGATGCCCAGGCGGTCGAGACCAGCTCGGAAACGCTCAGGCCAGAGCCCAGAATTTGTGCTTTCAGATCGGCGATATCGGCCGCGCTGATGACCGATCCGGTGGGCGCCGGGACAGGGTCCTGCCAGATCAGATCTTCGGCTGGCACTTCCGGTCCAACATAGCGCGCCTTTGGTCCCATGTCGCGGTGGGTCAGCTTGAACCAGGCACGGGCATACGCATCGGCAAACTTGTCTGGATTGGCCAGGAAATCAGCTGAGATCTTGGCATAATCCGGGAACAATTTCAGCGACATGTCTGCCGTTGTCATCATCAGCGGTTGAGTCTTGGACGGGTCGTGCGCCATTGGTGCTTCCGGTGCACCCTGACCTGGCACAGGCTGCCACTGAACGTGTCCGGCTGCGCTGGTGACTTTTTCCCAGTCATATTTCAACAGGTTCTCGAAATAGGTCATGTCCCACTTATCCGGCGTTGGGGTCCAGGGACCTTCAAAGCCAGCCGTTGTGGTATCGTCGCCTTTGCCGGTGCCGTGGCTGTTCAGCCAGCCAAAGCCCATATTCTGCATCGGTGCGCCTTCTGGCTCGACGCCGACATGCTCTTCTGGTCCGGCGCCATGGCCTTTCCCGAACGTGTGGCCACCCGCAACCAGAGCCACGGTCTCTTCATCATTCATCGCCATACGGGCAAAAGTGACGCGGATATCATGGGCTTCGGCCAGGGGATCCGGCACGGCGTCCGGGCCTTCCGGATTAACATATATCAAGCCCATCATCACGGCGCCAAGCGGCGTGTCGAGCTTGTAAGCATCGGCGTCTGAGGCCTTGTAGTCGCGCTGACCGGCATAGCGGCTCTTATCATTGCCAGACGCAGCCAGCCATTCAGCTTCCGGGCCCCAGTAAATGTCTTCTTCCGGTTCGAACCAGTCGGCACGACCGCCAGAGAATCCAAATGTTTTAAGGCCGCACGTCTCCATACCGACATTGGCGGCGAGGATCATCAGGTCGGCCCAGGAGATTTTGTTGCCATATTTCTGCTTGATCGGCCAAAGCAGACGGCGCGCTTTGTCCAGGTTGCCATTGTCCGGCCAGCTGTTCAGCGGGGCAAAACGCTGCGAGCCGGAATTGGCGCCACCGCGACCATCATAGGTCCGGTAGGTGCCAGCACTGTGCCAGGCCATGCGCACGAAAAAGCCGGTATAGTTGCCATAGTCGGCCGGCCACCAGTCCTGGCTGTCCGTCACCAGATCAGCCAAGTCTTTTTTTAGGGCGCCGTAATCGAGCGATTCAAACTCTTTGACATAATCGAAATCGTCTTCCAGCGGGCTCACTTGCGGCGCGTTCTGGTTAAGGATTTTCAGGTTAAGCTGCTCTGGCCACCAGCGTTTATTGGCCAGATCGCCGGATTTGAATCCGCCGCGCATCGGGCATGTCATGTCATCAGCCATGGAGTCTCCTAATGTTGTTATTTTGTCGTTGAGCCTGATTACTCAACTATGCCTCAGAGGTACCGCGCCAAGCCATATTAATCCAATTAATAATAGCGCTACCCCCCAAAGGTTTTAGCTATACGGTGTATCTTGTTAGGCGAGCACAACTCGCGTTTGGGGTTAAGCCGATTGCATAAATTTGTGTCAGGGCGTTAACGTCTGGTCTCTGGCTTGCGTCTGACCATAGATAAAGCCTGCATATTTCGCTTGGGAGGCGAAAACGATGTCGTTTTGGAACAAGACCCTGGCCGCCATTGCCCTGACTTTCACGGTCAGCGCGCCCGCGTTCGCGGATGGCACACCGGGTCAGCGCGTCAATCGCGGTCCAGCGCCCGTGCAGGCACATCAGCCCGTTCCGCCAGAGCCCGGGTGCTATCTGATCGAAAATGGCCAGGCCTGGTCCTGCCCGGCGCGGCCTCAAAAAGCACCCATGAAACAGGTTCAGGCCAAGCCCTGCTGCGGCACGGTCACCCGCACCGTGGTCAAGGAACATCCGCCGGTCGTGACCACACGCAGCGTCACGCATCGCACCGCGCCGCCTCAGCGCACGGTCACTCGCCGCGCGACCACAACCACGCACCGTACGGCCCCGCCGCGCCGCGTCGCCACCCGCCGGGTTGAGACGCCCGGCGTTCAACTCCACATGGCCAGCTTTTCCGGCGGCGTCGGCAATGGCGTCGATGGCGGATTCTATGGCGGTGGCGGTGCTGTTTTCATCAGCAGCGGCAAATCCTATTCCGGCGTGCTCAGCCATGGCGCCTCGCGCTTCACCTTTCGCGGACATCGCGGTGGAAAACGCCGCGGCGGCGGTGGCGGTGGATGTGGCTGCATGGGCGGTGGCGACTAGCCTTAGCCGGTCTGCGCACCCCAATAATCCAGATTTGACAGCAAGGCCTGCTTCATGCGGGCTTTATCCACGGCGTCCAGATCGCTCGGAAACGCTGTGTGGCGCGCCATCACCTTGGCGAGATTGATGAGGATGAGCAGACGCTCCTGCAAGCGGGGCCGCAGACCCGGCAGGATCTCAGCCTCGACCGCTTGCGGCGTCATCAGTTCGACCTGATCCAGATCCCGCCCGCGGGCGCTGGCAAAGGGCCGCCCGGTCTCCATCATCTCATCTATGGTCAGCGCTGCATCGCCTGCGGTGAGCCAATAAGTGCGTCCCCAATCTGGCGCATCGGCAATTTTGGCGATCGCTTCAGCGACCCAATCCACCGCGACAAAATCACAGGGCGTCTGGCGCGCCACGGGAATGATCGGCAAGCGGCCTTTCAGCACCGTCGCGATGAACAGGTGAAAGCCCTGGAAACTGGCAATCGCCCCGGTCTCGGAATGCCCCGCAATGATGGAGGGGCGGATGATGGTCCAGTCGAGCCCACTTTCCCGCACCACCGCCTCTGCGACCCGTTTCGAACCCACATATTCGGACGCAACCGGCACCGCCGGGCCATACGCCTCCGAGCAATAGGCGGTCGAGACAAAGTGCAGCCGCGCGCCTGCCGCCTGGGCGAAGTCAACCACGTGCCGCACCCCGGAAATATTGGTCGCGCTAAGCTCCGGCACCTGCCCGCTCATATCGGTAATGGCGGCGCAATGGATGATCGTGTCGACCTCGGCCGCCAGCGTCGCATGATCCGCAGCGCTCAGACCCAGTTTCGGATCGCGAATATCCATTTCAACCTGTCGGGCTGAGCCCCCTGGCCGGGCGCGATGCCGGGCCAGGATCAGCTGATCCTGCGGCAAACGCGGCGCCAGGTCCTGGCCAATCACGCCGCTGGCGCCAGTGAGAAGGATCATGGAAACTGCCCCATGCCGCCATTAAGCGGGCCGCAGCCAAAGGCACAAATCAATCAAATGTGAGCGCGCCTAGAAAGACCCGCCCAGCTGGCCGCAGCGCTGTTCATACATCTGGATCGCCGACGGCATCCATTGCCGGAAATTCTCCGCCCGTGTCTCAGAGGCCGGATGCGTGCTCATCCATTCCGGCGGGCGTTGGCCGCCGCCAATCTGCCCCATCCGCATCCACAATTCCGGCGCCTCGCGCGGGTCGTAACAGGCGCGCACCAGCAGCTCCAGCCCGATCTTGTCGGCCTCGGTCTCATGCTCGCGCGAGAAAGCCATCAGGCCGCCTTGCGCCGCCATACCCATAGCGCGCTGTACCATTTGCGCCTGACCCGGATCCATATCGCCCAGCCCCAGGCCGACCGCCACAGTTCCAATCTGCGCGAGCTGGGCATTGCTCATCCGCTTGGCGCCATGATGCGCCAGCGCATGGCCAATCTCATGCCCCATGACGACCGCCAGCTTGTCGACATCGGCAATATCTTCCAGCGTGACGCGCTGATCATAATTGCCGGTAATGTCGAGAATACCGGTATAGACCGCAACATAGCCGCCAGGCAGACAAAAGGCATTTGGTTGGTCCGACTGGATGACATTAAACGTCCAGTCAAATTCCCGCGCCACAGGCTGAAACGTATAGCCGGCGGCGAGATAATCCTCTTCCATCTCGATCGCGGCGACCCGCAGCCGTTCGCCAATCTCATTCACCGTGTCATAGACTTGCCGCCCGGCCAGGTCACAGCTCGAGGCGCCGCCGCTGCAAATCACATTGCGGCCTTCCTGTTGCAGCATCTGGACATAAGATTGCGCGCCCAGCTTGCTCGCCTGGTCAATCGAGATTGTGTTGAACTCGCTTTTTCCGGAGTACGGGTTCACTTCCTGATTGGAGAAATAGTAGATTCCAAGCGCGATCAGCGCCAGAATGATGATCCCAAAACGTCCACCTGGCATGTCCCCGGCCTCCGCATCCTTGTCCCGTTAACTCTGGTTTAGCCTTAAGTGCGGGCGTCGGAAAGGCATGCACCCCAGCTGGCATCCGACCCCGTGCACATTGTCGGACCGGGACACCTTGCCTAAACAGGGCACAGACGTGGAGCCCCCATATGACGGTCGAAATCTGGTTCGAATTTGCCAGCACCTATTCCTATCTCACCGTGTCCCGGGCCGAAGCCGCGTGCGAGGCCGCCGGCGTGGCGATCGAATGGAAACCCTTCCTGCTCGGCCCGGTCTTTCACGCCAAGGGCCTGTCCACCTCGCCTTTTGTGCTCGACCCGATCAAGGGCGCGTATATGTGGCGCGATGTCGAACGCCGGGCGGCCAGATTCGGCCTGCCCTTTCAGCGCCCGGACATCTTCCCGGCCAATGGCCTGAACGCCGCGCGGATCATGACCGCCACCCTCGACCAGCCCTGGTGCGGGGAATTTGCCCGCGCCGTGTTCCAGGCCCAGTTCGTGCGCGGCGAGGACATATCCCAGTTCGAAACCCTGGCCGCCGCGCTGCAGGCCTGCGGCGTCGAACCGGAACCCTGGCTCGATCAGGCCCAGTCCGACGCGGTCAAAGCGACCCTGCGCCAGCGGACAGAAACCGCGCAGACGCGGGGCTTGTTCGGCGCGCCCAGTTTTCTTGTGCAGGGCGAGCTGTTCTGGGGCGATGACCGGCTTGAGGATGCGATTGCCTGGGCCCGGGCCCATCCCTCTTAAGAGCGCAGGAAAGACGTTGACCGCGCCCATCCACAAGGCAACACTGGCATCATGACGGACACTGCTTCGCCCAATCCGGCCTCAACGCCGCAGACCACGTCGATCTGGGATGTGCTCAGCGAAATGGCGCTTTATGCCTCGACCGCTTTGATCATTACCGGCCTGATCCTGCCCTCGATCTGGAAGCCGAACACGTTCGGCTTTGGCGGCCAGGAATATAATCTCTATGGCATCGTCCAGACCCTGTTTGAAAGCGGCCTGCCCTTTCTTGGCCTGGTCGTGATCTTCTTTTCCGGCATATTCCCGCTGGCCAAGACGATCACCGCAGCGATCATTTTCCGCCAGGGCGCCGCGCCGAGCCCGAAACTGGCCAGCCTGCTCAATCTGCTCGGCAAATGGTCGATGCTCGACGTTTTCCTCGCCGCCCTGCTGATCGGGATCAGCCAGATCAGCATCTATATCGGCTTTGAGACCCGGGCCGGCCTGTATTATTTCGCGCTGGGCGTCTTGCTAAATAATGCCGCAACCATGCGCCTCACCTTTACCCGTCTCAATTAGCGCTTATCTGACCTCTCATGACCGAACAGACTCAACAGCCCAAGCTCGACATTCGCATCATCCCGGTGACGCCGCTGCAGCAGAACACCTCTCTGATCTGGCACCGCGAGACCATGGAAGGCGTCTTCGTCGATCCTGGCGGCGAGATTGACCGCCTGATGGGCGCCGCCGAACAGTTTGGCGTCAAGATTGTCGCCGTCTGGCTGACCCATGGCCATCTCGACCATGCCGGCGCCGCCACCGCCGTCAAAGAGCGCACTGGCTGTCCGATCATTGGCCCGCACAAGGATGATCAATGGCTGCTCGACGATATCGAGGCCCAGGGCGCCAAATATGGCATTGCCGATGGCAAGAATGTCCTGCCGGATCGTTATCTCGACGAAGGCGACACGCTGACCCTTGGTGATGAGACGTTCGGCGTCACCCATTGCCCCGGCCACCCGACG
>ERZ1740072.370-NODE-370-length-18635-cov-6.088698_pt1 | contig 18635 bp, 19 predicted proteins | sample MGYA00581733_ERZ1740072 | MGnify/ENA primary metagenome ERZ1740072 (study PRJEB43018, sample SAMN04849741) | marine metagenome | isolation source: floating plastic debris | place: Pacific Ocean | collected 2008-08-30 | study: EMG produced TPA metagenomics assembly...
CGAGCTGACCGCCTCTGCCTGCGGCCGCCGCGTCGTTGACCGCCCCACCCGCGCCTATTCCTGAATTACTGGCATTGGAGACTTCCATGACCCACCTCTCCCCCTCTGACAAAGCGCTCGTGCCTTTCGTCTCTGTCGATCACATGATGCAACTCATCCACCACGTGGGCCTGCCAGACATGTTGCGCGGCCTTGCCGCATACATCGAGGCTGACTTTAAACGGTGGGAACTGTTCGACAAGACGCCGCGCGTGGCCAGCCATTCCGCCGAGGGCGTGATTGAGTTAATGCCCACATCAGACGGCGAAACCTATGGGTTCAAATATGTTAATGGGCATCCCAAGAACACCGCAGATGGGCTGCAAACGGTGACGGCCTTTGGATTGCTCGCGGATGTCGACACAGGCTATCCGGTTTTGCTGACGGAAATGACCATGCTGACGGCGCTGCGAACGGCGGCCACTTCGGCCCTTGTGGCCAAAACGCTGGCCCCCAAGGGCGCCACGACCATGGCCATGATTGGCAATGGTGCTCAGTCCGAATTCCAAAGCCTTGCGATGATGGCAATCGCCGGCATCACCCATATTCGCCTTTACGACATCGACGCCGTAGCAACGGCCAAATGCGCGCGAAACCTTGCAGCGACCGGGTTGGCGGTGACGCAGTGCCGCTCAGCCGAAGAAGCCATCGAGGGCGCGCAGATCCTGACGACCTGCACGGCGGACAAGGCATATGCCACGATCCTCACCGACAACATGGTTGGCGCCGGAGTGCACATCAACGCCATTGGCGGCGATTGCCCCGGCAAGACCGAGATCGCACCCGGCATCCTGCAACGCGGCGACATTTTCGTCGAATACCCGCCCCAGACGCGGATTGAGGGCGACATTCAGCAACTGGACCCCGACCATCCGGTGACAGAGATCTGGCAAGTGCTGAAAGGCCAGGCCAAGGGGCGGACATCGGACAAACAGATCACCATCTTTGACAGCGTCGGTTTCGCGATCGAGGATTTTTCGGCCCTGCGTTTTGTGCGGGATCGGATTGCAGGAACGGAGTACTTCTACCCGCTGGATTTGCTGGCCGATCCGGATGACCCGCGCGATTTGTTTGGGATGCTGATGCGTTCACAAGGGTGAACGCATCGGTAGCAAGGACAGCTTTTTCATAGAAAAAGCTGTCGGCCACACTGTCGATCCATAGAGCGCAAAGAAAAAGGCGCACCAGAGGTACGCCTTACATAGTATCACCCAGAAGATCGCCCGGGTAGCTGATGGTTCTTGCAGAACCATCCTTTGCCACCGACGACTAAATTCACTTCGGAAATTAGTCGTCCCGATGCACCTTCTCGCGGCGTTCGTGCTTTTCCTGCGCCTCAAGGCTCATGGTCGCAATGGGGCGTGCGTCAAGGCGTTTCAGTGAAATCGGCTCGCCTGTGACGGAACAATACCCGTACTCGCCCTCATCAATGCGACGCAGGGCGCTGTCGATCTTGGAGACCAGCTTGCGCTGACGGTCGCGAGTGCGCAGTTCAAGCGCGCGGTCCGTCTCTTCCGAGGCGCGATCGGCGACATCCGGAATGTTGCGCGTACCGTCCTGCAACCCTTCGATCGTGTCGCGACTGCCTGCCAGCAGCTCGGCCTTCCAGCCCAGCAACTTGCGGCGAAAATACTCTACTTGGCGGTCGTTCATGAACGGTTCGCTCTCGGCAGGACGATAGTCGTCCGGCAAAAACACTTCCTGTTTCATTTCATTCCCCTCAACTTGGCTAGCGTTGACCATTTTTGGTTCCCTGAGGTGTCCGGATCACTGCCCCATCCAGCATCCTGCCGCAGCATTTATCCGAGGCGTGTTGGATTGTCACTACCCATTCCCATGACAAGTTCGCTAAAAGCAAAGCGATGAACAAAACAGCGCAACAGGGTGAACTCACATGAAATTCCAAGGCACGGACGCCTATGTCGCCACGGACGACCTGACCATTGCGGTGAACGCCGCCGTCACCCTCGAACGGCCCCTTCTGGTCAAGGGCGAACCCGGCACCGGCAAGACTGAACTGGCCAAACAGGTATCGCGGTCTCTGGGCCTGCGCCTGATCGAATGGAACATCAAATCGACGACTCGCGCACAACAGGGTCTTTATGAATATGATGCCGTTTCACGTCTGCGTGACAGTCAACTTGGCGAAGACAAAGTGCACAATGTTGCAAACTACATCAAAAAGGGAAAACTCTGGGAAGCCTTCGAAGCGGACGAAAAAGTTGTCCTGCTGATCGACGAAATCGACAAGGCGGATATCGAGTTTCCAAACGACCTGCTGCAGGAACTCGATAAGATGGAGTTTTTTGTTTACGAAACCGGCGAGACCATTCAGGCCGTCCACCGCCCCGTGGTCATCATCACGTCCTACAATTAAAATGATCTGCCAGACGCCTTTTTGCGCCGCTGTTTCTTCCACTATATCCAGTTCCCGAACATGGAGACGATGAAACAGATCGTCGCCGTGCATCACCCCGACATCAAACAGGGGTTGTTGACGACCGCCCTGACCCAGTTCTTTGAAATCCGCGACCAACAGGGGCTGAAGAAAAAACCGTCCACATCCGAAGTACTCGACTGGCTGAAATTGCTCTTGGCCGAAGACATGGATGCCGACGACCTAAAACGGGATGGCGCAAGCGCACTGCCCAAACTCCACGGCGCATTGTTAAAAAACGAACAGGACGTGCACCTGTTTGAACGCCTCGCCTTTATGGCGCGCGGCCAGCGTTAACCGTTCAAATCAGAGGCCGTGCTTCGGGGCGATCCTAAGCGCGGCCTTCAGAATGGCACTCTGTTATCAGACGCCCTGCTGTTTCCAGCCAGATGCAGCCCCGCATCTCGGCGACCCATCTGCGTGCCTTTCTTGCACAACCGTAAGGGGCATTTCAGCCACATTTTCGCACCGCTTTAGCCCGGGCAACCAGCCTGTGGATAAAATGTCTTTCTTTTGCCGGAAATGCTCCATAAGTTGACCGTGATGAGAGGTGAAAACACCCGCATCCAATATGCTAAAAGGCAGGCAGGCAGTATAAATGACCCGAACAGACGCACTTATTGTGCGCCCTCTTTCTTTGTCGGATCGCGTCCAGTGGGGCGATCTGTGGACCGCCTATCTTGCGTTTTACGAAACGTCGCGTCCCAAATCCCTCTTTGATACGTACTTTGCGCGCCTACTGGGTGATGACCCGCAGGACTATAAAGGGCTGGTTGCCGAAACGGATGGCAAGCTGGTTGGGCTGACCCACTACGTCTTTCATCGCCATGGCTGGAAAGTCGAAAACGTTTGTTATCTGCAGGACCTCTACGCAGCCCCGTCCGTGCGCGGCCAAGGGGTTGGGCGCAAGCTGATCGAAGCGGTCTATTCTGCCGCTGACGCGGCGGGGTGCCCGTCCGTTTACTGGCTGACGCAGGACTCCAACGCACAAGCCCGCAAACTCTATGACCGCATCGGGAAGCTTTCCCCCTTTCTTAAGTATGAACGGGGATGAGTATGTTGCGCCGCTTCGTTCTGCCCTTTGTCCTTGCGCTTAACGCGTGTGCACCTGTGACACCCGGTGATGTCGCCACCCGCGCTCTGCCGCAAGCAAGCGACCTGCCCCCGATGAAAACCTTTGGCGCACCTGCACCCGGTGCTCCGATCCGCTCCAACAACGATTTGGCACTCGACTTCATCGAACTCAGCTTTCAACTGGAATCGGGACGTGACCTGCCGGTCTTTACCCGGTTTGAAGGTCCGATTTCCGTGCGTGTCACCGGCGCGCCGCCTGCGTCACTTGGGACAGACCTGCGCCGTTTGATGCACCGCCTGCGCGAAGAGGCAGGGATCGACATCTATGAAGCGGCTCCCGGCACAGAGGCCAACATAACCATTCAGGCGGTCTCGCGCGCCCAAATCCGACGCGCCCTGCCCCATGCCGCATGCTTTGTTGTACCCAACATTACCAAAATCTCGCAGTACAAACCCAACCGTCGCAGCATGCGCACAAGTTGGTCCAACCTGCGCACCCGCAATCAGCTCGCCATCTTCCTGCCGAACGACTCAAGCCCGCAAGAGGTGCGCGATTGCCTCCACGAGGAGTTGGCCCAGGCCATTGGTCCCCTCAACGACCTCTATCGCCTGCCCGACAGCGTCTTTAACGACGACAACGTGCACACGGTTCTGACGGGTTTTGATATGCTGATCCTGCAGGCCTACTACGCGCCTGAACTGCGCTCTGGCATGACACGTGGACAAGTAGCGGCCAAGTTGCCGGGCATTCTGGCCCGCATCAATCCCAGGGGCGAAGGACTGCCGGCTCAGTTTGCGACCCGAACGCCACGCGCGTGGAGCGGAGCAATTCAGACCGCACTTGGCCCAGGCGCTAAGCCTGCCGAACGGCGCGAAGCGGCTGAAAAGGCGCTGGAAATTGCGCAGGCCATGGGGTGGACAGACCACCGCCGCGCCTTTGCACATTATGCCAACGGCCGCCTCTTGCAGGTGTCAAATCCGCAAGCTGCCCAGACGCATTTCCGCGCCGCGGACCAGTACTATGCCGCCACCCAAGGTGCCAGCCTGCACCGCGCCTATGTCGCCACACAGCTGGCCGCATATGCCATCACGCGCGGCGATGGCGATTCCGCATCCGTCCTGCTGGCCCCCCATATTGATCAGGCAGCACGCAACGAAAACGCCGCGCTTTTGTCCACACTGCTATTGCTGCGCGCCGAGGCGCTTGATCTTCAAGGCCGTTCCGCCGAAGCGCGCACCGTCAGGCTGGACAGCCTCGGATGGGCACGCTACGGGTTTGGGCCAGACTGGGCGGTCCGGGCCAAGCTGCGGGAAATCTCTTCTTTGAACCCGCTGAATGGTTAAACTTGCCGCCCCAAGCAATTGAGAGGCAAGGCAAATGATAGTGATCTCTGGCGCGATTTTGGGCGCTGTGATCGGCGGTTACACTGCATATAAGCGCTCAGGCAACCGCTTGGACATCGCGCAATATGCCGCTGGCTATGCGCTGGCCTTTGTGGTCGTTGGATTGATCGTTACCGTCGTGATCGACCGTATCCTGAGCGCCTGAGCCGATGTTCCTCCCCTTCTTTGAGCAGTTGCGAAAAGGCGGTGTGCCCGTTTCCCTTCGGGAGTTTCTTGCTTTTCTGGAGGCGATGAAGGCGGGGCTGGCAACCTATGATGTCGAGGCGTTTTACTACCTTGCCCGCACCGCCATGGTGAAGGACGAGCGCAATATCGACAAATTTGACCGCGCCTTTGCTGCCGCCTTCGAAGGATTGGAGCAGATCAGTATCGAGCAGGTGTTGGAAGCTGTCGACATCCCCTCGGACTGGCTGGAAAAACTGGCCGAAAAACACCTAAGCGAAGAAGAGCGCGCTGAGATCGAAGCATTAGGTGGCTTTGATAAGCTCATGGAAACGCTAAAGAAACGCCTTGATGAGCAAAAGGGACGCCATCAGGGCGGCAACAAGTGGGTTGGCACCGCCGGAACGTCCCCCTTTGGCGCTTATGGATACAACCCCGAAGGCGTGCGCATCGGCCAGAACGAAAGCCGCCACAAGAAGGCTGTCAAAGTCTGGGACAAGCGTGAATTCAAGAACCTGGACGACACAGTTGAACTTGGCACGCGCAACATCAAGGTCGCCCTGAAACGCCTGCGTCGCTGGGCACGTGATGGGGCGGCAGAGGAATTGGACCTGAACGGCACGATCCGCGCCACGGCCGAACACGGCTATCTGGACGTGCAGACCCGGCCCGAGCGCCGGAACGCCGTCAAAGTGCTACTGTTCTTTGACATCGGTGGGTCGATGGACCCCCATGTGAAGATCGTGGAAGAGCTGTTTTCAGCGGCAAAATCCGAGTTCAAACACCTCGAGCACTTCTACTTTCACAATTGCCTTTATGAAGGCGTCTGGCGCGACAACCGTCGTCGCTGGGATGCGCAGACGCCAACGCACGAAATCCTGCGCACCTATGGCCCTGATTACAAATGCATTTTTGTCGGGGATGCCAGCATGTCCCCTTACGAAATCGCATATCCCGGCGGTGCGAACGAACACTGGAATGCTGAAGCCGGTCAGGTCTGGCTGGCTCGGGCGCGCGATCAGTGGCAGTCCAACCTCTGGATCAACCCGGTTCCCGAAAAGTATTGGGGCTATACCCATTCGATCGGGATGATTCAGGAAATCTTTGGCCCGGACGCGATGGTGCCGATGACCCTCGAAGGGTTGAGCCGAGGAATGAAAGCGCTCACGCGATAGCGCTTTTCGGTTACAAAAACCTCGCCTAGGCTCGCGTCCATGTCAGACGCACCCGTAGTCCACATCGACCCGGCTTCCTTTCATGCCGATCCTTATCCCACGTTGGCGCAGATGCGTCGTGACACCCCTGTCTGCTTTGTCCCGGAACTCGGCGCCACGCTCTTCACACGGCGCGACGACGTCTTTGCCGAGGAAAAGCGGATCGATCTGTTTTCCAGCCATCAGCCCTCCGGGCTACTGACCCGCGTGATGGGCGCGAATATGATGCGCAAAGACGGTGATGCGCATCAGGTTGAGCGCAAGGCCCTGTTTCCCGCCCTGTCCCCGCGCACCGTGCGCGATGTGCTCGCCCCACAGTTCAGCGACATCGTGCAAGGCCATATCGATCGGATCAAACCGCTGGGCGCATGCGATCTGGTGCACGATTACGCTATGCCAGTGGCCGCTGATGCGTTGCGGGTAATGACGGGCCTCACCAACATGGCCGCCGCAGAGATGGATGCCGCAAGTCAGGCCATGCTCGACACGGCGGCGAATTATCAAGGCGACCCCGAAATCGATGCCAAGGGCTTTGGCTATGCGGCGCGTGTGCTTGAGTTGATCAAAGAGCGTTTGCCTCAACTGCGTGCCGCGCCCGATCTGTCGATCATTTCAGTTCTTGATCAGGCAGGCCTCAGCCTTGATCAGATTGCAGGAAACGTGCGGGTGATCATCGGTGGCGGACAGAACGAACCGCGCGATGCGATTGCAGGCACCATCTGGGCGCTCCTGAGCCATCCGGATCAACACGCGCTTATCACAGATGGGCAATCCACGTACGAGGATGCATTTGCCGAATATGTCCGTCTGATTGCCCCCATCGGCATGTCGCCGCGCCGGGTGGCGCGCAACGACACGGCCTGTGGCGTTGGGTTTGAAGCCGAAGAGCTGATTTTCTTCATGTTCGGCTCGGCCTGCCGGGACGAGGCGCATTTTGATGAGCCGGACCGCTTTGATATCACCCGCGACACACGGCCCGCCATCCCCTTTGGCGCAGGTCCGCATTTTTGCGCCGGGGCCGCAGCCTCGCGCACCCTGATTGCAGGCCATGCGGTGCCGCACCTGTTTGATCAACTCGAGGGTCTGGAATTGGCCGGAGACGTCCCATTTGCGGGCTGGGCCTTTCGTGGGCCAACTTCGTGCCCTGTGCGCTGGAAAACCTAACGCAACGGCCCCATATCCTGTTCATGATCAAGTTCACCCCGATCCTCTTGGCCATCGTCTATGGCCTCGTCATGTACCGCTTTTCAGTGTGGCGCACGTCGCGCAATCTGGATGAGCAATCGACCGAACTGGCCGACCCCATGTTGCGCCAGATGTGTGACCAGCTGGCAGCCGCCCTCGATCTGCCACGCATCAAGGTACACATTTACGAGATCGAGCCTGTGAACGGCCTCGCCGCACCCGACGGGCGCATTTTCATCACCCGTGGGTTTTACAACCAGTTCCGCAAAGGGGCTGTGTCGGCCGCTGAAATGGCAAGCGTGATTGCACATGAGTTGGGGCATGTTGCCCTTGGGCACAGTCGGCGACGCATGATCGACTTTTCCGGGCAGAATGCGATGCGCATGGCTTTGGGCATGGTTCTGTCGCGCTTTGTACCCTTTGTCGGCGTCTGGATCGCCAATGGGCTGACCACGCTGCTGGCCGCGCGTTTGTCTCGTCAGGACGAATACGAGGCGGATGCCTATGCTGCAGCACTGCTGACCAAGGCAGGTATCGGGATTGGCCCGCAGATATCCTTGTTTGGAAAACTCGAAGCGTTGACGAAGTCGCGCGGCGGTGCCGTGCCTGCATGGCTGCTGAGCCATCCAAAGACCGATGACCGCGTGAAGGCATTGCAAGCGCTTGAAGCCAAATGGCAGGTCAGCACTTAGGTCAGTCGTTCGACTGCTTTGCCAAAGCGCGGCAGGCGCGCCTTTTTCATCAGGCTGCGCAGGGTCCACGGCTCACCTGACAGGCGGCGCGCTTCCTCCAAGACGGTAAGCGCCACGGGGGCCACAAGGTCGGGGTTTGCTTCGGCGCAGCCTTGCAAGTAGCTGTCCGGATCGACCCGGTGCAGCCCTTCTTCGCTGAGCACATTGCGCGGAAAGTCCTTGGCGTTGACGGTCATAATTGCATCCGACGACCCGGCAATGGCGGCGGCCAGCACATGCACATCATTCGGATCCGGCAGCCACAAACGGTTTTCCAGTTCCGGGCCATAGCGCACTTCAGCCCCTCGCCACGCAGCTTGTAACATCGCAATTTCACCGCGCGCTTGCGCCTCACCTTGAGGGCCCAGTTTGATCGCGGCGCGCGCCCACTCCTCTAGGATACGAGCGGACCATTGAGGGGTGAACAGACCGGTCTTTGCCACGCCCAACACAACCTCGCGCATCACGGTTGGATAAAGGACATTTGCGTCGATCAGGATCTTCATAGGCGGAAGAAAAGCGCCTTGAGATATCCGCTTTCGGCCAGTTGCGGCATCAGCGGATGGTCCGGCCCGGCAAAGCCAGTGCGGATCAGTGCAGGCGTACGCCCCGCCTTGCCGATCCCGCGCACACATGCGTTTTGGAATGCACTCAGATCGGCGGCGTGGCTGCAACTGCACAATGCAAGGATGCCGTTTGGCGCCACGAGGGACGCAGAGAGCCGCGCCACGCGCTCATATGCACGCAATCCGGCATCCAGCGCAGGTTTGGCCGGAGCGAAAGCAGGCGGGTCGCAAATCACCAGATCGAAGGTGGCACCCTCTTGGCCCAAGGTGGTCAGCACATCAAATGCATCTCCCTGCCGCGTTTCAAAACGGCTGGCAGCGTTCATCGCAGCGGCCCCTTGCGTCGCCAGTTCCAGGGCAGGCGCCGAGCCATCGACACACAAGGCAGACGCGGCACCCTGTGCAAGTGCGGCCAGTCCGAAGCCACCCACATGCGAAAACATGTCGAGCACGCGGGCATCGCGGGCCAAACCCGCCGCAAAGGCGTGGTTCGGGCGCTGGTCATAGAACAACCCGGTCTTCTGCCCGCCCATGACGTCCGCCATATAGATCGCACCGTTCATGGGAACAGGAATCGGGCCCTCGGGTGCGGCCCCTTGCAGGACAGAGCTGACGTCGTCCAACCCTTCAAGGCTGCGCGCGCGGCCCGCTGCGTTCTTCAGCACCGTGTGCGCGCCGGTTACGGCCATCGCCGCTTCGGCCAGCATATCAAGGCGTGCATCCGCCCATGCGGCGTTGGGCTGGATCACCAGCACATCGTCGAACCGGTCGATGACCACGCCGGGCAAACCGTCAGCTTCGGCATGGATCAGGCGATAAAACGGCGCATCAAAGAGGCGTGTGCGCAGATCAAGCGCGCGGGCCAGCCGTGTGGCAAACCACTCGGAATTAATCTCTGCGCTCACATCCATATCCACGACGCGCGCGATGATCTTGCTGGCCGGGTTGACGGCGACAAGCGCCAATGGCGTGCGATGGGAATCCTCAAGCACAGCAATGGTCCCGGGGACCATCGCTTTGGTGCGTCGGTCAGTCACCACCTCGTTGGCATAGGCCCATGGGAACCCATGGCGGATGCGACGGGTGTCCATCTTGGGACGGAGGCGAATTACGGGGCGGTCAGATGTAGGTGCTGGCGCTGTCATAGCGCCCGTCCTTAGAGTGTTCGGAGAGGCAGCGAAACCTCAGAGTTGGTTCATTGCCTGGATCAGACCAAGTTTGGGGTTCTGAAACCCCTCTGGCGTGGTCAGCTCCTGACGGATCGCTTCGGCCAGCATGTTCGTGATGCGTACCTTTTGGGTCTGGCCACGGGCCTCGGCCTCAAGCGCCTGACGCCCGCCAAACGCGGTCAGGTCTGCCCGCACGCGGCGCGGTTCACCCAACGGGGCGTTGGTCACCGCGTGGCGGAGGCTGAGGATGAAGTTGATGTTGTGCACACCACCGGTGCTGTAGCGGGCCCGCTCGGTCAAGGCGTGGAAACGGGTGACTTCGATATCGAGGTAAACCGGGGTGGCGCCTTCCAGTGACTGCGTGCCTTTTTTCATTGCATCATTGAAGATCGCACCAATCTGGGCATGACGATCGCCGATAGGATCGCCGCGCCACACGATATCGGTCGATGGCAAATAGCCGTTGCCTTCGGAGACTTTCAAACTGCGCGGCACACGGATGGTGATGTTTTCAACCCGCACGTCGGTGTTGTTGGCCCCGACTTGCTCAGTTGCCGCAAAGGGCTGTGATTGTTCAGCAAATGGCAGCCCTTCTGCCTCGAACGGGGCATTGCGGCTGGTGGTGTTTGTCCCGGCGCAAGCGGACACCAGTGTGCCCATTGCCAGCAAGAGAACCAATTTGATATGTTTCATTCTGTCTCTCCGATACGCACGGCTTGACCCGCACAGCTCTTTTCACTCGCGCACACGGTGCATGGCGAGTTGGGCGGAATTGAGACATTTCCAGTTCAATTGCGGGATTGTTTCGCGACAGGCACTATTGAGGACGGGACCGGCTGCGCCAGCCACCGCGGCGTTTTGGACTGGCCACTTGCGCGCGCCCTTCGCTCAGAACGGCGGTCATCGGATGGTCGACGTGATCTGCGCCATAGCGGTTCAGAAGAACATCAATGGCCGCGACCGGGCGCACGGCATCAGGTAGGCTGAGCGCCCAGTCCAGAAAGATCGTGCGGCACTCGGACTTGGAGATACCGCCAATGCGGTAGGCCTCAAAGATCAGGCCCTTGGGATCATGGTCATCCCCTTTCGCGATCATGGCGCGGCTCCTTTCCCGATCTGGCGCGCGATCGCCGCCTCGATCACGTCGCGGGCTGTAGTTTGGGCGGCCTCCAGTGCCGCTTCGGCCTTGGCCAGTGTCTGTGCACCTGTTGCAGCTATCAAAACGTCCAAACCTCGTGATCCCAGCGCATCCAGTTTCAGCGCATCCGTGCTGAGCAGGCGCGCCGCCATCTGCACCCGGGACAGCATCGCATACGTGTCTTTGAGAACCTGCGCTTCTGCGTCACTTGCAAGGTCAGCAGCGACGCACGCCCCAATGCCACCCGCGACATCCCGCGGGGCTGTCGGGGCCAAAAGCGCGCCGGTCTGCGAGAAAAGTTCGATATCCTGCATGCGCCCCGGTCCGACCTTGGCATCCCACACTGCACTGGGGGCTTTGGCCGCCGCTATGCGCGCCCGCATGTCTGCGAGATCGCGCATCACCGCACCGACATCACGCTTGCGGGTCAACACCTCGTTGCGCAACTGTGAGATGTCGACGCCCAGATCGGCGGGCCCGGCCACGACGCAAGCACGTACCAGCGCCAGATGCTCCCACAGCCACGCCTCGTTGCGCTGATAATTCTGATAAGCGGTCCAGCTTGTGGCAACAGGCCCCTGATTGCCGGATGGCCGCAGGCGCATGTCGGCTTCATAAAGCCGCCCTTGGGCTGTCTGCGCTGTGATCGCGGTGATCATCGCCTGCGTAAGGCGCGCGTAATAGGTGCGCACCGCCAGCGGTTTTGCGCCCTCCGAGTATTCAGCTGTTGCGGGATCATAAATCACGATCACGTCCAGATCGGAGTGTGCGTTGAGCGTCCCTGCCCCAAGGCTGCCCATGGCAACAATCGCTGCCCCTCGGCCTGGGGCCGGGCCGAACCGCACAGCGAACTGTGCCTGTACAACGGGCCACAGCGCGGCAAGTGCGGCCTGTGCCAGATCGGCATATTGCGCGCCGGCCTCATGCGCCGTTGTGAGAGCGCGCAGATGGTGCACCCCAATGCGAAAATGCCAGTCCTTGGCCCAATCCCGGATCGCATCCAGCTTGGCCTCGTAGTCGGGTTCAGCCGACATGCGCATCTCGGCTTCTTGTCGCAGCGCGGTCTGTCCCGGCCAGTCGGCGAAAAAGCTGCCCCCAATGACCGCATCCAGCACAGAGGCGTTGCGAGACAGATAACGGGCCAGCGCGGGCGAGGTGCTGACGATATCGACCAGCAGATCGACCAGTTGCGGGTTGGCGTCAAACAGCGAAAATAGCTGCACGCCTGCAGGCAATCCGGCCAAAAACCCGTCAAACGCAACAAGCGCCTCTTGCGGTTTTCCGGCCGCCCCCAATTGAGCCAGCAGCGCGGGTTCGATCCGCTCGAACAGGGCGGCACCGCGTTGCGAGCGCAGCGCAGGGTAGCTGCGCCACCGCGCGCGCATGGCCGGATCAACCTCTGGCGGTGCCGGTTCGGGGGTCGCACTGGTCGGAGCAAAGAAACCTTCGGTTTCGCCATGCACCGCCGACAGACGGTCCACCAGTTCAGCTTCGAGATCCGTGCGGTCCATGTCCATCATTGCCGCCAGCCGGTCAAATCCTTCGTCCGTGACCGGCAACTCATGGGTTTGGGTGTCGCGCACCATCTGTACACGGTGCTCGACCGTGCGTGCAAAGCGATAGTGATCGCCCAAAGTGTCCGCAACGTCCGGCTTGATCCACCCCTTGGCAGCAAGCCGACTTAGCCCCTCGACGGTACCACGCACTCGAAGATCAGGGTCACGCCCGCCTGAGATAAGTTGCCGTGTCTGGGTAAAAAATTCGATCTCGCGAATGCCGCCGCGCCCCAGTTTCATGTTGTGGCCACGCAATGTGATGGGGCCGCCTGTGCCCTTGTGCGCCCGGATGGCCAGACGCATGTCGTGGGCATCCTGGACGGCGGCAAAGTCGAGGTGACGGCGCCACACAAACGGGGTCAGATCAGACAGAAAACGTTCCCCTGCCCCCAGATCGCCGGCACAGGCCCGCGCCTTGATGTATGCCGCCCGCTCCCATGTGCGCCCAAGGCTTTCGTAATACCGCATGGCCGCGCCCGTCGACAGCACCACAGGTGTCACAGCTGGATCAGGACGCAGGCGCAGGTCGGTGCGGAACACGTATCCATCTGCTGTCAGATCACTTAAAATCGCGGCCATGTCCTGCACAGCACGCACGCATGCCTTGCGGATCAGCGCGTGATCGCCCGGCGCATGGCGGGTCTCGTCAAACAGGCACACAAGGTCGATGTCTGAGGAATAGTTCAACTCGATTGCGCCCATCTTGCCCATGGCCAGGACGAAAAGGCCGACGTCCGCGCCAGGCAGTTTCCCTCGACGCACCTGATGGGCGAGTGCCGCGTCCAAAGCCACCTGAGAAGACATATCCGCCAACCCGCTCAGTGCCCCAGTCACCTGTTCGAGCGACCAGGCGCCACCCAGATCAGCCAACCCAGCCAGCAACGCGACCCGGCGTTTGGCGCGGCGCAAAGCAGGACGTACCGCATCCATGTCACCTTCAGGAGGCGTCAGAGCCGCGCTCAACGCGGCATCTGTGTCATTTACAGCGCCAGACAGCCAATCGGCTTCTCGCGCGATTAGGCCGGCCAGATAGGGACTGCATGCCGCCGCGCCATGCACGAGATCGCGCACGGGCCCGACAAGGTCCGGCACTGCCGCAACCGCCTCTTGCCCGCGGTCAGGCTGAAACGGTCGCGGTACCCGGGTGATGTGTTCGTCCAGTCGCATGGCCCCACACTCACCAGCCACGCGGTACGGCGTCAATGCCTCTTGCATGGACGAGATCACACAGGCACCAATGCGAGCATGAGCAAAAGCCTGAAACGAGTCCGCGCCGCCCTTGAGGCCGCTGGAACAGATACCGAAATTCGCGAAACCCCTTTGGCGCGCACCGCAGCGGATGCCGCCAACGCCATCGGCTGCGAAATCGATCAAATTGCCAAATCCATTATCTTTCTCGGCGAAGACAGCGGCGCTGTGGTCCTTTTCATCACCGCAGGCGGCAATCAGGTCGACCCCGCCAAAGCGACCCAACTGGCCGGAGAGCCCTTGGGCAAGGCCGACGCGGCTGTGATCCGCGCACAAACCGGGTTTGCTATTGGCGGGGTTTCGCCCGTAGGACATCTGTCGCCAATCACCGCATTTCTGGACACGCGACTGACAGAATTTCCCGTTGTTTGGGCGGCTGCGGGCACGCCACATCATGTTTTTCGTGCGAATCCGCAAGATCTGACAAAAATTTCGGGCGCGCAAATATCTGATTTTACTACTTAATTTAGAAATATGTAAAATACATTCACATTAAGCCTTGCAGTATCGGTATCCGGTGCCAATCTATGTAATGTGAAACGCATTCACATACGCACTTTCCCAAGGGGCCCGGCGCCCCGCAGCCCCGAAAGGTATGAAAATGGCAACCATGTCCACCACCGCCACTGCGCAGCCCCGCACGGAAGGCTGGTTTTCGAGGTCCGAACGCTGGCTTGACGAAAAAGGCAAAGGCGCCTGGATCGCGGCCATGGTTCTGGGTTTCATCTTCTTCTGGCCCGTTGGCCTCGCCCTTCTGTTTTATATGATCTGGAGCAAACGCATGTTCAACAAGTCCTGCAGTTCACGCCGCATGAGCACAACGATGACCGCCATGCGTCCCACCGGCAACGCGGCCTTTGATGCCTACAAGTCCGACACTCTGCGCCGCCTTGAGGACGAGCAACACAACTTTGAAGCCTTCCTTGAACGGTTGCGTGAGGCCAAGGACAAGTCGGAATTCGACCAGTTCATGGACGAGCGCGCCAAGGCTGCCAAATCCGAAGACTAACCTCGCACCAAGACGACCAACCGGCCCCCGCGATTAGGGGGCCGGGTTTTTGCCATCTCACGGAGGCCCCGATGCAGCTTGCCGACCCGATCACCCAACCTCAGTTCTACCGCGACGTCGCCGCCAAGCGGTTCCTCGCATGGGTCATCGACACGATCATCATCATCCTTGTCAGTCTGTTGATTGTCCCTTTCACGGCCTTTGTGGCTGCGTTTTTCTTTCTCGGGCTGATGGCGGTGGTGGGATTTATGTACCGTGTGATCACTCTGGCGACAGGATCAGCCACTTGGGGCATGCGGATAATGGCAATCGAAATTCGCGACCCGCATGGCGCGCAGCTTGATCTGGGCCAGGCGTTTTTACATACAGCGGGCTACACCGTCAGTTGGGCAATCACGCCGTTGCAACTGATTTCGATGGTTTTGATGGCGACATCGAACCGGGGCCAGGGCCTCACGGACGTAGTTTTGGGCACGGCCGCGATCAACCGGAAGGCGTAAGGTAAACACCGGCACGTTATGCTTGCCTCGCGGGCCAGCACTGGTATCATCGCGCCAACCATTCGGGAAACCCATGCGCCACACGCTTCCTCTTGCTCCGCAGTTCTATGTGACAGCCCCGCAGCCCTGTCCGTATCTTGATGGTCGGATGGAGCGCAAACTGTTCACGGCGCTGCAGGGGGACAACGCAGACAAGCTGAACGATTCTCTGAGCCAGCAAGGGTTCCGCCGGTCTCAAAACGTGCTGTACCGCCCGTCTTGCGCGGAGTGTTCGGCTTGCCTCTCAGCGCGCATTGATGTGTCTGCGTTCAAGGCCAGCAAAAGCCAGAAACGCACCAGCAGGCGCAATTCGGATCTGGCCAGACGCGCGACCTCGCCTTGGGCAACCGAAGAGCAGTACGATCTGTTCCGCACCTATCTCGACAGCCGCCATGCGGATGGCGGCATGGCGGACATGGACGTATTCGAGTTTGCCGCCATGATCGAGGAAACGCCTATCCGGTCCCGCGTGATTGAATACACTGCCAAAGACGGCGGAGATCTGGTCGGCGTGAGCCTGACGGATGTGCTCTCTGACGGTCTGTCGATGGTATACAGCTTTTACGCACCCGATGAGGCCCACCGGTCGCTTGGGACCTACATGATCCTTGATCATGTCGAGATCGCACGCGAGGCGGATCTGCCTTACGTCTATCTGGGGTACTGGGTGCAGGGCAGCCAGAAGATGGGATACAAATCCAACTTTGCCGGGCTTGAGGTTTACCTCGGCGGGCGTTGGCAAAAGATGAAAGACCCCAAGAATTTCGAGCCCAACACTCACCCTCTCTCGACCGATCCAATCGCCGAACAGGTGGCAAATATCTCGCTGCCGGACACCCGGCCGACGCGCTAGGCTGACACAGCTGTCCCACGGGATACGGCGCGCGTAGACCCCTTATTGGTTCGCCAACATTTCAACTGTGAAATCCATTAGTAGCACCAGTGAAGTGCTGGTGCAGCCGCTTGTGCCTCGCTCCCGAGTAAAGCACTCAAGAAACCAGCGCTTGCAACGGCTTGGATCATGCATAACGGGCGCGTGTTGGCGAGACCTTCAAATAGACTGCGCATTCATCATTCTGGCGACATTTCGCGTTTTGATTAAGTTTTACTTGCGCTTGGGCCGCGAAGGAAGGACACCCTGCGCCTAGATTAAATATGGAGTGAGAGAATGGATGATTTGATGGCCAGTGTCGGAGGTTTTGCACCTCTGCTCATCAACGCAATCAAGGCACTGGTTGTCCTTGTGGTGGGCTGGATTGCTGCGGGCACAATAAGTGGACTGGTACGGCGTCGGGTCAAAGCATCGCCCCATATCGACGATACTTTGGGGAACTTTGCGGCCAGCATTGTCAAATGAATCATCCTTCTGATTGTTCTGATCGCAGTTCTCGGACTGTTCGGCATCGAAGCGACCAGTCTTGTCGCGATTCTGGGTGCAGGTACGTTGGCAATCGGCCTAGCGCTGCAAGGCACCCTGAGCGACATCGCGGCGGGTTTCATGCTGATTTTGTTCCGCCCCTACAAGCTGGGTGAATTTGTGGACATCGGCGGCACATCCGGAACAGTCAAAGACCTCAACCTCTTTGTGACCGAGCTTGTGACACCCGACAACGTCCAGATCATCGTGCCGAACGGACAAGCTTGGGGCGCGATCATTACCAACTATTCAGCCCACGAAACACGTCGTTGCGATCTGACCTTCGGGATTGATTACGGGGACAACGCCGACACCGCCACAAAGATCATCATCGATCTGGCCACCAAAGACAGCCGCATTCACAACGATCCGGAGCCTTGGGTCCGGGTTACAAATCTGGGTGACAGCTCGGTGGATCTGACGGCAAGGCTTTGGTGTGATGCAGCGGACTACTGGGACGTCAAGTTCGACATGACCAAAGCGGTGAAGGAAGCCTTTGACCAAGGTGGCATTTCGATCCCTTATCCACATTCGGTGGAGATCCAGAAGGCTGGCTGACACAGCCTTTTTGCTCAGCGAGCATTTTTTTCGGGTGCAAAAACGGGGCTGCGCCAAACACACGGCGCGGCCGTGGTTTTGAGATCCGATTTTTGCGGCATGCCCGGTCGATCCGCACGACATGGGCAAGGCGAAATCACGCCCTGTTCTGTTTACTTGGACGACAGACTGGCAACACCAAACGGTCCATATCTTTGGTATTTCCGGCCCTCGGATTACTCGAGCAATTCGATTCCACCGGGGCGCCAAGTCGGCTCGACATGGCGGGTGACATGGCTCGCATATTGCGGAAGCACTCAAAACGACTGCGCTCGTTCAGCTCGTTGCGAACACCGTTTTTCGGCAGAGACTTCCTGGGTAGAAGTGCCGGCAACAGCTACACTTGAGAACGTCCGCAGCCTCAGGCAGACTGCTCACGCTCGACGCTCAACCCTGTGACGCAGCTTCGTTCATAAACCAATCAGGCCCTGCATTTCCGCCGCAAACAAGGACAGCGATACGTTCGTCCTTGCTTGGACGATAGGCACCGGATGTCAGGGCGGCCAATGCTGTGGCCGCACCCGGTTCACCGACCAGACGGGTGCTGTCCCACAACCTGTTCGCAGCATCGAAGACGGCGGCGTCAAGCAACACAATCGCATCTTTGACCCGTTCTTTGACCACCGCATAGGACAACTCTCCCAATCGCGGCCCGCCCAGAGAGCCTGCAGAAATGCCACTGGCGGACACGTCGATGTCCGGTCCATCCTTTAGGGACTGTGCGAGAGTATTGGTGCCTTCTGTTTCGACGGATACAACGCGCACCCGGTCGCCCAACCATGCAGCGATACCGCCGATTAAACCGCCACCGCCAGTTGCAACCAAAATGGTATCAAACCCGTCAGTCTGTGCTTCCATCTCCAGCGCGACAGTGCCCTGACCCGCCAATGTGGGTGCCGTGTCATAGGGATGCACGGATAGCGCGCCCGTGGCTTCTGCGTAGGCTTCATACTCGGTCATACATGCAGCGACACTGCCCTCGGTCAGGATGACCTCTGCCCCGAAATCGCGCATCCTTTTCAGCTTTTCTTCCTTGGCAATGGCGCGCGGCACGAACACCACGGATTTGTGACCCAGCTTTGGCGCGGCATAGGCGACAGCAGCCCCGTGATTTCCACCAGAGGCCGCAACGATACCGGCCTCCGGCACC
>ERZ1740072.371-NODE-371-length-18561-cov-5.954393_pt1 | contig 18561 bp, 20 predicted proteins | sample MGYA00581733_ERZ1740072 | MGnify/ENA primary metagenome ERZ1740072 (study PRJEB43018, sample SAMN04849741) | marine metagenome | isolation source: floating plastic debris | place: Pacific Ocean | collected 2008-08-30 | study: EMG produced TPA metagenomics assembly...
CGGCATTTACGTCAGCGCGCATCATTGTCGCCGATGCCTCTCCTTTGGCGTCGCTGGCGCTGAGGTTTCTCGTCTCCGGACTGATCGGTGTCGCGATCGCGCGAATGCTCGGCCAATCCTGGAGTCTGACGCGGGATCAGTGGCGAGCGACCATCATTTTTGGTGTGTGCCAGAATGCGATCTATCTGGGCCTGAACTTTTACGCGATGCAAACAGTCGAGGCATCACTTGCTTCGATCATCGCCTCACTCATGCCCTTGCTGGTAGCCTTTTCCGGTTGGGTCGTATTTCGGGATCGTCTGCCTGCCCTTGGCATCATCGGGTTGATTCTTGGCATTGCGGGAGTCGCCCTCATCATGTCAGCGCGGATGGAGGCAGGGGTGGACATGTACGGTGTCGCTCTTTGCTTAATCGCAACCATTGCACTGACTGTTGCGACCCTTTCGATGCGGACCATGTCTGCAGGGGGTAACCTGATGATGGTTGTAGGCCTGCAAATGTTTGTCGGCGCGTTCGTACTGGCACTGGCATCTGCGGCAACCGAAACGATCCGGGTCGATCTGACGCCGGAACTCATCGCAGCCTTTGCCTATACAACCCTTGCGCCGGGGCTCTTGGCGACTTGGATATGGTTTGCGCTCGTCGCCCGGATTGGAGCCACAAAGGCGGCCACATTCCACTTTCTCAATCCGTTCTTTGGGGTCGCTGTCGCGGCGGCCCTTCTGGGTGAAAGCTTGGGGCTGCGCGACGTGATTGGTGTGGCTGTGATTGCAGCGGGGATTCTTGCGGTGCAATTGTCACGTGCTCGCAAAACCTGATGCGCGCCCTCTTGCGCGCGGGGGCATCCGCAATATTCTGAAACGCAGTAATTTTATTTTAGAAAGCGTCGTCCGTGCACCGCCGTACCTTTTTGTTGTCTTCAACTGCAGCATTTGTTGCCCCGTCCGCGTTTGCCTACCCAGCCGAAACCTTCTCTCCTGCGATCTGGGACACGTTGCGGGAAACGGACCAGGTGGTGATCCTGAACTACCGCGCCAGTTGGTCACTCACTTGCCAAATCAAGGCGGATTTGATTGCAGAGGCGATAGCCGAAAATCCTGCCTATGGGCGGCTTACGTTCATTGATGTGGATTGGGACACCTTTGGCCAGTCTCAGATGACCGAACGGCTCAAGGTGGAGCGCCGTTCAACCCTGCTGGTGATGAAGAACGGTGAGGAACAGGCCCGGTTGGTCAATGAACCCTACGCCCGGCAGGTGCGTGCCCTTCTGGACGCCGCTCTTGCAGCCTGACGGGTCACCACCCAGAGCTTACGTTTTCTTGCTCATTCCGGGCTATTCACAATTGGGATTTGCCTGTGCGCTTGAAGCGTTGAGCCTTGCCAACCTGCACCCCTCTGGTCAGACCTTCTATACATGGCGGATCGTGGGTGAAACGGGCGCTCCGGTTCCGGCCTATAACGGTGTTACATGCGCAGTCGACGCTGCGCTGCCGCCGCTTGATCGCCACGAAACTCTTGTGGTCTGCGCAGGCGATGACGCTGCGATTGGCAGTACCCGGCCCGTACTCAACTGGTTGCGCCGCGAAACGCGCAAAGGCATGGACTTCGGGGCGCTGTCCTCGGGAACCTACACGCTGGCATTGGCCGGGTTGCTGGGGGGCAAGCGGGTGACGACCCATTGGCAGTTTCATGACGCCTTGGTGGAGTTGCTGCCCGACGTGATCATCGAAAACAGCCTGTTTTCGATTGATGGCCGCGTGTTTACGACCGCGGGCGGTGCTGCATCCATGGACATGATGCTGGCCCGTATCAAAGGTGACCACGGGGTCGAACTGGCGACGTGGGTTGCGGACCAGATGGTCTATACCGACCCACGCGGAGCCACACATGGTCAGCGCCTGTCACGCCGCGCGCGTCCTGATCTGGCGCATGGTAAGCTGGGGATGGCCTTGCAGATCATGGAAAACAACCTTGAGGACCCGCTGCGTCCCGAGGAAATCGCAGCTCTCGTGTCGATCAGCTCGCGTCAGTTGGAACGGCTTTTTGCCAAACACCTGCAGATGTCTCCCAAGCGGCACTACCTTAAACTGCGCCTTGAAAAGGCACGCGGATTGCTGCGTCAAACGTCCTTGAGTGTTACGGATATTTGCGTGGCCTGCGGGTTTCGTTCGCTCTCTCATTTCTCAAAAAGCTATCGCGCAACGTTCGGGTTAAGCCCCGGGCAAGAAAAACGCGGTACTGCTGCCATATGGTCTGCGTCGCCTTGATTGCGCGGTGTGTGATCGACCGTCAATCACAGGCAAAGTCGTGAGGACCTGATGAAACTCCTTTTTGTGCACCAGAACATGCCGGGCCAGTACCGCGAATTGGTCCAATGGCTGGCCAAGCAAGGTGCGCACGAGATCGTCTTTTTGACCCAGCGGGAAAAGGCCCCGAACATCCCGGGCGTGCGCACTGTAAAGTACAAAACCCATCATAAAGCGTCAAAAGACGCGTATGGTCTGTCCAAAACATGGGAAACTGCGGCTGGTAATGGGTTTGGGGCCGTTACAGCGCTGCGCGAGATTTTGGCGGGTGGTTTTGCCCCCGATATCGTGATCGGCCATGTCGGCTGGGGCGAGATGAGTTTTTTCCGCGAGGCGCTTCCTGAGACCCCGATCATGGGCTTTTTCGAGTATTTCTATTCCGTGCGTGGGGGTCCGGTTGGGTTTGATCCTGACGACAAGGTCTCGGATCATGCGCCCTACATTATGCATGGAAACAACGTTGTTCCTCTCGTCAACATCGAGGTGGTTGACGTCGCACATAGCCCCACATGGTGGCAACGCAATCGCTTTCCTCCCAGTTTTCATAACAAGATCTATGTCTGCCATGACGGCATCCGTACGGACAAGCTGCTGCCCAATCCCAAGGCAAGCGTGTCGCTGGGGCGGATTGATCGCCCACTGACCGCGCAAGACGAGGTGGTGACGTTCATGGCGCGCAACCTCGAAACCACACGAGGGTTTCACCAGTTCATGCGTGCCTTGCCTCTGATCCAGAAATCACGGCCAAACGCACGCGTATTGGTGATCGGAGGAAACGAAACCTCGTATGGTGGGAAGTCCAAACATCCCGGCGGTTTGCGTGGCCAGATGGAAGCTGAGGTTGGGCATCTGTTGAACTGGGATCGCCTTCATTTTCTGGGGCAGGTACCTTACGAGAACTACCAGCAAATCATCCAGATCAGCACGTGCCACATCTACCTAACGATGCCATTTGTCGTGTCTTGGTCACTGCTTGAATCCATGTCGATGGAGGCCACGATTGTTGCCAGTGACGTGGCCCCGGTGCGGGAGGTCATGGAACACGGGAAAACGGGTCTTTTGGTTGATTTCTTCGATCCCGAAGCGCTGGCCGCGCAAGTGGCCGAGGTCTTGGAACGTCGGGGCGATTTTGCGCATCTTGGCACCGCGGCGCGTCAGCATGTGGTAGACAACTATGATTTTCTGTCCGTCTGCCTGCCGGAACATATCCGTCAGATAAACGCACTTGTGCCTGAAGAAATCCGCATAACGGTACCTTAGACCGTGGATATCGTCATCCTTGGGGCAGGCGGCAAACTTGGTCGCTTGCTGCGCCCGCTTTTTCCTCAAAACGCCCGGTGGTTGACCCGCGCTGACGTGGATGTTCAGGACCAAACCGCTATGCGCGCAGCCCTGAGTGGTGCTGGCGCGGTCCTGTGCATGGCTGGAGTTACAAATACAAGCGCGCAACCGATGCGCTTGAACACTGCTCTGGCAGAGGCGACCCTTGATGCGGCGCGTGATGTCGGGGCGGGGCGGGTTTTTCTATTTTCCAGCGCTGCAGTGTATGGCAACACGCCAGGCCTTTGTACCGAAGACGTTCCGACAGCACCTGTTTCGACCTATGGGCATTCCAAGCTTGCGATGGAGAAGGCTGCAACACGGCACACCCATCCATCCACGGTTTTACGCCTCGGCAATGTTGCCGGAGCAGATGCCATTCTGGCTGGCTGGGCCCCCGGTTTTCAGCTCGATCAACTCGCGAATGGCAGCACACCCCGCCGCAGCTACATCGGCCCTCACGCCCTTGCACGCACATTGGCTTCATTGGCGCGCACCCCGTCTTTGCCATCCCATTTTAATGTCGCGGCACCTGGTTGCGTCCAAATGGGTGCTCTGCTGGATGCCGCAGGTTTGGCTTGGTCGCCTCGGCCTGCAACAGATGCGACGATACCATCTGTTAACCTTGATACGACCCGGTTGCGCATGTTCACGGAATTTAAGGTCTCGGACAGTACCCCGAACGGCATCGTTGAGGATTGGCAAAACAGGCAGAGTTGAATGACATTGGGCAAACGGGTGTTGGATGTGTGTTTTGCGCTGGCATTGTCTGTTTTGCTGGCGCCATTGATGGCAATCGTCGCGTGGCGCATATGGCGGGCGCAGGATGGCCCGGTGTTTTATGTGGCTGAGCGGATGAAGTCTCCACAACAGAGCTTTGGACTGCTGAAGTTTCGGACCATGACCGTGGTTGCTTTTGATGCAGGCGTGTCAGGCGGCGATAAAAGCGGGCGTATCACTCCGCTGGGGGCGAAACTGCGCGCCAGTCGTCTTGATGAATTGCCGCAACTCTGGAACATCCTCAAGGGCGATATGAGCTTCGTTGGCCCACGACCGCCCTTGCGCGAATATGTCGAGCGGTTTCCAGAACTATATACGCGTGTTTTGAAGATGCGCCCTGGGGTTACGGGCCTCGCGACGTTGCGATTTCACAAGCATGAAGCCCGGTTGCTGGCTCGGTGCCACACAGCCAAGCAAACCGACGCCGTCTATTCCCGTATCTGTGTGCCGCGCAAAGCCCGCATCGACCTGATCTACCAGCGCCACCAAACCATCGCTTTTGATTTTTTGCTGGGTTTAGAAACGGCCAGAAACCTGTTTGAGCGTCTACGTTCGGATACACCTCAGCGCCGCCCGATCATTGGTTGAAGATCAAAAATAATGGCTTGCTTAACGCGGATTTAAACAAGAGCCCGCAATAATCACACTCCAACCGGGCTGGCCAGATTGCCCACAGAAACTAAAAACCTGATCCAGCATTCGGCGATAGATTTACCGGAGTGGTTGGCAACAAGGGCGCAATGATCAGAATGGTCAAGACTCTGTCACCAAACGCGTTCCGGACCTTAACTGCGTTCGCAGACGCCCTGGCTGTTCCTGTTGCTGTCTTTGTATCGTTGTACCTCCATGCTCCCGGCTCAGCGTGGTTGTCATTTTTGCAGACGAATGTGAGTATTTTACCCGCCTTGATGCTCGCAGTGGCAACAGTATCAATTTGTTTGCCAAGTCTGGCCGGTACTTATTTTTCTCTGACGGGTAATTCGACGGGCCGGCACCTGATCCTTTCATGCTTTGTTACTGTACTGAATGCGCTAGGCTTGGCAGTCTTTGGATCGCACGCGCCTTTCGGCGTGTACGCCGTATTTGCCATGGCGTATTTTATTCAGTGCAACTTGTCCCATGTTGTTCTCAATGCACTCAAGCCAGTCAAAAACCCTGTGCAGGTTGACGCCTTGGATGGCGCATCGAAAGAAAACGAATGGTCCGCCGATGCTACCCCGCATCTACTTGGTCGGAATGGGGTTGCACCCCGAATGGAAGGGGCGCGGTCGTATGCAGATCGCGTAGTCTTTATTTCAGGAGCCGGCGGGTCCATCGGATCCGAACTCAGCCGACAAGTGCTCGCCTGCCGCCCCCGCAAGATCATTCTCTTTGAGCTTAGTGAGCCTGCGCTTTATCAGGTGCATCAAAGCATTGATCGCGCAGCTGTCGGAACCAATATCGAAGTGGTTCCGGTCCTTGGATCGATCACGGATGAGCGCAAAGTTCAAAAAACGCTCTGTGACTATTCCGTTCAAGTCGTGTTGCATGCCGCTGCTTACAAGCATGTTCCCCTTGTTGAGCTTAACCCGCTCGAAGGCTTGCGCAACAATGTCGTCGGGACGCAGGTACTTGTAAGCCAGTCGGTCGCTGCAGGTGTCGAACGGTTCGTTCTCATTTCTTCAGACAAAGCGGTCAGGCCAATCAACGTAATGGGGGCGTCCAAACGGTTTTGCGAATTGGTCGTTCAAGACGTCTCGCGTAGATTTGCGGGGCAATCCTTGCCCGTTTTTTCAATTGTCAGGTTTGGCAATGTCCTTGGTTCCTCAGGGTCGGTTTTACCGCTGTTTCGGGATCAAGTACGCCGGGGCGGACCTGTAACTGTTACGCATCCTGACGTGTCGCGGTTTTTTATGACCGTGCAAGAAGCCGTACATCTCGTACTGCATGCAGGCTCCATAGCGCGCGGCGGTGAGGTCTTTGTGTTGGACATGGGCAAGCCGGTGAAAATTGAGACGCTGGCGCGCCGGGTGGTGCAAGGTGCTGGGCTCAGTGTGCGTGATGAGGAAAATCCGACCGGCGACATTGAGTTAAAATTCATTGGTTTGCGACGCGGTGAGAAACTCCGAGAAGAACTCACTTTGACCAGCAAGCGCGCGGCCACGTCTCACTCAAGGATTTTTAGGGCGATCGAGTCAGGCTTGAGCGAGTTTGAAGTCGCGGCGGCCTTGCGCGCGATGCGACGCGCTCTTGCAAATGAGGATGAGGACGATGCTCGCGCCAATGCATGCAAATGGGTTGCCGGTACTGGAGACGTTTTGGAAAGTGTGGCCCGTGCATCCAAAACCAAGCGTGACTCGGTCTGCGCCGTTTCTTTGTCCAATAGAACCAAGCGTTCAACTTCGATCGGGGCTGGCTGCCCGTAGTGCGAAACGATGCCCCAACACATAGCTTGCTCAAGCGCCGAAACACAGCGGTGAACTGCATAAGGGCAGTCATCATTTACCTGGTGTTTTGCAGCTTTGGATCCGCTTTGATGGCACAAGAGCGGAGCTTCTTTGCGAGCCCTTTTTCAACACCGACACTTAATTTCTACGGTGTCCCGGGATTGATCGACATGCCGGACGCGACAGCGATGGCCGATGGACAGGTCGCCATTGCTGTATCCAGTTTTAGCGGTCAGACCCGGACCAATTTCACCTTCCAATTCTCTCCTCGCATTGCCGTCACATTTCGATATGTGGGCATTCAGGACTGGAATTCGGATGGGTTCGATACGTATCGGGATCGCAGTTTTGACCTCCGCTATCTTGTGATGAGAGAGGGTCGTTTTGCCCCGACAGTTTCTTTCGGGTTGCAAGACTTGGCGGGCACCGGGATTTATGCCGCAGAATACTGGGTCGCAACCAAGACATTCGATCGCCCTTTTCAATTGAATGGAACTTGGAAAGTGACGGTCGGGCTTGGTTGGGGGCGCTTGGGTAGTGCCGGGTCCATCGGGTCTCCGTTTGGGCCGGATCGCCCTCAGTTCGTCCCCGGCGATCCGGGCGGCGAGCTCTCTGCCGATCAATGGTTTCGTGGACCTGTTTCGCCTTTTGGCGGGTTGGACTGGGCGGTGAATGACAGGCTCAGCCTGAAGGCTGAGTATTCAACGGACTCATATGTTGCTGAAACGACGCGAGACGTCATCTCCAATCGATCCCGTTTCAATTTTGGCGTGGAGTATCAGGTAAGCCCCGCGTTTCGAGTCGGTACGTATTGGCTTTATGGCTCGGAAATCGGCGTGAACCTACAATTGCAGTTCAATCCGCGGATGCCACCAGTACCTTACCGGCTTGCTGGACCGCGCCCTATCATTGAACGCCCGGAACGGCAGATCAATCCGGCGGCCTACGAGCAGGGCTGGGTCGCGGCGAAAGACGCACCAGTGATCATTCGCGATGCTTTGGGGCCAGAATTGGCCGAAGATGGTATCCGATTGCATAGTGTAAGCATCGGCGCGACCCGTGCGGAGACACGGGTTTCCAGCGATCGTTTTGATAACTACGCAATTTTGACTGGGCGTACCGCCCGCGTGATGGCGCGAATTTTGCCGCCCTCTGTCGAGATCTTTGACATCGTGTTGGTCACAAACGACCTCCCAGTATCTAAGGTCACGATATCACGTGGAGACCTGGAGGCGCTTGAATTCCAGCCCGATGCTAGTTCGCTCTTGCTTTCACGTACCGTAATCTCGGAGGCCGACCCAAATCCTTATGGTCTGACCGTGCAGGTCGATAGACTGTATCCGAATTTCCGGTGGTCAATAGGCCCCTACATTCGCCCCAGTTTCTTCGACCCTGACAGGCCGGTGCGGGCAGATTTGGGGATTTCTGTATTTGCGCAGTACAAATTTGGTCCGGGATGGCGACTCACCGGGGAAGTGCGTCACCGTATCGTTGGCAACATCGCGGACGCCTCAAGGCCATCCGATTCTGTCTTGCCGCGGGTACGCACCGATGCGCTGCTCTACGCGCAGGCCAAAGACACCACGCTGGAACAGTTTGTAGTGTCCAAGAAATGGAAGCCAGGGCAAACCACTTACGCCCGCATCAGCCTTGGCTATCTTGAACAGATGTTTGGCGGCGTGTCGGGTGAGTTGTTATGGAAACCCGTCGAAAGCCGCCTCGCAATCGGGATCGAACTCAACTACGTCAAGCAGCGTGATTTTGACCAACGGTTCGGGTTTCAGGACTACGATGTCGCGACCGGCCACCTGTCGGCCTATTACGATTTTGGAAATGGGTATCACGCGCAGATTGATGCTGGACGCTATCTTGCGGGTGATACCGGTTTCACGGTGACGGTTGAACGTCAATTTGCCAACGGCTGGCGTGTTGGCGGCTTTTTCACATTGACTGACGTGTCGGCAGAAGACTTCGGTGAAGGCTCTTTTGATAAAGGGATAACGTTCACAGTCCCGGTCAGTTGGTTTGTCGGAAGCCCATCTCGGCGCTCAGTCAGCGCCACGATCAGGCCGGTCCAGCGGGATGGCGGCGCGCGGTTGAATGTGTCTGATCGCCTTTACGACCAGATCCGTTCTGGCCATCTGACGGATGTGGTCAACGATTGGGGAAGGGTTTGGCAATGATCTCGACCTATCGGGCCGGTTTGCTGTGTTTGGCATCTATCCTTTGCGGATGTGCCGGGGGGACCATCCTGCCCTTTGCTGAGCCTCGCGATCAACAGACCTTGGTCGATCGCGTGGGTGGCGCGCGCGTGGCGCGTGCGGATGTCTCGGAAATGACTCCACAAAGGACGCCAGCACAAACAACACCGACGTTGGAAGTGACGTTAGAGCGAACAGGACAGGTCGCGGTGGTGTCGCTTTATTCGGAACGCAAGGATGCTTCGCCGGGTGTTTTGCAGGTATGGCGATCCGCTGACGGGTCGCAGATCGTGTTGCGCGGTGGTGTTTTGATAGCAACCCGCGGTTTGGGGAATGATATTGAATCAACGTTGTCGCGGATGATGGTTGCCACGCTATCGTCGCGCGGTTCAGATTCCGGGCCGCATCGATTGTACCGTGTCACAAGTGAAAACGGCACCGAAGCGATCGATCTGAAATGCAAGTCGGATGTGGTTGGTGATGAAGCTATCCCAATTGCGGGCCAGCAAATTGCAACCCGCCACGTGCAGGTCACATGTCGTTGGGATGTTCTGGACAGGGTGTATGATTTTTGGGTTGATGAACATCAATCAACGGTATGGCGATCACGGCAATGGGCAGGCCCTGATCTGGGGTATATACGAACGCGCATCCTGAAGGAATAGCGACATAGCACTGCACACTAGTGCATTAACCAGTTGTTCAGACTCTTGGCGGTTCAAATTGAGTTTTTTTTAACTATCCAATAACTTCTCTCCAGAAATGAGAGGAGCCGATAGCATGAAAAAGTCACTGAGTACTGCGTCCATCACCATTGTAATTGTGATGCTTTCGACAGCCGCCTTCGCACAGAGCATTCCGTTGAATATCTTGGTTTCAGGCAGCACGGGTGCCGAACCTGTTCAAGGCCAAACGACTGGCACCTTGACCACCTCTTCGACTGTCGCAACATCAGCGGCAAGCACGGTCGCCTCCATGATTGTTTCCGGCACGTCAAGCACAACAACGAACTAACAGATTGCATGGCTTCACCGGTTCGATGGACGCGGTCGCGTTTCGAGCCTTTGGCAGTGCGGCCAGTTAAAGCTCTGCGCAAGCGAATTAGGCTTCTCCAGTCATAAGTCTGTGTCAGATGCTGGAACGAAGGAACGTTTTCTGGCGTTGCGTAACGCGCATTTTGCCTCAACATGCATTGTTAAGAAGGCAGCCGCCAGCTGTGCCTAATCCAGACTAAACGCTTCTGAAACGGCGCGCCTTACCGGCGCTGACATTGGCGATGTGCGAGATCCCCAGGTCGCGATGACGTCCCCGTCTTTTCCGAACAAGACTTTGTTGAAATTCCATCGCGGAACAAACCCTGTATCTGACTGTACCGCACGATAAAGTGGATGGGCGTGAGCGCCCCGCACGCTCGTTATGTCAGTCATCGGTAAATCCAAGCCAAAGGCCATGTCGCAAAATTCTTTTACCTCTGCGGCGGTGTCCAATTCCTGTTGAAAGTCGTCTGACGGAACGGCCAGCACGACGAGCCCTTCATCGCGATACGTGTCGTAAAGCGCCTGTAGTTCCTCGTACTGATCGGTAAATGCGCATTGTGATGCCGTGTTGACGACCAAAACCGGGCGCCCGTTCCAGTCAGACATATGCAGTTGCCCGCCGTCAATCGATGCAAACGACACATCTGGCAGATCCGCATACGCTGAACTTGCTAAACATGTGACCAGAAAGGCCGCGAGGATATGTTGAATTTGATCTTTCATCTTTCGTTACAACGCAGATAGGGCAAACTGCATCTGTGTCACCCTCTTCCAATTGAGGCGAAATGCACCAAATATGGATCGAACCCCGACAAACCACGGGAAAGGCCATTATGACTGAATACACCAAAAACCCTGACGTCATCGCAACACTGTCGCCCGAAGAGTTTTACGTCACGCAAGAAAGCGGGACAGAACGCCCAGGTACCGGCAAACTCCTCAACAATAAAGAACCGGGCATATACGTCGACATCGTGTCGGGTGAGCCTTTGTTTGCCTCTTCGGATAAATTTGAATCCGGCTGCGGCTGGCCTTCGTTCACCAAACCAATCGAGGCCGTTTACGTCGAAGAGTTCCGAGATGTCTCGCACGGCATGATCCGCACAGAGGTGCGCTCCAAACATGGCGATAGCCATTTGGGCCACGTATTTCCGGATGGGCCACGGGATCGCGGCGGCTTGCGCTATTGTATCAATTCGGCCTCGCTGCGCTTCGTCCACCGCGACGAAATGGAAAGCGAAGGCTATGGAAAGTACTTGGACCAAGTGGAGGATGTAGCATGACTGATCAACGCGCTGTTCTGGCGGGCGGATGTTTCTGGGGAATGCAGGACCTGATCCGCAAGAAACCGGGGATCAAGGCGACGCGGGTGGGATACACCGGCGGAGACGTCCCGAACGCGACGTATCGCAACCACGGCACGCACGCTGAAGGGATCGAGATCATCTTTGATCCATCTGCAACGTCCTATCGCGAGCTTTTGGAGTTCTTTTTCCAGATCCACGACCCGACAACGATCAATCAGCAGGGCAATGACCGTGGCCTGAGCTATCGTTCTGCCATCTACTACGTGGATGACGAGCAGAAACAGATCGCCGAAGACACCATCGCTGATGTGGATGCATCAGGTTTGTGGCCAGGCAAGGTTGTCACTGAGGTCGAACCAGTGGGCGATTTCTGGGAGGCTGAGCCTGAACATCAGGATTACCTTGAGCGTATCCCAAACGGATACACCTGCCACTTTGTAAGGCCTGGCTGGGTGTTGCCGCGGCGCGCTGCTGAATAGATCAGTTTTGACGTGACTTTGGCGCGGCAGGTCCTTGGGCTGCCGCGTTTTCTTTTGCCAACTTTCAGAAAAATCGGTAAAACTGAAAAAATCAAAAAAAATCGATGAAACTGGGAGGGTTCATTATGTTCAACCGCATCGCTGCGCTGGCCTTTGTGGCTGTTGCTGCCTCCGGAACGGTGGCAATCGCGGCTCCGTGTCTTGAGGTCACTTTGACGGGCACCCAAGGTGGGCCGCCTGTCTTTCAAGGACAGGCCGGGTCCGGGACTCTGGTCACCTATGGAGACGAAGAAACAGGCTGTAGAGACGTGCTTTTGCAGTTTGATACAGGACGTGGCACCACACAGCAGTTGTCCAAAATTGGAGTTCCTGTTGGCCGGCTCACGGCCGTTTTCCTGACCCATGTGCACTCTGACCACTCCGAAGGGCTGCCAGACATGATGCAGCTGCGTTGGCATTTCAATTCCGGGGGGCCAAAGGTCGACATGGTCTGCCACGCAGACGCTGAGGCAGCGGGCAACCGGATCATGAGTTGCGAGAACTTCGCCAAGGCACTTGGTGCTCCGCTGATCCAGTCGGGCGAGATGGCGCAGCGTTTGGCGGAGAACCCAAAACGCCTGCCCGGTGGGCCGTCTGACTTATTGAATGTCATAACGTTCCCTGCCTCTCAAACACCGCAAAAGGTGTGGGAGCGCGACGAGGTGAGTGTTTCCGCAATATCAAGCCGACACGTGGCAGGTCACGCGTCTTACCGCGTGGATACGCCTGCCGGAAGTGTCGTGATCGGGGGCGATGCGGGCAATGACAGCCCTGCACCACCGCGCGATACGTCCACCTCTGCTCAAGTCGAGCTATTGGCACAAGGGGCTAATATTGTAGTGCATTCGGTCATTCACCCTGTGATGGGTCCAGACGGAACGACAGGGTTTCCGCCACCAATCTACTTTAGGCAGTCCACCGCAACAGATCTTGGCAGCCTGTCGGACCGCGCCGGAGTGCCAAACCTGATGCTGACCCACCTGATCCCACCAATGGGCGCGCCACGGCAGGGTCCATATCCGCTGCCAGATGGCGGTTTGACACAGGCAGACTATGAGAGCGCAGTGCGCGACGGCGGTTTTGAAGGCAATGTCGTTGTCGGAACCGACTTGGCCAAATTGCGGATCGTGAAAGAGTAAGGCGACGGCCCCACCTGCGACGTCGCGCGGTGGGGCTGAACTTCAAACACTCATGCAGACGTACTTCATTTCGAGGTATTCCTCGATCCCGTGATGAGACCCTTCGCGGCCCAGACCGGACTGCTTGCCCCCGCCAAAGGGGGCCACCTCGGTCGAGATGATACCGGTGTTGACTCCTACGCTCCCGAATTCCAGCGCTTCGGCCACTTTGTACACGCGCGACAGATCCTTGGCATAGAAATAAGACGCCAAGCCAAAGATCGTGTCATTGGCCATGGCGATCACTTCATCCTCGTCCTCAAACTTGAACAGAGGTGCGAGTGGCCCAAAGGTCTCTTCGGACGCGACCTTCATCTCTTGAGTAACGCCTGTGATGATGGTCGGCGCCAAAAAGTTGCCGTCCATGTTGTTCTGCGCGTCGCCCAGAATGATCTGTGCGCCCTTTTCCATCGCGTCGTTAATGTGTGCGGTCACTTTCTCGGACGCGCTCGCGTTGATTAGCGGGCCGAGGTCCACGCCAGCATCAAGACCATCCCCGACCTTCATCTGGCTGACCCGCTGTTTTAGTTTGTCGGCAAAACCGTCATAAACACCTGCCTGCACGTATATCCGGTTTGCGCAGACACAGGTTTGCCCATTATTGCGGAATTTGCACATGATCGCGCCCTCGACCGCGGCATCCAGATCAGCATCGTCAAACACAATGAACGGTGCGTTCCCGCCCAGTTCCATGCTGCATTTCATCACCTGATCAGCGGCTTGCCCCAGCAAAATACGACCGACGGCGGTTGAGCCCGTAAAGGTCAGTTTGCGGACAATCGGGTTCTCGCAGAATTCCTTGCCCGTGCTTGACGCATCCGACGTGGTGACGACCTGAAACACACCCGCTGGTATGCCAGCCCGTTCCGCTAGAACACCCATCGCGATGGCAGACAGCGGCGTCAATTCAGCAGGTCGGGCAATAAAGGCACAGCCCGCAGCCAAAGCGGGCGCGGCCTTGCGCGTGATCATTGCGTTGGGGAAATTCCACGGCGTGATCGAAGCGGCCACGCCAATGGGCTGCTTCATTACGGTGATCCGTTTGTCGCGCTGATGGCCGGGGATCGTCTCGCCATAGATACGCTTTGCCTCTTCGCCGAAGAATTCAACAAAAGATGCGCCATAGGCAATTTCACCCTTGGCTTCTGCCAGAGGCTTGCCCTGTTCCACAGTCAGGATCGTGCCAAGGTCGTCTTGGTTTTCTATCATCAAATCAAACAGTTTGCGCAGAACGCCCGCACGCTCTTTGCCGGTCCATTGGGCCCACTCTTTTTGCGCCTTTTGAGCGGCCTCGATCGCATCTGCAACTTGTTCGCGGCTGAGATCAGCAACCTGCGCAACCACGTCGCCACGCGCCGGATTGGTCACGTCGAACGTGCCCTTGTCACCGTCCAACCATGCGCCGTTCACATAGGCGCGGGTTTCCAGCAATGTCGGGTCTTTGAGCAGCGATTTCAGGTCTGTGTTCTGATCCAGCATGGGTATCTCCTTTCGGGTATGGCGCTTGTCTTTCAAGCCAGCCTAAGATTGTAAAGTTCCAAAGGCAGGAGGAGTCATGGCCGAACTCGACGACGCATACGCAATCGGAGCCTATGTTCCAGGGTCTGAACGCTTTGCTCCGCAATGGGTCGAACAGGCATCAGCGTTTCGCGCCTCGCTGGATGCGCGGAAACGTTTGGGGGTGACATAAGGCCCGTCAGAACGCAAGGTGTTTGCTCATATTACGACGGAAGGTGAGGCCAAAGGCACGTTCATCTTTGTGCATGGTGGGTACTGGCTCAAATATGACTGCTCGTATTGGTCACATCTGGCCGCCGGTGCGCTTGCACGCGGTTGGGCAGTTGCTATGCCGACATATGATTTGTGCCCGACTGTGCGCATTGCCGGTATTACCCAGCAGGTGGCACAGGCTGTGATGACAATCGCCAGCGCTGCAACAGGCCCCATTAGACTTGAAGTACATACGACGGTTGGGAAACAGGCGGCGCGAATGGACGCACAGGGGATCATGCCGGCAGATGTGCGCAGGCGGTTGATCCATGCTGTGCCGATTTCGCCCGTAGCCGATCTAGCACCTTTGTTGCGCACGAGCATGAACGACGATTTCGGGATGGATACCGAGATGGCCCGCGCCGAAAGCCCGGTGCATCAACCCGCCCCGGACGTACCGGTGACTGTTTGGGTTGGTGGCGACGAGCGCCCCTCATTTCTCGAACAGGCGCAGGGTCTGGCGCAGGCGTGGGGCTGCGGACATGCCGTTATTTCGGGCGAACACCACTTCAACGTGATCGAAGCGCTCTCTGATCCCGCCTCTGACCTGATCTCGCGCTTGACGACTCTGCCCTGATCCGCGACATCAGATGTGGTCGCAAGCGATGGCGTCGCCTGCATTACATGGCCATTCTGTCCTGCACGCCGGGACCTTCTGATAAAAAGGAGGGTCAGGCATGACCACTCGCCCAGATTTCTACCGCCTGCACAATGGAGAACAGGCCCCACTGCCGTTCGAGGGTGCCGAGTATGACGCGCGTCTCGCCGAGTTGCGCGACCGGATGGAGGCGCAAGGCGCGACCGCCGCCGTGTTTACCTCGATGCATAACATCGCCTACTACTCGGGGTTTCTTTATTGCGCCTTTGGCCGCCCTTACGGCCTTGTTGTGACCGAGGACGCTTGCGTGACCATCAGCGCAGGCATCGATGCGGGCCAACCCTGGCGGCGCTGCCATGGCGACAACATCACCTATACCGACTGGCAGCGTGACAACTTCTGGCGTGCCGTGCGCGAAGTTACGGGGACGGGTGGCGTGATTGGTGTTGAATCCGACCACCTGACCTTGCTGCAGCAAGGCAAGATGGAGGATTTTCTGAAACCCGCGGCGACGGTTGATCTCTATGACACCACAATGCGCCAGCGTATGCATAAATCAGAGGCCGAGATCGCCCTGATCCGTCACGGCGCCCAAGTTGCTGATGTAGGTGGCTATGCCATCCGCGATGCGATCAAAGCAGGAGTGCGCGAGCTCGACGTGGCCATGGCCGGGCGCGACGCGATGGAGCTGGAGATTGCCAAACGCTTTCCCGACGCCGAATACCGCGACACCTGGGTCTGGTTCCAATCGGGCCTCAACACCGACGGCGCGCACAACCCGGTCACAGCACGGGTTCTGCAACGTGGTGATATCCTGTCGCTCAATACATTCCCGATGATCTCTGGCTACTACACCGCGCTCGAACGCACGCTGTTCGTCGAAACCGTGGACGACGCCAGCCTCAAGCTGTGGCAGGCGAACGTCGGGGCGCATGAGTTGGGGATGTCTCTGCTCAAGCCCGGCGCGACCTGCGCCGACGTCACGCACGCCGTCAACGCGTTCTTTGCCGAGCGTGACTTGCTGCAATATCGCAGCTTTGGTTATGGGCATTCCTTTGGCGTGCTGTCCCACTATTACGGGCGCGAGGCCGGGTTGGAATTGCGCGAGGACATCGACACGGTGCTGGAACCCGGCATGGTCATTTCGATGGAACCGATGCTGACCATTCCTGAGGGGCAGCCGGGTGCAGGCGGGTACCGCGAACATGACATTCTGGTGATCACCGAAGACGGGGCCGAAAACATCACCGGGTTCCCCTACGGGCCGGACCACAACGTGGTGAGCTAACCAAAAAACGGGCCGCGCTGGAAACAACGCGGCCCGCATTCATTGCATGAGTCGCGATCAGGCGGCGTCTTTGGTGTCGCTGACGTAATCCTCAAGCAGCTTTTCATTGCGTGCCTCTTCAATCCGGTTGATCCGGTCAATGCGCTGCTGGTTGTCAAAGCGGTACTTGACGAAATTCACAAGGCTCAGGGTCAACAGCAGAATACCTATGCCCCAAAAGCCCTTGGTGGACAGTGGCACGTCTGTGCTGAGATAGAGCGACAGGCCCAAAAGCCCGTAGGCGACGGCAATGCCAAGCGCATTGAACATCATGATGACGGTGTTGTCGGGTTTTTCATTCAACATGGGTCTTTTCCTTTTCAAAAAGTCTTTGTGGGGTGATCAGTCTTTCAGTCGGTCAAGCACGTCGCGCGCCGTGACCTTGGTGGCTGCACCAAAACCTGCGTCGGCCATGCGGTCTTCGAGGTTGGAATGATCGAGGCCAGCATTGATGTCGGCCAGTATTTCGGCCTGCTCAAGCGGGTCATCCTTGCCGATGACCTTGTTGATCAAATCCTGCGCTTCGTCGGCGGCCGACATGCCTTTCAGCGTCGTGTTCAACCCCGCCTGCATTGTGTGTTCACGGCGGATCGCCTTGGCCTGCAGCGCGCCCTGTTTCAGGTCAATCACGCGGCGGTGGCCCTTTTCTACGGACGCGCGCAGACGCGTGGCCTGGGTATCGAGGCGGTCGAGGGTGGCCTGACGAACAACGGTTTCATTCTCCATTTCCGCAATGGCATTCGCCGCCTCGTTCGCCATTTCATTGCGACCCGCCACAAGTGCCGCGCGGGCCCGATCTGTGAGCGACGCGATCCGCGTGCCCAGCATGTCGAGCAGCTTTTGTTCGGATCGGCGGCGTTGGATCAGGCTGGCAAGGGTTGATTTGGCAGCCTGAACCTGCGCTTCGGTTTCGCGGATTTTCTGATCAATCAACTCGATGGCATACACATCGCGCAGCCGGTCTTCGGCGCGTGCATTTGCCCCGACAAAGAGTGTTCGAAATGTAGATATCATAATTCTTCTCCTCTTGTGAACATCGTTCACGAAAGGAGATAGGAGCGCCATGAACGATGTTCAAGGAAAAATGTGAACGTCGTTCAAGAAAGCTCTTTTCCAGTGACGGACCGCAGGATCATTCCGATCATCCGGTGGATCTGATCCCGGGGCACACCACTGATCCGGTTTTCAAGGCCAAGCATGACAATCCCATGGATTGAAGAAAAAAGGGCACGCGTCATCAGACCGACGTCCTGCGGTTCCATGTCCGGAAAACATTCCTGCACCGGCCCATCAATATAGCTGAACAATTGCCCCAACTCGTTCAGATACCAGTCGGGCACGTCCATATCCGTCGACATACGCAATTCAAAAAGGGCGCGCCACAGGTTGGGATGGGCCGCGGCATAATCAAGGTAGGCATAGGACATCGTCACCAACCGTTCTGTCGCGGACTGGTCGGCCTTGTCTTTCAGTGCGGCTGCAACGTGGCGCCCCAGCTTGCCAAAGGTGCGCCCGTTCACGGCGATAATGATGTCCTCTAGATCGTTGAAAGCGTTGTAAATGGCACCCACGGAACAGCCCGCAGCCTGCGCCAGAGGGCGGGCTTTTATGGCGCCCAGGCCAACCTCTTCGATCTGACCTTCGGCAATATCAATCAAGCTGTCGCGCAGTGCAGTGCGCCTTGCTTCGGCTTTGCGTGCCATGTCATGCCCTCGTGTGAACTGCGGTCAAGCAGTACAGGTGCGAACCGGGCTCGAAGGCCCTGTCTTGCCGCGGTCTTTCCCGGGGCGGTT
>ERZ1740072.372-NODE-372-length-18544-cov-9.434312_pt1 | contig 18544 bp, 21 predicted proteins | sample MGYA00581733_ERZ1740072 | MGnify/ENA primary metagenome ERZ1740072 (study PRJEB43018, sample SAMN04849741) | marine metagenome | isolation source: floating plastic debris | place: Pacific Ocean | collected 2008-08-30 | study: EMG produced TPA metagenomics assembly...
CACTATCTCAGTGACCTTGGAAAAACTCTCTATTTTTTAAGCCTAAGTAGTTACGGATAAAGTTGTGGACTATCGCTATGAAGAGCAGGTTCGTTCTGTATATCGACCTGCCAGTGTTGAAGCAACGGCTCCTGTGGAAATGTCAGTACCGGTAGAGCAAGCGGGCAAATACGCGATTGTTGAGCACCCCTACGATTATGCTAGAGAGCCAGGACTATACGATATGAACGACGATAGTCATAAGCGACTACGTCTATATGAGGAACGCCTTGTAGCTGATAAAATACGTCAAAAAACCGGCAGCGTCACCGTCAGCAAGCGAATCGAAACTGATGTGGAAACAGCTGAGGTGCCTATTGAAAAGGAGAAAATTATTATTGAAATTGAATCGGTCAAGGGGAGTACTCGTGTGAATATGCCTGACGGTAGTTTCCAGGAGGGTACGGAAAATCGCTTGGATATCTATGAAGAGCAGGCGGATATCCGTAAAGAGCCTGTGGTCCATCAAGAGATTACTATTCGGAAAGAAACTGAGACTGATGTTGTTGTTGCTCGTGAAAATCTACGCCGAGAAGAGATAGAAATCCACAGGCAGGGTGAGCCGCCTGTAGCTGACAGTTAGAGCAACACCACTGCTCAAAAGCGAGAGCCGCTACTGGTCTAAAGACTGATCTCTGTAGCGATCTCGACGCTTGAAGGCTAGATAGGGTTTCTGTTCTTTTTTCTGCTCCCACCCGTTCATAATATCCTCAATTAGCAGCTCCTGAATCCAGACCTGACCAATCACTACGATAGGCAGAGCTAAGAACAGACCCAAAAAGCCAAACAATATTCCGCATATCAGTTGTGAAATGAGGGTGATTGCTGGCAGTAGCGAAACCTGACGCTTCATAACTAGGGGCGTTAGCAGATTACTTTCTATCTGTTGAATGACGACATACAGAATGAGGACAGCGACAGCTTTCCACGGGGCCTCAAGCAAACCTAAAATAGCTGGGGGTACTACACTTAGAACAGGGCCAACATTGGGAATAAAGGTTAGAAGACCCGCTGCGAATGCATTGCCAATTGGTAAAGGTACATCAATCAGACGAAGACCTATAAAGCTTAGAACGGTGATGACCATCATATTGAAGAGAATACCGATACCCCAAGCAACCAGAGACTGTTCGCATTTATCGAGGATATCTTTGATTCGATGGCGATAAAATTTTGGGAATACAGCGGTAAACGTCTGTCGATAGGCTTGCGGGTTTGCCAGCAGCATAATCGTGACGATCAGGACTAGTAAACTGTTAACAACTAGAGCAAATGTGCCTCTAAAGAGAAGAAAAAAGTTGCTGAACACACTTCTAAGGACGCGAGGAATATCGCGAACAAAGGTGTCTAGCTGCTGGGTTAGTTCTGTAAGCTCTATGGGGATCTGGTCATCTACTGTTTGTAGCCAACCGCTGATTTGAGCGACTTCTAGCGGGACTCGATCAAGCCACTGGGTGACCTGGTCTACAAACGGTGGAACCGTAATTCTAAGAATGATTGCGACAGCCGTGGAAATGGTAACCAGCGTTAGGGCAATGGCTACACCCCGCTGCAGCTGCCAGCGCACTAGCTTGCGAACGATGCGGTTGAGGAGGGTTGCGATCGCAACTGCAGAAAATGCCAACAGCACCACCACTCGTATTTTCCAGAGTAAATAAAGCGCAATTAGCAGCGCAATCAGTCCAATTAGCTTGCCAAATCTCATGGCTGGTCCCTATTCCCGGTGTTTAACTGCAGCCTACAGGCTGAGCCTGATTTTGTTATCAAACCAAAGACAGGGATTTAGGCTGGATCAAGGTTACAGCGACTATAGACAAAAAAAGGTATATCCGCTGGTAGAGGAACTGGGCAGAGAAAGTTCATACCCTGAGAGGTAAACCCACTATTCGAGAATAATGACAGCGACATACGACTACGATCTAGTAGTGATTGGAGCAGGCTCTGGCGGTCTGGCAGCAGCACGGCAGGCTGCGAAACTAGGCAAACGGGTTGCGATCGCAGAAAAAGCCGATATTGGCGGCACCTGTGTCAACCGTGGCTGTATACCCACCAAGCTGATGATTTACGCAGCTGAGTTTTCTAAGCAGCAAAAGATTGCGGGCAGCTATGGCTGGGTCAATCCAGAAGGCTTGTTTGACTGGCCAGACTTTAAGCAGTCTATGGACGACTATATTGGATCCCTCAGACAGACACAGACCGAGAATTTAGAAGGTATTGAGATTCTGCGAGGTGAGGCCACATTTGTTGATGCCCATACTCTCAAAATAGATAAGAAAACGATCACTACCGAGTTTGTTCTTATCGCCGTTGGCTCTCGACCGCTCATGCCTGACATTCCTGGTATTGAGCATGCTCTAACGTCACGCGACATATTTCAACTAGAGACGCTGCCAGAGTCTTTTTTAATTGTAGGAGGCGGCTATATTGGTGTGGAGTTTAGTCAGGTACTTAGCAGCTTTGGCTGTCGTGTCACGCTGGTAGACTCAAATCCCAATGTTCTGAATACATTTGACAAAGATATTCAAGAACGAGTCAAACAAATTTTAGTGAATGATCGCGTGCGCGTTGTAGATGGAGCGCGTCTAAAAGAAATCGAAGAAGGCACAGGCACACTAATAGCAACCCTAGACAATGGTTGGAGTCTAAAAGCCCAAAAAATATTTTGTGCCCTGGGTCGTAAAGCCAATATCGATACGCTAAACCTAGATGCTGTTGGAGTTACTCGTAAAGAGAATAAAATTGTTGTTGACGCTCAGGGCCAAACCCAAGAGTCTAACATTTTTGCCGTGGGTGACTGTACGGACCGCATGCTGCTAACGCCTGTAGCCAAAGCCGAAGCTGCCGTTGCGGTCAAAGCAATGTTTAGCGATAAGAAGCCTCAGGTAGATTACTTTTGGATTCCTTCTGCTGTGTTTATGCATCCAGAAGTAGCCACGGTTGGGCTAAATGAAGACGATGCCCGTCAGCAGCATGACTCCATAGAGACTCACTGCAGCGAGTTTACACCGCTTAAGTATGCGATGACATCAGAGTCTCCGGATGCATTTATCAAACTAATCCTCCAGCAAAAGAGTCAGAAAATCATTGGTATTCATCTGATTGCTCCTCGGGCGGTTGATATTGTGCAATCGCTGGTGCCGGCTCTGGAGAAGGGATTAACTAAAGACGAACTCGATAGTACCATTGGCATTCATCCTTCGGTAGGAGAAGAGGTTTTTGCTCTATAGTTTAACACCTGGCCCGATATCTTTAGTCATAGAGGTTTAGGGGCGGGTTAAAAGAGAAGCTGCCGTTGGAGAGACCAGCGGCAGCGTTAAAACTGTTCAAATGTAGGTTTGCGTCTTAAGAATTTAGTCCTGGCGCACTTTATTCAACCGGCACTGAAAGCTCGATAAGCTCGCGCTCTGGCTCCTGTTCCACCGTCGTCGCCAATGTTTTGCGCGTTTCTAGCTCTGGCTCTTTATAGACCTCAACGTCCACCTGATGACCGTCTATCGATACTCGTGTACGCCGGTCAGAATTGTTGTTGTCCAAGTCTACCGCGCTACCGCCCAAGTCGATTTCCAATGCCGGACTTGGCAGAGTAAGGATGAGGTTTATTCCTGCGATCGCAGCTACCGTAATGAAAAACCTCACATAGCTTTCCTTTAAAACCGCAAAAAAGCAAAAGGGCCCGTCAGAGCCCTTTTGCCTACTTCAAGACCAGCAGGTTCTAGAATGTAGCGTTGTTCTCGCCGTAGTTGTCAATATCGACACCATCAGGTTCGCTGGCACCAAAATCAGGGCTAGTAGTCGGCTCGTTATCAGTCTCGTCAGCATCACGAGTGCCTTCACGGTCGGGAATAATTACCTCGCCAGCGTTGTCACCGTAGGCTTCAATTGATAGACCATCGGGCTCGGCGGCACCAAAGTCACCGCTGTCATCAGCTTCAAACGCAGGGGTTTCGTTCTCTTCAGGTAGAGAAATTTCGCTTTCATTCTCACCGTAGTTCTCGATAGATACGCCTTCAGGATCGGTGGCACCAAAGTCACCGCCTTCTTTCATTTCTGCGGATACGGGAGATGTAGCTAGGAATAAGCCGCCAACCAAAGCAGCAGCAAGATTAGTGCTTTTAATAATAAAATTCTGAGTTTTTATGCGTTAAAACCTTTATAACGTTTACATTTCTAATGTAGGAAAAAACAGAAACGATCTAATCTATCGATCGTTATGTGTCTCACTATACCAAAAGAATGAGGAGACTCTGACATTCTGTCGTAGCGGCTGGCCTATACATAAGAGACTCTCTTGAAGGAGCTAGATCAGTTTTATAGCCTGATATCTATGCGCTTTCTGTGCCGATACGCTACTTAAAATGGGTGGCCCTCAAATAGCATTGGCAAAAACACTCAACGCAAGATTTACCCCAAACTAGACAAGCAAAAACTGCCATCAGCTACTACGACAGTTTATAGTCTAAAGAAGTCGTATGGTATACAACGATTTGCCAGCGGTGATAAACAAAGATCGGCCGTCTGGGCTACCGAATGTCAGATTGGCACAGACTTCGGGCAGTAGAATCTTTTCCTCCCTCATTGGCTTGGCAAATCATTAGAGCACGACCAGCAGCAAGGAATGGCCGTCTGGATCTTTGATGAGCAGCCCTGCGGTGTAGCGATACGGGTCCGGTAAATTAACGATCTGGAGCGCGGTTGTCTCGATTCCATGCTGTTTGAGGATGCCCAAGCTGGTATTAAGATCGTCAACCTCTAAAATCAAGTGGCGGTGAGACAGGTCGTTAATCTGCCAGGTTTGGGGTCGAGGGCGACCGGGCTGCTGGTAGTCCAACAGCTCTAGGCCAATTTTTGGCTGGCTAGTCTGTAAAGAGGTCAGTTTTACGTCGGCCCCCGGTACACCGTCTAGCTCAGCCTGTACAGGCCCGGTATTGTGCCCTTGACCACTCTCTTCTAAACCCAATAGGTCTCGATAGAAGGCAAGACTTTGAGCGGTATTGGAAACTGCGATCGCACTATGATCGATCCCTAAAAACAGCCGATCTCCCGGACTATCCCACTTGTCTCTACGTTTGTCTGTCGGAAACCAAATTAGTTCTAGGCTGTGGCCATCAAAATCTCTAAACTTAAAGGCCCGCACTCCCCCGGCGTTCGGATTATCCGCCGGAATCGTTTGGGGGCCAGAAGAGATGGGCCGAATATCAAACGACCGGAGACGTTCGTAGGCCAGGTCTATATCGCTGACAACAATCGCAATATGCTGAAACCAAAGATCGTGACTGCGAGAATCGGCTGGAACAGGCAACGCCTCTAAATCTAAATACTGAATCAGCTCAATATATTCGTCTCCTAGCCGCAGCGTTACCATGCGAACGGCACTAGGAGATACAGACCCTAGCTGGCTGTAGCTATTGGCTGGAAATATTTGGTCAAACAGTACAATACAGCCAAATGCCTGGGTATAAAATGCCGTCGAGCGCTCAATATCGGCGACGGTCATCGTGAGAGTGCTCAGCGAGTATGCTTTCATAATATTTAGTTCCAATCTCCTGGCTGTAGTCCTATCCAGCGATCTTCCGTGAGCTGAACAATCATGAGCTTAGCCGTTTGGTCGCCCACGGTCCCCGATAAATGCCCCTGACGGCCCTCGGTATCTGGAATCGTCTTTTGATCGGCTCCAAAAGAGATTTCCCCCGTTCCCATTTCTACGCGGGTGCCGTCCATCGTTTCTACAAACCAGGTACCCGATAGGGGAATAATCCACTGGGGTTTAGGATTCTCGTGCCATTCACCAACCCAGCCCACCGGTAGCTCTGCAAAAATAACCTTTGTTTGTTCACTAAAGATGTGATTGTTCCATTGGGGAGCGGCATCTCCCCCCATACTCTCTTGAGCAAATTCAGTGAGCTTACAGCGAGTTTGGTGGCTCACACCGTACTGGTCTGTCCAAACGTGCCAGTAGGCAAGCACCGGTGGAGTATCTGCTGAACTCGTCATTGTTAAGACCTCCCTCACAGCTATATTGACGTAGCGAAAAAAGATAATTTTTTAGAATAAGCGGCAGCATTGTCGAAACTTGATCTCTGCTCACGATAGAGATAATGTAAAATCAACAAAACTAAACAGATCATACGGTATGAGCCCATCTTCCCGCTCTTTCTAAGGATGGATAAAAGACAGGGATCTGCGGTTAAACAACGACCCCAATCAATCCGGTTTGGACCGCGTTCAACTAAGTCTTAAGCCTGCTCAAGACTTAGCTGTTTAAGCTGAATCTGTTTACAAAGACTTTCGACCGTAAGCACGAGCGATCGCATCATCTGAGATCCTTCGCTATAGTCCGCCAGAGCCAGATTATGTACCCGCTGACTGGGGGTGACTTGATACTCTTTGGCCCACTGGTATGGGCTGCCTTCTTTATAAACACCGATAACGGTGCCGCCAGACTGGTTGAGCGTAGCGAAGCAGGGCAAATCTGAGGTGCCATCACCTACGTAGACCATCTGATTTATTGGCATATAAAGCTCATCTACCGAGACATCCTGATAGATAAACGAGAGATCGTCTTCGCTGTGGGAGTCAATACCTTTGGAAATATAGTATAGATAGCGGACTTTCTCAGGATGGGTGACCGTCCGTCGCGGGCAGACAACTTCATCGTTTTCATTAAAGTGAAATTCGCAGCCCCACATAGCTCGAAAGTGTTTAGCAATGCTGGTACATCGAGCTATGTCAATAAAGCCGCTGGAGATTAGATAAAACTCGATTTCAATCTTGTTATCGATGTCGCTAGCTACCTGACGCAGGCGCTCAAACATTTCTGGCACACCCGGAAAGGGAGTTAGCTTCTGACCAAAGTTCTTTAGGAAAGACCGGGTGATTTTTTCAGACTCTGGACGCCGTCGGGATTCTTCTACAACGGTATGAAAACGGGCAGGAATACCGTCCCAGCCCTTTTCTAGTAAGGGATAGTATCGCTCGTCTCGAAACGTTTTTGGCTCATATCCCATGGCTTTTATCAGCTCATTGTAGCTGTCTGAAACCAGGGTATCGTCGAAATCAAATGCGATCGCAATTTTGTTAGAGACGGGATGGGTTGCCTGCATTATGCCTATTTGTAGAATCTTCTATCTATCACTACAGATGACCGCATTTAAAGACGTCCTGCTAAAGGAAGAGTTGGCCGCCTGTTCCCGTTTTCTCTTACATTTAGCGCTCTAGGATTTCTAACCCTAGCTGAGCTGGTTGAACCTCTCGAATCTGGGATTTTTCAGCCATCAGCTCAGAAAGCTCCGTGCTTCTAATATCCATCTCCGTACAGACCGACTGTAGAGACTCCACGAATCGTTCAATATCGCTGCCATAGCCGCACTTTTTGGCGGCAGACGTCAGCCCAGAATTGGCATTCGCCTTGGCACATCCTGCCAGTACGATCCCTTTTAACGGAGTTGGATTAATCGCTGTCATCATGGTATTACCTGCAGTCCCTGACGCTCCCATCCTAGAAAAGGTCTGGCTAATGGTCTTCTATCTCTAGCTATAAAAACCTGGTTTTTGCAAAAAGCAATCCGCTCTGCCCGACCTTGAAATCCACCTAGAAAACCTATGCCTCTTGATGGATTTTCAAACCATTAGGAGGCTGCAATACTAAAAGCACAAGCTACCCGCGTCAGGCTAGTTTGTTTTGCCAAACCGGCAGGCGACGACAGTAAACGAAGACGCAGCTCTCGTACTCTATCGCTGTCTGACTAGTTAATTTTTATACCCTTTTACATCCGCTTAAGATTTTCAATCATGGCAAACGCTTCCTTATCTACAGATTCTATTGACGCCTATCTAAAAGAGATTGGTCGTACGCCTCTGCTAACTCGTGAAGAAGAGGTTACCCTGGGTAGGGCCGTGCAGACTCATATGCAGTTAGAAGATACAAGGCTTGAGCTACAAGAGACCCTGGGACACTCTCCGACTGCGGCACAGTGGGCCGAAGCGGTAGGTCTTTCTACTGCTGAGCTAGACAGGATCGTCAAAGCGGGTCAGCGGGCCAAGGCCAAAATGGTTAAGGCCAATCTGCGTCTGGTGGTTTCTGTTGCTAAGAAATATATGCGACAGCGGTTGGAGCTAATGGACCTGGTTCAAGAGGGCGCTATTGGTCTACAGCGAGGGGTGGAAAAATTTGACCCGGCCAAGGGATACCGATTCTCTACCTATGCCTACTGGTGGATTCGGCAGGCAATGACCCGTGCGATCGCAGAAAAAAGCCGCACCATTCGTCTGCCCATCAACATCAACGATAAGCTGACTAAGCTACGAAAAAAACAGCGACAGCTTTCTCAGGAGCCGCAGCGCCCGGCCACCGTGTCTGAGCTTGCCGAGGCCCTATCCCTAGAGCCTGAAAAAGTTCGTGATTTGCTCCAGCAAAACCGTCAGCCGCTGTCGCTAGATTTACGTATTGGCGACTCTGAAAGTACAAATCTGGGAGATCTTTTAGAAGACGACAATCCTACTCCCCAAGAGTACGCCACTCAAAGCTCGCTCAAAGAAGATCTGTGGGGTTTGATTTCTGATCTGACGCCCCAGCAGCAGCGCGTGATCACGCTCCGCTTTGGTTTGCACAGCGGCAGCCGCATGAGCCTGGCTCAAATCGGTAAGCTCATGGACATTAGCCGCGAGCGGGTCCGTCAAATCGAGCGCGAAGCACTTAGACGCATGCGTCGTCATCGGAACGATGTGCGCGCCTATCTGGCAGCCGGTTAGGGCGTCCACCGGTTTTTATGAGTTTGATCGCTTGAAAGCTTGCGATCGCAGTCAGTAAATACGGTAGGTCATTAGACTAGTAGAGCAACGTCCGGGTAACCAAAGCCAGCCTCTAGCCTCCTACCCATTTGGAACAAAGCTCTATGGCTATTCTCAATCCGCAGCACGGTTTCTGGTTTTACTGGTTTGTGTTTTGCGGCATTATCATGATAGGTTACTTCGCTACGGCAGCCGGAACCTACTGGCTGCTCTATGCAGCTTCAGGCAAGACCCAGCCAAACCAGACAGCAACCATCGTAGACGACATTAAACTATCTGTTCTGTCAGTCGTTCTTTTTGCATTTGCCGCATCTTGTTTTATGCTCTGCTACCAGGCCGGGCTGACCAAGGTTTATACTCACCTTCAGCTAAAAGATGTGGGCTATGTGGCCTTTAGCTATGGGGCTGTTCTGTTATTGCAGGATACTTACTTTTACTTTACCCATCGTCTGCTGCACCTGCCGCTGTTGTTTAAGTGGGTCCATCAAGGGCACCACCAGTCGCGACCGCCTACCCCTTGGACATTCTTTGCCCTGGAGCCTACCGAGGCGCTAACGCAGATTGTGTTTATATTGTCCATTGTTTTAGTGGTGCCGCTTCATCTGGGTGTGCTGGTGGCGGTTTTGATCACCATGACTGTCTGGACTGTGGGTAATCATCTGGGGCTACAGGTTGTCCCCAGCTCGCACACTAGCAGCTGGTGGGGACAGTGGTTTATTGGCTCTACCCATCATCTGATCCATCATCGCCAGTACAACCGTCACTATGGGCTTTATTTCACGCTGTGGGATAGACTGCTAGGCACTGAGGACAAGCGATATGAAAGCCGTCGCTCAGAGCAGCTGTCTTAGGTGTACAGGCAAATATGCAAACGTATTTAAAAGATCCTGTCGCCTTGGGCCAAAATATCCTGGACTTTATTTCAATAGGCTATGAACAAGCGCTGGCTAGGAATTGTAATTACAACCGTTTCTATATGGGTTGTACCAATATCGCCCGCTTTCTCTCAAGCTGAAGAGGCCAGTCTGGTTGAAGAAGTCGCTGCTACTAGTGCCACCTCTGCGCCAGAAGATGGCCTATATTTTGCCGATATTCTGGTGCGAGGCCAGTCTGTCTTTCAAGTGGGCAGTCTCAACAATCTTCTTGCCAGCGAGCGAGCGGCTATTGTCAGCCGTCGCATTGCCAGTCTGCTAGAGCGCACAGATGGGAACGTGGCGGTAACAACAGAGCCCGTACCCAACCAGCGCCTGATTAATATTCAGGCCAACAATCGCGTTCTAATGACGGTGACAGAACAGGACGCTCAGGACTTCGGTCTATCGCTGGAGGCGCTGGCTGAGGACTGGGCCGATCGGATAAAGCAGGCCATGGAAAAGCCACCGGTCGCTATTGATGTGGTGCAGCGACTCAACGGTACTGTTCGTCAGCTGGGTAAGGACGCAGTTAATAGCATTCCAGCGCTAATTGGGGTGCTGATTGTCATTATGGCTACCTGGCTGTTAGCCAAGGGGGTACGCTACAGCGCCTTTCGCTGGGCTCAACAGACCGAGGGCGATCGCAGCACCGAGGTTTTGATCGGTCGTCTAGGCTATGGCGGTGTTTGGATTGCCGGTGCTGTGGTGGCTCTAGGGGTATGGGGCATTGACTTTGCCACCATGCTGGGCGCACTAGGTCTCACTAGTGTGGCCATTGGTTTTAGTCTTAAAGACGTGCTCAGCAACTACATTTCCGGGGTAATTTTACTGGCAGCAAGACCGTTTCACATCGGTGACCAGGTTGTAATTGAAGGCTATGAAGGTACCATTACCCAGGTGCAGCTGCGCTCAACCACTCTAAAAACCTACGATGGCCGTATGATTTATATTCCTAACCAGGAAGTATTTCAGGCCAGTATTACCAATAACACGGCTGCCAGCTATCTGCGTAGCTCAGTCATAGTCGGAATCGACTACGATGCCAACATTGCTCGGGCGCGTCAGGTCGTTGTAGACGCTATTTCCGCCCTTGATGAGGTTCAACCCGACCCGATCCCAGAGGTATTAGTGCGGGAGCTAGCGGCCAGCACCGTCAATCTTGAAGTTCGCTTTTGGGTAGACTCTCGCCGTCTGGGTTTTTTAGAAACAACGTCTCTAGTGACTCAGGTGATCAAAGAAGCGCTGCAGGAAGACGCAATCGAGATGCCAACAGAAATTTATACGCTTTTGGTTAAAGATGTGCCAGCGGCCCTAAAGCCTGATGGGAACAACGGTCACACTAGCGCAACGCTGCAGGAGTCGTAGCTGAGGTAAAGTAGAAAAACAAAGTTTGTAGCCCGGCCTGGGAGAAATCACGATGGTCAAGATTGTTGGGATTGGCGGCAGCCTCAGAAGTGATTCATACAGTATGCAGGCTCTACATTTGGCCGCTCAAAAGGTCAAAGCTCTCGGGGCTGACGTAGAGATCCTAGATTTACGAGAGATGAAGCTGCCCTTCTGTGACGGTGGCGACGATTACCCTGACTATCCCGATGTAGCCACCTTAAAGGACACTGTTAAACAGGCCGACGGTCTGCTTTTATCGACGCCCGAATACCACGGCAGCGTCAGCGGCGTCATCAAAAATGCCTTAGATCTGATGGGCTTTGACGAATTTAGCGGTAAGGTTGTTGGCACCCTCAGTGTTTTAGGCGGTCAGCCCAACAGCAATGCTCTCAACGAGCTGCGCCTAATCATGCGATGGGTGCATGCATGGGTTATTCCTGAACAAATAGCCATTGGCCAAGCTTGGAATGCCTTTGACAAAGACGGCACTCTCAAGGATGAAAAGCTAGCCACGCGATTTGATCAGTTTGCCGCCAGCCTAGTAGCCAATACTCAAAAGTTAACCAGCTAGAGATACGCTGCTCTGCGGCCCTTTAGGTACCAGCTCTCAAGGCTCGGGCTGGCCGATGCCTGCCGGTCTAGAGGCGTTAACCACTAGCGCGATCAAGATGAGTCCAATCCCTAAAAACTCTGTTGTCGATGGAATCTCACTCAGCTGTAGGGCCGCAAAGGGAATACTCAAAACGGGTGTTAACAGCGCTCCTAGACTGGCGGTGTCGGTGGACAAATGTCTGAGGGCATAAAACCACAGCAGCCACGCGATCGCACTTCCTGGGATCACGTTATAAATCAGTACTCCCCAAAATTCCGGCGTCCACTGTACCGGTGCCGACGGTACCAGCAGACTAACAACAATTAAAGGCAAACTGCCAAACAGCATCTGCCAGGCTGTAAAGACAACCGGGTCAACGCGTTTAGTGTGGTCTAGCTTCTTGAGGACGATGGATGCCGAGGCCCAAGCAACCCCGGCTAGAATGGCAAGACCCTTGCTAAACAACGCACTAGATAGCGTAAACGGAATTAAAACAAGTATCAGTCCGGCTGCGGCGATGCTTAGACTTGTCCACTGCCGCCGCCGCAGATTTTCACCTAAAAATACCCAAGCAAATAGCAGCGTCCAAAATGACATGGTGTAGGTCAAAACGGCTGTTTTACCCGCCCCGCCGCTCACTAGCGCCCAGGTTGCCAGACCAATAGTAGCCCCACTTTGCAAAACGCCGTACCAAAACGTGCCGGCAAGGGCCCTTGGATGGATAGAACGCCCCTGAACAATGAGTAATAAAAACAAGCACAGCGACCCGTAGAAAGCTCGCATCGCCGCGAAATCAAACGGTGAAGCATAGCGCACGGCCACCTTCATAAACACCCAGTTATAGCCCCAGATCATCGCCAATAGAATTAGCGCGCCAATGGCCCAGTGCCGTGAATGGGATTTTTCCATCTATGTTGTTGTTTAATATTGTTATTGGCCTGTACTCAAAAAGGTGCATGTTGCTTAATCAAACATGCACCTAAGAAAGATTTTATGGGTAGGAATTCGCTATGCTAACAGCGACATTTCTGAATATACAATTGCCTGCTGTCTATTCTCCATCCCCACCAGGTAGTTCCACATCGATGTCGGGCACTGTGACTTCCTTCTGCTCGGTATCAACGTCAACGTCGGGCACCGTAATCGTCTTCTCTTCGGTACCCACTTCAACGTCAGGCCCTTCTACATCGTACTCAGGCAGTTGACCAGGGTCTACATCCACGTCCACATCTGGCATCTCGCCTGCCTGCTCTCGTTCAATCTGGCAGCCAGTAGCAAAGGTTAGTAAAGCAAGAGCCGGAGCGACTAAAGCTGGTTTCCATTTAATTTGAAGATTAGAAAAAATCATTTTCTCTTATGTAAGAATAACAACAGTAAGGAGCGCACTGCCCAACGTCCAGCATAGAAATGTCTGGAGCAAGGCTGTTTAGAGATCAGCGTAAAAGCATCTGCGGTCTGCCCCCAGAACCTAGATCACCGTCTGTTACTCTGTCTTTTTACACGCAACTCAATAATAATTTTTTTACTCGTGACAGATATCTAACCAAGGTATGCTTTACGGCTCTCTCGAAAGAGAGAGCCCGATTATTTGCTGTTTTGACAACCATTCTCTAGCCGATGAATAGCCACCAGGTTAGAATTTTACAGCTGACTCAGCCGGATTGGACAGCGTGCCTTTATCTCAGATGACCGCATTGGATTTTATTACCCCATACAGACCTGGCTTTAGAAAATGCCGATTTGACCAACTGCGATCGCAAACCCACATAGCAGTCAAATAGAACGTCAGGACAATTTTCTAAAGGCATGATCGACGGCATCCCAAATTTGCGGCGGAGGTCATCCCTGTAAGGGGCGGCCATCAATCAGGTCTCAGAGATAGGTCCGGTACATTTACATAATGTCCGGACTCTCTACTCGATTGCAATACCCTCTAGTCAGACGTTGATTGAGGCCGTAGCGAATGCAACCCGGGTATATCCCAAGCCTCTTTGATATGTTGATCAACTATTCTCCAGACAACAACAGCATCTGTTTCAAAGAAGCTACCGTCGAGGGTCATGCTTGGGCATGCATGCACCACTACAAATTCATGGCCTACAGCATAGGTTTGCTTAATCTGAACGCTAAAGGTATTTTCGGTCAGGCCACCTAATTTTCTAAAAAACTCTTGCAATCCTTCCAGGCGTTGATAGTCACCGTGAATCTGTGGCAGCTGAGGATTGATGTAGTGCCAGACAAAATCATCGGCAAAGGATTCTTTCATTTCGCCTAGTCTATCTGGTATTAGGGTGGGCAATTTCTCGAGAAGAGAAATGTTAGTCGGTGCAGTACTCATCGTTATTTTTCCTGTGTGAATGGTTTCACTATAGGTAAGTCACCGTCTCTAGACCGTCTCCAGAGCGTCCAACGCTCGATATAAAAGCGTCTCAGCAGTTCCTTCCAAAGCTAATGGAGTAGGCGTCTCTGAAGCATCGCTAATATGTCCAGCATCTGTAGTGATGCAAACGATGGCGTTCTGGTTTAATCCACTCGTTATAGCAGGTGGGTAGCAGCACCCCCTGATAAAGGTCTACTGCTTGTTTTAAGCTCTCAACTTTTTCCTTAGACTGCTGTTCAGCGACCTAGGCAATCCTAGCCTCAAATTTATTCACATCAGACTAGAACGAATTTTGAGGGTTCCATTGAACTGTTTAGGGAATCACCTGGACAAATAGATTGGCCTCCGGCCAAATTTGTCTAAATTGGTGCAGCTCCCTACTTAGATTAATTATTTCTTTAGTATCAGTAGTTTCTGACCAAAATACGCTGACTAGCTGTGCTCTCGGTTGAGGCATCTGGGCGCACAGTATCAAATAGGTCAAAAACGATTGACATCTCTCGACCCGTAGTCCTTCGATGGGGGGTATTGCCGAACGTCAGCCTAGAATCATAAAACGACTGAAATTTAGCACATCTAAACACTTTCAGTGCGATAAAAGCTACCCTGTTGCTCTAGAGCACGCAATTGGAGATGACCATGACTGACGTAGCGACATTTGGAGCAGGCTGCTTTTGGGGAACCGAACGAGCATTCCGTCAGCTAGCGGGCGTAACCCGTACCTCCGTGGGCTATATGGGAGGACATTTTGAAAATCCTAGCTACCTGGACGTCCTGGCTCGCATTACCGGCCACGCCGAAGTGGCTCAGGTAGAATATGACCCGGCAGGGGTGAGCTATTTGTCCTTGTTAGAAACATTTTGGCAAATCCACGACCCCACCAGTCTCAATCGCCAGGGAGCCGATCGCGGAGAACAGTACCGCTCCGTCATTTTTTATCACACCGAGGAGCAACAGCGACTGGCCCATCAGTCAAAAGAGCAGATCTCCAGTCAGTATAGCCAGCCAATCGTCACTGAAATCCTGGCAGCATCTGACTATTGGCGAGCGAGCGAAGAACACCAGCAGTATTTCGAAAAAAAAGCTCGTTCACAATAACAACAGAAACAATACTGCTGCATAAACCTATCTGCAAGACGGACTTCTCGGGCAGATTTCAAACTCTGTCAGGAATTCGCAACACAAAAAATCAGTCCCAGCAGTATTGCAAAACTACCAGGACTAATTACATTTATCGTATAGTTCTCGGACTCGAAAACTATGCTAGCGAAGCACTAACAAACTACTTAGTACGCTGATCAAGCTGATCTAGACGCTCTGCCTGAATGTCCTTGACGCTCTTAGTTTGATTATCTAGATGCTCAAGACGCTGCTCATGAAGCTTGTTACCACCTGCAACATCTTCTAGCTGCTCATCAGACAGCTGCTCGTCATTACTTACGCTCTTGTTCTGCTCTTCCATGAAAGTTACCTCAACGTAAAAACAATGAAAGTCTTGTTTGTTTGCCAAGCATGTAATGCAAGACGTCTCCATCATATCGACCATCAACAAAAATGGAAGCTGTTTTGTCAGTTTCTCATGAAGTTTTAATGATCTGTTGGGTTTTGAAGATTTTCCTGAGGTTTTATTAAGAGATAAGAATCAATCGGTGTGAGATCGCAGCAAAGTGTAGCGATTCTGAGAATCTCCTGAGTAGACGCATCAACAAAGTGTATGTATCTAGAGATGCTGATAGTTTTGTTAACTGCAGACCGCCAACAGCCGTAGCTTTTATATCTCATGGAATACGTGCTATACATCGAAATCTCCCTGCAGGTGATCCCGAACGCAGGGCGGCTGCATTCTGAGAATTCCCTGAGTATTGCCTGCAGTTTATAGGGATATTTACAGAATCTGTAGCGCATCCTTCGGAAAGAATACTTGGTGAGTACAATGGGCAGTGAAACGTCTGGCTTATGAGGTAGTTATAGATGGGCGACAGTAGCATCTTTCGTCAAGAGGCTTTAGAACGGCTGTCTTCACCAGAGCAGCTCGATCAGCTTATGCAGATTGTCTCTCCCCGCAGCTGGCTGCCGCTCGCTACCATTGGTGGACTGCTGGGGGCAGCAATTTTTTGGGCCTGCGAAGGACGCATCCCAGTCACAACTAGCAGTCATGCAATCTTGGCCTATGCCGAGGGTGAATCAGGCGAGCTGGTGGGGGTGGCTCATTTCCCCACTGGGGAGCTGGCTCAAATTGAACCGGGGATGGACGTGCTTTTGATTCCTGATGTGGAGGGCAATAAGCAGGCGGCAGGCGGCATTGAGGGCAAAGTCAGCGAGGTGTCTCTACCCACGGTGATGACCCTAGACGGGGTGCGGCAGCTAGACGACCCGACAGCCCCTACTTCGATTGAGGTCTTGATTGAGCTGACGCCCGATCCTAATACCAGCAGCGGTTATAAATGGTCTGCCAGCAGCTTAAATATGATTCCTTTGGGGGGAATGCACGCCACTGCTCGAGTCACCCTAGATGAAAAGGCCCCGCTGTGGTTTGTGCTGCCGTTTCTGCATCAGTCTTAAAAACGGCGGTCTTGATACTAGTTTGAGGTCCCCTGGGTTCTTTCTAGAGTCTGGGGGATTTATTTGGGCGGGCTGTTTATAACTTAACGGCTGTACCGCTGGCGGTGATCAGCATCAGTACACCTGTTTCATCTAAGTTAATCGTGTCAGTTTTTAGCTGTACTCCAATGACGGCATCGGCGCCCAGCTGCTGGGCGCGTTCTTGGAGTTCTTTTAGAGCATCCTGCTGACCTTTTTCGAAAACTCGCTCATAAGAACCGGTACGTCCGCCCCAAAAGTCCCGGATACTAGCAAAGAAATCGCGGAGCATATTACTACCATAGATCACCTCAGCGGTGACGATACCCAAATATTGTTTAATATTTTGTCCTTGAAGTGTATCGGTAGTTGCTAAAATCATTGACTATCACGTTAGCAGCATCGTCATATTACGACACAAACCGTGAGTGTAGAGCTATTTGAGTGGGTGAGGAGACTATGTTGATGTCCATCGTTAATGTGCGCCAAGTCCTGGCCCAACTCACAGCAGCTGGTATGGTCTGGCTGTTATCGATGACAGCCGCCAGTGCGGTTGAGCGTCCCGAAGTTCTCTTGGCCCAGACGCTGACCGAGGAAACCACCGCTGACGTACAGGTTAGCGAACTATCCGATGCTGAGAAAGAACGGATTAGCGATCTACTGCGTCGAGCCCAGCAGCAGGTGGATACTGAAAATTATTCAGGTGCGATCGCAGCCTACCAAGAAGCCCTCACCATCGACCGCAATAACGCGCGGCTATACTCTGGCATCGGCTATCTCCAGATTTTACAAGGGGACTTCCAGCTCGCCGTCGAAAGCTACCGGCAGGCCATCGACCAAGATACTCGCAACGTTTCTTTTCGCTACGGGCTGGCCCACAGTCTGTTTCAGGCCGAACGCTACCCTGAAGCAGCCGACGCCTATCGAGCCATTACTCGCATGGCCCCCGGTGAAGCCAATGCCTATTTAGGGTTAGGCAACATGCTGCTGCGGCTAGAAGACTATGACAGTGCCCTCAGCGCTCTCGAAGAAGCCGTTCGTCTGGCCCCCAACAACGCCCAGGTATACGAAGCCGTTGGTCTGCTCTATATCCAACAAGAGCGCTATGACGACGCCCTGCAACCGCTACAGCGGGCACTCCGAATCGATACGACCCGAGGCAGCATCCACGGAAATCTGGCTAAAATCTGGCTTTACAAAGGTCGTCTGCGCCAGGCAGAAGAATCATTACGACGGGCAATTTTAGCGAATCCCCGCGACTGGGAAAGCCAGTATGCGCTGGCTCAGATGCTACAAGAGCGCGGCGATATCGACGCAGCCTTTATTCATTTTGAAGAAACGGTCGATGCCAACCCTGATTTTGTCCCAGCCCAGGCCGAACTGGGCAAGCTGCTGCTAGAACGAGAGCAGTATATTCGAGCCGTCATTTCATATCGCCAGATCGTACGCCAGTTTCCAGAAGATGCCGGAGCCCGATATAACTTGGGACTGGCCCTGTGGGGCCAGGGACGTCGTCAGTCTGCCATTGATTCAGTCGAGCAGGCTAGAGAACTCTATGAAGATCAAGATAATGACAGCGAAGCCGAGCGAGCAGAAGAGTTATTAGAAAGCTGGGGAGTTGATTAGACAGTATTAGCGTTCTTAAGGCTAAGCTCTCGTCAGCACAATAAAAATGTTGTCTTTCCAGACTATCTCGCCATAGATCTCAGTCTCAGGTGCTATCCTTGGCTCCCTCGGCCATGAATAACGCGTGATAGTTAGCTTCATGTTCGAGAGTAAAAATTGAATTAGATAACTCTAAAAAACAAAATTAGTAACTACTTAGGCTTAAAAAATAGAGAGTTTTTCCAAGGTCACTGAGATAGT
>ERZ1740072.373-NODE-373-length-18527-cov-6.009311_pt1 | contig 18527 bp, 20 predicted proteins | sample MGYA00581733_ERZ1740072 | MGnify/ENA primary metagenome ERZ1740072 (study PRJEB43018, sample SAMN04849741) | marine metagenome | isolation source: floating plastic debris | place: Pacific Ocean | collected 2008-08-30 | study: EMG produced TPA metagenomics assembly...
AACCCAACTGAAAAAGCCAATGACCGGGATCAGCAAGAGCGGTAGAAAGAACTCCAATCACCCTCCAATCCTGTGCAAAACGTCACCCTGTCTGGGCCCGTTCACGAAACAACCACGCAAAAACGCCGCCTCCGAATAGTCCGGCTGCCAGTGGGGGCGCGATCAGATAGGCCGCAACGATCATGGCGTAGCCATCTCCGGGCAAGGCATCTTGAGGGCCCCACGTCACAAATATGATCAATGCAAGGCACCCAAGGATCAAGCCGACCAGCGTGCGCAACAGGAACCGGCGGGCCATGACAAAGCCGGCCACGGTGCCAACCAGCAACGTCGAAAGCGCAATCGCCATCATCGCGCGATCCGCCCTTTGATCCAGCGGCTGAGGTAAATGACAGGCCAGCGCAGCACGCTCATCCCCGCCGCCAGCACCAGCAGGCCGACCCATGGCCCATGCTGCCACGTGACAAACCCCAAAATGGGAATGCCCACGGCGATAAGGCCGTATGCGTTGGTCCAGTGATGGTCCCGGCTGGGCAACATCGCAATGACATTGGCGAGCAGTGCCCAGATGCAGGCAAGGATGATGGACAGGCTCATGAGCGTAACTCCGGCGGCAATTGAGGGTCTTGTCCGCGCGCCTTGGCCCAGAAGTAGCGCAGCGGATTGCGGAACATAGAGACAAACGCAGCCAAAGCCAGCACGCCCGCCCACCACGTCACGGCCACGCCGATCCACAAGATCAGCAAAGGGGCCGCGATCAAAAGGGTAATGCCGGGCACGTACTGATGGCGCATGGGCAACATCGCCACGGCTGTGGCGGCAAACACCCATGCGATACAGGCCCAAAGCAACATCATCGTGCCGCCCTCACGATGCTCAGGGTCAGCCCGCCTGCAAGACCAAGGGCCATGGCAGTAAGACAATAAAAGCCGACATAGTTTGTCATCGCTGCGTAATCGCTGCTGGCGCGCGCATTGGTCCAGAATCGAACGGCAGCCACCGCGCACACCGCGCAGGCGCAACATGTGACAGCGCGTCCAAAGCGCGACCGGGCTAGCGAGGCGACCAAACCCAAAACAACAGCCACGCCTGCCAGAAGGATCAGAAAGATCATTGGTTCCGCATCGAGCATCATAACACCCGTCCCGTGCTGGCCCGCTTGCGCTTGAGCAGATGTGCTGCGCCAATGCCTGACAGCGCCATGATCGACACGTAGACGATCAGCACAAACACTGTCAGGTTCGCAGCCATCGTCATCATCTGCGGGTCCATGCGCGTCGCCTCAACTGTCCATTGATAGCCAAGGAAATTTGCCCCGACCCAGACCAGACCGGCAAACCGTGTATTAATCCATGCAACGCCAAAGGCGAGCGACAGCGCCAATATCCCAAAACAGATTACGGTCATCATCATGCAGCCCTCCAACGCAGCCAACCCAGACGAAGTATCGCGGCAATCGCGCCGTATGCAGCGGCCCATGCCAGCATCCAGCCCAAGATCATGATCATGATCATGGCTGTGGACGAAACAAAAATCGCTTTGAAGGTTTCCCACGGGTTTTCACCTTCACTCAGCGCCCAAATGCCAAAGTAGACGTAAGGCGCGATGAGGATTGCTGCCGCCACAAAAAGCGTTGCCAATAGCGCCTTGCGCAATCCCCAGATCAAAGCGACCGGTGCCGCCAAGAGTGGGACGCAGACAACTACAATGCTTAAAAGGTTAGCTTCCATCGCTCCTTACGCAGCTCCCTTTTGCAACCGCCCCGGCAGCGCGTTGGCCCAAGTTGAAATGGTCCCTGCCCCGAGGCAAACGACCATGTCGCCAGGTCGCGCCTGTTCGCGCACCAGTCGCTCCAGATCATCCTCGCCCATTACGGCGCGCGCATGGCGATGGCCGTGGCGGATCAGCCCTGCGACGAGGTCATCACGGGATGCGCCCTCGATCGGGTCCTCCCCGGCGGCGAAGATGTCGGTGATCCCAACGACATCGGCGTCATTGAAACAGGAACAGAAGTCGTCAAAGTGATGGTGCAGACGCGTATAGCGGTGTGGCTGGTGCACTGCGATCACACGGCCCTCCGTAGCTTGGCGGGCCGCTTTGAGCACTGCAGCAATTTCCGTCGGGTGGTGGCCGTAGTCATCGATGATCGTCACGCCCTCAACTTCGCCCACGCGGGTAAAGCGGCGGTTAACGCCCTCGAAATTGGCCAATGCCTTGCGGATCTGGTCGCCCTTCATGCCCAGATGGCGGGCCACGGCAATCGCTGACAGCGCATTGGACACGTTGTGATCGCCCGGCATGGGCAGGCTGCAGCCTTCGATCACCTTGTCTTCGGCCTGCAAGGCCACGTCGAAATGGGCCACCCCGTTTTTGTAGGTCAAGTTCATCGCGCGCACGTCGGCTTGCGCATTGAACCCATAGGTGATCACGCGTCGGTCCGTGATCTTACCGACCAGCGCCTGCACATCCGGGTCATCCGTGCAACACACGGCCAGACCATAGAATGGGATGTTGGACACAAAGTCATAAAAGCCCCGATGCAACGCCTCTTCGGTGCCCCAATGCTCCATATGTTCGGGGTCGATATTCGTGATGATGGCGATGGTGGCTGGCAGCCTATTGAAGGTGCCGTCACTTTCATCGGCCTCGACAACCATCCACTCGCCCTCGCCCTTTCGTGCGTTCGAGCCATAAGCGTGGATGATGCCACCATTCACGACCGTCGGGTCAAAGTCACCCTCGTCCAGCAGGGCGGCAACCATTGTCGTGGTGGTGGTTTTGCCATGGGTGCCCGCAATCGCAATATTGGATTTCAGACGCATCAATTCGGCCAGCATCTCGGCGCGGCGCACAATGGGCAGGCCGCGCGCGCGCGCTGCATCCAGCTCTGCATTGCCGGGTTTGATCGCGGAGGAGATCACGACAACCTCAGCCTCATCGATGTTGCTTGCCGTTTGGCCAACAAAGATGCGTGCGCCCAGTTCGGCAAGGCGATCCGTGATCTTTGACGCCTTCAAGTCCGAGCCTTGCACGTTGTACCCGTGGTTCAACAAAACCTCAGCGATGCCGGACATTCCGATCCCGCCGATCCCGACGAAATGAATGGCGCCCACGTCTCCGGGCAGTTTGGTTGCGGCGTTCATGGCGTCCCTTTCTGTGCGAGGGTTTCTACGAGGTGAACAAGGTTTTCTGTCGCGTCCGGCTTGCCAAAGGCGGTGGCTGCGCGGGACATTTCTGCGGCACCATCGGGCGTATCAAGTACGACGTTGATCTGCTCTGCCATCGCCTCGATGGTCAGCTGACTTTCAGGGATCATGAGCGCAGCCCCTGCCGCGACCAGCCCGCGCGCATTGGCGGTCTGGTGATCGCCTGTTGCTGCTGCAAACGGGATCAGGATCGACGGGCGGCCAATAACCGAGATATCGGCAACAGATGACGCACCGGCGCGCGAAATGATCAACTGCGCTTCGCTCATACGGCGGGGCACATCTGTGAAAAACGGTTGAACATCCGCAGCGATGTTATGGTCTTCATAAAAGGCGCGCACGCGGGCCTCGTCTTCGCCGCGGGCTTGATGGCTGACACGCAGGTTTTTCAACCGCTCCATCGGCAAACTGGCAATCGCAGGCGGGATCACATCTGACAGGATGCGCGCCCCTTGGGACCCGCCGATGACCAGAATTTCCATCGGATAGTCACCGGGTGGAATGTAAGAGGCGGCTTCACGTTCAAGCACTGCGCCACGCACTGGATTGCCGACATGCACGCCCTCGACCCCATCAGGCAGATCCGTGGGCCACGTCCCGCACGCCACCGCATCAACCCGCTTGGTCAGCATGCGGTTGACCTTGCCCAGCACGCCGTTCTGTTCGTGGATCATGCGCGGCAGACGCAGCAAAGTGGCGGCCGCCATCGCCGGAATGGTCGGATAGCCCCCAAAGCCGACAACGACGGCTGGCTTGTCCCTCAGCATCTTCAGGCAGGCGCTGAACACCCCTGCGGCAATGCGAAATGGAACCGCAAGTTTGGCGATCGGGCCGCCGCGGGCGAAGGTGGCTGACGATATCTGTTCAATCTGCGTGGTGTGAGGGAAACCGCCTGTGTAACGCGCGCCACGCGCATCCGTGCTCAGCTTGACCCGCCAGCCACGCAACAGCATCGCCTCAGCGAGGGCTTGGGCCGGAAACATATGCCCGCCCGTTCCGCCTGCGGCGATGAGGAGCAAGGGCTGGCTCATCGACGAACCTCTTTTGCAAACACACTCGATCGCAAGGAGGGTTTCAGCCCGCTTGCGCGCCGCAAAACCCTTAACAGCCCACTCATCCACAGGGCTGGTTTGACACTGCCGCCCGACGTCTGATGAAAGGCAGGTTTCACTACACTGCTATACCGCGCGCGCATCATCGCCGCCCCCTCCCCAAAAGGTCCGCAATCTCGCCCTGGGGCCGCGTCCGGGTAAAGGCCAGCAGCATGCCGACCGCGATACCAGAGGCAATCACTGACGATCCACCATAGCTGACAAAGGGCAAGGTCATACCTTTGGCAGGCAGCAATCGCACCGCCACGCCCATGTTGATCATCGCCTGCACCCCAAACATGCAGGCCAGCCCGGTTCCGGCCAGACGAATAAATGGATCCCGCTCGCGCAACAGGCGCATTAGCGAGCGCACAACGATACCAGTGTAAAGCGCGATGATGCACAGCACGAGGATGAGGCCGTATTCCTCTGCAGCCACGGCAATGATGAAGTCCGTGTGGGCATCCGGCAGCGACCATTTTACCTGCCCCTCACCCACGCCAACACCAAACAACCCACCCTCCTGAATGGCGTTGGTGGCATAGCCAAGCTGCGTGCGCGGATCGACGTCGGGGGACAAAAATCCGTCAATCCGGCGGGCAAAGTGTTCAGAATTGGAATAGGCGATCGTGCCGAGGAATATCACGCCCCCCGCCATGCATACCAAAAGCAGCATCGGCGCGCCGGCAACAAAATACATCACACCCCAGCCAAAAAGAACAAGGCACGCTTGGCCAAAGTCAGGCTGCAAGGCCAGCATCAGAACGATGGAGACACATAGCGCAAAGGACCACAGCTTGCCCGGGGGGCCGTTGATGTCCTGACTGGCGGCCATCATCCAAGCAGCCGCAACAACAAAGCCGGGTTTGAGGAACTCTGACGGCTGCACAGAGGCAAAGCCAAGCGAATACCACCGCATCGCCCCCTTACCGAAATCCGTGCCGAAAAAGGGCAACAGCGCCAGCGCCACAAAGGCCACCAAAAACCCAAGCACCGCCAACCGACGCACCAATAGCGGTGACATCATTGACGTCAGGATCATCGCAATCAGCGCGCCAGCGCCAAAAATCGCCTGTTTGGTCACGTAGTAGAAGGGAGGGAAACCGTTTTTCTCGGCCAACGGTACGGACGCGGCAAGCGCCAGCAAAAGCCCGATCGAAAACAGGATCAAAACACAACTCAGCGACCACTTGTCGATGGTGCGCCACCATTTCGGAAGTACCGGTTCGCCGTCCCGCACAGGGACCGCGCCATAGACCATCTCTGTCATGATCTGCCGCCTTATTGCCTATAACTGCCTCAATGCCCCCGGTTGATCCGAAGTGCATGGAAGGCATCATAGCTGCAAAATTGCGTGCGGGCTAGCCCTTGTTAGACAGGCTCCCGGGCGCATGCAGGCATGGACTCAGCTGATCTGCTTGAATTCGAATTTGCCTTTGGTGATGGCTGCACCGTTTGGATAGGCAGCGGCAAGGTCCGCGACCCTTTTGATCTTGGTGCCGTCATCGGCTGTGAAACTGACAAACTCAAAGACCGAGTTGGGCGGGAACAGCACTTCACCTTCGCCTTGATGCAAGGAAAACCCGGTGATCTCCTTTCCGGTCTTCACCTTCTTGATAAAGGTTTCCACGTCGCCAAAGCCCGGCACCTTTTTCAATCCCGTGCTCATGAATGCCTTCTCGGTGCGCTTGCCGGTCCTCACAACTTCGTCAAAGAAATACTGCGCCGAGTCATCACACCGGATCACGCTGCCTTTGAAACGGGGCAGTTTATCCAGCCCCTTAACGGTCGCTTCGATATAGCCGTCGACTTCACTTTCGCCGTCGCCGGGGCCGCGCAGACGGGCATTGATCTTGGTGTAGTCTTGCGTCGAATACCCATAAATCGCGGCAACTTCGCCCAACTCCATCTTGTCCAGAGGAAGTTGTTTCTTCTTGTTCTCTTTCTTGTCGTTGAACTCTTTTGCCATCAACGACCCGATATGAGCCATCTCGTAAAACTCGTCCAGCATCACCGCATGCATGGTGTCCGATGTCGTGACCGCACCTGTTGCGTCGCGCTCCGCGCGCACGGTTTCCTGGTGATCGGCGCGATAGATGTCGCGCAACTCCCTGGCCGCTTTCAGGACATCATCAATCAGCGCCTCCATGACCTTCAGCTGGGCATCCACTTTGGCAAAATCACGGCTCGCATAGGCCGCTTTTCGATCAACGTTCGCCCCGGTGATCTTGTTGCCCGCCGGGCTCAGAACCTTTTGCTGAGCTGCATATTTTGAACTCTGCCCCGAATCCGTGATCACTTTCATCTGGGCAAATGCGATCTCTCCATACTTCTCGGCGATCCCTTTCATCGCCTTCTCGTCAGAAAAATCGGCACCCTTTATTGTCCGTCGCGGGGGGGCCGGCGGTGCTGCAGGCTTTGCTTTCGGCGACGCCTGCGCCGACACCCACACCTGTTGCGCCTCGGACTCCGTTGGCTCTGCGCTATGCACAAATTTGTTCAAAAACGAACGCTGTGCCTTGCTCAATATTCGCACTGGTCTTGCGATCTCCGTCTGCGTTGAAAATCAAGGATGATGACATGCATGAACATGAGCCTACCGCTTTCGAGATGTTTCGAACATACCCTCGGTCACAAACATCACCAGCATTGATCGCAAGTACCTTAACGCAGGCACAGCCCTTGGTGCCCGTCTTTCTGACGGCTCTGATCGGTTGAAAGGAGATTGGACGACACAGCCACTATCAGGCGGGTTGCGCGCAAATTACGCGCATACCCGCGCCGCAAGTTTGATTTCACCCGGACCCGCGCGACCTCAGGCCGCTTTGTGCGTGCCCCGGATTGGATAGTCATTGTTGCGAATAAACGTGATCCCGTTCAGCACCGACTGCAAGTCGGGACGCAGGAACGGAGCGTTGGACACATCCACCATCTGGATCATGCTATCTGCGTTGATCACAAACAGGCCCGGTTCGGCAAACGGGCGGTCGGTTTCTTTTGGACTGCGCGGGTCAGAAATATAGAGGCCAAGGGACTGCATCTGTCCAATGCTCAGATCATACCCCATGGGCAGGCTCAGCTCTTTTTCGTCGACCATGGCCTGTGCTTTTGACTCTGGGTCTCCCGAGGCCACGACAACATCAACCCCAATCTCGTGAAAGGCGCTCTGCATTTCCTCCAGTTGGGCAAGATACTTTTTGCACAATGGGCAATGCAGTCCGCGATAGATGACAACCATCTGCCAGTCACGCCCGCCTTGCGGCGTGCCAAGTGTCAGCGTGCCACCGCCCAGTTTGGCGATGTCGGTTTTCGGGAAAAGGGTACCAGCGGCCAGTGCAGTCATCAGGGTGTCTCCGGGATCAGATTTCAGGTTCGCAGATGGACGTATGCAACCCTGCGCGCGGCACAAGTCCGACCCCTTGACCAAATCTGTGCATTCCTGCACGGGGGCATCATGGATTACGACACGCTTGTTATCGGTGCTGGTGCGGCTGGCATGATGTGCGCCGCCCATGTCGGTGGCCACGTTCTGATTGTGGATCACGCGCGGGCTCCCGGGGAAAAGATCCGAATTTCGGGCGGCGGGCGGTGCAATTTCACCAACATGTACTGCGATGCGCACGCGTTCATCAGTGAAAACCCGCACTTCGTGAAATCCGCACTGGCACGCTACACGCAGTGGGATTTTGTCGCCCTCGTCGATCAGCACGGGATCGCGTGGCATGAAAAGACGCTGGGACAGTTGTTTTGCGATGTGTCCGCCAAGGACATCGTGGGGATGCTGCGCATGCTGATGCAGGACGCAGGCGTCGACCTGCAACTGCAAACCGAAGTCACCCACTTTGCCAAATCCCCCGACGGGTTCAAAGCAACACTTGTACGCGACGGACACACCCAGCATATCACCGCGAAACGGGCGGTGATCGCAACGGGTGGCAAGTCCATCCCCAAAATGGGGGCCACAGGCTTTGCCTATGACATCGCGCGACAGTTTGGGCACCGGGTGACCGAAACAGATGCCGCGCTCGTCCCCTTCACCTTCCCTGACCGCCGCTTTGCCGCGATCTCGGGCGTCGCCTGCCCGGCGCGTGTACAGGCCGACGGGCCTGCCTTTGACGAGGCGCTGCTCTTTACCCACCGCGGCCTCTCCGGCCCGGCAGTGCTGCAGGCATCAAACTACTGGAACGCCAGCGCACCAATCACCGTGAACCTGTGCCCCGAAACCGATGTCTCGCAAGCGCTCAAAGACAAACGGACAACGGACGGAAAGAAAGCCATCACAACCGAACTCGCTCGTCACCTCCCTGCCCGTTTGGTCGACCATCTGAGCACAGAACATGACCTTTCTGGACGCCTGGGCGACCTTTCGGACACCCGCATCGCAGAGATCGCAAACAATCTCAGTGCATGGCGCCTCACACCGGGCGGGACCGAAGGCTACCGCACCGCCGAAGTCACACGCGGGGGCATCGACACCGCCACGCTCAACTCCAAAACCATGGAGTCCAAAACCACCCCGGGCCTCTATTTCATCGGCGAAGCGGTGGATGTGACCGGCTGGCTCGGGGGGTACAATTTCCAGTGGGCGTGGTCTTCGGCCATGGCCACCGCGCGCGCGCTCCAGGGCTGACCTCTGTCTTGGAGCCGCCGTCGCCTGTGAACGAACGGACAAGAGGGCTGGCCCCCGTGCAAGGAAAATCGCCGAGGGGCCCCGCCACGCGGGGAGACGGCTATTTTCCTTGCACGGGGGCCAGGGCTTTGTCAGGCAAATCACAGGTGATGGTGGACGCGAGACAGATCTCTGTCTTGGTGGGGCCCGAAGCTTTCAATCAAAATATGTTGTGCGCCCGCACGGGCGCTCCGTCGGATCACAGCCGCTTGTTCACTTCTGCCACAAAGTCCTCACCGCGCCGCTCAAAGCTGTCATACTGATCAAAACTTGCTGCCGCCGGGGCCAACAGCACCACATCGCCGGGCTCAGCATCGGATATCGCGGCCTCAACGGCCTTTGCCATCGTCCCGCAGACTTGCGCGTCCACCTCAAGCTGCATGGCAAACTGCGCCGCCTCACGGCCAATGACATAAGCCCGCCGCACAGACTGGGTTGCACCTGCAAGACCCTCCAAGCCACCGTCCTTTTGCAATCCACCACAAATCCAGCGGACGTTCGAAAATGCAGCCAAAGCCTTGGCCGCGCTGTCCACATTGGTGGCTTTGCTGTCATTCACAAAGCGCACGCCGCCTGCTTCGGCAATTGTCTGACTGCGATGCGGCAACCCGGCAAAGCTGCGAAAGCCCTCCTCGATCACCTTGGGCGCAATGCCCAAAGACCGTACAGCGGCATAAGCAGCGCACGCGTTCTGATGATTATGCGCGCCGGGCAAACCCGGAATGTCGCGCAGATCAATAGACGTCACCTGCCGTCCTTTGCGCATTTCGGATAAAAACCCCTTTTTGACGAACACATTCCAACCGGGCCCCGACAATTTTGTTTCCGCAGAGACTCGGATCACGCGATCATCCGCCGCGCCTTCGCTTAACTGTCCGGCCAGATACCGACCCTCAGGCTCATCCACGCCGATGACCGCACGATCCGGACCACCTTCTGCAAAAAGGCGACGCTTGGCCGCAAAATACCCGCCCATGCCGGCATGGCGATCCAGATGATCCGGGGTGAGGTTGGTAAAGACGGCAACATCCGGGGTAAGGCTGCGCGCAAGGTCGGTTTGATAGCTCGACAACTCCAGCACAATCACTTCGCCGTCGATGGCCGGGTCAATATCAAGGACCCCACGGCCAATGTTCCCTGCCAACTGACAGGGGCGGTGCGCGATGTCCAACACGTGATGGATCAGAGCGGATGTGGTGGATTTCCCATTGCTGCCCGTCACGGCAATCACGCGCGGCGAAGTGTCAAAGCTGTTCCAGTCAGGGGTCGCGAAGGATTGAAAGAAGAGGCCGATGTCATTGTCCACGGGCACGCCTGCATCAAGCGCTGCCGCAACCACAGGATTTGGCGCCGGATAAAGATGCGGGATTCCCGGGGATACGATCAGCCGCGCAACATTCTCAAACGCGCCCTGTGACTTGAGGTCCGTACAGGTGAACCCTTCGGCCTCAGCCCGCGCGCGCGCCTCCGGATTGTCATCCCAACACAGAGGAGTGGCACCGCCGGCCTGCAGGGCGCGCGCGGCGGACAGACCCGAACGGCCCAGCCCCAGGACAGCCACGGTCTTGCCAGCAAGGCCCCGCACCGGGATCATATGATGTCGCCTCTGGTGTGATGTACACTAGAGTTCAGCCCGCGAACCCCCGCAGAACGTTTGGCCAAAAGAAGGCCACGGCACTCGCCCTTTCGCGCCTTTGTAATCTGCCCCATAGAACCCTCCATACTCTTGCAAACAGAGGTCGCACGAACCCCCATGGGCTGCAAGAGGGCGCGCAAAGCGAACACAACTGTAGCCGTTTTCTCCCGCCACGCAGCATGCAAAAGTCTTGCAGTGTCCCGGTGTTCGTCTGGAGAGCCTTGTGACGTTTGCGAAGCAGTCATGCCCCAGCTCGGGGCACGTGTGTTATCGCACCTTCAGAGTCGCCAGCCCGATCATCGCCAAAATCAAAGCGATGATCCAGAACCGGATCACGATCTGAGGCTCGGCCCACCCCTTCTTTTCGTAGTGGTGGTGGATCGGGGCCATCAGAAAGACCCGCTTGCCCGTCTTCTTGAAATAAAGGACCTGAATCATCACCGAAAGCGCCTCGACCACGAAAATCCCACCCACGATGGCGAAGACGATTTCATGTTTTGAGGCCACGGCAATCGCGCCCAACGCGCCACCCAGCGCAAGCGAGCCGGTATCGCCCATGAACACCGCGGCCGGAGGCGCGTTGTACCACAAAAAGCCAAGGCCGCCGCCGATGATCCCCATCGTAAAGATCAACAACTCGCCCGTACCCGGCACGTAGTGAAGCCCAAGATCTTCGGTAAAATCGACCCGTCCCACGAAATAGGCGATCACGCCCAAAGTGGCCGCCGCGATCATCACTGGCATGATTGCCAGCCCATCGAGCCCATCCGTGAGGTTCACCGCATTCGCCGAACCCACGATCACGATGATGGAAAATGGAATAAAAAGGAGGCCCAGATTGATCAGCACATCCTTGAACACCGGCACCGCCAGCTGGTTTTGGAGCCCCTCCGGATGGGCCACAGCTGAGAAATAGGCCGCGATTGCCGCGATCAGAAAGCCCAGTAAAAGCCGCACGCGCCCGGGAACACCGGCGGTGTTCTGTTTGGACACCTTGGCATAATCGTCTGCAAAGCCAATCGAGCCAAAAGCAAGCGTTACGCCCAGAACAATCCACACAAAGGGATTGTCCCACCGCGCCCAAAGCAGCGTGGACGTCACAAGGGCCCCCACGATCAGCAGGCCTCCCATGGTCGGCGTGCCTGCTTTGACAAAGTGCCCTTCAGGACCGTCATCGCGTATTGGCTGTCCCTTGCCTTGGGTCTTGCGCAGCACCGCAATCAGGGGCCTTCCGAACAGGAACCCAAAGACCAGCGCCGTCATGAATGCGCCACCGGCCCGGAAGGTGATATAGCGGAACAGGTTGAAAAAGTCCCCGCCATCCGACAGTGCTGTCAACCAATAGAGCATACTCGCCTCGCCTTACACATTATCTTGTGGGTCTGCGCCCATGCTTCCGGGATGGCCCATTTTGCGGATCGCGTCAACGATCACGGCCAATTTCATGCTGAGCGAGCCTTTGACCAACACCACATCACCGCTGTCCAGACGGCGTGCGACCTGCGCTTCCATCTCTTGCGACGTCTCAGCCCACAGGCCCTGTTTCGCAGACGGCAGTGCCGCGTGCAGGTGTTGCATCAGCGGGCCGATGCAATGAACGGTATCAATCGCCTCCATCGCATCAAGATCTGCGAGGGCTGCGTGCATCTCTGGCCCCGTCGGGCCCAATTCCTTCATGTCCCCGACAAAAGCGATCCTTCTGCCCTTGCTGACCCGCCCGATGTTATTGGTGACCTCTGCCGCAGCCAACACGCCAAGAGCAGCCTCCATTGATGTTGGATTGGCGTTGTAGCTGTCGTCGATCAACTCCAGCGTCATATGTGTGTCCACAACGTCCAGCGCGATCACTTCCCGCGCGCCGCGCCCTTGATAAGGAGACCAACGGCCCAGCGACTGCGCAGCCAGAGCAAGATCGGCGCCGAGCGCCTCGGCAGCAGCGAGCGCGCCAAGGCCGTTCATCGCAAAGTGCTTTCCGACCGCTCCGATTTTGAAGAGCAGTGGAGCGTCGTGGGCCGTGGCTTGCACCACCGTCACGTCACGCCCAAGATCAAAGGATTTCAGAACAAAATCAAAGCCGTGTTCGCCAAAACCAATGTCGCGCCGTTTCATGTCATTGGCCTTGGCTTGCAATATCGCAGCTGTCGAACAATCGTTGTTCAGGATCGCCGTCCCGCCATATTCGAGACCTTCGATGATGGATGCCTTTTCCAGCGCGATGCCTTCGATGTTTTCAAACGCTTCCAGATGGGCGGCAGCCACGGTCGTGATCATCGCCACATGCGGACGGGCGAGCCGCGCCAATGGCGCGATTTCACCCGGGTGGTTCATCCCGATCTCGATCACCGCGTATTCTGTGTCTGCAGGCATGCGGGCCAGTGTCAGCGGCACGCCCCAGTGGTTGTTGTAGCTGGCGACCGAGGCATGGGTGCGCCCTTGATCGCTGAGCATCGCGCGCAGCATCTCTTTGGTCGAGGTTTTGCCAACTGATCCGGTAATCGCGACCACGCGGGCATCTGTGCGCGCGCGCGCTGCTTTGCCAAGGGCCTCAAGCCCTTGCAGCACGTCGTCAACAATCAGCAAAGGCGCATCCGGTGAAACCCCGTCCGGAACGCGGGACACGAGCGCAGCCGCGGCCCCCTTCTCCAAAGCCTGAGCTACAAAATCATGCCCGTCCCTGGCCGCTTGCAACGCGACAAACAGATCGCCCGATTCCAGTGTGCGCGTGTCGATGGACACGCCCGTGGCGGCCCAGTCAGATGTCGCTGTTCCGCCTGTTGCATCAGCGGCTTCTGTCGCAGTCCAAAGCGTCACGTCAGTTTTCCTTCCAAGGCGGCCACGGCCACGCTGGCCTGTTCGGCATCATCAAAGGGCAAGATATCGTCCCCGACGATTTGCCCGGTTTCATGCCCTTTTCCTGCGATCAGCAGTGCGTCGCCGGGCCCAAGGGCGTCGACCGCGCGCAGGATCGCCTCTGCCCGGTCGCCGACCTCGTGGGCCTCAGGGCACCCTTCCATCACGGCGGCGCGGATCGTGGCGGGGTCTTCAGAGCGTGGATTGTCATCGGTGACAAACACGATGTCCGCGTTTTGTGCGGCCGCCTGCCCCATTAGAGGGCGTTTGCCAGCATCGCGGTCTCCACCTGCGCCAATAACCGCAATCAGCCGCCCCATCACATGGGGACGCATGGCGGCCAGCGCTGTCGCCACAGCGTCGGGCGTGTGGGCATAGTCAACAAATACTGCCGCGCCGTTGTCACGGGTAGCGGCAAGCTGCATACGCCCCCGCACGGTTCCCAAATGCGGTAGAGTATCAAACACGTGCGCAGGCTCGGCACCGCAGGCAATCACAAGGCCACAGGCCAGCATCACATTGTCCGCCTGAAATCCGCCGATCAGCGGCAGTCGCGCGGTGTAAGACTTGCCAGCATATTCAAAGCGAACATCCTGCCCTGTGCTGTCAAAGCGTTGGGCTGAAAGGCGAAGCCCGCCCCCGTCGCGCCCGACGCCCAGCACCTCTTGGCCGCGTGCGCGTGCTATGGCCGCCATGTCGACGCCACGCGGGTCATCCATGTTGATCACGGCAATACCATCTTCCGGCAGCACACGGGCGAAAAGGCCCGCCTTGGCGTCAAAATAGGCCTCAAAGGTGTGGTGGTAGTCGAGGTGATCCTGAGTAAAGTTCGTGAACCCGGCGGCTGTCAGCATCACACCATCCAACCGGCGCTGGTCGAGACCATGAGAAGAGGCCTCCATCGCGGCATGGGTAATCCCGTTCTCGCGTGCTTCGGCCAGAACGCGGTGCAGTGTGATAGGCTCGGGCGTGGTATGGGCCAGTGGCGCCGTCCATGCGCCTTCGACTCCGGTTGTGCCAAGGTTGACGGCGGCCAGTTCCAGTTCAATCCAGATCTGGCGCACGAATGTAGCGACGGAGGTTTTTCCGTTGGTGCCCGTGACGGCGACCATGGTCTCAGGCTGGCCGCCAAACCAAAGGGCGGCGGTGCGTGACAGGGTGGCGCGTGGATCATCCGACAGCACAACCGCGATACCGTCCAGATGATCGGCCGCAATCTCGGCCCCTGCACGGTCGGTCAACACGGCGGTTGCACCCATGCGTACGGCATATTGAATGAATTCCGCGCCGTGCACGCGGCTGCCCGGCATGGCTGCAAACAAGGTGCCGGCCTTTGTCTCACGGCTGTCCACCGCCAGCCCGGAAATGTCAGGATTTGCGCCGCCCAGAGCGGTCAGGCCCAGCGATGAGAGTGGTCTTGCCTGCGCGCCCATGGTTCGCCCTTTTGGGTCAGTTGCTGCTTGTGAGCTTTATATCAGTCAGAGGGCTGGGTTCAACGCCCGGACGCAGGCCCAAAAGCGGGGCAATGCGCCCGATCATCTCAGCCGCCACTGGCACGGCTGTCCAACCTGCGGTGCGGCGAGGTTCGTCTCCACTTGTCTCAACAGGTTCGTCCAATGTGACGATCAAGACGTATTTGGGATCGTGTGCCGGAAAGATCGTTGCAAAGGTCGCAATGACCTTGTCTTCGTAATACCCACCGTTCGATTTGGGTTTGTCTGCCGTACCCGTTTTGCCGCCCACCGCATATCCGGGCACCTCGCCCATGCTTGCCGTGCCTGTGGTCACCACGGCACGCAGCATATCGCGGGCGGCCTTGGCAGAGGCTTCGCTCATCACACGCTCGCCCATCCGGGGGCCGTTCTGTTTCAGGATCGTCGGAGCAACTTTGTAGCCGCCATTCGCGATTGCCGCATACCCTGCGGCCAAGTGCATCGGAGATGACGAAAGCCCGTGCCCATAGCTCACTGTTACCGCACTCAGGTCGGTCCAGCGTTTGGGCAACAGCGGCTTGCCAGTGCGCGCTTCAACGATCTCGAACGGTGTCGCCTCAAAGAACCCCAGCGATTTCAGGAACTCCTGCTGCCGCTTGACCCCGATGTCCAATGCCATTCGACCCGTCCCGCGGTTGGAGGACTTAACGATGATCTCGGATACCGTCAGCTTGCCGTAGTTCTTGTTGCGGAATTCTCCGATGGGAAAGCCCCCGACGCGCATCGGCCCCTTTGTGTCGATGACGGTTGATGGGGACACAAGGCCCAAATCGACAGCTTGCGCGGCGGTGAAAATCTTGAAGGTTGAGCCAAGCTCATAAACCCCCTGCACGGACCGGTTAAACAATGGGCTGTCAGATTGATCGCCTGTGACCGCTGGGCGGGGGCGGTTGTTGGGGTCAACGTCCGGCAGCGAGACGACCGAGATCACCTCGCCCGAATGCACATCCATCAAGATGGAGGTCGCGCCTTTGGCATTCATGATCTTCATGCCGCCATAAAGGACACGTTCCGCTGCTGCCTGTACGGTCAGATCAAGGGACAGCTTGAGCGGGCGTTGCCCATTGGCGGGATCGCGCAAGTAGTCATCAAACTGCTTTTCGACGCCCGCAACGCCAATCACTTCGGCCGCGTGCACCCCTTCTTTACCAAAGGACGCTCCTCCCAAAACATGGGCGGCCAGCGACCCGTTGGGATAAAGGCGCATCTCGCGCGGGCCAAACAGTAGACCGGGATCGCCGATTTCATGCACGGCCTGCATCTGTTCGGGGCTGATTTTCTTACGTATCCACAGGAACTTACGCTTTCCGGTGAAGTCCTTGATCAGCTTTTCCTCTTCCAGATCGGGGAAGATGGCAGCGAGTTCGCGGGCCGCACGCGTCGGGTCGATCATGTGGGGCGGCTGGGCGTAAAGCGAATGGGTCTCGAAGTTGGTCGCCAGCAAGCGACCCTTTCGATCAACGATGTCAGCGCGCGCCGCAGAGATGACGGACCCTTGAGCGCTGGCACGCGGCTCAACGGGTTCAGAGGTGGCGAGCATGCCCATGCGAAAACCGACAACCATAAAAGCGCAGAAGAAGAAAACACCCAGTACCAGCAAGCGCCCTTCGGCGCGCTGTCTGGCAGTGTCGCGCATCTCTTCGTGGCGGGCAGCGCGATTTTCGCGCTCGATCGCATCAGGGCTTTGCCCTGCGGCACGGGCGGGCAGGATACGGGCGAGTGGGCGCAGAGGTGTACGGGTCATTCTGAAGCCTCCGCGACTGGCAATGTGCCGGACACTTCAATGCTGTTGGTGATGTCCAGCAGTGGAGGCGCGGGATAGGCCACTTCGTCCACGCGTCCGAACTGATCGGGGCGAAATGGCAAAAGGCCCAAGCGGTCAAAGTTAATGTCTGCGAGATCACGTAATCTGTCAGGACGGTTAAGGTAGGCCCATTCGGCCTTGAGCACGGCCAGGCGCGCGTGGGCGGCACGAATGTCGCGGTGCAACTGATCTGTCTGGGCCAGCGAATCCTGCGTGGCGTAGTTTTCGCGGTAGGCCCAGAAGGCCAAACCGATGACGGCCAGCGTTGTAAGTACGTAAAGGACACTGCGCATCATATCCTCCCCTTGATCTGTGGCATGCCGATGGATTTGGCGTCGATAGCCCCGGAAGGCGCGCCTGTGCGAATGCCAACGCGCAACTTGGCCGACCGGCTACGCGGATTGGCGGCGAGTTCGTCATGGTCCGGGCCGATCGCCTTGCGGCTTTTCAGTGTGAACTGCGCCGCCTCCTGCACCGTTTCGGGCGCGTAGCGATTGGCATTGGCGCTGCGCCCACCGCGCGCGGTGAGAAAGCGTTTGACCATCCGGTCCTCGACAGAATGAAACGTGACCACAGCCAGCTTTCCACCTGGTTTCAACGCCCGCTCTGCCGCCATAAGGCCCTGATACAACTCGTCATATTCATTATTTACTGCAATCCGCAGCGCTTGAAAGCTGCGCGTGGCAGGGTGCGATTGACCCGGCTTTGGACGGGGCAGGCATTTTTCGACGATTCCGGCCAATTCCAGCGTTGTGGTGATGGGGCGTGCCGTGATGATGGCGCGCGCGATGCGGCGGCTGGCGCGCTCTTCGCCGTAGTGGAACAGGATGTCGGCCAGTACGCCTTCATCTGCATCGTTGACGATATCGGCGGCAGTGGGGCCATCCTGGCTCATCCGCATGTCAAGAGGGCCGTCTTTCATGAACGAAAACCCGCGTGCCGCCTGATCCAACTGCATGGAACTGACACCCAGATCAAGGACAACGCCATCAAGGCCCTGCCCATAGGCGTCCAGCTTGGAAAAAACACCCTGCTGCATCTGAAGACGTGTGCCATAGTCAGCGGCCCAATCCCGGGCCATCTCAAAGGCCAGCGGGTCGCGATCCACGGCAATGACGGTATCTGCTCCAGCATCCAGCAAGGCGCGGGTATAGCCGCCTGCCCCGAATGTGCCATCCAGCCACGTGCCCTCAATGGGCGCGCAATGCGACAGGATCGCATCGATCAGAACTGGTATATGTGGCCCCCCGGTCATACCTTATGCGCTCGCAAAGACCGACATGCTATTCCAGATCCCCATCCAGATAGACCGATGGATCAACATCCGGGTCATAGCCTGCGTCATCCAGCGCGGCGATGCTGGCATCATAGGCTTCTGGCTTCCAAATCTCGAACGTATCGCCGGAAGACACAAAGCGGGCCATGCCATCAAGACCAATCTTGTCGCGCAATTTGGCAGGCAAAACGATGCGGCCAGTGTCGTCTACGACCGTTTCAATGGATTGCGCGCTGTAGAGGCGCTCCATCGCCTTACGTTTGGCAGATCCACGCGGATGGAGAGAGATTTTGTCGTCCACCTCGTCCATGGCCTCAACAGTGAACCCTTCGAGGTAAGAACGGGTGTCACCGCCATAGACAATGATGATGCGAGGCGGCAGGCCTTCGGTCCAGTCGGGGTCTGCGGCTTCGATCACACGACGAAACGAGGCCGGGATAGACACCCGCCCCTTTGCGTCCACCTTGTGGTCGCTTTCGCCTCTGAACCTGCGTGCCACCTT
>ERZ1740072.374-NODE-374-length-18491-cov-3.800282_pt1 | contig 18491 bp, 17 predicted proteins | sample MGYA00581733_ERZ1740072 | MGnify/ENA primary metagenome ERZ1740072 (study PRJEB43018, sample SAMN04849741) | marine metagenome | isolation source: floating plastic debris | place: Pacific Ocean | collected 2008-08-30 | study: EMG produced TPA metagenomics assembly...
AGAAAGATCAAACTCTGGCAAACTACCTAAATCATCGAATTCATCAAACTCATCCGACGTGAATTCGGTGACAATGGTCGCCGATGCGTCGAATGTCATATCGCCCCAATTCCACCAGTCCGGGGTGTAATTCGCGTTGATGTCGAAACCCTGAGCCTCCGCATTGCCACGATTTTCAAAGCCGGTGAAGATTGCGTTCAACTGTCCTGACGGATCCCGCAACACGGCCGGGCCATTTGGGTCAGCATCCACGATGGATTGAGGATCACCGCCCGGGAGGATCAAGTCTTGATAATCGTACATCCAATAGTCGAAGCTGATATTGAGACCATTGTCGGACGTCCAGATGGCGCCCAGGTTCAGGTTCTCAGCCGACTGAGACGTCAAGTCCGGAGATCCGCTCGTGAATACCGTGACGTTAAACGTACCGCCTTCTGCGCCGAGGAGGGGATCGACAATGCCGGCGCTGCCGACTGAGCCTGAGACTTGGCGAATCGAGGGTGCCTGGAACGATGTTCCCCACGAGCCCCGCAAGGCGAGATTGTCAGTCACATCATATTTCAGAGCGACTTTTGGATCGATCGTGTCGCCCCCCGCATCTCCATAGTCTTCGAAACGAAGGGCAAGCTGAGCTTCGAGTTGATCTGTAATTGGCAACAAAGCCTCAGCATATACGGCATAGACATCTTGCTTTGTCAGCGGGATTGCGGCTTCGACCTCGTTTCGACCATTGTCACCGGATTGTCGGCGACCATCTGGCGTGTTCTCAAAGGCGAGTTCGCGATATTGACTACCGATTGCGACCGCGACCGGGCCGCCAGCGAGGACCAGTCCGGTTTCGCCAGACAGGGTCAGTTCCATAACTTCCTGGCTGACGGAGCCGACATCCGTAATCGTGTTTGAAAAGAGGAGCAGATCCTGTTCAGAATTGCCAGCTGTCGAAACGCCATCTCGACCCACCAGGTCTGGCGAAACGATCGCGGTGCCGAATGGGTTCCAAGCGCCGCTATCAAGAGCGGCCTGGAAGTCTTCCGTATCATAGTCGCGCGGTTGAGCTCGATCATACTCATTGTTGGAGATCGTGTAATTTGCGCTGACATTCCAGCTCTCATTCAACTCGTAATCAATACCCGCCGAGAAGCGAAGGTTTGAAAACACGGTCTCGATATCGTCCGCATTATCACCATCAAAAGCCGAGCCGAGCGGGCGACCGCGGAAGATGACGGGGACGGCTTGCAGCGTCGGGTCTGCGGCGAACCCGTTCGGCCCAGCATACGTAATGCCGCCTTCGCCATCGGAAGTGAAATAGTTGAATGGGTGATCTGCGCCCACCAGGAATCCACCATCATTTGTGGTTCTCCGCAGGACCGCTCCACCAATCGCGTCGCGAATTTCATAGCGGGAATAACTAAACTCGCTGTTAAAGCTCAATCGATCGGTCAGCTCATAGTCGAACTGCGTGAAGGCCTGGAAGCGATCTTCCTCGGCGATAATCCGGCGTTGATCGATGAAATCGTATCGACATGCAGAACCGCGCAGAATGCCACCCGCAGCGACACAGTCTGGATCGGCAAGTGTGTTGCCACTCCGCTCAAACACGCCATCGCCATCTGGATCGATCGCCAGATCAAATCGACCGGGCGAGCCGGTGCCTGAATTGAAGACACCACCAAAATTGAAATCCGGGTCACTTGTGTTGATCGCATCAGCGTCTGAAATGATATCGATATCACCGCGGAAATTGCCGTCTTGTGTGTAGTAATTGACGAACGCACTGAACGATCCGCGATCGAAAGTCTGGCCGAATGCGCCACCTAGTTGGAAAGAGTCGTGGGTGGACGTCCGCGCTTCGCCGGTAATTTCGAAGCCATCAAAATTGCGGCGCGTAATGATATTCACCACACCTGCCACGGCTTTAGAACCATACGTGGCGGACGCGCCGTCCGTCAGGACTTCGATTCGCTCGATCATGTTGACCGGGAAGGCATTGGAATCGGTAAACAACTGGCCGGTGGCATCAGTGACGGGTGACAGGCCGGCGCGGCGGCCATTTACCAAAGTCAGGGTAGAACCGATACCGAGCCCACGCAGAGAGAATTGTGAAACACCTTGCAACGCATTCTGACGGTTCGCGATTTGCGAACCAGAGTTCACAGTGAGCCCTTTGAACAGATCCTGAACCCGTACGGCGCCCGTATTCTTGATGACTGTCTCATCAACCGTCTGAACCGGCGAAGGTGAGCTGAAATCCTGTTTACGACGAATATTGGAACCGGTAACGCTAACGACACCCAGTGTCTTCGTTTCTTCGGCTTCGGGAGCTGCGTCATCCACCGCCACAACATCTTCTTGCGCCTGGGCGAGACCTGTCCCTGAGACAAGAACACCAGACAGCCCAAGTACCAAGGCAGATACAGACCGAGTTGTTTCAAACTTCAAACCTTTGGCCGCGCGGCCAATCAGATGAGACATGTTTTCCTCCCGCACATTGAGTGCATGATCTCTGTTGGATTGATCTGTTCGATCCTCATGAGCGAGAAATCGCCGCCAACCTGACCGTATCTTTCTAAAGCAATCTGACGCTTGAAATCCGTCAAATGGCGGAAACGAGATACATTGAGCTAATCCCGTATGGGTCATTTGGCGGATAGGTGTGCGCAATGGGGTGTTTATGGTGGCTGTTGGAGGAAACGACCGGTATGGCGACTAATGAGGAAAAGCGTCCCTTAGTGACGTCCTTGGCGCGATCTTTGGGGATGATGCTTGTGGCGTGGTTCGCGACGCTGACACTGTCCTATGCGCAATCGACAATCAGTGACGCCGAATGGGTGCCAGATCGCCCCACGACTCTGATCGTCCCGTCAAATCCTGGCGGCGGATGGGATCAAACAGCACGGTTCCTACAGCGCGCGATCATCCAGGAAGATTTGCTTCCAGTCTCCCTGGAAGTGGTTAATCGCGGCGGAGGTGGTGGCACGATTGCGCTTGCCGAAGTGGTCGAACAATTTGAAGGCGATGCAGAAAATCTGATGGTGACGGGCTTTGGCATGGTTGGCTCGGCACTTATGCATCAAAGCAAGTATTCTCTGGATCAAGTCACACCGATCGCGCGTTTGACCGGCGAATTTCAAGTGATTGCTGTGGCGCAAAACTCGCCCTATCAGACAATCGAAGATCTGCTTGCAGACTTTCAAACTGATCCGCGAAGTATCAGTTGGGCAGGCGGGTCTGCCGGCGGATCGGATCAAATTTTTATTGTTCAAGTGGCTCAAGCGCTCGGTATATCGCCTTCTGATGTGAACTATGTGGCATTTACAGGAGGGGGTGAGGCGAATGCCGCTTTAATGGGAGAGCAAGTCACCGCGGCGATCACGGGGTATGGTGAGATTTCCAGTATCGCTGAGTCGGGCCGTGTGCGCTTGCTGGCAGTGTCCTCACCGACACGGGTGGTGAATGATGATTTGCCGACATTCGTCGAAAGCGGAGTCGATGTGACGTTCCAAAACTGGCGAGGCGTCGTTGCGCCACCCGGATTATCGGACGCACAACAAGCTTACTTCATCGACGTGGTTACCCGTGCCAGAGCCTCGTCTGTTTGGCAGGACACCCTCACACGGAATAATTGGCAGGACAGTTTTCTGGTTGGCGATGAGTTTGCAAGCTTCATGATGTCGAATCGGGAGCGAACCGCCCAAACGCTTACGGCAATGGGTGTCGGGAAGAGCAGCGATGCTTCGGCTATCGGTCCGCAATTCTTCCCACGTATTGTGTTTCTTGGCCTGCTCGTTTCGGGGATTCTAATTGTTGCGCCAACGCTCAGATCCAGATTGGCAGGTGAGGCATCCGAACGATTGGATAAAGGCCAGGATGACGGTCCCAACTGGCGGTCTTTTGCTTTCATCGCAGCACTGGCCCTGAGCTATATCGTAGCGCTTGGTCTGGTGGGATTCATTATCGCGACACCGCTCTATATATTTGGGGTTTCCCAGATGATCGAGCGTGGAAACTATTTTCGTGATGGGTTTGTTGCCGTCAGCATGACGGGTGCCATTTACGTCATCTTCGAGCGCCTGCTCAGCGTGAACGTCCCATAAGAGCAGGAGCGATTAATCATGTTTGATAATCTTATCACCGGTTTCGCGACAGCTCTGACGCCAGAGAATCTGATGTTCGGATTAATCGGAGTCGTGCTCGGGACAGCCGTTGGTATTTTGCCCGGACTAGGGCCTGCCGTCGCAATTTCTCTTTTACTTCCGCTCACGTTCGGGCTGGATCCGGTTTCCGCTTTTATCATGTTTGGCGGCATCTATTATGGCGCCCTCTATGGCGGAGCAACGACCGCGATCCTGGTGAATACGCCCGGCAGCGCGTCGGCCGCTGTGACTACGTTCGATGGGTATCCTCTTTCAAAGCAGGGGCGATCAGGATCTGCATTGACCGCGGCCATTGTGGGCTCATTTATCGGCGGCACTTTCGCGACTTTTATGCTCATGATGCTGGCGCCCACTTTGGTCGAGTTAGCGCTTATTTTTGGGCCGCCAGAATATTTTGCGTTAATGCTCCTCGCTTTGGTGCTGGTGGCATCGGTTGGAAGCGGCTCTCTCACGAAAGCCGTTTTCGCGACATTTTTGGGGGTCGGCATTGGTCTCATCGGGATCGACCTACAGACAGGCGAAGCCCGCATGACTTTCGGGATTCCGCAGCTTTATTCGGGAATCAATATCGTCCTTGCCGCCATAGGCCTTTTCGCGGTTGGCGAAGCGTTTTGGGTTGCATCAGGCGCCTCGCAGGATGATGCAACCCAACTCTCGCGGGGCGGCAGCAAGTTTGGAATGCGAAAACCTGAATGGGTTCGCTCCAGCATCGCCTGGGTGCGCGGCACAATTATTGGATTCTTCGTTGGCGTTTTGCCAGGGTCTGGCGGCACGCTCGCTTCGTTCATGGCCTATGGCACAGAGAAGCGCTTTTCAAAACATCCGGAGAAGTTTGGGCAAGGCGTTGTAGAAGGTGTGGCCGCTCCGGAAGCGTCGAACAATGCCGCAGCCGGTGGCAGCATGGTGCCGCTTCTCGCGCTTGGTATACCGGGTTCGGCAACCACCGCCGTCATGCTCGTGGCGTTCCAAATGTACGGTCTGCAACCCGGGCAGCATTTGTTTGAGGACAGTTGAAATCTGGTTTGGGCCCTGATTGCTAGCCTATATATTACCAACATGCTGCTCGTTGTCCTGAACTTGCCTCTTGTGGGGCTCTGGGCGCGCCTCTTGAGCCTCCCGCCAAAGGTGATTTTTTCCGCGGTCTTGGTGTTTTCAACAATCGGGGCCTACAGCCTTAAAGGCAGCCTTGGTGATGTCGCAATCATCTATGCGTTGGGGGCGCTGGCTTTTATTCTTCGAAAGTTCGATTTCCCTGTTGCCCCCGTCTTGCTGGGAATCCTTCTCGGCCCGCTTCTGGAACAGGAGTTCCGGCGTGCGCTCTCGATATCGGGCGGTGATTTTTCCATCCTGGTGACGCGGCCACTCGCTGTGATCTTCCTCGCCGTCGCCGCGATTTCCATCCTGACCTCAATCTTCAATCGGAATAGTCCATCGGTTTTGGAAGAAACCGTTGAGACCGCAATACAGGATTAGTCTCGTCTATGAATAAACATGTCATCGTTCTGGGGGCAGGAAACGCCGCTTTTGCTGCGGCGGTGTCGGCAAGGCAATACGGCGCGTAGGTTACTATGATCGATCGCGCGCCAGATGACGAAGCAGGCGGCAACACCAGATTTACCGCCGGTGCTATTCGATGCGCTTACGACGGCGTCGATGATCTGAGGGCGATCATGCCCGACCTCACGGATCAGGAAATCGATCGGACCGACTTTGGCAGTTACACCGAAGCAGATTTCTTCGATGATATGGGGCGGGTGACGGATTACCGAACTGACCCGGACCTTTGCGAGCTCTTGGTGACGCGCTCAAGAGAAACTATGCGATGGATGAAGGATTGCGGAATCAAGTTTGCGCCAATCTGGGGACGGCAAGCCTTCCAGGTCGATGGCAAGTTCAAGTTTTGGGGCGGTTTGACAGTCGAAGCCTGGGGGGGTGGTGAGGGGCTTTATGAAGGGTGGCAAGCGGTTGCCGAAAAGGCCGGAATCAAAATCCGCTTTGGAACACGCGCAGTTTCGCTTTTGGTCAATGATTCCGGGGTGATTGGTGTGAAGCTCAAAAGTGAAGGTAAAAGTGAGGACCTGCTGGGCGAAGCAGTCATCATTGCGACCGGTGGGTTTCAGGCCAATACCGAATGGCGCACCCGTTATCTTGGGCCGAGCTGGGACTTGGCTAAAGTGAGAGGCACACGATTCTCAACGGGCGATGGCTTAAAAATGGCGCTTGATGCCGGGGCAATGCCCTATGGCAACTGGTCGGGATGTCATGCAGTAGGATGGGAACGAAATGCGCCCGAGTTCGGAGAGCTTTCGGTCGGCGACGGATTTCAAAAGCATAGCTATCCGTTTGGTGTCCTGATCAATGGCTTGGGACAGCGCTTCGTCGATGAGGGCGCGGATTTCCGTAATTACACCTATGCCAAGTACGGACGCGAAGTATTGGCCCAGCCTGGCCAGTTTGCCTGGCAGATCTTTGACCAGAAGGTCGCCCATCTTTTGCGGGACGAATATCGGATCAAACAGGTGACTAAGGTGACGGCGCAAACACTGGAAGACCTGGTCCAGAAACTGGAAGACGTCGACGCAGACGCGGCTCTACAGACGCTCCAATCCTATAATGCCGCAGTCGATGATACCAATGCGTTCAACCCGAACATAAAGGATGGTCGCGCAACCGTCGGATTGGATCTCAACAAAACCAATTGGGCGAATCGTCTGGATGAACCGCCGTTTGAAGCTTATGCGATTACGTGCGGCATTACTTTTACCTTTGGCGGTCTACGGATTACCAATGCTGGCCAGGTCATGGATGTGGATCTTGCGCCTATCAACGGACTATACGCAGCGGGGGAGGTGATTGGTGGGATCTTTTATGGCAACTATCCTGGCGGATCTGGCTTGATGTCGGGCGCTGTGTTTGGAAAAATCGCCGGTCTATCAGCAGCCGCCTAGGCGTCGTGCGCGTCAGCGGCGCCGAATACGAAATCCTCTAGAAAGTGAGCCGCGAGGTCTGACCGGCTCTGCAATTTGGACTTGGCATAGATGGACTGGGCCTGTTGTCGAACCGTCCGCTCGCTGCGGCCGCGCGCAATTGCAATTTCCTTGAATGACAGGCCCTTTAGCAGCATCCAGCCGATCTCGTTTTCGGCATCGGTCAGACTCCACTTTTGAAATTCGCCATCGATATGTGCGGCCATATCGCCGTGACTTTTATCAAGCCTGTCCTGCATCAAGCGTGTTTCTTCGGTAAATTCGTCGAACGTTTCATGCCAGTGTTTTCTTTGGCGACGATACAGCCAGAGAAACGCGATGAAGGCGCCGATCAGTCCGAAAATGGCTATGATGGCCAAACGCATGGCGCGTTGTCGGCGGTCCAGGATCGTTCGCGCCAGCGCCGACTGCGCGCCATCTGTCTGCGTAAGCTCGGCTTGTTCCTGAACGATGGCCCAGTCCTCTTGTAAGAGTTGAACGAATTGCGCTTGCGGGAGATAGGCGTTTGCCCAGAAATTCGTCCTCAATTCCTCAGACCAGCTTGGTGACGCAACGAGCGTGTCGAACATGGAGACCAGGTCCGCGCGCTCTGCTGCTGAGGCGTCGGGATGGGCAAATGCACCGCGCCAATCACTGGCCTGTACGTCCACTCCGAGTTCCGACAGCGTGGGTCCAAAATTGGCTTCATCTCCTTGCGGCGCGGAAATAGCCAGAATCCGAACCCTTCCGGACGCTACGGCCTCTGCGACCTCTTCGAAACTGCTGACGGCGACGGTTAAGTCACCGCGTTCAAGTTGCTCAATGATTTTGTCGCCGCCACCGGGAATAGCGTTGTAGGCCGCCTGTTTGCCTGCAGAAGCGTAGGCACTCGACACGGCGCGAACGATGATCTCATCAATACTGCCACTCGAGCCGCCATACCAGGTAATGAGGCTGGCATCCTGATCGATGATTTCAGCGACGTCCCCGAATGATTGCAAGCGAGATTCCGAGGGCACGATGATGGCAATGGTGGGCGAAACCAGTCGGGCGATAGGTACGGCGTCGCTCAGGAAAACATTGGATCGATTGTGTAGAGTCGCGCCGAGCGTTGTACGGCCCGCGATCAATAGAGTCTCTGACGGCTCAAGATCAGTCTCGATGAATTGAGCGAGCCCGATCAAGCCGCCCGCGCCGGGTGAATGGCTGATCTCGACTTCTCTGACCAATTGCTCTGCAAGAAGCGCACGCTTGAGAGCTTGGGCCGTGCGGGCTTAGCCGCCACCCGGTGCCGCCTGCACAATTATGGCGACTTTGTCCTGAACAGTGTGCTCAGCACCTATGTCTTGCGCTTGCACCCTTAAGAGGCCTGCGCTCAGCGCCATCATGCATGCGATGAACCACCGCATATTTCCTCCCGTCGGATTGCCCTTTTGGCAGTTCCGTTCCGACGATGCAGAATCTACCGACGTTCGCCAAGAGACTGCAGTCAAATCTGGAGCATATTTATGGCTCGAATGACGGAATCAACACGCCTAATCCCGAAATAGGTCATTTGCCAGATAGGGTGGCCCAGTCGTTTTCGATAAGACTCCACCAAAACGGGAGAAATCGATGCGTTGCAGGATATGTTTCAAGTTTGCTGTCATCTCAACCGCGCTGTGGATTGCGGGGTGCGTGCATTCGGCAAATGACAGGAGCGCGGTCGACTCGCATGAGACCCTCGAAAACGGGACCATTCAGGTATTGAGTTCCGGCGGATTCACCGCCGCATACAGAATTTTAGGGCCGCAATTCGAAGTTGAAACGGGGTATACTTTGGAAACTGAATATGGCGCCTCATCTGGCGGTGCGCCGGATTCGATTCCGGAACGTCTTCTGCGCGGGGAACACACCGATATTGTCATCTTGTCTGTCACCGGGCTCGGCAATCTTACGGAAGCGGGTTTTGTGGATCCATCATCACATGTGGATCTGGCGCGCTCAAGAATTGGTATGGCAGTGCGAGCGGGCGCGGATATTCCCGATATCGATGATGTTGATGCCTTTGTGCAGGTGCTCCGGGACGCCGTATCAATCGGCTATTCGGCCAGTGCCAGCGGTACCTATCTCTCGACCGTCCTTTTCCCGCAAATGAGGATTTGGGATGAGATTCAGAGTAAAAGCGAACGCATTGTCAGTGAGCGGGTTGCTGCGGTCGTTGCCCGCGGCGACGTGGAGATTGGATTCCAGCAGATCAGCGAGATTCTCCCGATCGACGGGGTTTCCTATGTTGGGCCAATTCCGGATGAGTTGCAAAAAGTGACAACATTTTCGGCAGGAATTACCGTGAACGCAGACAATGTTGAAGGTGCCAGGGCATTGATAGATTACCTGTCGTCCACGGATAAAATCGAGCAAATCGAAGCTACAGGACTCGCACCGGTGGCGGCCGAACTCGCTGATAAGTGACAGACGCTGCCACGTTTGAACGTGGAATTTGAACCCAAAGAACAGTTTGGGTTGCTTTCTGACAGGCGTCGGCTTGGCCGATTTAGACCAGTTGCTTTTCGATCAGTTGCTTTTGGCGCACCTAAGAGGATTCGAACCTCTGACCTCTGCCTTCGGAGGGCAGCGCTCTATCCAGCTGAGCTATAGGTGCGTTTACGAGCCTCTTACGCCAAGCCGTATCTGGATGCAATCTGCAGTCTGCGCGTAATCCCTTTGCAAGAGACGCGACTTATAGGCAGATAGGTACAGAACATGAAGGACTTGTCATGAAAAAGCTTCGTTTGGGCGTCAGCGCCACCATTCTCGCCACCTGTCTGGTTGTATCAAGTTGCGGAAACGGGGAGTCCAATAGCGTCAACACAACAGAAACGTCTGGGGCGACGAAGTCGAAAACCACGGCGACGGTATCTCCGGAACGGCCATCAAAAGACGACTTGCTTGACGGGTTCAATGAGGCCCTAGAAAAGGCCCGCGCCTCTGTGGGACCGGGCTCGCCGGCGATGTGGACCTTGTCTGACGATGACACGACAATCCATATGTTCGGCACGGTGCACCTTTTGCGCCCGGAGCTGGAATGGCGGTCGGATACGCTCGATCAGGCCATCGCCGCTGCAGACACAATCGTTTTTGAAGTCGATATGAAAAGCCCGGAAGCTCAACGTGCCATTGCGACAGACTTTCTGCAGCGCGGCATGTTTGATGACGGCCGTACCCTGAAAGATGTGCTGGGCGACGAGGACGAAGCCGTTATCAGCGCTGCCTTCGATTCCATTGGCGTTCCGATTGATGCAATGAACACGTTTGAACCTTGGATGGCTTCGGTAAATCTCGGCGTGATGAAGCTGGTGAATGATGGCTATGACCCCAATTCAGGCGTTGAAAGTGTGATCGAAGCTGAAGCGATCGCGGCAGATAAATCGTTTGGGTATCTGGAACAGATCTCACAGCAGACCGACGCGTTCGATCTGTTGCCTGAAGAGGAACAGATCAGCATGCTCTACGAGACGGCACTCCTGCTGGATGAGTCACCGCAAATGCTGGACCTGCTTGTCGATGAATGGGCCGATGGCGACATTGATGGGATTGCCAATCTCGTCGCCAATCCCGATGGATATGGGTTTACGGATGCGGCATATCAGGCGCTTTTGGTGACGCGAAACAAGGCCTGGGTGCCCCAGATTGAAGCCATGCTGGATGAGCCCGGATCCATCTTTATCGCAGTCGGCGCCGGGCATCTTGCCGGGCCGGACAGTGTTGTCACAATGCTGCGCGACAAGGGCTATGAGATCGAGGGGCCATAAGGCTCAGGGCTCATTGCCATCCCAGTCGACAATCCATTCTTCGATTTGCTCGGCATCATCTGGGTCGAACAGGGTTTCTTCGCTCAACGTTCGACCCATGATTGAGGCCCCGCGCTGGTGAACGAGATCCGGGTCGCCGCTGCGCAAATGATGCCACTCGGGCAGCGGTTTGCCCTCATGGATCAATCGATAGGAACAGGATGCCGGCATCCATCGCAGCTCTGAAACATCCTTCGGGGTCAGGATCACGCAATCAGGCACGTGCTGTTTGCGATCAGGATAGTCGCCGCAGCGACAGGTTTCGGCATCGAGCAGTTTGCAATGCAGACGCGTGAGCGCGATCTCGCCTGTATCTTCATCCTCAAGCTTGATCAGGCAGCATTTTGCGCACCCGTCACATAGCGATTCCCATTCTTCTTTCGACAGGTTTTCCAGGCGTTTGGTTTCCCAGAAAGGCTTGCCTGGATCAGCCATTGATGGCCGGACCGTCGCCGATGAGCCAGATGAATGGGATGATCTCGGTGCGGTCGAACACGCCGGCCTTGGCATAAGGGTCGTCCGCCGCCCAGTCTCGTGCGTCCTCCAGCGATTCAAACTCGATGACGAATGTGGACCCAATCATGGTCTCGCCATCATCGGAGAGCACCGGACCCGCCATCGCGATCTTGTGCCGATATTCGCCGGCCCATTCCAGATGGCTCTGCCGATTGGCCAAACGCAGCTCTTGCGCGCCTGCCTTGTCACGTGAATTGATCAGGAAAAGCGGCATCCTATTCTCCTTTATAAGGGCGTGCGAGCAGTGTCGTCATCGCATCCGTCACGGTTACATTTTCTGTCAGGACCGCATTTACCGCCTCACAAATCGGCATTTCAATCCCCAATTTTTGAGCCAGGGAAATCAGGGCAGGGGCCGTCGCGTGACCTTCGGTGACCGCATTTCGCTCGGCCAGGATGTCTTCTGCATTTCGTCCCTGACCTAATGCGAGCCCGAAACTCATGTTTCTTGATTGCGGGGAGGAACAGGTCAGAACGAGGTCTCCCAGGCCGCAAAGACCTGCCAGTGTTTCGCGTCGTCCGCCAAGCGCCACACCAAGACGGGTCATTTCGGCGAACCCTCGGGCGATCAGTGCGGCATGGGCAGATTTGCCCAATTCAAGCCCTTCGACGATGCCGCAAGCAATCGCCAAAACATTCTTGACCGCGCCGCCAACTTCGGCCCCGATCAGGTCATCGGTCCAATACGGGCGGAACGCGGGTTGTCCGATTGCTTGCATCAAGTGCTGTCCCAGCGATTCGTTCTCGCAGGCCAGGGTGACCGCCGTGGGCAGGCCGCGGGAAACATCTGCCGCGAAACTCGGTCCGGAAAGGACCGCCGGTACAGCATGTGGGATGGTATCGCGCAGCACATCGGTCATGAAACTGAGGGAGTTGCGCTCGATCCCCTTCGCGCAAAGTAACACCGGCGTGCCTTCGCCGAGATGTGGGGCAAGCTGCGACAACATCGTGCGGGCAAACTGCGCCGGAACGACGGCGAGCACCGCATCGCACCCATCAAGAATGGCAATGTCCGTACTGGCTTGCATTCTCGGTAAAGCAACACCTGAAAGGTAGGCGGGATTGCCGTTTCCCGCCGTCAACGCGTCTGCGACCTCTGCTTCGAGCGCCCAAACAGGAATGGAATCAGTGCCATTTGCGGTCTTATTGTATAGCGAAGCCGCCAATGCAGTGCCCCAGGCACCCGCGCCAAGAACGCCAATTCGCGTGAATTCAGTCACACCAAAGTCTTTCTACTGTATGTGAAATTGAACAATTTGTTGATCATTCACACTTTTCCATTATTCTATAGCTCATGAACGAAAAGCTCGATACCCGCGAACAGATCCTCCATGCCGCTATGGAGCGTATCATGCACTATGGCTACGCCAAGACGACAATGGCTGAAATAGCCCGCGATTGCGGGATGTCCGCCGGCAACATCTATCGATTCTTTGCCTCAAAGATAGACATTGCAGAGGCCATGGCGCGGAAACTCAATATGGAAATAAATGCCCAGAATGCCGCTCTGGTTAGGGGCAAGGGCACCGCGATCGAGAAAATGCGCCGCTTTCATCGCAACGCGATGACAACCACGTTTGAAAAACTCGACAAAGACGCCAAGGTTCTGGAAGTCGCCGAGGTTCTCTCAAGCGAACGCCCGACATTTGCCAATGAGGAAATGGCGCAAGAACGCGTCTATCTCGTGCAAATCCTCGAACAGGGTATCTCTGAAGGCGATTTCGCACCGATGGAAAACCCTCACTTTATCGCCGAAATGATGCAATCAGCCACGATGAAGTTCCGCTATCCACAGCTCTGGTCGCGACTTACGCTGCCAAAACTGGAACGCGAACTGGAAGGTGTCATGGACATCATCCTGGCCGGGTTAAGCGTTCCTATCACATCGCGTGAGTTATTGAACGCTGAATAATTTTCAAATCGTTCATTGAATTTTATTTTTGGGATCTTATATCGAGCTTATGGGCAGCGAATGGTCGCAGCTCATAACGCTAAGAAGGATAAATCCCATGCGTGTTTCCTCCCCCGCCGAAGCTCGTGTCAGCTTCATCGCCTCAGCGCTCTCATTCCCACTGGCTGTTGCCGGTGCGGTTCTGACACTTGGACTGTTCGGAACGATTGTATGAGTATGAGATAACGCCCGGTCTGTTTCCCCTGCAGACCGGGTCGATTTTCCTCGCAACCAGTTGACTTATTCGACTGTAACGGACTTCGCCAAATTGCGTGGCTGGTCCACATCCGTCCCTTTCTCGACTGCAATATGATAAGCGAGCATTTGAACGGGCAACGCGTACAGTATCGGCGCCACGAACGGATGACATGTTGGCAGCTCAACACCATTCTCCGGCGTCTCACCCGCATCCTGCAATCCGGCTTTATCGCTGATCAAGAGCACCTTACCGCGGCGCGCGGCGACTTCCTGCAAATTCGACAGTGACTTGTCAAAAAGATCATCATGCGGCGCGACGAATACCACCGGCGTCTCTTCGTCAATTAGGGCTATGGGACCATGCTTGAGTTCGCCGCTGGCATAGCCTTCGGCGTGAATATAGCTGATTTCCTTCAGTTTCAGGGCGCCTTCGAGCGCGATCGGATAGTGCACGCCGCGGCCGAGATAAATCACGTCTCGGGCCTTTGACAGAGTCCTAGCCAATTCAGCGATCGGGGCATCCAGCGCGAAACTCTCGGAAATCAGACGCGGGATGCCGCTGAGGGCATTCACGAGTTCGACTTCCTGGTCGCGTTCAATCGTCCCCCTGACCTTTGCGGCGGCAATCACCGCCGCGGCCAGTGCGCAGAGTTGTGCGGTGAAGGCTTTAGTGGATGCCACGCCAATTTCAGGCCCAGCCAGCGTGGGCAGAACCAGATCGACTTCTCGCGCGATCGTGGAGGTTGGCACGTTGACGACTGCGGCGGTCTTCAGACCGGCATGCTTGCAATATCGCAAGGCCGCCAGCGTATCAGCGGTCTCGCCCGATTGGCTGACAAAGAGCGCCAGGCCGCCCGTTTTCGGCAGCGCCGGCTTACGGTATCGAAACTCTGAAGCAATGTCTGTTTTGACAGGCACACCGGCAATTTGCTCAAACCAGTATTCGGCTACGCAAGTCGCGTAATACGCTGTGCCACAGGCGACCATGTGAATGTGTGTGACATTGGCCCAGTCGATTGCGGCTTCATCACCCGGTAACTTAATCGTTTGTTCAAGCGCGTTCACATAGGCGCCAATCGTACGCGCCGTGCTGTCGGGTTGCTCAAATATCTCTTTCTGCATGAAGTGGCGATAATTGCCTTTCTCCATAGCAGCGCCGGCGGCCTGAACGAGTGATTGCGGACGCGAAACTTCCGTACCGGATTCGTCGTAAATCGCATAAGCATCATGGTGGAGCACGCACCAGTCACCCTCTTCGAGATAGATGACACGGTTCGTAAACGGCGCAACGGCCAGAGCATCCGAACCGAGAAACATTTCATCGTCGCCAACGCCAATCACCAATGGTGAACCTTTGCGGGCGCCGATCAACAAGTCATCATGCCCTTCGAACAGAATGCTGAGCGCAAATGCGCCTTCAAGATCCGACAGCGAGGACCTGACCGCCGAAACCGGATCTGCCCCGCCGTTCAAGTGGGAAGAAATCAAATGCGCAATCGTTTCCGTGTCAGTTTCCGTTTCGAAAACATGGCCAGCTTTTTCCAGGCGCGTGCGCAGATGTCTGAAATTCTCAATAATTCCATTGTGCACCAACGCGACTGGGCCTGAGACATGTGGGTGCGCGTTTTGTGTGTTCGCGGCCCCATGCGTAGCCCATCTTGTGTGACCAATGCCGACCGAGCCAGCAATCGGGGTTTCGATCAACAGAGACTGCAAGTTCGAGAGTTTTCCAGCCGCGCGGCGGCGATCGAGCTTTCCGTCGTCCAGCGTTGCAATGCCGGCACTGTCATAGCCGCGATACTCCAGTCGGCGCAAAGCCTCCATGGCTCGCTCTGCCGCCGATCCCTGGCGCCTGAGAATGCCGATAATTCCGCACATCTACTATACTCCAAACCAAGTTCTAACGTCCCGGGCACCCTTAACCTCAGCCGATCTTTTCCGTCATTGCAATTCGTATTTCCGAATGTGTCGAAGATATTAAGCGCCCATGAAAACACGGGGACCCACCCAGGGTCCCCTTGCGGATTCTGTGCTTAGTTTAATTTGCGGTGGGCTATGAACCACTCGCCATTGTGTCGTCTTCGGTCGCGGCGCGGCAGCATCGTACATGCATTTCCAGGACCTGACTGTTGAAACGGCACTGCTCATTGTTCAGCTCGCGGAGGAAGGATAGGCCACCAGCGCGATGCGTGTAGCGTGTCTGAACACACCCCATAACGGTATAGCCTGGCTCGCACGTCCCGATATTTGATTGCTGAACCGTCGTGGTCTGGCAATCCAGATCCTTTTCGGACAGGTGGGTGGCGAGAGAGTAAGCTTCATCTGCCCGGCTTTGAGCGGCCCTTGCCGAGGCCTGTGCCGAATTTGCCGCGGTCATGGCGCTGTCAGCCATCTGGCGTGCATCACGAAGGCTCATATTGGTTTCAGCAAGCGCCGTCGCATTGCCGTCAATTTCGACTTTCACACGACAGACTTCTTCTGCTGCGTTATCCGGGTTTGCGCAGAATTCTGCGACGGTCATATCTGATGGAAGGCCTGTGGCGCATCCCGCGAGTGTGAGTGCGAGCATACTGCCCGCCAAAATCGATTTAATACGCATTTTGCGTTCCTCTTTTATCCCCAACGCCTATCACCGTGCAGATGGTGTGCCAATAAAGTCTGAAAACCGCCTTGGATTTTACACTCATCATGTGGCATGGCGCCTGCAGAAAGAGTAAAAACCCGCGACAATGCTTGAAGCAAGGAATTAGCGCATTATGGACCGTAAATACTTCGGAACAGACGGAATCCGTGGCACTGCGAACACACATCCGATGACTCCGGAGATCGCAATGCGGCTGGGAATGGCGGCAGGAAAGTACTTTCGCACCACCAGTCAGCGCCGGCACAGCGTCGTAATCGGCAAAGATACAAGGCTTTCGGGCTACATGATTGAGCCCGCGCTCGTCGCCGGATTTACCGCCGTTGGGATGGATGTGACCTTGTTTGGACCGCTCCCGACTCCGGGGGTCGCGATGATGACCCGCTCCTTGCGGGCAGATTTGGGGGTGATGATCTCGGCCAGTCACAATGGTTATGAAGATAACGGTATTAAGCTTTTCGGCCCAAATGGGTACAAGCTCTCCGATGAGATCGAGCTGGAAATTGAAAGCCGAATGGATAGGGCTCTGGACGACAAGCTCGCTGCGTCACGCGATCTGGGACGAAACGTCCGGATCGATGACGCTCAAGCGCGTTATGTCGAAGTTGGCAAAGCGAGTTTTCCACGCGGCATGAACCTGAAGGGTCTGCGCGTGTGTATCGATTGTGCCAATGGTGCAGCTTATAAAGTCGCCCCTTCCGCGCTCTACGAATTGGGTGCTGAAGTGTTCAAGATCGGTGTGAACCCAGACGGCTTCAACATAAATCAGGAAGTCGGATCGACCGATACCGACGCGCTGAAGGAGGCGGTCCAAACGTATCGTGCCGATATTGGGATTGCACTCGATGGTGATGCGGATCGTTGCATCATCATTGATGAAAAGGGCGATGAAGTTGATGGTGACCAGCTGATCGGCTTGATCGCTGCGCACTGGAAGGCCCGCGATCGGTTGGCACAGCCAGGCGTTGTCACCACGGTCATGTCTAATCTCGGCCTGGAAAAGCATTTGGAAGGGATCGGACTCAGCCTGGAGCGGACCAAAGTTGGAGATCGCTATGTGGTTGAGCGCATGCGCCAAGGCGGATTCAATTTGGGCGGAGAGCAGTCGGGACATATTGTAATGTCCGACTATTCAACCACGGGGGACGGCTTGATGGCGGCCCTCCAAGTGCTGGCTGTCATGGTGGAAAAGGAAAAAGCATTGTCAGAAATCGCGCACGTGTTTGATCCCGTCCCGCAAAAACTCGTCAATGTCCGGTACAAGTCTGGCACGCCCCTAGAAGAAGAGTCTGTCCAGGACGCCATTGCTGCCGCAGAGAAAAAGCTCGGCAAGAAAGGACGACTTGTCATTCGAAAATCCGGCACCGAGCCGCTCATTCGGGTGATGGCGGAAGCCACTGATGCGAAGCTGATGGATGGCGCTGTTGAATCTGTTGCCGACGCGGTGCGCGCCGTCAGTTAGGGATTGCCTGAGAACAGACGATGATTGTCAGACGATTGGCACGAGGAATGAAAGAACGGGATTGGGGGCTTGTTTTTATCGAACTGGCGCTCGTTTTCGCGGGTGTTTTTGTTGCCTTGCAGTTCGACAATTGGAATGCTCATCAACGCAATCAGGCGGCGTTGACCGAAATGTTGGAGCGAGTTTCTTCAGATCTGGAGCTCAACGCAACCGTGATCCAAAGCATGACGGAGCGCATCGATCAGGGACGTCCGGACCGCGACCGCGCACGCCAGGCGTTGAGCGAGTGCGACAATAGCGCGTCGGCGCGTGACGCGATCAATCTCGTCTTAAGCGACCTTACCGGTGATTTTTCGCCGTCTTTATCTATAGAGACTCTACCACAGCTTAACCGCCGCGACCCCTATCTTGATCTTCTTTCTAGCGAATTTCGAACGGAGCTCGCGGTCTAAAGCAACCATATTCAGGAAGAGCAGCGGCAGCTTCAGTTCAATGCCGGGTTGCGGTGGGATCAGCACATCATGAGACGCCCATTTGAGCGAAGCTTCGCCCGGTTTGCTGATTGACCCTGCGCGCTCCATTTCCGAGATTTGTGGAAATGCGAGTTTCAGCCGTCAGTTTTTTGTCACGTTCATTTTTCTGGAAAGTACAAAGCTGCGACTGGAGCATTTCAGCCAGAGAATGGACGTTTTTCGCGATACTCTCGAGGCTGAGATTGCGCGTCGACGATAGAGCTGTCCACCACGCCTGATACTGTTGCTAAACCACCAATA
>ERZ1740072.375-NODE-375-length-18480-cov-5.545075_pt1 | contig 18480 bp, 18 predicted proteins | sample MGYA00581733_ERZ1740072 | MGnify/ENA primary metagenome ERZ1740072 (study PRJEB43018, sample SAMN04849741) | marine metagenome | isolation source: floating plastic debris | place: Pacific Ocean | collected 2008-08-30 | study: EMG produced TPA metagenomics assembly...
CTGCAAGCCTATGATTTCATGGAGCTTCATCGGCGGTACGGCTGCATCCTTCAGATGGGTGGCAGCGATCAGTGGGGCAATATCGTCAACGGCATCGACCTCACACGCCGGGTGATCGAAGGCGAAGTGTTTGGCCTGACCTCGCCCTTGCTCACCACGTCGGACGGCAAGAAGATGGGCAAATCGCAAACCGGTGCCGTCTGGCTCAACGCAGACATGCTCTCCCCTTACGAATTCTGGCAATTCTGGCGCAACACGACGGATGCGGATGTGGGGCGGTTCCTGAAGCTCTACACCGAGCTGCCGCTGGATGAATGCGACCGTCTGGGCGCGCTCGAGGGGTCCGAGATCAACGAAGCCAAAGTGCGACTTGCCACGGAAATCACCGCACTTCTGCATGGGACGCAGGCGGCGCAAGCAGCGGCAGACACCGCGCGGGATGTGTTCGAAAAGGGCGGCGTCGGGGATGACCTGCCAACGCTCAGCTTGAGCGAAGCCGATATCGCGGATGGCATCTCGATTGTGCAACTGATCGTCAAGTCAGGCCTTGCTGGCTCCGGCAAAGAGGCCAAGCGCCTGATCGCAGAAGGCGGCGCGCGCCTCAACGACGCGCCGCTCAGCAATGCAGGCCTCATGATCGACGCCGGTGCCCTGACCTCACCCATCAAACTCTCGGCCGGGAAAAAGCGCCACGCCCTGGTGCAACTGGACTAGTGCTTTGTCTCGGAGCCGGCCTCGCTTGAGCTTTGAAGAGACGGGGCATGGCGGGCGGGACAAGAAAAATCACCGAGGGCCCCGCGCCAGCGGGATACCGTTATTTTACTTGGCGCGACCGGCAGGCGCTGTCACGCAAAAGATCATGTGAGGACGGGTGCGGGACATATGCATTGTCTTGGTGAGGCCGAAGCGATGACCCAATCGAAAATGTCGTGCGCCTGAAAAGCGCTCCTTTGGATCACAGCCGGTCCAGCACCGCGCGGGCCGCACGCAGACCCGGATCTTCTCCGCCGCGTCCCAGCAAATCCATGGTCTGTTCCATTGCGCTGGCTTGCACGGACGGATCAGCGAGCAGAGTTTCCATCGCAGCGCGCACCTTGTCTGCCGTAAAGTCAAAGCCAATCAGTTCCGGAACCACGTGGCTGTCAGTGACAAGGTTCACCAAACAGGTCGTGTCGGTGATCAGCAAGCGCGGAATGATGATACGACTAAGCCAGTTGAGATCGAACGCGCTAACCATGGGTGTGCCTGCCGCGGCCAGTTCCAGCGCAACAGTTCCTGATGTGGCAAGGGCCACATCGGCAGCCGCAAACGCGGTGCGCTTTGTCGCCTGTGCGGTTTCCCCGTCCATCTGACGAATGTCGATCACCGTGGCATGCACGGGCCAGTCTTTGACCAGCGCCTGCACTGCGTCCGCAACGGCTGGGGCGGCCGGCACAATCATGCGCATGTCCGGCCTGCTTTGGGCCAGCGCCCCGAGCACCTCGCCAAAGACCGGGCCCATGCGCGCGACCTCGCCCCGCCGCGATCCGGGCAAGACCAGAATCAGTGGCTCCGCCTTTTCGAGCCCGTGTTCTGTGCGAAAAATCGCGCAGTCTTCAGGTGTGGCGCGTGGTGCATTTGCCGCCGGGTGGCCGACAAAGTCGCAGGCCATCCCTTCGGCTTCCATATAGGGCGGCTCAAACGGAAACAGCGCCAGCACATGATCAATCATCTGCGCCATTTTCTTGGCCCGCCCCGGGCGCCAGGCCCATACGGTCGGGGCCACATAATGCACGGTCCGGATGTCACTGCCCGCTTTGACCAGCTTGGCCACACGCAGGCAGAAATCTGGGCTGTCGATGGTGATCAGAACGTCTGGACTCTGAGCGATAACGGCCTCTGCCGTCTCGGCGATCCTGCGTTTGAGGTGAAAGTACTTCGGCAGGACTTCAGCGATCCCCATCAGGCTCAACTCGGACATGTCAAACCGGCTGGTCATGCCTTGCGCTTCCATCAACGGACCACCGATGCCTGCAAACTCAACGTCCGGGCGCAACTGCTTGAGCCCCGCCATAAGAGCGGCCCCAAGGGCATCACCCGACGGCTCTCCGGCCACCAGAAAGACCCTTAGTGCACCCATAGGAACATCCCGGCCTGGTCAAGGGTTCTGCGCACGTCCTCGAGGTTCAGCACCATGACACCGCCCGCAGCGATCACGATCCCGTCGAGTCCGGCGCGCGCCGCCAGCCGTGCTGTGTCAGGTCCAATGGTTGGTAAATCAACCCGCAGGTCCTGCCCGGGCTTGGGTGCTTTGAACAGAAAACCACCTGCACGCTTGGGCGCATCTGGGCCGGACAGCCAATCAGCGGCGGTGTCCAGCGCCTCCCCGGCCAGATCAAGCATCGCCCCGAACGGGTCATCACCAAGGCTGGCCGTGCTCGCTCCACCAACGAGATCGGACAGCATCGCGTCAGTCCCCCGGGCATCTTCGCGCGCGATCACGCGGCCTGCACGCACCACACAGGCCTGTCCCAGATCAGCAGCACCCTGCGCACCTGAAACCGCCTGCGCAGCTGGCAAGGCGCCGGCCACGTCCGGCCCCGGTTGCGCGGTGCTGAGCACTCCAACCTTTGGGAGCAACTTTGGCGCAAGCTCATGGGCGGCGCGCACCGTGAACCCTGCCCCTTCAAACAAACCCAGGACTGCACGCAAGGCGCTGTCTTCTCCACCGGCCACAGCGGCGGCCAGTACAGGCACCATTGGCGCTGTGGCGGCATCAATTTGCGCCGGGTCAATCTCGGGTCGAGTGATGGCACCGCAAAAGCATACTTCTGCGACGCCGCGTTCATGCAATTGTTCAAGAAGGCTGCCCAAATGTTCGATGCGAAACCGAATGTCGACCCCCAGCTGATCCGGGTCGTGGCCCTCAAGCGCGCAGACCAAAGGGGAAGTTTCCTGCACTTCAGCGACAGCACGCGGCAGCGCGCCCCGGCCCACGATCAGCGCAAGGTGTGCCTTTGGCATCAGCGCGGCGTCAGGAACGACCGGTCGCTGTCGCCCATGACAAACGCCACGATCTCGCGCACGTATTCGCTGTCGCTTTCCTTGCCCAACCGGTCGGCGCGGTCGTGAAATGTCCCCTCGCCCTGCGCCAACATCTGAAAGGCAGCGCGCAAGGCCGTGATGTCACCGCGGGCAACCCCGCGGCGTTTGAGACCCACAAGGTTCAAACCGTCCAATTCGCCCCTCGGAGCCTGCACAAGGCCATAGGGGATCACATCATTCGTCACCATGGTCACAGCACCAATGATCGCTCCGCGCCCAATGCGGACAAACTGATGAATCCCCGACAGCCCGCCGATGATCACATCATCCTCAAGCACACAGTGCCCGGCGACAGCGGCCGAGTTGACCACAATCACACGGTTACCAATATGCGCGTCATGCGCCACATGGCAGCCGGCCATAAACAGGCAATCATCTCCAATGCGTGTCTCGCCACCGCCCCCTTCTGTGCCACCGTTCATGGTGACATGTTCTCGGATACGGTTGCGCTTGCCGATGATCAGCGCGCTGGCCTCGCCTTTGAACTTGAGGTCCTGTGGCACTTCACCGATCACGGCAAAGGAAAAAACCGTTGTGCCCTCGCCAATTTCCGTCTGTCCGGCGACAACCACATGGCTTTTGAGAACAACGTTGGCCGCGATCACCACATCCGGGCCAATCACACAAAACGGGCCGATCTGTGCGGATGGATCAATCTGTGCGCCATCTTCTATGATAGCAGAAGGGTGGATGCCCGCGGTATTCATGCGGCAGGCAGGTCCATCATTGCGGTAAATTCAGCCTCGCAGGCCATGTCGCCCTCGACCTCGGCCACACCTGAAAACTTCCAGACTTTGCCGCCCGGTTTGCCGCGTGTGGTGGCCAGTTTCAGTTCAAGCACATCACCCGGCACCACCATGCGGCGGAATTTGCATTTGTCGATGGCCATAAAATACACGAGCATGTTCTTGTCAGCCATATCAAGGGCCGTTCCCACCATCACGGCAGCCGTCTGCGCCATGGCCTCGACGATTGTCACACCCGGCATGATGGGTTTGCCCGGGAAGTGGCCCTGAAAATGGGGCTCATTCATGGTAACGTTCTTGATGCCCGTTGCTGTCTGATAACCATCAATATCCACCACCTTGTCCACCAGCAAAAAAGGATAGCGGTGCGGCAGGATACGCTGGATCAGAGCAATATCGGCGGTCTTCATCTCGGTCGACATTTGGGCAGAGGCCTTGTTTTGAGAGGTATTACAATCACGTGCCTATCAAGCACTGCGATATGGGGCAAGCACGGCTAGTCGTCGGTCGTTGTATCGCCATCCCCCAACGCGGTGTCGATGCGTTGGATAGCGGTGTCGGTGATATCAATCGCGTTGGCGCTGATGAACACATTGCGCTGCTCAAGAACAATAGCAGCACCAGCTTCGCGCATGATGGTTTCAAGAACAGGCAGGGCCACCGTCAGGAACTGGTCCCGATTGCTTTCAAGCTGCGATGCGATCTGACGACTCTTGGCTTCTCGCTCACGGCGAATGGCCTGCACACGGGTGTCAAACGCGTCGGCAAGCGCGCGAAACTCCTCTGGCTCCATCGTAGCGCGTTGCTCGGTCAGGTCGGCTTCTTCTTTTTCAAGCCGCTCTTCGATTGTGCGGTTTTCTTCGGCCAGACTGGCGGATTGCGCTTCGATGTCCTCCAGCACACGCTGTCCAAAGGCACTATCCCGATAGAGCCGCTCACTGTCGATTGTCAGGATCGGGCTGCGCATGTTTTGCGCGTCCGAACCGCCCGCACTTGCAAGGGCGATCACAACACAGAACCAGCGCAGCCACTGTCCCATCCGTCAGAACGTGGTCGAGATGGTCAAATCGAACGTCTGCTCTTCGTCAAAGTCTTCCTTCTTGAGCGCATTGCTGAAGTTCAGCCGCAATGGACCAAGGGCCGTTTCCCAAAAGATCGAAAAGCCGATCACATGACGGAACGAACCGCTTTCTCCAACGACATTGCTACCTGTGAGATCCACGTCGCTGAGGTCCCAAAGGTTGCCGACGTCATAAAACAAGCCCCCGCGGATGCCCAATTCGTTTGGCAAGCCCAGCGGGAACTCGGCTTCGAAGCGAGCTGCCACAAATAGGTTGCCGCCCAACGGGTCGGGATCACCCGATGCGCTCAGGTCGCGTGGACCAATACCACCGGGTTCAAAACCGCGCAGAATCCTGGGGCCGACACTGAACCTGTCCACGGTCCGATTGGTACCCTCGCTCCAGGACAATATCCCGCCCTCAAGCGTGGCCCGCAAAATCACGTCGTTATTGAAGGCGAGGCGTTGGCCCACAATTCTGGCTGTTGTTCGAACATATTTGGCATCGCCGCCAAGCCCGGCAAAATCCTGACCAAATTCAAAGAGCCAACCTGCGTCCGGGTTGAGCCCGCCCACTCGGGAATCATAGACATAAGTATAGCCAATCGATGACGCTGTCTGTGATTGGGTATCGATTTCCCTTTGAACAATAACGCCGTTGGTAGCCGGGCTTCGGATAAGCATTTCCGTGTCGTTGTACGTGTAGCGCACGCTCAAGCGCCCGCGTTCGCTGACTGGAAACGTCAGACTGGGCCGGAACTGACCGCTTTCGCTGTCATAGTTGGCAAAGCTCGAGTCACTTGCGGAGTATCGCAGGTTAAGCCCGAAGGCGACGTCACGACCCAGAAAGGCCGGTTCGATGAAACTGATGCCGTATTGCTCGGATTCCTCAGCGGTCGACAGGTTAAACCCAAAGGTCTGGCCTCGGCCAAGGAAGTTGCGTTCGGTAAAGGCAACAACCAGTCCAAACCCGTCATCCGCAGAAAAAGCACCACCAAAGCTCAGCGACCCGGTTGGTTGCTCTTCGACATCAACGTCAATGACCACCTGATCAGGTCGCGATCCTTCGCGTGCGTCCACGTTCGAAACAGAGAAGAAGGCAAGTGCCCGTATGCGTTCGGCAGAGTCCCTGATTTCACGGGGGGTGAACGGGTCCCCTTCGGCGATCCGGAACTGACGTCTGATCACGCGGTCCAGCGTGGTTGTGTTGCCCTCGATGTCGATCCGCTCGACGAAAACGCGGGGCCCCCGAGACAGGATCAATTCGACATCAAGCGTGAGCGTGCGGTCATTGCGGGTTACTCTGGGTTCGACGCGCAAAAAGTCGATCCCGTCCCGCTGGCCCTGACGCTCAAGGCGCGAGATTTCTGCGTCCACAAGCGTTGGTGAGTAAATCACGCCCGGTTTGGCCTTCACCAGCGACTGATAGTTCTGGACGTTGACCTCGGGCAAATCGCTGGTGACTGTGATGTTGCCGAAGCTGAACTGCTGTCCCTCTTGCACGTTGAACACGAGGAAGAAGCCATCGCGCTCTTCGGTCAACTCGGCGTTTGTACTCAGTGTGCGAAAATCGACGTAGCCACGGGAGAAATAAAAATCCTGAAGGATCTGCTTGTCGAACTCAACCCGGTCTTCGATCAGCGTATCCGTCCGGATCAAAGCCCGAAACAGGCCGGCCTGTTTTGACTCGACCACGCGTCGCAGCCGCCGATCTGAAAAGGCACGGTTGCCAACAAAGCTGAGCCGCTCGATCTCGACCACATCACCTTCAAATACCTCGAACACGAGATCGACACGGTTGTCTTGCCGTCTGATGATACGGGGAGTGACCCTTGCCGCGATCCGCCCAGCGACGGAATAGGCTTCGGCAATCGCGCTTGCGTCCCGCACACCTTGCGCTGGCGTCAGCACCCGCCGTTCCTGACTTTGTATAGTCTCCCGCAGATTGTCATCATCGACCCGGCGGTTTCCTTCGATGGAAATCCGGTTGATCGTGGGCAATTCAACCACAGTGATCCGAAGTGTTGATCCTTGCGGAACAACCGACACTGTTTCAAACAAACCGCTTGTCTGGAGGTTCTGCAACGCGTCGTTGACCTGCCCCGCTGATACGGTCTGGCCCGGGGCGATTCCTGCCCGCGTGAGAATGGCAGCGTCGCCGATCCGCGTATTGCCTTCAATCACCACTTGATTAAATCGGAAATTCTGCGCCGATACAGGGCCCGAACCCCCGGCCCAACCCACTGAAACCAGTGTAAGAATCAAAAGCGCTCTCAGGGCGCGTCGAAAGCCGCTTTCAGCCTACGTTTTCAAGCCACTCATCCCCAGTCCCATGGTGTTCCCCACGTGTTCAGACATTCAGTGTGAATGTGAGTAACTGCAATGCGTTGGGTTGTCAAAACCACAAAACCCGCGACATTGCGCGGGCAGGCCTACTACATCTGTGGATAAGTGTGTGGGATCAGAGACTACCCAGCCACGCGCCTGCGGCCAGCGCAGTGGCCAGAGTTGCCACATAAAGTGCGCGATCCCAGTTCAGCGTCATGATCAGGCTCAGGCCGCGATATCCGCTTTGAATAGTTTGCATGGGTCCATCCTTTTCTTGGATAGACACCTAGCAGTCGATTGCGGCGCGAAATTGGACCAAATGTGGCAGAATGTGGGCAGTCGAGAAAACTTCCCCTTATGGACAGAAGAGATCGTTCCCAAGTGCAAACACCATAAGCGATAACACCAGCGCCAGCCCCACAGCCATCAGCACACGCAAGGCGCTGTCGCTGGGTGGTTTACCGGTCACAGCTTCATAGGCGTAAAACACCAGATGCCCGCCATCGAGTGCCGGGATCGGGAACAGGTTCAACAGACCAACAGCGGTCGATAGCACGGCTATGAACCAAATAAAGCTTTCCAGCCCCTGACTGGCCATGGTGCCTGACACCTGCGCAATGCCGATTGGGCCAGACAGATTGCAGGTGCTGATTGAGCCGGTGATCATGTAGCCGAGGCCGGAAATGGACCCGGAGATGATCCGCCATGTCTGTGCGACGCCGCCGGTGATTGCTTCGCCCACGCCCGGGGATTGGGTGGCTGGCTCAAAAGCGTTGCCGCTTGCGATGCCGATGCGCCATTGCGTTGCAAATCCACCCTCGGGTTGGGGTTCATCGACGCGTTTGGGGGTCAGCACCTTTTCACTCACGGTGCCATTGCGCCAAACCGTCAGGTTCAGACTCCGCCCGTCGGATCCTTCAACGGCGTCCTTCAACTCTCCAAAAGCAAAGATGGGATTACCGTCCACCGCCGTAATCACGTCGCCGCGCTCAAGATCGGCTGCAACAGCTGCGCTTTGCGGGCTGACACTGCTGACCAGTGGGGGGCGCAAAAACGGGCCAGCGACCACGCGTTCGGACCCGTCACGTTCAATCGTATACTCCAGCACCGGTTTCTGCGGCAACGCGCTCATGAAGTCGGAATATGACGCGTCGTTGATGCTGGGCACGGCTGTGCCTTCAATGGCCAGAACCACGTCGCCGGATCGCAACTCCTGCACTTCGGCAGGCAAGGGGCGCAACTCACCCACCGTCAGCGGGTCACGGATCACACCGTTGGAATAGCCCACAATCGCAAAGACCATGATCGAAAGGGCAAAGTTGAACACCGGCCCCGCCGCCACGGTCGCCGCACGTGCCCAAAGCGGGGCGCCATGCATCGTTGCACGCAGCGCGGTTGGATCAGATTGCGCCTCTTTCATTGCGGCCTCGTCCTTGCCCGAAGCCGCATTGGCATCGCCCGCAAACTTCACGTAGCCGCCAAAAGGAAGGGCTGCGATCTGCCAACGGGTGCCACGCTTGTCCATTCGGCTCCACAATACCGGACCAAAGCCAATCGAAAACACATCCGCCTGAATGCCAGACCAGCGCCCTACGATGTAGTGGCCGTATTCATGGATCGCGACGATCACGCTCAGCGCGACCACGAAAAAGAAGATCGTCCATGCCGTGCCGCCGAAGGCGGAAAAAAGGGCCGAAATATCCAAGGTGTTATCCTGCTTTTTGCTCGATGATGTTTTGCGCGGCTTGTCTGGCCATGTGGTCCGCCACCTGCACGTTATCAAGGGTCATTTGGGCATCAATATGGCTTGGGTCCGACCTGTTCAGAACTTCGTCCACGACCTCGGCCATCTGCGGAAATCGCAAGTTGCCCGCGATAAAGCCGTCGAGCGCCGTTTCTTTGGCCGCGTTGAACACGGCACCGGCGAGCCCGCCCCGCTCCATCACTTCGCGTGCGAGGCGCAGCGCCGGCCATCTTGCCTCATCCGGGGCGCGGAAGGTCAGCGCGCCGATGGCCGCCAGATCAAGCCGTTCGACCGGCAGGTTGCGCCGTTCGGGCCAGTGAAGCGCATAGCCGATCGCATGGCGCATATCGGGAGGCCCCACATGGGCCATGAGCGCTCCGTCATTGAAACCTACCAATGCGTGAATCATGGATTCGGGATGTACAAGGACTTCGATCTGTTTGGGCGATACGTCGAAATACTCTCGGGTTTCAATGAGTTCCAATGCCTTGTTAAACATGGAAGCCGAGTCGATTGTGATCCTCTGTCCCATATCCCAGTTCGGGTGGCTTGATGCTTGTGCCAATGTGGCCTGCGCCAGATCTTCCAGCGGCCAATCGCGAAAAGCACCGCCACTGGCGGTGATGATGATCCGCTCAACCGCGTGCATGTCTTCTCCGACGAGGGCCTGAAACACTGCCGAATGCTCGCTGTCCACCGGCAAAAGCCGTGCGTTGTGCTGCTTGGCCGTCGACATCATCAACGCCCCGGCACAAACGAGCGATTCCTTGTTGGCCAAGGCCAGCGTGGCCCCCTGCTCAAGCGCGCAAATGCCCGGCTGCAAGCCAGCCGCGCCAACGATGGCCGACATCACCCAATCAGCAGGTCGCTGTGCGGCTTCGATCATCGCATCTGGACCTGCAGCGGCCTCGACCCCTGATCCGGCCAAGGCGGCACGCAGGGCGGCAAGTCGCAAAGGATCGGCCGTAACCGCCACATCGGCGTTCAGCCGCCTGGCATCCATCGCAAGCTGTTCCACGTTGACGGCACCGGTCAGCGCAACAACGTCATAGGCCTCCGGATCGCGCGCAATCAGATCGATGGTGTTTTGCCCGATTGAGCCTGTGGCTCCGAAAATCGACACCCGCCGCGTCACGAGATCACCCAAGGAAAGCCAAAGGCAAGTTCAATCACCAAGAACCCCACGGACGCTCCAAGCATCCCGTCAAAGCGATCCAACACGCCGCCATGTCCCGGTATCAGTGCGGAACTGTCCTTTACGCCCATTTTGCGTTTGATCGCGCTTTCGGCGATGTCACCCATTTGGCTGGCGAAGGACAAAAAGATCGAGGCCAGAAACACCGCGACCCAAACGCCTGAGTTTATGGCAAATAATCCACCGACGATCCCTGCCCCGACCCATCCTGCAGCCGTGCCGGACCAAGTTTTCTTAGGACTGACCCGCGGCCAAAACTTGGGTCCACCCAGCATGCGGCCTGCGAAATACCCCGCAACATCGGTCACCACAACGATGACAACCAACCAGACAAGCCAAGTGAATCCGAGATCATCGCGCACATGCACCATGCCAAAGCTTGCGGCCAGAACCAGCACTGTAAAGCCGCCAAAAAGGACGCGATACCGTTGTAACTGCGTCGCCCCGACAAAGGCGGGCGCGATCAGCAAGGGGGCGGCAAAGACAAGTGGCAGGTAGACTGCCAGCAGTACGGCAAATCCGGCCACGCCCCCCAACTGGATAGCGAGACCGGGTGCTTCTGGGGCGAGCATCCGGGTCAGTTCCCAGATCATCAGACCGCAGACCAATGCGACGACCACATGAAAGACATCGCCGCCCATCCAGATCGCACAAACCCCGACAATGACCATCAGCACGCCAGAGCCCAGGCGTACGGCCAGGTCGGACCAGCGTTCGCTCACGTGCCCACACCACCAAATCGGCGCGCACGCCCGCCATAGCTGGCACAGAGGGATGTAAACTCTTCCCGCCCGAAATCGGGCCAGAGCGTATCGATGAATTCGTATTCGGAATAGGCCGACTGCCAAAGCAGAAAGTTGGAAATACGCGCCTCACCACTGGTGCGGATCACCAGATCAGGGTCGGGTAAAACATAAGTATCCAAATACTTTGGAAGGGTTTCTTCATCTACGTCTTGTGGCAAAAGGTTGCCATCGGCCACGTCTTGCGCCAGCCGCTTTGTGGCACGCGCCACCTCGTCCCGCCCGCCGTAGTTCAGCGCAATCGTGAGGTTCACAACCGTGTTGCCCGCCGTCAGTTCCTCAAGCTCATTCATCAGCTCGATCAGCTTTTTGTCCAATCGAACGCGATCCCCGATAAACCGCACGCGCACCCCGAAATGGGTCAGCGCCTTGGCCTCTTTGATGATGTAGCGGCGAAACAGGTTCATCAGTCCGGCGACTTCTACCTGCGTGCGTTTCCAATTCTCTGTCGAGAACGCAAAGATGGTCAGGTATTTCACACCGATATCAGGGCAGGTTTCGACCACCTCGCGTACGCGTCGTGCACCCGCATGGTGCCCAAACAGACGGGGCCGGCCGCGCTGTGTCGCCCAGCGGCCATTGCCGTCCATAATGATGGCCACATGACGCGGGCCTTTTTGCGGGGTGTGTTTAATAACTGAACCCTGACTGTTTTGCTTGGAAACGACGCGTCGGTATCATTCGGTAATGGCCATCTTGTTGGTCAATAGGTGGGAAAATTCAGTGTTGAACGTTTTCGTGTTGCGGGACGACTCCCAAAATGCCGATCCTGGGCACGCACTATTAAACTTGCATGATTTCCGCTTGTTTGGTTTCAAGCGCTCCATCCACGTTCTTGATAAATTTGTCTGTCATGTCCTGCACTTCGGATTCCCAGAGCTTTTGATCGTCTTCGGACATCCCGTCGGCCTTGCCCTTCTTGATCTGATCCATTCCATCACGGCGTACGTTGCGCACCGACACGCGCGCGTTCTCGGCGTAGGTTCCGGCAACCTTGCTCAACTCGCGGCGCCGTTCCTCGTTCAATTCTGGGATGGGCAGCATGATGATCGTGCCATTTAGTTGCGGATTGATCCCTAGACCACTTTCGCGGATCGCCTTTTCAACCTTGCCGACAAGGCCCTTGTCCCAGACGTTGATCGTGACCATCCGCGGTTCGGGGACGTTAACCGTGCCGACCTGATTGATCGGCGTCATCGACCCGTAGGCATCTACCATCACAGGTTCCAGCATCGAGGCCGACGCGCGGCCCGTGCGCAGCGAGGCAAATTCGGTTTTGAGATTGGCCATGGCGCCTTCCATACGGCGCTCTAGGTCATCGGTGTCCAGCATAAAGTCGTCTGACATGGGTCTCATCCTGTGGTCGTGCCGTGGCTTATGCCACCTTCGGCTTTTGCATTTGTATAAATCATGCATGCGACAAAAGGCCAGCAGGGTTTCGAACCTGATGAAACATGCAAGTCAACAACAGTATCGGCCGTGCTTTCGAAGGCTACGGGATAGTTCGTTCCTTTGTTTCAGCGATTGTAGGGGTCTTACCGATGCAACCGTTAAACGTGACGCCAGTGCATGCTCTGCTTGCGCGCTGTAACGGCTCAGTTCTTGACGACCGTGTATGTTCCCTGCCCGGCAAGAATGCTCTTGAACCCGCCCGGCGTGTCCAGCGGAAAGACGATCAGTGGCAGATTGTTGTCGCGCGCCAACGCGATTGCGCTGGCATCCATGACACCGAGGCGTTTCTGTAGCACCTCGTCATAGGTCACCGAGTCATAGCGCACCGCGTCATCATGCTTTCTGGGGTCTTTGTTATAAACGCCATCAACCCCGTTCTTGCCCATAAAGATTGCCTCGCAGGACATCTCGTTGGCGCGTAAGGTCGCAGCCGTGTCGGTGGTGAAATACGGATTGCCCGTTCCCGCGGCAAAAATGCAAACGCGCTTTTTCTCCAAGTGGCGCACCGCGCGGCGGCGAATGTAGGGCTCGGCCACTTCGTTCATGGTGATAGCAGAAATGACGCGAGTGAACACACCCACGCCTTCCAGTGCAGATTGCATGGCCAGCGCGTTCATGACCGTGGCAAGCATCCCCATATAATCGGCAGTGGTGCGCTCCATCCCTTGGGCGGAGCCTTGCAGGCCGCGAAAGACGTTGCCCCCGCCGATCACCATACAAATCTCGACACCCATGTCGTGAACCGCTTTCACCTCGTGTGCGATGCGTTCGACCGTCGGTGGGTGCAATCCGAACCCCTGATCTCCCATCAGCGCCTCGCCTGAAATTTTCAACATCACCCGCTTGAATGTGGCTTTGGTGTCGGTGTCGGTCATGGCGCGCCCCTGCTCTTTCAATTGCTGCGCAACCTGTCCTAAAACAGGCGCGGTTTCAATGGATGACACAGCATGATCCGCAACCTGATTTCGGCGCTGCCTACCGATTTGCCGGTTTTGATCGCAGGGCCGACGGCGTCGGGCAAATCTGCGCTGGCATTGGCCATTGCAGAAGCCCAGGGCGGGGTCATCGTAAACGCGGATGCCAGTCAGGTTTATGATTGCTGGCGGGTGATCACGGCGCGCCCCTCGGCAGAAGAAGAGGCCCGCGCGCCGCACGCCCTTTACGGGCATCTGCCCTACGACGCCCCCTACTCAGCGGGTCACTGGCTGCGCGAGGTTCTGCCGATCTTGCAGACAGAGCGCGCGATTATCGTGGGTGGGACGGGTCTGTACTTTGCCGCGCTCACCGAAGGGCTGGCAGAGATTCCCGAAACACCAGCCCAGATTCGGCGTGATGCGGATCAACTGACGCTTGAGGATTTGTCGGCCGATCTGGACCCTGAAACAGTTCAACGCATTGACATGGCCAACCGGGCGCGGGTCCAGCGCGCATGGGAAGTGCAAAAAGCCACGGGCCGATCTCTGGCCGATTGGCAGGACGACACAGGGCCTCCTATCCTTGCACACGGGGCGTTTTCCGGAATTGTGCTCGACAGCCCCAAAGAGTGGCTGACCCCGCGGATTGAAACGCGCTTTGACCAGATGCTGCGTGGCGGCGCGCTGGACGAGGCGCGCGCGATGCAGGACAGGTTCGATCCCGTTTCGCCGTCCTGTCGCGCCATAGGTGTGAAAGAGGCGATGGGCCTGTTGAATGGATCCTTCAGCCATGAAGAGGCCGTGACATCCGCCTCCATCGCCACCCGGCAATACGCCAAACGTCAGCGCACATGGTTCCGTGCCCGGATGGAGAACTGGCAGTGGGTCACAGCCGAAGACCTCGCCCGCTCTTGACAATATTCGACTGTGTGAGGCAATTCACCCCCAGACTTCTGGGGACAGAATTGCATTTTCGAACACAGAGGCAGACATGTCCCTACCACCCATCCGGGTCTCTACTCTATCGCAGCTGACCGGCACGCAGGATTGGCGGCTGTCCCTGGCCCATGACCGCGACACACATCTGCTGATCTGGATCACGCGGGGCCAGGGCCGGATTTTGTTGAATGGCACACGGCGGGGCGTGGGGACACATAACGCAATTCTGATCCCCGCGCGCACTCTCTTTGCCCTTGAATTGGGACGTCAGGGCATCGGGTTGGTTGCACAAATCCCAGACGGGAGCCAAGTGCGCCTACCGGAAGGACCGCGGCAATTGCGAATGCGTGACGCACCTGCCATCGGTGAGCTGACAAGCATGTTTGAAGCGGCCCAGAGAGAAGACGCGAGCGGGCGTGAACTGTCACAAGACGCATTAGATGCACATATCGCCTTGATGTCGGTCTGGTTTCGCAGACAGATCGCCCGGCCCGAAAACCTGCCCACGCCAATGAACGCAGCCGCGCGGCTGAGCGCGCGTTTCTGCCAACGCGTTGCGCTGTTTTATGCATCAGGCATGAGCATGGCAGATCACGCCGCCGCATTGAGCGTCACCCCAACGCACCTCACCCGTGCCTGCAAAGCGGCCACCGGACGCACGGCAGCAGACCTTTTGACCGAACGTGTGCTTTATGCAGCACGCATCGCACTTGTTGAAACGGATGTCGCGGTGCAAGACGTCGCGCGTCATCTGGGTTTCGGTTCGGCCGCATACTTCACCCGTTTTATGCAGGCACACACCGCAAAAACACCCACTGCCCTGCGCAAATCAGCGGCCCGCTGAAATATCAGCCATTTGCCAGAATTGCGCGCGCCACTTGAGCGATGTCGCAAACGGAATGGTTATATGTCGCAAAAGACCACAAATTCCCCGACGCGCCCCGTTGACGTAGGGCTGGTTCTGTTGCCTCATGCGACAAGGGAACACGAAAAAAGCACCCACCGTCCCGTGTGACGACCCGCAGCGTGACACCAAAGACGCTGCAGTTCGCAAGACAGCCGACGGACAGGTGCAGGGGAACAATCGACGGAAAACACTGCACTTGAAATGCAATGGGCCCATTCGGGTCACCACCTGCGAGGCGCTTTGAATGCCGCCCGCACATAAGCCACCGGCAGCCAATATCTGCCTTTAGCCACCAACAGGGGCGATTTTATGGGACTATTTATCCTCAGAAGACTGGGCGTCATGTTGCTGACCGCACTATGCCTGACCTTTCTGGTTTTCTTTCTGACCAACCTCTATCCAAACCTCGAAAAACTGGCCAAAACCCAAGGCAACTTCCGCATGTCGGATGAAGCCGTGGCAAGCTGGCTGGGCAACCGTGGCTACACAGACAACACCTTCCTGAAATACGGACGTTGGCTTGGGGTTGCGCCAGGCTGGGTCACAGAAAGCGCCGACGGTGTCGTCACGGGGCAGTGTTTCGACGAGGGCACAGCCGAAGAAGAACGGCCCACATTCTGCGGTATCGTGCAGGGCGATTGGGGTTACTCGCTGGTCTTCAAAGACGAAGTCAGCAGCATCGTTGCGGTCAGGTTGGCTGCAACCGGGAAATTGATGGGCTTTGTGCTCCTGGTCATGGTGCCCATGGCACTGCTGGTCGGAGTGCTTGCGGGCATGCGCGAGGGGTCGGGCCTTGATCGATCGCTCTCGACCTTTTCGATCGCGACCACGGCAACACCGGAATATGTGTCGGGCGTTATCTTTATCGCGGTCTTTGCGTCCTCTGCCTTTGGGCTGAAATGGTTCAAGGGGTCGGCGACCCAGGCCATTGAGAATGCGACCTTCGAGAACTTTACCCTGCCCGTGATCACCATCGCGCTTTATGGCATGGGCTACATCGCACGGATGACGCGGGCCTCGATGACCGAAGTCATGACGGCGCAGTACATCCGCACGGCACGCCTCAAGGGCGTCACTTTCGGTAACATCGTCATGAAGCACGCGCTGCGCAACGCGCTGATCGCGCCGTTCACGGTGATCATGCTGCAAATCCCTTGGCTGCTGAACGGTGTGGTGATCGTCGAGACCCTGTTCAACTACAAGGGCTTTGGCTGGTTGCTGGTGCAAGCCGCGTCCAACAACGACATCGAACTTCTTCTGGCCGTCTCGGTCGTCTCTGTGGTCGTGGTGCTGATCACGCAGCTGATATCGGATATCGGCTACGTGTTCCTCAACCCACGCATCCGCATTTCTTAAGGGAGGGCCAGACATATGGAACCTTTGACGTGGACAGGCTCTCTTGGCACCATTCTTGACCCGGTGCTCTATGCAGTGGCTGCGGTCTTTGTGATTGCTCTGGCGATACAGATCGTTCTGGGCATCGCTTCGGGCGGCGCAAGGGTCGTGACCAACCCGGATGGTACGCTCAGCTCGGCAAGCGGGCCTTACGGAATGTCGACTGCCGCAACCAAGTGGATCGGATTGGCGCTGGTTGTGTTGGTTTTGACCTACATTGTGATGGGCGCAATAACTGGTCCAGCCATGGTCGGGATCATTGGCGGGATGAGCCAACAACTGTTGCCAGTGTGGATCGCGCTGATCGTGACCTTCGTGGTGTCAATCAAGTTCAAACGGAAACTGGGCCTTTATGGCAAGCTGTTTGACAGCACGGTCGGTATGATCGGTTTTGCACTGGTGATGTTCTGGATCTTTGCTGGGGTCATGGCGGGTGTGTTTGACATGATCTCCACCCATGACAGCCTGACACAAGTATCGGGTATGAAGAACAAGCTGCCGGGCACGCCCCTAAACGGCGCTGAAGAAGGCGACTATGCCTGGTATCTGCTGGGTGGTGACAATCTGGCGCGCGACGTCTTCAGCCGCCTGTTCAAAGGTGCTTGGGTCGTGGTGCAGATCGCTCCGCTGGCAACACTCTTTGCCTTTATGGTGGGCATCACGCTGGGTCTGCCTGCAGGCTACTACGGTGGTCGTCTGGACACGATCCTGTCCTTTATGGCCAACCTGATCCTCGCCTTTCCTGTCATCCTGTTGTTCTACCTGCTGGTCACACCCGAGATCGTGGCGACAGGTATACCAAACTACATGGCGACGGTTCTGTTCATCTTCCCACTGGTGTTTCTGGCGGTTCTGCTGAACTCGCGCTTTTACACCCAACCGTCACTGCGCACACCATTGTTGATCGTAGTGCTGGGAATCACGGGCTGGATATACCTGTCGTTGATCTCAACCAACGGATCGATTGTGTCGACCCCGACCTACAACATTCCCGGACTGCCGGGCGCGATTGATCTGTTCAATATCGAAGCGGGTATTCTGGTCGTGTTCGTGTCGGTGGTGTTCGTGAACGCCCCCACCGTGTTTCGGATCGTGCGGGGCCTCGCGCTCGACATTAAGACGCGGGATTATGTGGCGGCGGCTCAGACACGTGGAGAGGGCCCATGGTACATCATGCTGTTGGCGCTCCTGCCCACCGCACGTGGCCCGCTGATCGTCGATATCTGTCTGCGCATTGGCTACACCACGATCCTTTAGGGCACCTTGGGCTTCTTTGGTCTGGGTCTGGAAAGCGAAAGCCCGGATTGGGGAACCACGATCAACGCGGGCCGGCGCCTGTTGTCGATCTATCCGCATGCGGCCATCGCTCCTGCCTTGTCATTGCTGACGCTGGTTCTGGGTTTGAACCTGCTGGCTGACGGGCTGCGTGAAGAGAGCCTCAAAGACTGATGAATGTCGGACCGGGGGTCAGCCCCCGGACCCCCTACGATTTTTTTGGCCAGAACAAGCAGAAGACTGCGCGGACTGGCAGGGAGACACGAAGATGGCGAAACAAGATTATGACGGCCCGATCCTTGAGATCGACAAGCTGAGCATCTCATTCTTCACGCGCTTGCGCGAAATTCCGGCCGTGATGGACTTTTCGGTCACTGTACAACCCGGTGAAGCCGTGGGGCTGGTCGGCGAATCCGGATGCGGGAAGTCTACCGTGGCTCTGGGCGTCATGCAGGACCTTGGTAAGAATGGGCGCATCGTTGGCGGGTCGATCAAGTTCAAGGGCCGCGATCTGCAAGAGATGAGTGCAGAGGAGTTGCGCGACATTCGTGGCTCGGAAATCGCGATGATCTATCAGGAGCCGATGGCGTCGCTGAACCCGGCCATGAAGATCGGCAAGCAGCTGATGGAAGTGCCGA
>ERZ1740072.377-NODE-377-length-18370-cov-3.372427_pt1 | contig 18370 bp, 18 predicted proteins | sample MGYA00581733_ERZ1740072 | MGnify/ENA primary metagenome ERZ1740072 (study PRJEB43018, sample SAMN04849741) | marine metagenome | isolation source: floating plastic debris | place: Pacific Ocean | collected 2008-08-30 | study: EMG produced TPA metagenomics assembly...
CCCGCAAATTGGGCTTTTCGGCCAAGCGAACGATGCAGGCAGCTCAGAAACTCTACGAAGAAGGCCGCATCACCTATATGCGGACCGACGGTGTGAACATGGCGGAAGAGGCCTATCACCACGCCCGTGAGCATGTGAAAGAGAATTACGGCGCCCAATACCTTCCTGAGAAGCCCCGGCGCTATACGTCCAAACAGAAGAACGCCCAGGAAGCACACGAAGCTATTCGGCCCACCGTCTTCAGCCTGCGCCCTGAAGATTACAAACAAACCGATGGCGACCTGTGGAAGCTCTACGCCCTGATCTGGCGCCGAGCTGTGGCGTCACAAATGGAACCGGCGCAATTCGAGCGCGCGACCATAGGTCTTCTGAACAAGGAGAAAAGCGCGACCCTACGGGCGACCGGACAAGTCCTGATCTTTGATGGCTTCATCAAGCTCTATACTGAAGGACGCGACGATACAGACAAGGATGAAGACGCAGAAGCGCGCCTTCCGAAACTGTCAGAGGGCGAGCATGCGGATCTGCTGGAAGCGAAATCCGAACAGCATTTCACCAACCCGCCCCCACGCTATACCGAAGCATCTTTGGTCAAGAAGCTGGAAGAGTTGGGTATTGGGCGTCCGTCAACCTATGCTTCGACCATGTCGACACTGGTTGACCGCGACTATGTTCGGATCGAGAAAAAACAGTTGGTGCCGGAAGATAAAGGTATCCTGGTGACCTCCTTTTTGGAGAACTTCTTCCAGCGTTATGTCGAGTATGACTATACCGCCAATCTTGAAGAAAAACTCGATGTCATCTCAGACGGAAAACTGGATTGGAAAGCGTTTCTGCGCGAATTCTGGACGCAGTTCACAACAGCCATTGCCGAGACAAAGGATTTGCGAGTCTCGGCAGTGCTCGACGTGTTGAACGAGACGCTCGGCCACCACGTCTTCCCGCCCGTTGATGAGAATGGTAATATCAAAGAGACGCCGCGCAAATGCACATCTTGCGATGATGGTCAGCTCAGCCTGAAACTCGGCCGGCACGGCGCGTTTGTCGGTTGCTCGAATTATCCCGAGTGCAAATTTACGCGTCCCTTCTCAACCCAGGAAGAAGCTGAGAATGCGATCAATCCGGAAGGTGAGGAAATCACCATTCATCCGGAAACGGGTAAGCCGGTGCTGTTGAAGTCGGGGCGTTTTGGACCTTATCTGGAAATGGATATTGGCGAAGACAAACCGAAGCGGTCCAGCTTGCCGAAAGGTTGGTCTCCGCAAGAATTGGATCCTGAAAAGGCGCTGATGCTGATCAGCCTTCCGCGTGAGGTCGGCAAACACCCGGAAGACGATGAACCGATCATGGCCAATCTTGGCCGTTACGGACCCTATGTGCAACATCACCGCACGTTCGCAAACCTTTCCAGCGTCGAAGAGATGTTCACGATCGGCTTGAACCGCGCCGTATCCCTGATCGCTGACAAGAAAGCTAATGGCGGCCGCGGCAATCGCGCCGCGCCGAAAGTGCTGAAGGATCTTGGCGCGCACCCAACGAGCGGGGATCCGGTTCAGGTGCTGGACGGTCGTTATGGACCTTATATCAAACACCAGAAAACCAATGCGACCCTGCCAAAGGATATGCAACCGACCGAGGTGAATATCGATCAGGCGCTGGAAATCCTGGCTGAGCGAGAAGCCAAGGGCGGCAAGAAGAAGCGCGCAACCAAGAAAAAGGCGCCTGCCAAGAAAAAGGCTGCAGCGAAGAAGTAAGCGCGTCCAATTATTCGCGGCCAAACTTTTCAACGCTTAGCAGAGATGGATATTCCAGAACGGGTTGCTCCTGCAATGCCCGCGGTAAGTCCATGCCGGGCATCCAGATGTAAGGAGTCAGATAGACCACCATCTCGTTTTGCGATTCGACGGAATCCTGCTCTGCGGTGAAAAAATTCAGGAGTGGCACTTTCCGCAACCATGGCAGGCCTGATTTCTCGGTAATCCGATAGCGCGAATTTAGGCCGCCAATGACAATCGTCTTTCCGCTACCGATCACCATGGACGTCGTCGCCGCATTGCGTTCCTTTGCGATCAGAACGTCCCCTGCGGTCGCCGTGAAGCGGGAGTCTTCGATCGTCAGATCCAGTCGTACGGATGACTCCGCCATGACAGTGGGCGGGGTCGTCATGGTGATTCCGGCTGTAATGGAATCCGTCGCGATAATGGAAGCATCGTCTGTCGTCGTGTCGACGCGCACGAATTGATCATCCACGATTTCGATCGTCGCAGGTTTCGTGCTGCGGGTTGCAACATAAGGACGAGAAAGTACCTGCGCCATGTTCTGCGCGGCGAGGAATTTAATTGTTGCGGTCAATTGCGCGGTGTTGCCGGCCAACTCCTCGAACGTCGCGACGATATTGCCGCCCGTCGTATTGGGCACGATGCTGGAAATGCTGAAACTGCCATCCGCCATATCCGCAAAGTCGACGCCCAGCGTCTCGACTGACGATGTGTTGACCTTTACCACAAGGGCAGAAATGATGACATGCGGGACCGGGCGGTCGGCGCGGGCGACGATGCTGGCGGCCTGAGTCACGGTACTGGCGGGCCCCGTCAGAAAGACCGCATTGAGCTCTGCCACACTGGAGACTGTGAGTTGCTCGGCATCGTCATCATCATCGTCGTCGAACAGCTCCCCAATCATGGTCCGAACATCTGTGGCTTCCAGGTGTTTGAGGACAATTTCCCGACTCACCAGGGTCTCGGCTGGTTCGTTCTCAGCATTTGAATCCGCACTGATCTCGCCTCCATATGAGAAGCTGAGCAAGCCATTATCGACCCGCGCCATCAAGCCTGTTTCGGCCAGTAGCAGATTGATCGCTTGCGGCAAAGGGCGATCGACGAAACGGGCGGACACCCGGCCATTGAAGGCGACGGATGGCGACAGATAATCGAAGGCATCGGACTGCAGGATTTCATCCATGACCACGGCCAGGTCGGCTTGATCGAGGTCGACCGTCAGGCGCATGCTGTCCAGCGTAGGCCCGTGGCGCAAGATGAGGGCTTTTATGGCCGCGCGTTCGCGCTCTTCCCGCGCTTGCTGGTCGATGGCATTGGCTTGCAACAGATCATCCAGCATGACAGTGCGCGCTTCATCCAGGGCGAAATCTGGATCAGCCACACACGCGGCGCACATCAATAAGGAGGACATCGCGGCACTCAGGATTGAGTGCCGCGACATCCGATATCTGGAGGAATAGGCACCGGTCACCATGGCCGCGAATTTCCCCTCCAATCCTAAATCAGACGTATTTGTCCGCGCCACTCAGCTTGCCGCATTTGTATCCGGCAGGGTCAAGAGGCTTGCCATCGCTTGTCGTGGTGACCTTGTCCGACAGCGATGAAATTTCGAGGGTTTTCCAGCTGTTGGAGCCGAGATCGCCGGAAACTTTTGCGATGATCTGGCACCCTGGCGTCAGGAAGAGGTTCATATCCTTGCTGTTACCGCTCAGGATCTTGATTTTCAGCTTGTAGGAGCAGCTGGCGGGAATGATGAATGTATCATAATTACCAGCCGGTACATTCGCGGTGAGTTTCTTGTCGAATCCTTTGCAGGCCGCGTGTGTGGCCGGGCTTTCCTGTGAACTGTGCGCATTCACAGCAACCCAGTCCAGCGTGTAGGACCCACCATTGACCATCACAATGACTCCGCAAACGGCATTCGAGCCTTCGCAATCGGGGTGGGTGTAGCTGGCTTCTTCCGACGAGGCTGCATGAGCGGCACCGAACAGTCCTGTCGACAAGGCCAGGGCTGCAGCCCCCGCGCCTGCCAGGGTTTTGGTGATCTTCTTCATGACTCTCCCTTCTCTTGATTGGCTGAGAGGTCTCAAGGCGTAGCGCCAAGCGCAGCGCGCTTCGACTGTCAGATCGGACAGTTTCTGACGCATAGGTTCGCTGCGACCCTGAGGTTCGATCTGTACTTCCAAGGAGCGCATTGTGACCCTTAAACCGTTGCTGAAAACAGCTACCGCGATCGTGACGGCATCACTCACCGTCGGCATCGCACATGCTGAGGCCTCTATCTTCGAATTGCGGGTGACCAACGATACGGACACTGATCAGACATTCCGGCTGCATGACGGTCAGTCCAAACATGCACGGCTGACTTACAATGGCAGCTCGGTCAGCAGCCATACGATCAAATCCGGCGCAACTGACACCGTCGGGGTTCAGGCCACGGGAAAAAAGTGCTCACCGAACTGTGGGGCCTGCACGCCAACCACTGGCAAGGTCTATGCCTATTACATCGACTCCAAAGGAGAGGAACAACGTAGCAATTATTACGAACCCTCAATAGAGTTTTTCGAGTATTGCGGAATCTCGGGCGACAAGCCCGTAACGGCCTACACCTCCAACTGGGCGTTTGCTCATGGCACCGGCTAGGGAACGGGCGCTTTCAAGCATAGTCAAAGCGCCTCCCACAATTCCTACACGTCGGGTGATCCGGCCAAGGGTCTGACCGTAGATGGCAAGTATATCAGCGGTCATGCAACGATCACATACGAGAACAAATAGCCGTCAATTTTCAGAGGCTAAGTGAACGACGATTGCGACGTCGCATAGACAGAGCGCCGCCCATCATGGGGGTCAAAACCATAGGCAAATGCCGCCGCTACGATGGCCTGGACCGTCGTCGAAACGCCCAGGCGTTCGCGGGCATTTGTAATGTGAAATCGTAATGTCCGTTCACTTATGCCGAGTATGGTTGCGGCTTCGAACAAGGTTTTGCCCGATGCGAGCCATCGCAAGCATTCGACTTCGCGACGGGACAAGGCGGTGTCTTCCGTCACAGCCCCGCGTTCCTGAACGTGATGAAGCATCTTTATATGCAGATAGCGATACGCGTTCGCAAACGTGTCCAACGTGTTGGTAATCTGCGCGTTGATTTGCGGCGTTATCTTGGCAAAGGTCTTGGCAGCGATGACGAGCGTACGATCGCGTTCGCGACAAAGCGGTGTGACAACGAAATCGCGCCACTCGGGCTCACCGAACTCTCTTGGTAGGTGACGCTGATACTCCGAAAGAAAGTGTTCAACCGGAGCATCTGCGACCATTCGAAATGTCGATCGTTGCTGCGTTTTCCATCTCTGGCACGCTTGTGTGTCAGACTTTTCGCGCTGCAAGGCAATTGAGAGCGATTGATCCATTTGCGCGGATAAAGAGTCTCCATCGGCGCCCAATCTGTCGGAAAAATTGTTCCAAACCGTGATCTGATTACTCAGCATCATCGAGATCGCCGCGGGCGCCGGTGTCCAGTGCAGCGACAAGAACGGAAATCCAATCGCAGCGCAGGTCTTTGCTCCCTCTTGCAGTAATTCGGCAAATGTCTGACAGCGATAGAATTGGATCAATGCCAAATCCAGGGCCACGTTATCCATCCTCTCCGCACCTTGAAGTGCTTCCGATCTTGGAGCGGCCGCAACGGGGAGACTTGTCAGTCCATGTTGCTGACCCTCGCATGATAACGCAGTAATTCTGTATTCACTGATTCATCTACTTTATATATATTACTATTTTATTCTCTCTAAAGTTGTTTGAGCATTATTTGTATTCAGCGATATTGATTCAATAAATGGCCCCACGAAAGGGGAGATGGCCTTCGATCCCTGTTCGGGCGCTGGACAAGAGACCCCTACCAGCGTTAGGCGAGGGCCATGTCTGAAATATTCATCCGTTCGGCGCAACGTGCAGATCTGTCGGCGCTTCTGGCGTTCGAGCAAGGCATTATCCAGGCGGAACGGCCATTTGATCACACGCTCAAACCGGACCCTTTGAGCTATTATGACATCGCCTCGATGATCGACGATCCCCATGCTGAAGTCGCTGTGGCGGTGCACGAGGGTGCACCAATTGGGTCCGGGTATGCGATTAAGAAGGCATCCCGGCATTACGTGTCGCCAGCCTTTCATGCCTATATCGGTTTTCTCTATGTCGATCCTGCGCATCGGGGAAAAGGCATCAACAAGCTGGTGCTCGACCATTTGTTCGAATGGGCGCACACGCAGGATCTTCCGGAAATCCATCTCACCGTGTATCCGGACAATGAGCCCGCCATTCGTGCTTATGAGAAGACAGGATTCAATCCATATATTCTGGAAATGCGCCTCAATCTGAATGAAGAGATCTAGGCAAAAGGCGTAGGGTTCGGCATAGTTTTACGGGGACGTGTTGAGAAAAGCTCACGCACGGAGGTGGCTTATCATGGCGTTTCGTAGAATTTTCATCTATCCTTCATTGGCCGCGCTGGGTCTGTTGATCAGCGCTTGTGCATCCGCGCCATCGGAGACTGATCGGCCCCCCCTGCCCGAACCCGATTTGGAGGGCGAGACAGCCGAACCCGATCCACAGGTTGAACAAGAAATTGCGTCGCCGCCGTCACCCAAACCTGAAATCATCGTGCCGGAGGATTTTGCGTTCCCAAAATCGCTCAGTCTTTGTCCCCGCATGACCATTTCGAATGCGCCACCCGCCAATGCAGAGGGCGAGATCGCCACTTATGCCACCATGGCGGCGCTCCATGGCGTCCGCTTGGCGGTTGCGCCGATAGAGGCCGGGTGTTTCTCGTCAGGATTTGGTCCACGCAATGGACGTCCGCATAAGGGAATTGATCTCTATAATCCTGATCCTGTCGCCATATATGCCGCTACAGATGGTTGGATCCGAGAGAAAGTTTATCGCGAAGATTATGGAAATATGTTGGTTATTCAACACGGTGACACTGTCTTCGCCAGATACGCTCATCTTGAAAGTTTCGCCGACAATATCGAAATCGGTGACACGGTGAGGATCGGTCAAACCATTGGAATCATGGGTGAAACGGGCAGAGGTCAAGTGCCGAGGCACCTCCACTATGAAGTCCTGACGGGCGAGTGGGGCGTCCTGACCGGATCTTTTGGTCTGACGCCGGTCGACATCTTCGCACATATACCGACAAATTAAGGCGAGCCAAGCACGTCAACTTGCTGTATGGCGCGCGCCATGAGCTTTCCAGATAAACAAACGGTTCTCGATTTCCTCAAAGAGCACCCGGACGCCACGACCAAACAAGACATTGCCCGCTGACTGAAAGTCAAAGGCCGCGAGCGCCAAACCTTGCGCGCGATCCTGAAAGAGTTGGAAGCCGATGGCACTCTCACCCGGACGGGTCGCCGTGAATGGGCACAATCCGATATGCCGCCCCCAACCTGCGTCGTCCGGTTCGAGCGGACCGATGAAAATGGCGAACTGATCGCCCGCGCCTTTGGCAAGGACGGCGCCTATGGACCGGACATTCTCTATGATGGGTATTCCGGTAAGTCGCGCGGATCGGCACCCGGCGTTGGGGATCGTGGCCTCGCCCGCGTAAAACAGTCTGGCGGCGTCTGGACGGCGCGCTTAATGAAACTGTTCGAGAGTCGTGATGAAGAACGTCCGGTTACGGGGGTCTATCTCAGCACCGCGAGAGGGGGCCGCGTGAAGCCCGCCAGCCGCAAGGTGAAGCATGAGCTGCGTGTGCGCGAAGCCGCTCGCAATGGCGCAGAGAATGGCGACCTGGTGCTCGCTGCGCCCTACCCGCAACGCGGATATGGGCCCGTTCGAGCACGAATAGAGCAAATCCTGGGGCGGCAGGAAGATCCACAAGCTGCATCGCTTCTGGCCATTGCCGCGCATGATATTCCGACAGAGTTTCCCCAAGCCGTTATCGACCAAGCACACGCCGCCAAACCCGCCAGCGTCGCACGAACGGATTTACGAGAGACGCCGCTAATTACGATCGATCCGGCCGATGCCCGAGATCATGATGATGCGGTGTTCGCAGAGGCGCGCGAAGACGGATTCCGAGTGATCGTTGCAATTGCCGACGTTGCTGCCTTCGTCACACCGGATACGGTGCTTGATCGCGAAGCCCTCAAGCGTGGTAACTCAACCTACTTCCCGGACCGGGTTGTTCCCATGCTGCCATTCGAACTGAGCGCCGACGCCTGTTCCCTGAAAGAAGGGCAGGATCGCCAATGCATGGCCGTTGAGATCATGTTTGACAAATCCGGCACCAAACAGTCCCATACGTTCTTGAGAGCGATCATGCGATCCGCTGGCGCACTGTCTTATGAAGAGGCCCAGCAGGCTATTGATGGCAAACCGAGCACACGCGCGGCGCCCTTGTTAAATTCGGTTTTGAAACCTCTTTGGGCCGCTTATGCCGCCCTTTCCAAGGCCCGCGAGAAGCGCGGCCCGCTCGAATTGGATTTGCCCGAGCGAAAAGTCGAAATCGCAACAGATGGTACAGTTTCAGGGATTCGTACAAAAGAACGGTTTGATGCGCATAAGCTGATTGAAGAACTGATGATCCAGGCGAATGTGTGTGCCGCCGAGGAACTGGAAAAACGCATGACCCCCCTTCTCTACCGCATTCATGATGCACCGTCTGACGCCAAGATTGCAGCCCTGCCTGAATTCCTCAAATCCCTGGACATCAAGTGGCCCCTGGGTGAACGAACGCAAACGCACCGGTTCAACCGCTTACTCGTCGAATTTGGTGAGTCCGATAATGCAGAGGCGGTGTCCGAGATCGTGCTGCGCACGCAAAGCCAGGCGATCTATAGCCCGGAAAATATCGGGCATTTCGGGCTCAATCTGAAAAAGTATGCACATTTCACCAGTCCAATCCGGCGCTATAGCGACGTGATTGTCCATCGGGCTCTGATCAAGGCCCTGAAATTTGGACCTGATGGGTTGCCAGATAAGCAATCGGCCCAATTGGTTGAGACTGCTGACCATCTGGTCCGGACCGAACGGCGGTCCATGGCGGCGGAACGCGAAGCGACGGATCGGTATCTAGCGCATTTTCTCGCGGATCGGGTCGGCGCAGAGTTCGAAGGTCGCATTACAGGCGTGACAGCGTCTGGTCTCTTCGTCCGTCTGGAAGAAACAGGCGCCGACGGTTTTTGCCCCGCATCCCGGATCTCTGATGAATATTGGGGCTATCAGGAGGCTGCTCAGGCATTGGTCGGGGACGCTTCAGGTAAACGCTATGAATTGGGACAGCCGGTAACGGTTCGCCTGGTCGAAGTGACCCCCCTTGAAGGGGGGCTCTTGCTGGAGATCATTTCCGACCCCAGGCCGCGCAAGCCGGGTGAAAAATTACAGCCGCGGACGCGGGGGAAGCGGTTTGATCGGCGCAAAGGCTCTGGCAGCATAAAACGTGGCAAGGGCAAATCGAGCGGAAAAGGAAAGCGCAGGCGATGAGTAAACCGGATCTTGGCACAGCCTATGATCGCGAAGATGCGGCCGAGGTCATTCTTGAGGACAGACCTAGCCCGCGTCCTAGAGATGCTGCGACGCTGATCCTAGTGCGCCGCGATCAGGCCGTGCCGCGCGTTCTTATGGGCAAACGCTCCGGGCGGCACGATTTCATGCCAGACAAATATGTGTTCCCTGGCGGACGGGTTGATCCTCAAGACGGTCGCGCGCGAAGCGCCAGCGAATTGCCACAGGCCGAAGAGGCCCGGCTCCGCTTCCAGGCGCGGCGGCTGCCGCGCGCCTTCGCACTGACGGCCATCCGGGAGACATTTGAAGAAACGGGTTTACTGATCGGGCAATCGGCTGAGATGCCCGCCAAGGCGCCAGCAGGCTGGCAAACGCTATATGATATGAACATCGCACCGGCTCTGGAACACTTGCGCTTTATCGGCCGCGCGATAACCCCGCCCTATCGCCCCAAACGGTTCGATGCGCGCTTCTTCATGGCGGAGGCTGAAAAGGTCCTGATTGATGACCGTCCGCCGCTCGACGGCGCTGAGTTGCACGACTTGCAATGGGTCTCTCTGAAGGACGCACTGAAGCTAGATTTGCCAAATGTGACGCGCTTTATGCTGGGTGAAATCGAAGAGCGCCTGACCAAGACGGAGGACCTCGGCCCGCCATTCTTGCGTTGGACCCGATCTGGTCATTCTGCGGATCGAATTTGATGCTGACAGCCGCTTGACTTCCCGGCCACAAACCATCATTAGACGCGTTTTCGAGTTTCAGCCCTCAAATGAAGGTGCACCGCTATGGCCAAACCGGCAACGATCAAAATCCGCCTGAATTCAACGGCAGGCACTGGCTTCTTCTATGTCACGAAGAAGAACCCGCGCAACATGACTGAGAAAATGGTCAAGCGTAAGTATGACCCGATTGCGAAAAAGCATGTCGAGTTCAAAGAAGGCAAGATCAAGTAAGATCAACGATTCAAGATACAGTTTTGAAAGAACCGGACACAGCGTCCGGTTATTTTATGCCGCCTTGGTCTCTATACGGTTGCGGCCGTTCTGTTTTGCCCGATAGAGCGCCTGATCGGCCTGATGCAGGAAGTCGGCAAGTAAGCCGCCCTCTCCATTATAGGTCGCGATACCGGCGCTCACGGTAACCTTTATATCGGCGGCTTCGCGTTCAATGTGGAAGGGTTCGGCAGCGATCGCCTCACGAATGCGTTCGGCGCCGATTTCGGCCAACTCCTCGCGCGTATCCGGCATGATAAGTAGGAATTCCTCGCCGCCTGGGCGACAAGCAATGTCCTGAGGTCGGATATTGGTCCGCAATCGCGCAGCAAAGCTCTGCAGGACGAGATCGCCCGCTTCATGCCCATACTTGTCATTCACGGCTTTGAAATGATCGATATCGAACGAAACGATCGAGACGGGCTGTTCGCTCACACCCGAGCGCTGCATCCAAAGCTGCAGGCGTTCCAGCATATAACGTCGATTATACAATCCGGTGAGGTGATCGATCACGGACAGTTCAAGCCCGCGGTCCACACGGCGGCGCAGGATGTCGACAAAGCGTTTGCGACGGGTCTGGGTTCGGACTCGCGCCTGTAATTCCAGCGCATCCAGAGGCATCATGATGAGATCTGACGCCCCGATGCGGAGCGCCTCCAGACCGTCTTTTTGATCGTCGTGCTCACACGTAACGATAATCGAAAAGTCTCGAGACTCTTTCAGAGCTCGCAAATGCGCGCATAGTTTCAACGCATCATGACGTTGTCCGGACAGCGCGATGACGACAATGTCGATATCTTCAAATCGAATGCCGGTCTCCTGCGCATCCATCCAGGTCGCGGTGGTATGACCGACGGCCGACAGGGCCTTCGCCACACGCCGGGCCTGGAGATTGTTCTGATCAATGACCAGGACGCTGGCAGGCTTTTCAAGCATTTCCTGTTCAAAATCAGTGAGGTACTCTTCCTCCGCACCGATTGCCTCGCGCGTGCGCAGCTCATTTGCCACCATATTGTAGCGCATCAACGCTTCGAGCCGCGCAAACAGACCGAAATCGTCTACGGGCTTAGACAGAAAATCGTCCGCACCCGCTTCCAGCCCTCGCAGACGGTCATCGCGATCCGTCAGCGCCGTCAACATAACCACCGGAATATGACGGGTCGTCAGATTGGATTTCAAGCGGCGGCACACTTCATAGCCATCCATACCGGGCATCATCACATCGAGGAGGATCATATCCGGCTGATGCTGCGCCGCGGCTTCCAGAGCATGCGGGCCGTCTGGTGCCATGAAAACGGTATAGTATTTTGCCTCTAGCTTCGCCTGGAGCAGTCGGCGATTGGTTTCCATATCATCGACGACTAGGACGCTGGCGGTCATACGGGCGCCTCGTTCGCGATGAGATCGTCAACGGTCTTCAGAAATGGTTTGATCTGGATGGGTTTGGACAGATAACCTTCGCACCCTGCTTCGCGCACCAGCATTTCATCTGTGCGCATGGCAAAGGCCGTGACGGCCAGGACGGGTATACCCGCGGTGCGTTCATCATCCTTCAGCCAGCGCGCAATATCGAGGCCTGAAACATCCGGCAACTGGATATCCATAATGATCAGATCCGGTTGTTCCTCGAGCGCCAATCCGACGGCTTTACCGCCATCCACACATTGCAGGGTTTCGTAACCGGTGGATTCGAGCAAATCGGAAAATAAACGCATATTCAATGCGTTATCTTCCACGATCAAGACTTTCCGCAAGGTCTTACCTGGCATGAGCTCGGTTCCGAATCACACGGGCCTCCACCTGCCCGCACGTTATCTATCGTTAAGTTCGTTAACGTTTCTTTTCCATTTGCCTGAAATCGCAGAACATGGCATGAACAAATATGCCCACGATTTGCCGAGACTGTGACACTCATGTCTCTGATTCGATAGAGGCATGTCCCAATTGCGGATCGGTGCGAACGGTTTCTCATCCTGATCTGGAAACGCTCTCAATCGCCCATATTGACTGTGATGCGTTCTTTGCCGCAATCGAAAAACGCGACAACCCCGCCCTGAAGCACAAGCCGGTCATTGTCGGCGGGGGCAAACGCGGCGTGGTGACCACATGCTGCTATATCGCTAGACTGAACGGGGTGCGATCCGCCATGCCGATGTTCAAAGCGTTGAAAGCCTGTCCCGAAGCCGTGGTGATAAAACCCCGACGAGAGGCCTATTCCGAAGCCTCAAGACAGATCCGGACCAAGTTCGAGGCGCTGACGCCGAAAGTGCAAATGCTGAGCATTGATGAGGGCTTTCTCGACCTGTCAGGCACGACCCGTCTGGCCGGCGCCATTCCGGCACTTTCCCTTTCCCGGTTGGCCCGTGATGTAGAAGCGGATATCGGGATTACGATTTCCATCGGTTTGTCAGAGAACAAGTTTCTCGCCAAGACGGCAAGCGAACTCGATAAGCCACGCGGCTTTGCGCTGATTGCCAAATCCGAAGCTGAAGGCTTGCTGGGGCCGAAGCCGGTTGGATTCCTGCATGGTGTCGGCAAGCAATTGGCAAAGAAACTGGAACGCGATGGCTTTCGCCTGGTCTCCGATCTGCAATCAAGTGAAGCGCGCGATTTGATCCGCCGGTATGGCGAAACGGGTCTGTGGCTGCATCAACGTGCCCACGGAATTGATAATCGTCCCGTACGAACCGACGGTTTGCGCAAATCGGTCTCCGCAGAGCGAACATTTTCGGATGATATCTCGTCTCATGCGGTGCTGGAGGATCGGCTCTGGGAAGTCTGTGAGGAGACTGCCCGTCGGGCCAAGCGCCACAGCGTTGAAGGCTCGACCATCACACTGAAACTCAAGACCAAGGATTTCCGGACGTTGACCCGTTCGATCACCTTGCCCACCGGAACCCATCTCGCCAATGCGATGTTCCGCGCAACACGGCCGCTGCTGGAACGCGAAACGCAGGCGGGCCGCGCCTATCGCCTGATCGGCGTTGGTCTGTCGCATTTGCAGGATGCGCGCTGGGATACACGCGATCTGATCGATCCGGGCATTGAGAAGCGCGCCAAGGCAGAGCGCGCCAGCGATGCCGCGCGCTCCAGGTTCGGCGACGCGTCTGTCGTCACCGGGCGTTCCATTCGCCTATCGGACTCCAAACGAAAGAAATCATAATTTACGCTTGCGGCGTGTTGGTCGTAACCGCTAGCAATTCTGGACAGTTTTAAGGACTTCATCATGTCATCACCAGAATCCCGGTTAAGCGCGCTCAACATTGTCCTGCCAGAGCCGATGGCGGCCGTCGCGAATTACGTGCCTTTCGTCGTGAGCGGACACCAGCTCTTCGTGTCAGGTCAGGTCAGCGCGGGTCCGGATGGCCTGGTGAAAGGCCGTCTGGGAGAGAATATGTCGCTCGAACAAGGCCAGGCAGCCGCACGCTTGTGCGCGATCAATCTGATTGCCCAGTGCAAGGCGGCGCTCGGCGATCTCTCTCGCCTGAAGCGCGTGGTGAAGCTGGGCGGGTTCGTCAATGCGCATCCGGATTTTGAAGCCATCCCGCAAGTCATTAATGGATGCTCGGATCTGATGGTCGATGTTTTCGGAGCTGCCGGACGCCATGCGCGATCCGCGGTCTCAAGCCCAGTTCTACCCTTAGGAGTGGCAGTCGAGATAGACGGAATATTCGAGATTGGCTGAGCGGTTTGATCCAAGTGCCTATGCCTATGCGCATCGCGGCCTGTGGACGACAGGTGGGCTGCCAGAGAACAGTCTGGCCGCGTTTCTCGCGGCCGCGGAACACGGAGTAGGCATCGAGTTTGATGTGCGTCCATCCGCTGACGGGATCCCCGTCATTTTTCATGACCCGGTCCTCGACCGAACCACTGAGCAGACCGGCGCCGTCGAATCTCGAACCCGTTCAGAGCTCACTGAGATTTCCCTCATCGGCGGCGGGGCAATTATCACACTGGAGACTCTGTTAGAGGCGTGGCCCGCGACCACGCCCTTGCTGTGTGAGATGAAAGTGGATGGCGCGACCGATTCCGCCCGTTTCGCGAGAACTGTCGCAGACTTGATGATGCGCCATACAGGTCCCGCCGCCATGATGAGTTTCTGCACTGAAGCCGTGGCTGCCACGCCAGAGCATGTCCAGCGCGGTCAACTTATCCTGCCATCGTCGATGAGCGGCGCGACCGATCTCGCGGCAACAGCCGTGACAAAAGTCGATTATCTTGCGTGTCACACCAGCGACGCAGCAGATCCCGGTCTTCAGTCCGCGAGATCAACACTACCTCTGATCACCTGGACCGTGAAAGATACTGACGCATGCGAAGCCCTCAGCGCGATCACAGACAGTCAAATTTTTGAAGGATTTGATCCAGCGCTCGCAAAACGACACATTCTGAATACATAAGACAGTATGGACGAAACGGTTTTCAAAGCACGTATTATTACCGGCTTGGCTGAGGTCCCGTCAGAGGCCTGGAACAAAGTCGCGAACCCTGCAGGGCTGCCCTTTGATCCATTCTTAAGTTGGGAATTTCTGGAAGCGCTGGAAGCTTCCGGCGCGGCCCGCCCGGAAACGGGTTGGTCGCCTTGCCATGTCCTGATAGAGGGCCCTGGGGATGAATTGCTCGCAGCCATGCCGCTATACGCGAAAACGCATAGCCAGGGCGAGTTCGTCTTTGATCACAGCTGGGCCGCTGCCTATGAACGCGCCGGCGGCCAGTATTTCCCAAAACTGCTTGGCGCGGTCCCATTCACGCCGGTCACGGGGCGGCGGTTTCTTGTGCCCCCCGGACCAGACCAGGATCGATTGCAGAACGCCCTGCTCTCCGCAGCGATACAGGTTGCCGCACAGAATGATTTCTCATCCGTACATATCAACTTCCTTTCCGCAGAGCACGCCTCTCAAATGGCGGAAACAGGTCTCCTGGTCCGCACAGATCAGCAATTCCACTGGCAGAATGATGGTTATGAAGACTTCCCGGACTTTCTCGCAGCCCTGTCATCTGCCAAGCGAAAGAACTTGCGCAAGGAACGCGCCAAGGCGCAGGCGGGGCTGCCATTCAAACACCTGACCGGAGATCAGATCACCGAAGAGCACTGGGACGCGTTTTTTGAATTCTATATGGATACCGGGTCGCGCAAATGGGGGTACCCCTATTTGAACCGGAAGACGTTCTCCGTGCTCGGCGAGCGGATGGCGGACCATATCCTGCTCATCCTCGCTTATGACGAAGACCTCCCGATCGCCGGGGCTTTGAATCTGATCGGGTCGGACACGCTTTATGGTCGCTATTGGGGATGTACCGATCCCCGGCCCTTCCTGCATTTTGAAACCTGCTATTATCAAGCCATTGATTTTGCGATCGCGCGTAATTTGCAGACGGTCGAGGCGGGCGCTCAGGGCGGGCACAAGCTGGCGCGTGGATATGTTCCCGTCACCACGCACTCAGCCCACTGGATCGCGCATAAGGGCCTTCGCGAGGCCATTGGCGACTATCTCGAGCGTGAGCGCAGTGCCGTCGAACATGAATCCGAATATCTGATGAAACGCACGCCATTCAGGAAAGATGGATGAGCGCAAGTTTGATCATTCGACGCTGCGCCAGCCTATCCGAAGCGCGCATATGCGTCGGGCTGCTCAAATCGCGAGGGTTTTTGGCCGAGATCGATAATGCGGCCCATGCCGAACTCGATTGGGGGAGCATTCCGGCCCTTGGGGGCGTGGCAATTCGCGTTCCCAGATCACAGTTTGAGCCTGCAAAACGTGAAATTATTGACGCCATCGAACACGCGGACGAAGCGCTCATCGATGAATTCGAAGCAGACTATGATGATCGAGTCGATATGGGTCGTCGGCGCTGGCGCGCATGGACCATGCTTTTGATCTCTACGGGAATTTTCAATCTCATCTTCGGCTACATCTTAGCGATGATCCTGAATCGCTTGCCGCGCGATTGGTTTCCGGCCCCGCCTGAAGCGACTCAGTATTTTGGGATTCCCATCGAAACTCACTTGACGCCGCCCACCCTCGCTTGGGATGGAATCATCTTTATGCTCTTGAGCGCGCGCTTTTTGGTCTGGGAGATTGGTTCTGTGACGCGTTCGCGCGCAACTGAGGATGTTTAAGAATGACCCTTCACGACGCTTATGACCCTGACAACATTTTCGCCAAAATCCTGAGCGGTGACATGCCGAGCGTGAAGGTTTTCGAAGATGATGTCGCGCTGGCTTTCATGGATGTCTTTCCGCAGGCGGAAGGGCACACGCTGATCATCCCCAAGGACGTCGCCGCACGCAACTTCCTCGACATGCCGACCGAAAGACTGGGTGCCTATATGGAGCGCGTACAGACCGTCGCCCGCGCGGTGGAGAAGGCGCTCACCCCGGATGGGCTAGTCGTAACACAGTTCAATGGCGCGCCGGCGGGCCAGACGGTTTTCCACTTACACTTTCACGTCCTCCCGCGATGGCAGGGCCAGGGCGTGCGCGGGCATGCAGATGGACAGATGGCTGATATGACCGCGCTTGAGGCTCTGGCGCAAAAAATCCGCCCGTTTGTCGCCTAATGTGGTAATATATGCGCCTGAGGGCGCAAATGCTGACGCTAGAGGGATATATTGAACGGACACAGGCGTGTACGTCGGAAGAGGAGCTTTTCCGGCAGTTCGATATCTTTGTCGGCTCATACGGCGTTGATGTCAGCTCGTATCATGTAATCGCTGAAAACTTGCGCGCCATACCGCTTGAAGTCGGCCTGGTCCGGCAGACCTTCCCGCCCGACTGGATCAAGCAATATGTCGAGCACCAATATTCAAAAATTGCTCCCGTGCTTGAGCAATCGCGACGTGAAGCACGCCCCTTTCACTGGTTTGAAGTCGATCAGAAATTCAATCTCAGCCCGCGCCAGAGACAGTTCCTCGCCGACTTGCGGGACGCCGGGCTCACAGACGGGATTGCCGTGCCGGTCTTCGGGCCGATGGGCACGATCGCCTATTTCGGGCTCGGCTGTGTGGATGACACGCTGAGCCTGTCAGATGAGCAATTGCTGGAATTGCAATTTGCCTGCCTGCAAACGCATAACAGGTACTTTGACCTCGCGCAGATTGATCAGGAAGCTCCCAGCAAACCGCTCAGCCCGCGGGAAAAGGAAGTGCTGTCTCTGGTGGCTGGCGGCCTGTCCAACAATTTCATCGCGGACAAGCTCGGTATATCCGAGAACACCGTCGATACGATGTTGCGACGCGTGTTTGCCAAGCTTTGCGTCAACAATCGCATCAGCGCGGTTTTGAAAGGGATTGGTAGCGGCCTGATCTTGCCGTGAGCCTTAAAGGCCCAGCTTGTCACGCAGGATCTTGTTGACCGCTTGCGGGTTGGCTTTGCCGCCAGACGTTTTCATGACTTGTCCGACAAACCAGCCCATGGATTTCGGCTTTTCCTTCACCGCAGCCGCCTGATCGGGATTTGCGGCAATGACTTCGTCCACAATCGCCTCGATTGCGCCCGTATCTGTGACCTGTTTCAAGCCATGCTTCTCGACAATGTCGGCCGGGTCACCTTCGCCGTCAATCATGCGCTGGAACACGTCCTTGGCAATTTTTCCGGAAATGACATCGCCACTGATCAGCTCGATCAGGCCGGCGGTCAGAACGCCGGCATCATAGCGCGACAACCCATAATCCGACTCAAATCGAGCCCGCTTCTGATCTGGCAGTGCTGGCAGATTGACCCGAATACCCTCAATGAACGCGTCGTCAAATTCCAGCGGCAGCAGATCCGGATCCGGGAAATAGCGATAATCATGCGCGTCTTCCTTGGACCGCATACTGCGGGTTTCACCCTTGTCGGGATCATAGAGACGGGTTTCCTGATCCACCGTACCCCCACCTTCAACGATTTCGATCTGACGCCGGGCTTCATATTCGATGGCCGCCTGAATGAAGCGGAAGGAGTTCATGTTCTTGATTTCACAACGCGTCCCGAGATGGCTGAAATCATCGGTTTCGCGGAATTTCTCATAAGCGCCCGGTTTGCAGATGGAGACGTTAACGTCCGCCCGTAGATTGCCCTTCTCCATGTCGCCATCACAAGTTCCGAGCGCG
>ERZ1740072.379-NODE-379-length-18304-cov-14.263905_pt1 | contig 18304 bp, 9 predicted proteins | sample MGYA00581733_ERZ1740072 | MGnify/ENA primary metagenome ERZ1740072 (study PRJEB43018, sample SAMN04849741) | marine metagenome | isolation source: floating plastic debris | place: Pacific Ocean | collected 2008-08-30 | study: EMG produced TPA metagenomics assembly...
ATTCATTGGAATTAATGTTCGCGAAATTTGCAACTGCCAAAAATCGCGAAAAGTTTAACCCATTTAAACTTTGTTCCAACAGGTGCTACTTGCATTAAATTTAACCCATTTAATGTTAGTTCCAACAGGTGCTACTTGCATTAAAACAACTTTCATGATATGCATTCATGTGAAATGTTAGCTGGGAATCGAACCGAGGACCTTGTGTTTACAAGTTCGGATCTCTGTAACTGAGCTATACAAGCAACTGTACTCATGCCTAAAAAATACTAACCTCCATCGCGAAACATTTAACACGTGAATATCAAGAGAGGACAACACCATTGCAAATTTTTATGCCTTGTAATTTAAGTTCCTGTGGGGTATACTTGCAGGTATATTATGGGGATGTAGGAATGTGTTGAATGTTGATATATGATTTGATTTCTGTTTTTAGTATCAAGGAGGTACGGATGGCATTGTCGCATGCTTTGGTGGTGCCCAACTTACCTCTAAATGACACTCTCAACGGCGTTAACCTAAAGAAAGTTCTGTCACAATCCAAGTTTATATACCTTCTACCCTCCAGAGACCTCACCTTAAAAGACATGTCATCACAGATACAGGAGGTACTAAACTCTATGCTATGCTTCCAAAATCAATGTTCGATATTGTAACTGATAGATTAGTTTCAGGGCTCCAATGGTCGTGTGCGGGGCGAAGCGGCGCTGGCGCTATCAACTCCTTGGGGGTTGATAGCGCCAGCGCCACTTACTTCTCGCACACGACCGTTGGAGCCCTCAAACTTCTGATAGATAAGCTACAGGTGGGCTGTTTAAGTTTATGTGAGATGGTTAAATCTTGGGGGTGTAACTGTAATGAGATGAAAGCTTAGATGTGTATGCACCTGGTTGATGATTGGTGATTCAGTATCCCGCTGGAAACAAAATCACTGAAGTTCCAGGTTTTTCATGCATTCTTTGAAACATTTGACAAGTGGCCAAAAACTGGTATATGATCACAAGTTCCGGGATATTATAGGAGCAATGCTTCCCAACTATTGCTCTCTCCGATAAATGGAGGTGGTGAGATTGACTCACCATGCTGAAATCAGCATATAGTTCCGCATCGCGGATGAAAACTTGATCTTTGAACCTCCAATAGTCTATAACTATGACTATCAACAGAATTGGGTGTTACTTGATGAGAGTGGAGTCACATCAGTCAATTCACAGGTTTCCTTACCAGTAAGCTGAACCTCTATGCTAGGGCTACTGGTGACTAGTTTTCAAGCTACATTTTTAAGAGGAAACCGATTTGAACCAGTAGGGTATGCATACCATATTTGACCCAAACAGCTGTCCTGTGTTCAGACAAATAAAGATGAGTCAGTGCAGTAAGGTGTGAATCTTTTAATTGATTGTTAATCATGTAAACAACTCCTAATTTGAAATTTGATCGCTGTATCAAGTTTAAGCTCTTACTTCTGGCCCATAAGATCATTCACCCAAACTTTTAATATTGTCCCTGATTATTTGAGTTCACAGATTTATGTGAAGTCATCAGCTCGTTTCACTTGATCTTCGCTTGGCCCAAACTGTTATGTGCCCAGATCTTGCCTTAAAACTGTTTGAAATAAACCGTTCATTTATGCCATACCAAATTATAATGGAAAGACAACTTTGTATGACCACATGCAAAATGTCACACTTATAGTCAGTTGTGTGTGAACATGGGGTGTCAATCTCTGAGCATAGGAAATTCGTTTTCTGTTTTGTAGTGCAATGTTGTTAGCCATGCATGTGGTCCATAGCTCATGTTATTGGTTCACTGAGAGTGTTTGTTGTTGGCAAAAAAAATAATAACCTTATATTACGTTTTCCAGGCACCGAGGTAAGCATCAGAAACAAGTTGCTGACTTTACTTTGTTCTGTTGTTGGGTTTTTTACTTCTGTTTACAGTCAGTTAACTGCTGAATCGATGCTTATTGTTTAGGAAATCGGTTCACGAGTCAGCTTTTTATGGTCATACATACATGCCACAATTGGGCCAGTGAGTAGCGCAAGCAGGAGTAGGAATGACAACAACTCCATCAAACCAAATCCAACCTTTGCTGTGCCTAAACCAAATGTCTAGAATAGTAGTTAATACTCCACCAATATCAGTTCTTCTCCTATGGTGTTGGCAATACAGCATCAAATGTATGAAACTGTGTTTACCATAGGCATATAATAACTCTGTTATTATATATAACCCTGTTATTACATAACATAGCTGTGTAGCATAACATAGCTGTAGCATATTATAGCATATTATAGCATAACATAGCTGTAATAACTCTGTTATTACATATAATATCGTTATAATAAAGTTATTATATGCCATGGTGTTTACCAAAGCGGTTTTCTAACATTAACATGGGCCCTGAACAGACACTGAAACCTAACAATAGCAGCAGCAGGAGTAACCGCCTGTCCAAATTAACATAGCATTACTTCATATATAATAGTTATCTTTTACAGTGACAGCGGTGGGGACACGGAAGATGAATTGCCAGAAGTGAATTTGTCACCAAGGTTAGACAGAGCTTTACAAATTTTCATATATTGAATGACATATCAGGTTTGGTTTTCACGTTCACTCCATTTGATACAGGTATCAACCTGAGCACCCTGGTTGATTAAGGGGGAGGGTTTGCATTGTTAAGGATTGTCTCCACAAATTTACTACCCTTTTTTTGTGAGAGGCTTGAATTAAGACATACTAGAATGTAGTTAACTATAATGTACTATACATTCAAGTCTCCCGCAACTAGGAGGTAGGAAGCCAGGTAGTTTTTGTGTTTAGAACTTGCATTCAAATATTTTAAGGTTTGTTTTCTCAAAATTTAGAGTGAGACCGGGAAGCTATATTTTTTTCCCAGGGTTATTCTTTATACTTTTTTCTTATTTTTGCTCATTTATGGTGGTTTGGGGTTTTGGGGTTGGGGTCTCATATTGGGTTTTTGGGGCTGAGGTTTTCAGTTGATGGGGTTTGCGGCCTGTGGTGTGGAGCCTTCTGGGTTGTTTGGGTATGGGGCTCTCTATATAAACATAAAATAATAACCCTGGGAAAAAAAATGGTGCGACCGGGAATTAAATTGGTCAATGAGCTGAGTTAGGGGTGGGAGTGAGGTAACACTGAGGGATATAAGTTAAACTTGCATTAGTTCAAAGGGCAATAATAAACCTCTTCCCATTAGCAGTATGTGTAATATAGAGGCTTGCTAATGGATTGTTTCAAAACAATTGTTTTTTCTTTTCCTGTTTGTTTTTTTTTCTAAACAAATTTTAAATTGACTGCATTTCCGATTGTTTGCCACAAAGGCGAAAATTCTGGAAAACCGAACTGACTAGTATTGCCAGAAAATGGGCATTTTTCAGAGAACTTATAACAACTGTCATTCGTTCTGAAAAAAATGACCAAAACTTTCTAAATGAATAGAGATAGCGTAAAGAGAGGCCAGATCTTGACTCGGCATACATAAAGACCACCATGACAACCTTTCGTTTAACCATATTGTTTGAACTAAATTTATTTCGGTCTTGCTCGCCCTTTTTAAGGAGGGCACAACTGTTAATGGCTAGTAACAGCTCAAAAATTAAAAAAAAAGCTCACCAAATGGGGTTCAAATTCTTTGAGATCCAGATGTACATACCAGCGCCTCTGTATGACAATAGCGGTAAAAGATCGATCAGATTACTAATGATGTAAAAATAATTGTGTATGTTTAAGAGATGATGAACCCCAAAAAAATTGGGTATTACATAATCAATTTAATGCAATACCGTCATTAATCACAATCCAATGTCGTTAGCAATGGATTTTTGAAACCCTGAGTATATTATGTGTGTGGCCATTCACAAGATTGGAGTGAGTGTGTGAAAAAATATGTAAAGCTGTCATTTTGGTTTTTTTACAGAAGTGAAGGACCAGATATAATCGAAATACGGCCCAACAGGACTACTGCTAATGCTACTACGGCTGCATCAACATCAGCTGAGCAGAATCCAAGACAAGCAGAAACTGCTGCCACAAGGCAAGTACAGTTTTTGATCTGAAATCATGAAGGTAATTTATACCTAAATGATCTAAATCCTTAGGTAGATAGGAATTGAATGAATTTACATTGAGTTTGTCATAACTGGACAGGCATGTCATTGCCCGATTTGTAATCAATTTCATATTAGGCAAGCAAAACTGAGATATTAGATCTGTGTCAGAAAACACCTTAAGTAGGCATGAGGCAGGGAGCCATTTTATTTTGAATTTTACCATAAAATAGAGCAAATACTCAGTTTAGGTGATGAGGCAGGGGACTGTAACTCAGTTTATTTGGTTAAATCCATATGAGGCAGGAATATGTTTTATAGTTTATTGCCAAAATTCGATGAGGCATGAGGGTTTTTGATTTTATTGCCTCAGAAAGTCAGACGAGTGAGGTGACACAGATTTAATGTAAGATTTTTGCTTGCCTTATCAGAACCAGACCCTATTTGAAATAAAACCATTGGTAAATGCATGTCTCATATGAGCTATGTTAATGGCAATTATATTATATCAATTAAGTATGTATGTATACATAACAATACAATGCCAATATCATGAGTCACGAGCAGAGATACCTTCTGAAATAAGTAACAGTTCTTTGGTGAGAAAAAAAACCGTAAATGGCAATTGAGACAGACACCATCCATCCCTGCATATATGTACATAATTTATGAGGTGGGATGCATTTTATGATTTATTGTCAATATTATGGATTTTTAATGACACTCTTTCAGTTTATAGCCTCAGAAAGTCACAGCAAGGAGCTCACACATAGTGTAATGTTCAAATCTTATATGGTCACATGCACATGTATCAATATGGCAATGTAGTCTTTAAATGGTGTCATGGCCTCAATGATTTACATTTACTTGTTTTTCTCAGTGCTGATTTGCCTGATTCTCCAGAAGAGAGTGAAGAAGAGAGTATAGAAGCAGCTGTCAATGAGGCTATTGCGTAAGGATTTACATCATAATATTTAATAACACTATTTAGCAGGTCTACTCTAAAAGTGATAAATAGCAGCCGGTCACAATGGTGCAAAACTTTATAAGAAATTCACATATACACTCTACCTAGTCATACTTCCTTATTTATTTTGTTATATGACGATTTTTGCAAGCCATGTACAAGGGCCAAGCAGTTTTGGTTCTTGTGTTTGCGCCCCTATTGCTGTTGCCTAAACCAATCCAAAAGAATAAGTGGGGGTGTGATAACGTCTGTTGATATCTTAAACGCAACTGGAGATATTTCTCCCGGTGGTCCACATAGGCTGGAAATTCTCCGTCAACATACAACGGGTTCAGAACAAAAAACATGAGTATACGTGTCGGTCTTGATCCTGACTTGGGATCTAAATCATGAGATCCAGTTTGATTGGCGACCCTAGCCCACATTTGTTTAGTAATGGGAAATGGAGCTCAAGAAAGTTCCACTACTGGTAGACTTCTCTGCAATTACGTTGGCACTGCATATCTACCTAGCATTGGTATAAGAATTGATGCAGGACCGAAGGTTAGTATTTTGGAAAATGGGTCTGAGGTCAGCTTTTAGGGGAAATGTTTGGGGCTTAATTTGTGTAGTCAGCATTAGGGCGCTGCACAAATATTCATATAAAATACCATCAAATCTTTGTATACACCAAGTGACCAATGTATCACACGCAGATAAAGCCCAGCAGATACACCAATCTGTATGTTCAAGCAGCGGGTGTATCAATATATTCTGCCAGGAACAAACTGTTTGGTCAGTATTGGTGTTTGAAGCACTCACCACTTATATTTATTGTTTCTGATTGTCACAATGTGACACACCCTACACTCATCAAAGATATTAAAACTCCTTGCTCTACTTATTTACCAGAGAAGCACAGAAACCGTCTACTGTTACCGTAAAAATGGTTCTCACAGCATTTCAAAACAGGCTCATCAAGGGCAGGCCTGACAGGAGAGCCCTTGATGTGCAGGATGAGAGGGTCGCTCATCTTGGTAGAACATCCCCCATATCCATTGATCGAGACGACCTGATCGGCACAGCCTTCTACGAAATACTCGCAGCTGATAAAAGAGAATTCGATGGACTGGACATAAGACTTCCGCTGGAAGTCACCTTCTTTGGTGAAGGTTTGTAAAACTCAGTATAGATTAAATCTGTTGAAACAATAGGGCTTTCTTTATATAACCTGATGTTTTGTGCCAGCTGCTACCATGGCACAATGGTAAAATTCCTGCTTTGCAAGCATAAGCCCTCAGATGAGATGAGCTCCTAAATGTTTTCGAAAAGAAAAGCAAACATCGCTATGAAACTTTTGAGTCCCTTCAAAGTTTGGTAGAACCAGGGGCCAAATTAATTTTCCGTGTAGATTTTACGTACGGTTAAAATTTGACATATCTTTGACATTTCTGTCCTGAGTTATAGGGAGCCGATTCAATTTGGGTCCGTAACCCGTATACGCAGTTCTCCTCTCTTTTCAACAAATCGATGATTCATGCAAGAAAAAGGTCTTAGCTCCTTTAGTAATGTTATATAGGTAAACTGATATCAAAATTTATTTCACAGACAGTGAATGTGAACTGTTTACCATTTTATGCGATCTTGTTACTGAAGTGATATCTACTTGGGCACTCCTTGACTACAGTTGCTGTGTCCATATTCATTGTAAGCTTGTGTTGGGTAGACCCAACTATGGCAAAATTATCAGTATCCATTATGGGCCTGTACCTGAGGCATCTGCTTGGAAATCCAGATGATGTGGGAGTCTTAGGCTTTATCCCAATATTGGCAATGCTTTTGTGTCTTTTCTTATTGTATGACAACACTTATAAAGTTTGGATGATACCTTATCCTGCTCTTTCATAGACATAAACCCTTCTGCTTCATCTTCCTATAGCTACTGACAGAACTGTTACCAAGAATTTTGAGGTAATAGGACATGAGCAATGTAATAAATGGATCCATCGTGCAAATAATAATGTAGTTTTCTACTGATTACTGAGCCAGTCAAAATGAAAAGGCGCGTAAACCTTATTAGAACATGGGGTCCTCCCTTGAACGTGTTTTGATTTTTCTTATTTCACAGATGCATGTGACCTCGGTGGGCCACGTAGACAGTTCTTTACGTCGATCCTCAGAGAAATCCACAACTGTATGTTTGATGAACATGGTGAACTTGTTTTGAATGAACAACGACTCAATGACTGCCACTATTATGCTGCAGGAGTTCTGATTGGTGGGTGGTCAAGTAAAATTTTGTGCATATTTAAGCTTCTGCTTTGGTTGCGGGGTCTTGGAGTCGCTCACATACACTCTGCCATGGTATATGAAATCTTCAGGGTTTGCCACCTAATGAGCAATTTTTATCAGATTCAAATTCTATAGTACTGTATACTAACTCTGACCAATATTATAAGTAGCCGTTCTCTGAACCGTTGTACTTGTGACCATAATTATTGGTCGCGGTTCTGTATGGGTTAAGGGGATTCTTATGCACAAAATTACTTGGCAAATTTGCACTCCTATTTCAAATAATGCGGAAGTGCATTTTTCAAACTTTTCAACTACTGGGTGCACACTACATGTAGGATAGTGCATCTTCTTTACATCATTGGCAGTTTTAGTCTCAGTCAGGCCTAGCCTTTGACTTGATCTTTGCGCATCGCTTGGTTAAATTATGATATACTAGTGTTTTAGTAGTGACTGAAGTTATTTTTGTTTGAGAGTTGTGCGCTCATTGCAGGTTAAATTTAGTGAACAGACAACTTCAAAGTTGAGTTGCACTCCATACTACTACTAATTGGTGTTGGGCCAAAACCTGAAATACAAAAAATATCGAAAACTTGTGGTACCATTACCGAGGTTTGACAGCCGTTTGTGTTGCCCTGAATTTTGGTTCTAACACCAAAGTTCCAAATCTGGAACCAAAATGGATCCGAGCTAGTACTAATTCTAAATTCTGTACTCATCCAGTAGTGTTGAGTATTTGTCAATGACTGGCCTATTTAGTAAAGACTTTAATGTTGTAATTAAAAGTGATCAGCTCTTTCACTTTGGCACACCTATTAGGAAGTGGCAATGTCTCACTCATTGCACCACGCCACTGTCTATGTGTATTTATTATGTAAGATAGTTGACATCGTAAGAAAAAAAGGGTAGAAAATCAAACTTTTGAGATTGTAACAAAATGAATGGCCATGGTGACAAGTTGCAAACCAGCAAATTTGCCATTCTAGTCAACCAGCATTGAAAACCCATTTGATAGTGAAGAGGTACTTGTTTTAATACACATACATGTATATGGACTTGGCAAAGAACCGGCAGTCCTGACATTGTTTCAGTGTTCCGTATCTGACCTTGGAAACTTCATCTTAATTAACTCCACAAGTGTTTCACTTCATTGAATGAAACCAGTAGGATCTCTGCAACCCACACCATGACTCTGGATGGCATCCTGATTAGTCACCGATTTTCTTTCTTGTATGGGGTGTATGGGTCCATTCAGTCGTGACCACATTGCCTCGTCAACAATGTGATATATATATATATATATATTAAATTTTTAAAAGCTTTTCTTGACTGACCGCAACGGTACGCTTTTTTCACATTATAGTTAACATGTTCTTGTTGGTATCCTAGATGCATCGATCAGTAGAAAAAAGTGTATGTTAAAATATAGGATACCAACAAGACCATGTTTACTATAATGTGAAAAAAGTGTATCGTTGCGGTCAGTCAAGAAAAACTTTTAAAAATTTAATATTAAACTTAATATATTAAACAATAATTTAGAATCCAAGGAAAGCGTGTATTGTGTCTTGCCACTTGCGATTGTTCTGGCGGAATGAGGTGATTGGGCATCCAAATAATTGACATTACTTTCAAAAAGAAAGCCATCCTCTACTTTCAATATCTGTCTGACCAAGTTTTTCTCATCTGCACTTTTACTTCACCCAGGTGTCCGGAAAGTAATGAAAATTAAGCAAAACGTTAATTCACTTGCCCAGGTCACCCACAACCTATGAGCTGGGATACTGTTACATTTTTTTCACTTCTTTAAAGTATAAAATTAGCTGGTCTACTATAGTTTTCATTCTTGTTTGCAGGACTGAGTTTCTATCAAGGAGGGCCTGCAATGTTGATAAAAAATTGGATGAAGGAAGGTGCTCACTATAAACAGTTGGCAGGAGGCCTGAAACGCACAGGACTATATAAGGTTTGCAATGGACATTTCATTTCTTATACAGTACATAACAAAGAGGGGTAACTGCATCGCTGTTTGACGGTTTATGAAGATTAAGCTAAAAGATATCACATGTGAAATATGGTGCAGGGCTCATCAGTTTAAGTAATTTTTTCAGTTAACTGTTGTGAACAAATTAATACATTTACATTGCATTCTATGGTGATGTAGATGGTCAAGCCGGAATTTGAATTTTTATCTTCCAACTACGCGTTCATATTCTTACTTTTAGGCATCTGTAAATGGTGTGTTGTGATTTTGCTCAATCCCGCTCCATATAACATCGGTTTGGGGTTGGGGTGTTAGCTTGACAGCGTCAAACAATTTGCTCTCGTACCAGGATCAGGCATCCCAAAGTGACATCATCACTGAAGTTTTCTCCTCAAGAGGAGATAAATTGTAATACCATCGAAATTTCTGTTCTGGACGAGCTGATAGGTTTTAAACAGAGCAAATATCTTGCATTCCTTGTTCGCTACTTTACGGCTGGCAACAGTGGATTGGTCCTTGGATAGTCTTTAAATCAATGTAAATTAATGTGATTTGTCTATGGTGTAGCTAATAACTGGATGCCAGTTAGTTAAGCGGGACACAGCAAAACAGTTCTACGCTTTTCTCAGCCTTTCTAAAATCTTTTGTGCTATCCTAAAGCTTGGGGTAAATCGTTTAACAGTGTGACACAGCTTATCGCAAGGCAGTATGCATGATGGCGATAATGTTGAAACTGAGTTGGCTCTCTCAACTACTGTGTTGGGCTGAGACATGGTTCACACCAGATTTTAGCGCAGTGAAGTGAATCAAGGCATAGGCAAGCATCTATGACAATAATATTATGTTTTAGCCGTGCTCCCTGTGCTTGCTATATCTGTTGTGCATAGTCATTGGAATATGCATTATATTTCTAGATGTTTTGATAAGAATAAAGTACCCAATATATAGGACTTCAATATGATTGGGAGTGTTATGCAATGCTGCCAGGGATGTGATTGAGGGCCAACCAAAAAAGCGCGTTCAGAGGGGATGAATTGTGAGAAGAAGCGCGTGTGAAGCTTTTGACTGACAGAAAAAGCATAAAAGTGCACTTACAGACCATACAGGGAGATAAATGACATTTTCATTGCCATCCGAGGTGTCTAAGACAAGTAAAAGAGGAAGAAAAGAAAATAAATTTGACCCTTGAAAAAAGTGTGTAACGCGCTTGTTAACGCACCAATCACACCCCTGGCTGCTGTATGTATATCATCTTAGAGGGAGGGTGGGGGTTGTGAAAGTAATAGCCAGGCAGACTGCTATATAACATGCGCTTTTTCATCAAACACTATGTGCCACATATATTGACAACCATTGTTTTTTTTTACAGTTGATGGATATCCCAGTGATTGCTAGAGAGTTTCAGACGGAGAGGAGGCCATTCAACACAGTCCATAGATTCTTGAAAATGTTCAAATTTTCACACGCTGAGCAAGGCTCCTCCCGCCTTACAAAGGAAAAGGCAATGTCCAGAAAATTTAATGAATATTGCAGAGATGTATTCCGTAAGTTTGTTCATCATCAGCTGAATGTATTCATCTTAGGGTATGTTAATGAGTATCCCACAATGCATTATTTCGGAATTCCAAGACACACTCAGTCAATGATAGCTTTTGAGATTTTGACTGAGTATTTCTGGAAATTCCAGTGATTAATTGCATTTTAACATACCCTATTAGTTTCAAACAATCTTAGCTAGTTTACAATAATTATTAGATATTCCACCATATTTAAATTCTGTAGTCATGTTATTTCTTGCAAACTCTAACATTTTGAGGTGGTCTAAACTCAGTCAACAACCAAAATCAATGTTGGCAATAAGCAAAATCAAAGCTGAAATCAGGACCGGGTCGGGCTCACGGGATGCGGATTGACAAAGCTCCTCGCTACTTCCAATTTAATTTACGGGCATATGCCAAGCCGTAGCCAAGCGATTGATCAGACAGAAATTTTCATAGCTTGCTCAGCACTAAGACTTTGTGCTCATGCAGAAAATGGTGCTGCGAATATGAAATAAACAGTTAACCTTCATATTAGGACCTTGACATTAAAACAGGTCGGGTAACTCGGGTCAGGTTTCACGTACCTATTACCTGATTCGTCTGGGTCGGGTGTTTGTTCCAACCCTAGTTGTACGTCGACTCATGTTTGTGCATGTGTAGAAATCTATGAATTACAAAGATCCAAAGGTTAAATTGCTAACACCAAGATTCACCCGTGAGGTATCCAGAACCTCATTTGAATCCAAAAGCTTGTTATGACTAACATTCGTAATTTGAATTAACGTGAATAAAGTTTTTGAAATTTTCTAAATCATAGGCATTTAAAAAATAAAATTTTATTTCATTAAATTTGGTGAGTGGGGAAAACTAGTTTGCTAAATTAAGTTCTGTGAATATTTTTCATCTAGTAGTGTATAGTGACCTATATTGAGCTATGACGCCAAAGTTATGGTTCACTGTGATCAGCTCTACACTTCCGTCACACCTAGGAGGTAACAGCTTCTTGCTCATTTCACAACGTCGCTGTGTATGTGTATTGATGATCACTGTCACCATTAGTCATTTTATTTTTAGGGGGTTCACGAAAGTATGGTGACGTCAAGGTCAGTCTGGCCATGATATTGAGATTTTGTACCGGAAGTGAAGCGGAACCACCATTAGGCTTCTCCTTACAGCCTACAATAGAATTCAATGAAGTTGCTAGTGAACGTGCTCCAACTGCCAACACATGTATCAACAAGCTGATGCTTTACTATCCAGCCCAAATTGCAGAGCCTGGATTCAATATCGAGCCAGTTTATAAACTGCTCGACGTTGGCTTTGTTTCGGAGTATTTCGGGATGGAATGAACTGCTTTGCATAGATAAAAAGAGAACAATATCAAAGATATAGAGCCACGAATCTTTAGGATTCTATTGATAACAATGCCTCAGTAAATAATGTTTTACTTTCTTAAACTGTACATATGCCGTTCTGAATTTGTTAATACTGTCATGTTATAATATCAATAGAGGTGGTTTACCATCTGAGATTACAGGCTATTGTTTATATTTGTTTTCTAAATTGAAACATGTACACTGTCATTTTAGCCAAACTTTAATAACCAATAATGCTTTTAATTCTTCATTTAAAGCAATTCATGGTTGATTAAATGTTTCAGTCAGTGTGGTCATCATCCAACATATACATCAGAACTAGCTATTGATGATATTTGCTTTTTGTAATCCTGTAATGTCTTGCAAACTCCAACATTTGGAGGTTGTCTTAACTCAAGTCTACAAGCAAAATCAATAATGCTTTGTTCGTTTCGTTTATTTTCAACGTGTAAGATGGCTCATGTTTGTGCAAGTTTAGAAAACCATGAATGGCAAAGATTTACAGGTTAAATTTCTAAAACCAAGATTTACCAGTAAGGTATGCAGAATCTCAGTTGAATCCAAAGGCTTTTTTTTAATTCAGGGACAAACATTTTGAGTATTCACATGTTTACTTGGCCATTTCATACGTTTTATACAGAGAGGAACTAAATACAGTGTTAAAACAATAGTACATAAATTTCTCACAATTGTTTATTACCGTTCACTAATGTACATGTTTAAACGAATTTCAACAACCTACGTATCTGCATAGAGGTGAATAAACTCACGCACAGCCTCATACACTGTACAACCATGGTCATCATCCTTTGTAAAGGGTGGCACATTTGCCATGAGGTGTTCGCAGTATTCAGCAGATAGTATGTCATCCTCAAATAATTGTCTTGTGTCATCATGACTGACTAGTGTCGGTGTATGAAAACCATTCAAGGCTAGGATTTGATTGGGAGTGTGATTAGCTTCAGTGCGGATTGGGTGGTTGTTATGACTATTAGCTAATGCTGTTAAAGCTATGTTTATGCGAGGTTTGTACACATAGTGCAGGGCCAGTTTGTCATAGACATTATCCACATTCAACAAGCCGCGATGCTCCAATTGATAGAAAATAGCAGCATATTTGTCTCTGATATTTCGGTTGATCTCCCTGTTGAATCTCTCCACACGTTGGTTGTGCACAGACGAGCCAACTAGCACAACTGGCCCATTTGCTGTTTGGTTCTGTTCAGTCATAGCTTCCCACACACCCACATTTTCAGTACCACAGTCGGTTCTTATTTTTTTAGGTTCTGTTTGAAACAGTGCCATAGCACCTTGAAATAGTTGTAACACTGTCTCTGACCTGTTATTATTGTTACATCTAAGAAATAGCATACACCTGGAGTGCCCATCTACAGCGGCATGTATTACAAACCCCCAACGAATGAGCTTATGGTTACCATCAATATGCCACATATAGTGTGGATGAGGCACGCTGTATGCTCGTCGGGTGATTCTCCTTGCCAGTAATTGCCTACGCTCAATCAATCCGACAGGGTCGACTCTCCTTATGGAAGCTCGAATCCGCCGCCTCTGTATCTTGAGTCCCTGAGATACAATATAACCCATCAACATTCTTTCACCAAACCTAGGAAGCTCTGTCATGGCCTGTCTTGTTATCTCATCAAGCTCTGCATCACTTATCTGTGTCCTGATAAAAGTGAACCAAAGAAGGATTTTATTGGAGATGTCAAATACTGTGGCTAATTTCCTTTTTACATCCCATGAATTTAATCTTATGAGCTTGGGTTCTCCCATTGTTTCACAAAGGGACAACTGCTATTCATAGCTTTTGATGAGTTTGTACAGCACTATGATCTGCATCGCCTGAGAAGCGGATCGTGGTATGGTGTATCAATAAGTACCCGTAGTTTGTGTGATGTAAATTTAGGTGCCCTTGTTTGGTTGTTGGTGAACCTTTGTATTAAGAAATACTAAGCCAGATAATAAAAAAACTGATTTTAATTCATACTTGAACTTAATGGCATAACAGATGTAAATTGTCATTCAGGAAAAGCCTCAACTTCTAGGGTATGAGGAATCTAAGGACCTAAATATATCTCTGATGTTTGAAACATTTCGTAGCCGAGCAAACCTAACCTGTGAACACTCAAGCTATTTAGTATAATACGATAGAGAAAGGAGGATTTTCAGTCCTCCATATCATTGACATGTTAACAGTTGCTCATATATAGAGCTGTCCCTCACTTTTATCAAGCAGGGAGTAAACTACCTGATTCAAACTGGACTTCCATGTACAAATATTATTGTATTGATTTCAGAAGTTGCATCCACCTTTTGTATGAGTACGCAATCCCCAAAACAATACACTAATGAAGAACAGTTTTCCAGATTACCGATAACTATAATAAATAGGTAATTCTGATGTGTAACTGGTAGTAAGATTAATATATCGTGGCCAGTCTCTCTTCTTCAGAGCCAAGAAGCTATAAAGACTCCATATATTTATTTCTAATATACTAAATCTCTACCTACCATTGCGTATATTCATCTAACTGATAGTCAGAAATTATCCGATTTAGAGTAGGCCTGCTGACATGTAGCTGCACAGCTATATCAGACTTTTTCACCTTAGCTTGCAAGAGTTGAAGGAGTTGATCGTAGTCTACATCTATTTGGGGAGCGCCTGCCATTCTATCAGTGCTTGGAAACTAAAAAGATAGAAAACTGGAGCATAAGTGGGTGAGAGTTGGCACAGAGCGCAAATCAAAACAAACATTCAATACTACCATCTTGGACAGCAATTTGATAAATCGCCAGGAACGACAGGGTAATTCCCTTGAGGTTCAGGGACAACATACCAATTTTGAATGAAAAACCTACTGAAACTTGCGTGTCGTTACATGCAACACCAATGAACTGCCCCGAGTTATTGGGGAAGTACTGCTACCCAAAATTAGAGCTCATTATTGCTATATCATTTATTTTGTCTGCTTTGAATTTATAGTCAATAAACAAGCTAACTTAGTATATTTCAATACTTTGAGTTTCTACGTTGGTTGATAAATGCAACTATTTTTTTATTAACACTCAGATCTGAGCAAGAATGGAACACACCTTAACAGAATCAGTATAATTTGATTGATAAACAAAACAGGCAAAGGTATATGGGCTAGAGAAACATGAATATCAGTTTATCTCATCGGGTATGTAAGAAAAACTATGGTCATCAATGTCAGCCATCATAATCGAACAAATTTGATTAAAAAAATTATTTCATTTTGATGTTCGTGACAAAGAGGGTGTTAGCGTACATCAAAAAACGTGTCGGATTAGAGCATGAGATGACAACTCCCATTCACAATGTTTTTATCAATTGCATTTCTTTATGGATATTGGATAGTGAATAAATATTCTTGCTGATAATTTGCAGGCCTTGCAGCCAAAATGGGGTCAGCAGAAGGTGGCTAGAGCGTCTTTTCTTACTGCCGAGGGACAATAAGGTATATAAATTCAATAGGAGTTGTCCCCCACAATGGGTATGTGTGGATAACTGCTGCCATATAAAGCTTGATACAAAGTAAAAATAAATAAGTGTAGGACGATACTCAATGGCAGAGTGACTGGGTGAGGAGAGGGGTAGCTTTGGCATATTAGTTAATCTTGGCAAGGGTGTCATAGCAGCAAGCTGGCGCCCTTGCTAAAGTGTACTGCATTGTAGGGAGTAGCTCCACCATGGCTACAGTTTGACTTAGTAGTGTAATTATATCAGGAAAGAGTTACTTTTAATTGTAGATCATTCGTGCAGATGATACCACAGTGGGAATGATGCCACATTAAGATCATACCACAGATTTGTTCAACATCTGATTATACAATGTTCGAGAGTGTGAGAGTCATCACCATGTTACTACAGTCACAAACATCCTCTACAAATAACTAGAACTTTCACTGACAGTTAAAAACTACCTGGATTCAGTAGCGTTACAAACACATGAAATTCAAGAACTAAAATTGCTCACCTTGACTCAGTATCTCCAAATACTGATGTGATGAAACTGAACTTAGCGGCTCTACAACAAAAAAGAGAACACACAGTAAAAAAAATAAGGTACAAAAACAAAAATATTATATTACCAACAGAATAAGATTAGTACCTAGACTTACAGGTCTTAGCATTGGAATATTTTAAAAAAGTTATCCGCTCCAAATACATAGGATGAATGATGAAGAGCATTCTGAAACAGAGGGATTATTTAAATTATAGTCAGGTACATTATTTGATGATTAGGCCTATGTTTTTTTATTGACTCATATTGAAACGGCTGTTTTACACATATTTTCGTGACAGATTATAATTTAAAATGTTAAAAATCCCAAGAGGCAAGAGATTTTGATTTCCCATATCTATTAGCCATAATGTATGTGTAGATTGCATTTTGTCCATATAATATTATTGAGTTACTCTCAACAGTCATCTCTCGAACTATTTGTTCAACAGAAACTGTGGAAAATTTGGCAGTTGTTTGGTGAGTAGGTAAAAATTTGGCAGATCTTTGGTAAATATTAAACAAATATTACATTTTATTTATTACATTACATTTTATTTTGCTCAAGATGACTGATTAAGAGCCTACAGCAGGGCTGGAACCAGCAACAAGTATGGAAAAGGCAAGTTCAAGTTAGGTATTAAATGAAATTTGAGTAAGAGCAGGATCAGATCATAAAACATTAAAAACAACGGCAATGTAGGCCTAATTGCAAAGCACTCGCGTCTCTGATTTTAGAACACAAGCGTGTCGAGTGCTGTTCTACCAAAACACCAAATGCTCCTTGTTAATGAGTGTTTCTGTCTATATTATTGTAGTAATAGCCGTAAATTAGTCATGGACAAGTGCCAATGCACTGACTGAACACCCTCACTAGTCAGGCCTGGATTCCATCCCTACTTAGGACAGTTTTTAGATCAACAACATAGTCGATATGGCAAGGCGGTCATTGGTTATTTTGAGTGGAAAATGAGGGGTTAAACGAACTCTATTTCATTATGATTTGTCATGGCCTAATGGCCGGGTTGCCCGAATTGTTGCGTAAGTGAGGATCTGCAGAGTAAGCCTACTCCATAATTACTGTGCATTGGTGCCAAATCTATCTCTAGCCCTCACAAGCATGCGATGTGACCATGAGCCTTGTATATATGTTATCGTTGACCAAAAATAGCCCGGCATATGAATTGATAGTGCTCTGCTATATCCAATTTTCACGTAATTGCCTTCAGAGGATGGCAGGTAGGGCCAAGGCCAGACGACACAGATAGATGCTTTACTAAACAATTTTATTTGTTGTCTGGAGGGCAGTAAAATTTGGGAAGGTGGTTAAATAGACAACCACCCTGTAGGCCACATTGACCACCATAGTGTTTTAATAAATTGTGATTCATCCACTGTTGGAAATCAAGCTACATTGACTGCATGATATTCATTCATAATTGAAACCTATTTGTGTACAGCGAAGTTTAAAATTCAGTTAAATCTTGTGTAAATGGTGTTGAAATCCTGTTTAAACGCCATTTAAACAGAGTCTAATTGAAACCAGCCCCAGTTCTAAAATGCACATAGCGTTCCTGTGATACAGGACCCTTTAGACTTTAACAAACCCAGGAGGCCCGTGGAAAAATCCTCAATCTACTGTCCAGTGCAACTGGCAGTGCAACTTATGACAAAATCAGTACAGTTATGCTGAAACCTTTTCCAGTGGACCCTACAGATCTCAAGCACCAAAGTAGTTGGCTTCCTGCATGTGTATAATTCTAATTTTTCTAGTAGGTTGTTTATCATCATAGCAAGGAGTAATAGGAGATTATTACTCCTTGATCATAGTAAGTTAGTTATACTTATAGTTAGTACTATACAAACATACATACATACATGCCTGCCCACGGCCCATATCAATCAAATAATAAGGAAGCTCACCAAATATGCTGTATCCTGAACCAAGGAGTCATTCTAACTCCTTGCCTTCACTGAAAATGTGTCCAAATTAACTTAACTTCTCTCTGTTCATATTGTCTTTGGGTCTGTAAAACTAAATTATGATCA
>ERZ1740072.380-NODE-380-length-18278-cov-3.928662_pt1 | contig 18278 bp, 21 predicted proteins | sample MGYA00581733_ERZ1740072 | MGnify/ENA primary metagenome ERZ1740072 (study PRJEB43018, sample SAMN04849741) | marine metagenome | isolation source: floating plastic debris | place: Pacific Ocean | collected 2008-08-30 | study: EMG produced TPA metagenomics assembly...
ACTTGCTCCGTCAGCACCACAATATGCATTGCTCCAGCGCTTTGCAGGACTTTTACGCGCTGCAACAAATCCCGAGCCGGATAATCCCGATCCGGGCGTAACCGAATGGTGGCGTCCAGCGACTCTGTTTCGGCGATAAACTGTTCCAGCGACGCTAGGGTATTCCCTTTCAGCACGAGCGTGCCGTCAGCAAGGATGTCGAGCGCCTCTTCATCGGTGCAACACTCCAAGCCTTCCACCTGAACGAACTCGATCCCGGATGGGCGATTGGCGGAAAGCGTGCCGGCGCCCATGAAAAAAATCAGGATCAGAAAGACGATATTGCTCAGGGAAATAATTGGCTCGCGTTTCGTGGCCTTGAAGTGGCGTTTCATGACGGTTCCTCGATTTGAATCGTCAGACTCGGCACTTGTTTCACCAGCGACAACACATCGACCAGACGCTGCGTCGAGACTTCTTCCGCCAGACTGATCTTCACCCCGCTGGTCCCTGTGGCCAACAGGTCGTTGAGGCGCGATGTGAGATCGGCGTCCGCGGTCTCCGTCTCATTACAGAAGACGCGATCAGCTTGAACACGGAGCGTTGCAATCTCTGTCACCGATTGCCCGTTGCCGGCGGCACTTGCCACTGCAATATCGATCTCCGAAAATTTCGAAAACGTAGACGCCAGCATGAAAAACAGGAGCAACAGAAAGATCACGTCGATCAAAGACGTGATGGACGCTCTGCGTCTCTGTTTGACGCGCTTAAGCGACATGCTGCGCAAGCTCCTCCATTTCGGTTGGTCTGCTCACAGGGCGGCTGATCACTGACACCGAAAAGTCCGCGAGCGAACGGGCATCGTCCAGCTGTGCTTCAAACCAGGACAGAGCGACCTAGGTTGGCATCGCCACCGTCAATCCCGCAGCGGTTGTGAGCAAAGCCACCCAGATACCCCCGGCAAGCGCGGAAGGATCAACCTGGGACCCGGCATCCTGCAAGGCCTGGAAGGCTTCAATCATGCCGATCACAGTGCCCAGCAGTCCCAGCAGGGGCGCCAGCTGCGCCACCATGTCCAGAATTCGGAAGCCAGCTTCCAAAGGCTGCAGTTTTTGTTCGGCCTCAGACTCGAGACGTTTTGTCAGCCCGTCACCGGCACGTTGTTGCATGCCAAGCGCAACGACGGGCGCCAGGAAGTGTCTTGACGCGTCAATTTCGGATATGGCCTGATCATGCTCTCCCCTATCCCAGCTCGCAATAGCCTGGCGAATTTGCGCGCCTTTGTTCACACGCGCGGTCCGAAACTGCCACGCTTTCAGAATTATCACGGTGAGCGTGAAAATCGAAACGAGCAGCAGCAGGATGAGCACAGGGCCACCCATATCGTAGAGCGCTCGCAGCGGAGAAATTAGCGTGTCCATCATAGCTCCTAACAGATGGGTTTCGATCGTCTCGAACGAGAAGAGCGGAGGCTGAGAATCCGCATCGGATATTCAGCCCCCGCCAAGAAAAACGGTTTCTGGGAGGAGGTGCTTAGAACTGGCGTGAAACCGTTAGCTTGAAATTCTGCCCCGTTGCCTTCCGCGTTGAGAGGTTCGGCGTGTAATCTTCGTCGGACAGGTTTTCCACACCGAGGCGGAATGACGTGCCTTTCAGAATGCCAGATTGCGGACTGATCGTGGCACGCGCATTGAAGATATTGTAGGAATCACCTTGCTCGGGGTTTCCAGACCGGAAGGACACGTCAGCATCGGCAACCGACAACGCTTCAAGGCTCACATCCAAGAACCGTCCGAAACGCTTCCCGGCCGTGACACGAACACTATCAGCCGTAAGGCTACGATAGGTTACGGAGACTCCCGCCGTATTGATCTCATCGCCGTCAGAGAAATTACCGTTCAAGTCGACATAGAAGCCAGACTCCATGGCGAACGAGCCTTCTAGCTCGACGCCTTGCAGAGAAATCTCGTCGAGACCGCCAATGAACGTGATATCTTCGAGCGTCGTGTCATAATAGTTGAGCTTGAAAGACAGCGTATCACTATCACTAAATACGCCGATGGTGTCGTAGCTGAAGCCCGCTTCATATGTAGACGCCTCTTCGGCAGTGAAGATATTCGATCGATTGCTCGGCGCTGGGGTTGGCGTATCGTCCAGTATTGGAAGACTTTCTGTGTAAGCATAGCTACCGAACACCGCGAAACCATTCTCGAACTGATACCGAAGCGAGGCACCGCCCATCAAGGCACTGTCGTCGAATTCGCCTTCGACCCGTTCCCCAGCATCGAGATCGAAGAAGTCGGTTTCAAGCGTTTGATTTTCGTAGCGCAAGGCGGGTGTAAAGGTCAGGCCATTGCCGAAATCAATATTGTCGATGATGAAAATCGCCTGACGATTGTCGGTCCCGCCTGGGGCGGCGCTCGCTTCAAGACGATCATTTTGGATAAACTCAACGCCGGTACGAATTTCGTGTTCGATCGAACCTGTCTGGACAAAAGACGTATTTTTTACGGTCAGCTTTGTACGCTCATATTGCAGGTCCGCATCAACCACGCCAAAGCCTACTTCCGCACCAAACCCGTTGGTAAAAGGAATATAGGTCTGGTCGATTTCCTGGTTTGAATAGGTCAATGCCGCTTCCAGGTCGATCAGGTCGTTACCGGCTGGTTGGAAGTAATAGAAAAGCGATCCGGTTTGTGTCGTAACATCACGATCGACGTTACCGAAGAAATCCGTACCGGTGACAAACGTATCATAAGGCACGTCTCGGTCAGCCGAATCCGATTGGGTATAGCTCGCCATGATCGAGTGCGTGTCATCGAACGCATAGCGGCCTTTGACGAGGAAGGATGGCAATTCAAACGCCGAGTTACCAATTTCATTCCCGCTACCATCTTCTTGATTGTCTTGGTCACGATAGGTGTAATTGAAAAGAAACTCAGCCTTCTCGCTTGGCTGCCATGCCAGGATGCCGGATCCGTTAATCCCATCGCCATTGGTTTGACCGCCAAGTGTCAGCGACCCTCCAAAGCCAGGCTCTCCACCGGTGAAATCGGACGCATCTTTCGTCTCGAGCAGGACTACACCACCAACAATACCGGAGCCATATTCGAAGCTCCCAACTGTGCCACGAATGACATCTACGCTTTTATAAAGATACGGATCCGTGAAAAGCTGGTTGCTGACACGGTAGATTTCTTCCGCGCCGGTAGTCGCTCCATCGACCAGAACCGCGACTTTTTGGTCGGTCCCATAAATGCTGTTCGCACCGAAACCACGAATATTGATACCAGAGCCTTGCGGCGTTTGCCCGTTTACCAGTGTGACGCCCGGTACTGAATCGATTAGCTCGGCAATCGTGTTGGCCTGGCGGTCATCGATTTCTTCCTGCTTGATCGTGGTGATCGGCGTCGCCGTGCCAGTTTGCACTTCCCGCTTACTTTGGCCAAGTGTCAGCTCGCCAAGAAACTCACCATCTTCACTGGTTTCCGTTTCACTGGTCGTTTCGGTATCTTCTTCTTGAGCCATAGCCGCGCTCGGCATCATGACAGCAAAGCCTATCGCAGTGGCAATGAGCAGTCGGTTTTTGATCTTATTAAACTTCATTTTGGATCCCTCTAACCCAGTAACGAGCGAATGACATTCATTCGCATCTAGAGATGGAGGGTGCTGTAGCTGGAAAAATTCAGTATTGCAATTGCAATTCGTTCGCAAAAAGACTCATTTGCACATGTGTTGCAGTTTTGCCGCTTGGCGCTGGGCCTGCGCCGATGCGCGCCTGGTTTCTAGCCGCGTGTCTGCCACCATAGACGCGCTACTTCCACGAGCATGCCGGGCATGATCCAACGCACCCCTTCATTCTCAATCGACCAAGGCCCTTTCGGAGTCTCGATCGTAACGCCGAGTGATGACGCTCCGTTCGTGACCGGAGCATCTATCCCCAGTTTTTCAAACACATCATTGATCTCGTCAGCTTGCGGGTTTGACAGGCGAAAATCGGTAAGATTGCAGACAGGCGCTTCTGGCGACTCCCGATAAAAAGCCGGGACCAATCAGACCTCGCCAATAGCTTGCTTGCGCTGCCTCCCCGCCTTCAATATTGACTGCCTCCACCCGCTCGAGTTTCGCTTTGCTTTGGCGCGCGAGCGCCTGGAAAGCAGCAAAGTCTTCAACGGCGACATACCAAAACAGTAGCTGCGGCTCGGACAGTGTTTTCAAGAGCGCGCCAAAGGGCTGAAACTTTTTGTAGTTGGGGTTCGGCCCAATAATTTCCAGGAATGAATTTTCGCCAATGGCCAGGCTACCACTCCAGTAAAATTGATTGGGCTCCGGGTCATGCAAATCCACTTTCGCGCCCGTCTTTTCCTCGACCCATTTTACCCCGTCTCGCGTATTCGGCACGCCCAGTCCGATATGATCGAGCTGAAAGCCATGGCTACGGCGGATAATATTGGTCATGATCTTGATCCCTATTGGTTCAGGATTAGGTGCAGATGCGTTCGAGATTTTCCATCGCCGGCTTAAAATTCTGAATCATGGTCGCGAACCCCGCCTGGACGTCTGGATCATTCATATGATCTGGAATCGCCCGCCCGGAATTGAGCCGGGCCTTCGCGCTCCACGCCGCAAGCTCGCCGACCTTTCGTCGCTTGTTTTCCGCCGGCATACCAATACGCATTATATTGAGCACGCCGCGCATATCACCGGTGCGCGGTAGCGCCGGGCAGAGTTGATTCTTCTCTTCGAGAGTTAGGTCGAGGGACCCAACACAGCCGATCAGCGCCGCGCGCCAGGTGGCCACACCTCGCGGTGGGAAATGCAGACTGATTTTTCCATCCTCAAAAATGGTCGAGGCCGGCGTCGTACTCAAACCGGGCGCTGTGCAGTCGACGAATACATGGCCCGGATTTGAGGGCAGCTCGCCCTCATCCATGATCGCTTTGGTGGATGAGATGGACCGCACATAGCCTTTGCGCACCACCTGTTCAATTTCCCTCAAAAACGCAAGCTCTGCGGTCGAGACCGTTGCCCCGCGATTGACGACAGCACGCTGGGTCGGACTGATGCGAAACATCATGCCCTCTTCTTCCAATCGCAGCGCGTACTCATTCGCGTCGCTCGCGTCTGAAGCGGCCAGCATCGCGGCGGCCCCGAAACGGATCATATTGCCCGCCATCGTCAGCGGCTGAACATAGGTCCGGTTGGTCATCCAGACATCGCGTGGGCGCACCCAGGTGATTTCGTTGGGATCGACGCCCTGCTGGAGCAACCAGATACACACATCCATTCCGGTCTTACCTGCGCCCAGCACCGTAATGCCTTTGGGGTCGGCAATATCAACGAGCTGATTTGGTGTGACAACCGTCACTCCGTCTTGAACTTCAAATTTTGCGGTATGCCGCGCTGGAATGGTCGATTGCGTCACTGTCGCATCGACCAGGGCGCGCCGAACCTGAAAGCGTGTTTGGCGTCCTGTCAGATTGGACCGAACAATATGCTCGCCATCCTGGCATCCGACGTAATCACTGGTGGCGTGAAATCTGACGCGGTCGCTTGGGTCAAAGATGTCTGCCAATACTTTTTGATAATAGGATTGAATCTCCGCGGCGCCGGCCCGTTCATAAAAGCCGGCATTCATTCCCGTCTTATCAATCCGGTCCTCGCCGAGCGGCAAGGAATTCACGCCATAAAAAGCAGAGGGTTGGTGCAACTCGACAAACGGATAAGCATCAACCCAGTGTCCGCCCGGTTGTGCGCGACGATCAACCAATGTCATTTCATGGTCGGTTTCGGACAAAAGCGTATCGGCAAAGGCCATGCCCGATGCACCCGCGCCAATGATCAGATAGTCGGTTTGAATAACGTCCATTGAATCACCTTTGTCTGTCCGGATTGAAATGGGAATTCCGCTGAGATCATTGAGGGATCACCCACGCCATGAGTGCAGCTCGTAAAGACTTTTCCGCGCGTTTTTTTAAACGCGCGGAGGGTTTGGCGTTAATGGCGGCAGACGTATCTAGCATGGTCCCCACTTAGGCTGAGTTTGATCTTACCAGGTCTTGGAGACCTCAATGAAAATAGATCTCGGATCGCCGGGGAAAGAACCGGTCCGTTCAAGAAAACCAGATGCGGCATATTCTTCATCCAGGAGGTTATCGACGCGCAAAATGACGTCAACGGGCCCCGGTTCCCAGATGATGGAAGCGTCGAGGATGAAAAAGGACTTTACGGTCTGAGCGGAGAGACTTCTTTGCTTGCCAACATAATCCCCCCCGAATGCGAACGCCGTTTTGAGTTCCGGGACCTGGTACCGAGTCCAAAAACCGAACTGATGTTCGGGCGCATTGGCAAATCGGTCGCCATCGACAACGTTCCGAATGCGATCTGTCCCGGGTAGCTCTGTGTCCGCGGTGACACGGGTATCATTATAGGCATAAGACGCTGTGAGCACCCAATTGTCGGTCAAGTCGGTCGCGACGTCGACTTCGATCCCTTCACTGGTCACCTCACCGAAGGCGATTAAATCGTCTTCATTATCGCCGTCCAGGTCGCCACCATTTTGCAAGAGGTTGGTTCGTTTGATTTGATAGATTGCGACGGTTGACTGCATGCGACAATCAAAGATGCCGTTCTTGACATCGCCCTCTAAAATATCGCAATCTACTGGATCGAACGTTCCCTGATTGTCGAGCGATTGGTCGCCCACAATTTGTGGCTCATAGCTTTCGGACCACTGTCCAAAGATAGAGACGTCCGGATGCACGCGATATACGGCGCCGAGCCTCGGCGTCACCTTTTCATCATCAAATGACCCATTGCCGCCGCGAAGCCGCTCCGAAATCGTATCTTCGAATCGATCGAATCGCAGCCCGCCCGTCAGGATCAAATCTCCGATCGTTAATTCATTGAGCAGGTACGCGCCCTGGCGCGTAAAATCCGTCGTCGTGCCATCGTCGCGAACGGTCAGGTCATATGTGGTGCGATCGGAGACGCCATAGACCGGATCCACAAGGCTTATACCCAGGACATTATCGTCCGTTCCAACGGCGCGCAAAAAGTCGAACACATCCTGCTGATCAAAATAATCAACGCCGAGCAAAAGACGATTGTCGAAACCATTGAAACTGGTCGACCAGATCGCGTTTGCGCCAAAGGATACACTCTCTTCTGTTCGCGTTTGATCGCGAAACTCGCGACCCGAAATGAAGTCGACCACGCCATCAGCATCGGTGTCGATCTCGCCGCGGGGTTCATGCTACTCCTGATTTTCTTCTGCATCCGTGTATCGGATGGCAGCGTTCCATGTAAAACTTCCGCCGATTTCACCTTCCAGACTGGCCTGGATATTGTTCGAAACTAAATCCAGAAAGTCATCCGGCTCATTATGATTCCAGCGTCGATCTGCAATGAAATTCCCCGCATCATCTGTCAGAACCCCGCGTAAGCGATTGCCGGTGAGGTCCTGCTCATAGCGGGTCGCTTGCAAGACCAGATCGGCGAATCCGAGGTCAAACCCCAGTCCCGCATCATAGATCAGCGTATCGCTGTCAGTGTTGCGCCGGGCTGTGTCACGCTGCTCGTAAAAGATGCCAAGCCGACCGCGCGCCCCTTCCATCGGCAATGCGCCATTGACCTCATAGGATGCGCCGTACCGCGCTTCGGTGCCGACCACAGCTGCCGCGCGCGCAGAGAAGTCCTCGGTCGGCTTTTTTGTCACATAATTAAACAAGCCGCCGGGTGCGCCGGGGCCATACAGCATGCCGGATGGACCTTTGAGAAAGTCGATCCGTTCAACATTGAAAAGTTGCGGCACAGCGAAACCTGCATAGGGATCGCCGCGCAATCCATCAAAGAAAATTTCTTCCTGACGGAATCCACGGGCCGTGACACCAGCGTAAGAGAACACACTGACCCCTGAAATATTTCGATACAGGTCCTGCGCATCGCGCGCGCCCTGGTCGCGAATGAGCTGTTCATTAATGCTGGTGATGGAGACCGATGATGAAAGTGGATCTGTCGGCAGTCTTGCCGTGTCGGTTTCGCCGACCCTATATAGTTTTTGCGCGCGTCCAGTCACGATGATTGTTTCCTGACGGGCCTCTTCCTCGTCTGTTGAACTATCTGTTTGCGCGAGCCCAACAGGTAGGAGAAAAGCAAATACAGCAATGGCGGTGCACGTTCTAAACACTGAATAATCCACATTTCGACTGCGCCAATACTATGAATTCGACGGGCCCTGTCAATGAGAATGATTATCAGTTGCATAAATTTTTTTTGGCCCTAGTGTCGGCGCGAAGCCGAGATAAGGAGTGCTCAATGAAAACAATAATAATGTCAGCCATCACCCTCGGGGGGCTAACCCTCCCCGCTTATGCACACAATGATCCTGTCCCGCACACGCATGATTTGCCGCTTTGGGGATTTGCCTTGATTGGACTGGCGGCCGGCGCATTTGGCACTTGGGCCACTATGAAGTGTTTGGCCCACCTGAAAGAAAATCGCGATGGATAATCTCCAGCCGCGATCCTCTGATGCGCAAACGCATCCGGAGTTTGACGGGCGCTGGAAACGTCTGACACTACAAGCGAATGCGGCGTTCAATGCCGGCCAACTCGAAGCGGCGGGCGTGGCCTATGATCAGGCCCTCCACGAGGCGCGCATGATCTTTGCCGAAGCCTGGAACGGCCACGCGGCCGTACAGCCACATGCACCGCCTATGCTCATCGTCTCAGCAACGAATGCTGCAAATCAGAGACGGGCCAGCGGGCACGAAAAAGCGGCGACTGAACAATTGATGTCGGCAATTCGCATCTTCACTGAAGCCTTGACCAGCGCTAGATCGCCGGAAAGCCTCAAGCGGGGATGTGCAGAACACTTACCGCGTCTCCTCGCCGAGCTTACCCCCCCTCATAGCGAAACCGAATCCATCATCGAGGAGGCTAAATCAGCTGCCCTCGCCTATTGGAAAACGTCCGCAAATTGACCCTGCCCGAAGAAAGGGAACACAATATGATTTACTCAATTCTCAATTATCTCGACCGCAAAGGCCTGATTGGCCGCGCGTCCGCACACTGCGATATTCCTTGTGGCATTTACGATCCTGGCCCGGCCCTCATTGCTGCCGTGTCTGTCGTTCGCCTAATGGACATTGCCCATGACGGAGCCAGCGAAGACCCAGTGGCGCTCGCCAATCTTCGCGCGCGTTGCACGCTGCGCAAGGAGGAAGAGGCGGAAAAAGTGAAGCAGGAAATCCGCGTCATCTGGGGCGACTATTTCAAAGCGCCTTTGCTTGAAGCGCATCCGAATGTTCACGGCCTCGTTCACGCGATCATGCAAAAGGCCAGCGCCTGCAAACAAGACGTCCACCGCGAAGATGGCGTCGCCCTGGTTGAACTCGTCAACGAATTTGCAGAGATTTTCTGGAAGACGAAGTCGGTCGAAACCGTGCGCAAGACGTGCCCTTATCCACCGCAGCTCAAACTTGTTTATCCAGTTCTGGCCGACTAGGTGTTTGGATGGTCGCTCATCCGAGTGACAGGCGAGAGCATGCAACCCGTGCTCTCGCCCGGTACGTTCGCGATTTTCAGACGGAGCACGTCTTATCGCGATGGTGATGTCCTTCTGGTGAAACACCCGCGCTTTGGAACAATTGTGAAACGTGCAATTGATGTAAACGCGGAGTCGCTTTGGTTAGAGGGCGCGAACGCGAGCTCTTTGTCGAGAGAAACCATGGGTCCAATTGAGCGGACGCGTGTCCAAGGCAAACTCGTGTATCAAGTCGCTGGGAAGAATTAGCATGGTTGCGAACATCTCTACATCTGACTGGTCTACCGAACGCGGCGAGGCCTGGCGCGACTCCATGCAGCCTCTGGAGGCCATGCTTGCGCCTGTGAATATCCCCTTGATGGACGCCCTCGATTTGGATGCACCCTACCGGATCGCCGATATTGGATGTGGTGGCGGGGAAACCAGCATCGCAATTGCGCGCAACGCATATCCAGGCAGCACCGTTGACGGGTTCGATATCTCACCCGCCCTCATAGATGCAGCGATGGCCAAGGAAGCGTATGGAGACGTGCCGATACACTTCCACGTTCAGGATGCTGGGCAGGCGCTCGGCGAGCCCGGGCAGTTTGATCGTCTAACCTCCCGATTTGGGATCATGTTCTTTCCCGAAGCAAGCCGGGCATTCGCAAACCTCGCACAATGGCTGAAACCGGGCGGCCAGTTTGCGTTTGCGGTTTGGGGCCCTCCGGACGACAATCCGTGGATGTCCAGCATTCGCACCATATTGAGTAATCATATTGTGGTTCCGACGCCCGAACCGGGAGCACCGGGGCCGTTCCGATACCAAGACGCAGCCGAATTCGTGGCGCTCCTGGAGACGTCGGGATTCGGGGATATAAAAAGTCACAGCTGGAAAAATCAGCTGGCAATTGGCGGCGGCATGGACGCAAACGCTGCCGCAAGCTTTGCGCTTTCCGCATTCTCGATTGGGCGACTGCTCGATCAAAGCGATCAGATTACAGCGCGCGCTGCATATTCGGATCTCGCATCTCTCTTTGCGAAGCATTTGGACGACGGAGAGGTGCGCATGAACGCGCATGTCCACATCGTGACTGGCTCCCGCCCAGCGGGTTAGAGCTTCTGTCTGAGCGACATCCAGCGCTCTACTTGCTCAGCTTTCATGTCGCCGTTCAATTCGCGCGAAACAAAAATCTTGAACATCGGCTCCCCGCGACCATCATAAAAGTGAATCGACCGTGAGTTTCGGTTTTGGAAATGACGTTCAATGAAGGCGATATGCTGACACGCATTCTCCTCGATATGCCCGCCAAAACCACCTTGCCCAAAGAAATGGTAATAGCCATCTTTCAGGAAGACTTGCGGCATCTCCACCGACATACCTGTGATGACTGAATTGCCTTCAGTGATGAAGAGTACAGCGCCCCACTCGCCAACATCTGTGAGGAGCTCAAGCATCTTGTCACCATTCACGATTTTGACGCTGTCCTCCGGAAGGTGGCGAACCAGCTCCAGCGTTGACATGCTGTACTCTCTAGCAAGACGCTCCAAAAAACCGTCAAAGGACTTCAACCGCTCTGTTAGCGGCTCCAGGGTTAGCGAGTCTGCAGCCATGACTTCCTCCAATCATTGCTCACCCGACTTAATGAAACGGACGGCCGAGATACCAATAGCCCATCGTTGAGACTGCACTCTTCGGCAACCCGCACTCCTTCATCAGGGCATGTCTGATGAACTTAACAGCACTGCCTTCAGCTGCAACCCAGGCATAGAATGGACCGCTCGTGTCCGCAGCTGGGTCCCACATGCGCTCATTCGGTGCGACGGATTTCTCCAAACCATGCAAGCGTTTCAACCGCGTTAACTCCGGCATTTGCGAATAGCCCAAGGCCTGCTTGAGCTTGGCGCCAGGTGGGTCTTGATAACGCGGCAACCAGGTAATGCGGCTCGCCAGCTCTCCGGCCGCCGTATCGTCTCCTGCTCTCGGGACTTCAACGAAACAGTCTATCGACGTGGCTGATTTCGGTAGGGTCTCCAGGATATTACAAATCGCTGGCAAAGACGTCTCGTCACCCATGATGAGCAATCGCGAAACACCTGCGGGTGGACGCCATTCGAAGCCGATCCGCTTGCCTGTGAACACCCCATTCGGAATTGCGATTTGAAGCAGATCACCTGGCTTTGCATGAAAAGCCCACGCGGAGGCTGGTCCCTCAACACCATGATCGACAAAGTCGATGTCGAGCTCTCCGCGATCGGGTCGAGCATTTCTGATCGTGTAAGAACGGCGCGCCGGCCGCAAATCTGGATCGAGGTGTTGCCAGGCCGCGTTCCAGTCCGTGAGTGGCAACCGCGGCGCCGCGGTTCCAGGCTCCGGCAAATAGAGTTTAACGCGTTGATCCGGTCCCCAACTGGTGAAATCCAATCCGTCTTCGCTGACAAATGTAATCCGGATGAAGGACGGCGACAGGCGTTCGCGCTTGAGCACCGAAAACGTCATCAGGAGATATGGAGTATCCGGCACGGTCAAAGGCTCTGGCGACGTCGGATGCACGAGGTCGCGAAGACTAGACATTCTGCACCAAACAAAGCGCGGGTCGCTCGTCCGTCTCGCGTCGTGTCGGCATTGACTGATATTCCGGACTTTCGACAATCATGTCCTGCGCTGAGAAAAAACTCGCTATATCGGAGAGGATGTTCATTTCGTCCGTATGCGGAGATCGCGCGAGGAGCCATGTCATGTGGGCCCGCGCCTGGGCGTAAGCGCCATGCTGCATAGAAGAAAGCGCACTCAACAGGGACGCTTCGTCATGGGTAAACGTGATTGCATTCGGGACCGTCAAATCGATACGTCTCAGTCCATTATTGCCCAGACATTCCGCCAGCCTCACGAAACGCCCCAAAACGCGTCCACCCTGGTCTGCGCCAAAAAAATCCTTGAACAGGTTCAGCAGGCAGCAACATCGCGTCTGACCGAAGGCGCAGGCGCGGAAGCCGAACGTCGCAATTTGCGCCCCTGGTCCGAGGTCGGTCAGCGTTTTGTTGACAACAAGACTGGAGTTCATTTTGAAAATCCTTTTCGGGAATTGGGCTGCAACATGTTGCTCAAGGTCTGGGAGGAAATTGCTGCCGAGAGGCTGACGCCAAAAGCGCGATGACGTCAGACATGCTGCAGCCCAAAAGAATTAGGTAACCGGTTTCAGATTCGACTCCGCAAGACGGGTCAGTTGATCCTCCAACCAGGTTCGATGAAGATCGATTTGTTCAAGGCGACAGGGCTCGCAAGCGCCTTCGCCAATCAAGTCTCGGCGCCAGGTTTCAAGCTCATTGAGCTGTCTTTCGAGCCAGGCAATTGTGTCCGCGTGCGTCCCGAGCATTTTGGCCTCCTAATTTCGTTGCGTGACCTGAACATAACTGCGAATGATTATCAAGTGCAAAAACGTCTCACTCGGTTTCATTTTTCAAATCGCGGCCACAGGCGACCGGTTTTGGACATGTAATCGATATAAGCTTGCCCGAACTGCTGGCGCATCATCGCCTCTTCGATTGGCACACGAACAACATAGAGGATTCCATATGCGACGATCGCGGTGGAGCCAGCGATCCAGTTATGAATGAGAAAAGGATAGGCCAGAAAGATCAGCCAAATCGCCGAGTACATTGGATGCCGGATACGCTTGTACACGCCGTTCGAGATCAGCGTATGCTCTTCGCGGAGTTCAGTCGTGACACTCCAGTTGCGTCCGAGATCCGCGTGACTTCGCCAGAACAACCAAAGACCCGGTATCAAAAGCAACAGCCCGATGACAGGAAGCCATAGCGGCGCTTGAACATCCGCAAACCCTGGCCAGCCGGTCGCGAGATACAAGATGGGCAGGCCGGTGCCGCCAATCCCCACCAAAAGGAGCAAGGCCCGTTCCGTGCTGACCGCGAATTGCTCGCTAATCTCGTTTTCTTTGTTGCGTCTCTCGTGGGGGGTGCGAATCACCATCATCAACACCACAGATGCGAGCCAGACAATCGAGCCCCATCCATTTTCCCGCCACCTCCAGAGAATGAGCCCCAAAAGGCTGACCATAATCACCATCATGATCGCGCGGAATATGACTTGCAGGTTCACTCCCTGGGCACCCCATAGAGTTCGAGCCGGTGGTCCTTCAGGTCAAATCCAAGCCGCTTTGCGATCTCAATCTTTAAAGCTTCGAGGTCTGAGTCATGAAATTCTATGATTTCACCCGTGCTGAGATTGATCAGATGATCGTGTTGTTCTTTTTCAGCCTCTTCATAGCGGGCGCGACCATTGCCAAAATCATGTTTTTCGACCAGCCCTTGTCGCTCCAGAATGCGCATGGTTCGGTAAACAGTCGCTTGTGCAATTGTCGGATCGAAGGCTTTCGCACGATCGTGCAACATGAGTGCATCCGGGTGATCTTGGGAGTTTTCCAATGCCCGCAAAATCGCACGCCGCGCTGTCGTCATGCTTAGGCCGGCATCAAGGCATTTTTGGACTAAATCACTCACGGTTTTCCCAGGTCATATGCTGCATATGCAACTCATTCGCATAGATACGCTCGTTGATCAACAGCTCTGCTCCAAGTCGCAGACGAAGGATTCGAACACAGCATTCCGGTTAAGTTGAACCGTCATTTCATCTGAGGCCGCACTGTTTCGAGCCAGATCGCAAAGACCGTTTGAGACCGCGATTTCGCCGTATCACGCGAAAGTTCCCCTCGACCGTCTTGGTCGAATTCTTACTTGCGAACGATTATCAATATGGTCATACTGTCGGCGTGTTTGAGCAAGCAATCTAGGAAAGTCTCTATGACAACAAAACTGAAACGCTGGACCCAGATCGGGCTAAGCGCCGCGCTGGCAAGCGGCACTCTCGCGGCCTGCGGAGGTTCCGAGCAACCGGCAGATCCCGTTGAAAATGAAATCACAGCAGAAACACTTCCCGTCGAAACGGAAGAGCCGGCTGCGACGGAAGCAGGTGAAGGCGAAGGGGGCGTGGTCTTTTCGCAAGCGGTCAATGACCCCGTGATCTTCCTTTCAATTCTAGCCATCACAGAAGCGCATATCATTGCCGCACGCGATGCACATGCCCTTGGCGAAAACGACGCCGCTGCAGAAATGTTCGCCCACCCCGTTTCGGAGGTTCTGTTCGAAAGCCAGTCCGTATTCGAACAACTCGGCGTCGAGGATTTCAGCGATCTGTTGACGGAGACATCAGCGGCGATCTTCGCGGGAGAAACGCCAGAGCAAATCAATGTACGGGCCGATGAAATCATCGCAGCATTACGTTCCGCGGCTGAATATGCGCCGGCATCCGACTCAAGCGATGCCAGCATCGCAGCGGGTGTGGCGGTCGACCAGATTGAGAGCGCCGCGGACATGTACCGCATCGCGCTTGAATCAGACGCGTATGAGCCGTATCTTGATGGCTACGGATTTTTCAAGGCGGGCGAAGCCGTGTTCTTCGAAAGCGCTGATGCCATCGCAGCGGAAGATCAGGCTGCAGCATCCGCGATTATCGACGCCATCGCGAAACTGGAAGAAGCCTATCCCGGAGCGGTGCGTCCCGATTCACTTGAGGCTGACCTGGCCACCGTTACCGTCGCAGCTTCGAACGCTGTGATCGCGGTCCAGAACTAAGCTTCGAACCTCACTCAGCGGGAACGGCGGCGGCTTCAGAGTCTGCCGCCGTTTCATTTTGAGCAGCGGCTTTCAGTTTTGCGCGTCTGGCCTGTTTGTCCAGGCGCTCTGCTGGCGCCAGATACCCTGCGAGAACTGTCAGGCCTCCACCGACAAGCATGGCGACGTCCACCCATGCGGCGACTGAATGATCCGCCCCCAAATAGGCCGGGAACCACTGGCCCGTCACAAGCCCATTGAGCATTGGAATCCCCATGGCGAGCGCTCCTGTCAGCATTAATAATTCTCGCGTGGTCGCATAGTCGTTTCGGCGAATGAACGCGTAGACCAGTCCCAGAACCCAAACCGAAAGATACGTCGATGCGGTCGCCGCCAATCGTGCCGACTCTGCCCCGACATACAATTTATCGAGGTAGAAGATTGAGATCGCTGCAACGGGCAGCCCCATGATCACGCCGGTATTGAAATATCCAAGGCGGTTGTAAAACGCCTCCGACTTGCTGCCATCATTGCCGTGCTTGCGACGCTCAATCCACATCATTGATCCAAAGGCTGTGATGACCGCGAGCGAGATACCAAGGGCGAAATAGAGCAGTTTGAGCCAGATGCCTCCATAAGTGCCGTAATGAAGCGGGGACATCGCATTCACGAAATGCCCCGCAAGCGTGATTTCTTTACAGGCGTCGCCAGTAATCGGCGCCCCCGTCGAGCTTTTTATGTTGACGATTTCAACAGACGAAAGTTGCGTCGTGGGCTCATAGAAAATGTCGATCTCGGTGGTTTCATCGCCAAAATTTCGGACCACATAGCCCAACGGCTGATCGTTGCTTTCAGGGTGCCGCATTTGTGCGATTTCATCGGCGCTTAACATCTGGACTTGAACGCCTGTTTTCTCGACTTCCGGCCCCAATACGGCACCAATCAGGGATTCAATATCGCCCTTGAATGCAATAGCGGCGGTGAGTTGAGAGATCAGTCCGATCACGCCCAGGAAGGCCCCGGTAAAGGCAATCATCGTATAGAAGGGTAAGCCCCACATCCCGACCACTTTGTGGCTGTCCTGCCATTTCAGTCGCTGGGATCGTTTCAGACGCATCGAATAGGCTTCTTCACGAATTTTCGTATGCGCAATAATTCCGGAAATGATGGCGAGCATTAACACGACGCCGATAATCCCGACCAACCAGCGGCCAATTTGTCGGCCGCCAAGAAAACTCGGCCACATGAAATCGCGGTGAATGTTCAAGGTCCAGTAGGACAAGCCATTGCCCCGCTGCGTGATCGGTTCCCCGGTCACGCCATGCCATCGCTGGCTCGCATTCACATGCACATCGTTTTCATCGTGATACTGAATAAAGCCCGAAAAATAGGGCGTATGCGTGGTTGGATAGTTGAGACGGACAAATTCCAGCTCTGTCCCACCCGCGGACGTTTCTTCCACCCATGATGAGAAGACGCCATCTATCGGCGCAATCTCCTCGCCAAGCGCAACCCGCAAGGAGGGATCTTCCCAGGATTTGATTTCATTATCAAAGAGCGCAAACGAACCGGTCAGGGCGACCACATACAGAATCAAACCGAGCGTAAGTCCGGTCCAAGAGTGCAAGTCATAGTTTCTGAGATGGCGCGCGCGATCCATATTATGTCTCCTAGACGGGCGGGCGAACCGTAGCGACGATCGCGCCGCTGACAAGCGAAATTGCAATCAACGTGGTCGCAACGCGCCAGCCCTTCTTATCCCAATAGCAAAAGAACTGAAACGCGACCCATATTAATGGGACAGCGAGCGACAGCCATAAGGCCAGAGACCGAAATTCAAACGGCAGCGTCAATAAGAGCACGGCACCAAAAAGAGTCGCTGCGATGAGGGCCCAAACGAGAATACTTGTCAGCCGCGGTGCCTTCCACGTCGACACCGCGAGCAAGCCAATAATGATCAACAATATCGCAATGACAATCGGACTCATAAGACCGTTCCTATCAGCGCAATGATTCCGGCGCTACCGGCAATCATTGCACTCGGCGCATGCCAGCTCGGCCGTTGCGCCGCGATGAACAATCCGGAGACAAAAACAAAGCTCAGGAGGCCAAGCCAAATTGAGACCCCGCGCAACCACCCCTGAAGCGGCGCCATGACGAGGAGTGAAATAATGAATACGAGCCCAGCAACATATCGGAGACCAAAGCGGATCGGCCTCGATTGTTTCACCTCTGCGAATGCCGCACGGCGGCTATCTGCCTGATAAAGCAAGGCACAGGCGAGATAAGTTAGACAAAGTGACGAAACGACTGCGAGCATAGCTTGTGGCCGGAGGAGCCCCGATCAAAGGGGCTCCCCCACGTGGCATCCCCCCTTTTAGAATGACGCCTCAAGTTGCAATGCAAACGTTTGCGGTCGCCCGAAGCGCGCAAAATGCGGATCGGTGGAATTGTTAGCCGGATCGAACGTGAACAGCGAGGTCACATATTCCTCATCAAAAATATTGTCGCCGGTCAGGTAGATCCCGAAAGTCTCATTTCGCCACCCCGCACGGAAGTTCACGAGGGTTCGCTCATCGATCGTCTTTTGCTCTTGTGGACGCGCAAGTTGGGCGAACGATGCGGACGCATAATCGGCGTTTCCGTTAAAAATCCAGTTTTCGTTTTGCCACGTGAACCCGCCGGCCAAAGTCAGGTCCGGAGCGTTGATGAATGTATTGCCCGCAAAATTAAACCCTGCGGCGCCGTTAATCTCGCACGTCTCCAAGCCATCCGTATTGGCAATCGAAACGGTCGCGCAGAAATCGGTAAACTCAGACTCTGCGACCCCGATTGAACCATAAATGTCCAGATTGTCGGTGGCTTCATACTGGGTTTCCACTTCAAAACCATAGACTTCTGAAGCGCCGGCATTCTGGGTCTCTGTGTCGAATGTGTTGGCGCTTAGCTGCACATTCACCTGCTGATCAGTCCAGTCATTGAAGAAGGCGTTGGCATTGACAGTGAGACGCTCATCCATCCACTGGCTCCGGAAGGAGAGTTCATAGTTCCACGTAAATTCCGCATCAAACGTGTATGAGCTCGCCGTCGCTGAATTGCTGCCGACACCGCCTGTACGATATCCACGCTGAACGACGAAATTC
>ERZ1740072.381-NODE-381-length-18270-cov-5.226077_pt1 | contig 18270 bp, 17 predicted proteins | sample MGYA00581733_ERZ1740072 | MGnify/ENA primary metagenome ERZ1740072 (study PRJEB43018, sample SAMN04849741) | marine metagenome | isolation source: floating plastic debris | place: Pacific Ocean | collected 2008-08-30 | study: EMG produced TPA metagenomics assembly...
ACGCCGTGTTCGTCGCGCAAGGCGGTGGCGAGGGTGAAGTATTCAAGTTCGTTCAGTCGTGCGTCCTCGACCGGGTCCAGCCCGGTTGCCATTCCTGCCGCCGTTTCACGGTGGCGCCGCAGGGTGCCCGTATAGAGCCGCATGTGGTGTTGGTGCGTGTCGCGCAGATGTTCGCCCAGCCACGTCGCTTGTTGGTGGCCAAGGGGGCTGAGCTGATCATAGCTGGCTTCGTCTTTGGCTTGGCTGTTGGCCTGACCGTGCCGGATGAGAGTGATGTGGGACATGAGTGCCTTTGGCTAACGTTTGGCCTGTTCTAGGCCAGCGCTGACGCAGTGGAAAGTGCTGGAACCTCCGGGGGGCACTTTTGAAACGAACAAGAGACACGGTGGCGTCGATAGGAAACAGCGGGGACGCGAAAGCGGGCTTTGGTGTCGGGAATGGGAGTCCTCTTGCCCTGCGCGCTGGTCTACGGTGCTGCGAGAGCGAGGGAGTTGCGCGCGATGACGGACAAGGTGACATTTACGCTGGACGGGGCCGAGGTTGAGGCCGAAGCGGGCATGACCATCTGGGAGGTTGCCAACGGGCGCGGCCTTGTCATCCCCCATCTGTGCCACAAACCGGCACCCGGATATCGCCCCGATGGCAACTGCCGGGCCTGCATGGTCGAGATCGAGGGAGAGCGTGTGCTGGCAGCCTCCTGCATCCGCGAACCCAGTGAGGGTATGGTGGTCACCACCAATTCGACCCGCGCCGAAACAGCCCGCAAGATGGTGGTGGAGATGCTGGTCGCCGACCAGCCTGCGCGCGATGAAGCCCATGATAAGTCCGCCCATCTTTGGGATATGGCAGAGGCCAATGGCGTCTCGGAAAGCCGTTTTCCCAAACTGGAGGAAGGGCGGATTCCCCTGCTTGATGACAGCCATGTGGCGATGTCCGTCAACCTTGATGCCTGCATTCAATGCGGTCTGTGCGTGCGCGCCTGCCGCGAAGTGCAGGTCAACGACGTGATCGGTATGGCCGGACGCGGTCATGACGCCTATCCGACCTTTGATCTGGCCGACCCAATGGGTGACAGCACCTGTGTGGCATGTGGTGAGTGCGTGCAAGCCTGTCCGACAGGCGCGCTAATGCCGTCCTCGGTGATTGATGATGCTCAAGTTGGGGATAGCGCGGATTTTGACAGCGAAGTCGAAAGCATCTGCCCGTTCTGTGGTGTCGGCTGTCAGATCTCGCTGAAGGTGAAGGACAACAAGGTCAAATATGTCGAGGGCATAAATGGTCCTGCGAACGAGGGACGGCTTTGCGTCAAGGGCCGCTTTGGGTTTGACTACATTCACCACAATCACCGTCTGACCAAGCCGTTGATCCGGCGCGAGGATGCACCGGCCAAGGGGCTGAACGTCGATCCGGGCAACTGGGGCGAAGTGTTCCGTGAGGCGACATGGGACGAAGCGCTGGACTTTGCCGCGAACGGTCTGAAAGGGCGCGGGCGCGAAGTGGCGGGCTTTGGGTCGGCCAAGTGCACCAACGAAGAAGCCTATCTCTTCCAGAAGATGATCCGGCAGGGGTTCGGGCACAACAACGTCGATCACTGTACCCGTCTGTGCCATGCGTCGTCGGTGGCGGCCCTTATGGAGAACGTGGGTTCTGGCGCTGTGACGGCAACGTTCAACGAGATCGAAAACGCGGATGTGGCCATCGCCATTGGTTGCAACCCGATCGAAAATCACCCCGTCGCCGCTACATATTTCAAACAATTCACCAAGCGTGGCGGCAAGCTGATAGTGATGGACCCTCGCGGGCAGGCGCTCAAGCGCTTTTCGTCCCACATGCTGCAATTCCGCCCCGGCGCGGATGTGTCGATGCTGAACGCGATCATGCATACGATTGTCGAAGAGGGGCTTTACGACCAGCAATATATCGACGCCTATACCGAGAACTGGGAAGCCGAGAAGGCCCATCTGGCGGGCTTTGCCCCCGAGAAAATGGCTGAGATCTGCGGCATTGAAGCTGAGGTTCTGCGCGATGTGGCGCGGACCTTTGCAGGTGCCAAGTCGGCGATGATTTTCTGGGGGATGGGCGTGTCTCAGCACATCCACGGAACGGACAATTCGCGTTGCCTGATTTCGCTGGCTCTGATGTGCGGACAGGTGGGACGACCCGGTGCGGGTTTGCACCCGCTGCGCGGACAGAACAATGTGCAGGGGGCTTCGGACGCGGGGCTGATTCCGATGTTTCTGCCGGATTATCAACCGGTCACCGATGATGGTGTGCGGTCTGCCTTTACCGATGTCTGGAATTCGGGCGACTTCTCCAATGAGAAGGGTTTGACGGTGACCGAGATCATGGATGCCGTCCATGCGGGCAATATCAAAGCGATGTACGTGTTGGGTGAAACCCCGGCCATGTCGGACCCGGATGTCGAACATGCGCGCGCGGCGCTTGCCAAACTCGATCACTTGGTTGTGCAGGACATATTTATCACCGAGACGGCGAACTATGCCGATGTGATCCTGCCCGCCTCCGCCTTTGCCGAAAAATCCGGCACGGTGACCAACACCAACCGGCAGGTGCAGATGGGCCGCCCGGCATTGCCGCCACCCGGCGAGGCGCGCGAAGATTGGTGGATCGAAGTTGAATTGGCCAAACGGCTTGGGCTCAATTGGACCTATGAAAGCCCGGCGGATGTTTTTGCCGAGATGAAGCTGAACATGAAGTCGCTGGCCAACATCACGTGGGACCGGTTGGAAGCGCAGAACGCGGTGACCTATCCATCCCTGTCACCCGAAGACCCCGGGCAACCGATTGTGTTTGGCGATGGCTTCCCGCGTCCTGAAGGGCGGGCGCGCTTTACCCCTGCTGCTGTGATCCCGCCGGATGATGTCCCGGATGCGGAGTATCCGATGATCCTGACAACGGGTCGGCAGTTGGAGCACTGGCTTACAGGCTCGATGACGCGGCGTGCCTCAGTGCTGGACGCGGTGGAACCGGAAGCCAACTGTTCGCTGCATCCCTCGACCCTGCGCAAGCTGGGCGTGCCTGCAGGTGGTGTCGTACGTTTGACCACGAAACGCGGGTCAATCGAGATCATGGCGCGCGAGGATCGCGCGGTTTCGCCGGACATGGTGTTCCTGCCTTTCGCCTTTGTTGAGGCTGCGGCAAACATCCTGACCAATCCGGCGGTGGACCCCTACGGCAAGATCCCTGAGTTCAAGTTCTCTGCGGTCCGGGTCGAAGCCGTTCAGGCAATGGTCGCGGAATAGCCGTCACGCCAGCCAGGTGACGTCACCGACAAAGATGTAACCCGCACCATAGATGGTGCGGATGTGCTTTGGCGCCTTTGGGTCATCACCCAACTTGCTGCGCAGCCGCGATATGCGCACATCGAGCGCGCGCGCAGACGTGGGGTGAAGGCCAGGGGCGGCAAATATTTCGTCGCGGGATATGAGCCGGTTTGCCGAAGACAGGAAAACGCGCAGCAACGCCGCTTCGGACACAGACAGCGGTATCGGGGTGTCAGAGCCTTGGGCTGTCAGGTCCAGACGGTCAAACTGGACTGTCCAGATGCCAAACTGCGCCGCGCGTCGCGGTGATGGATCGCTGCCTTGTGACAGGGTGGTGTCCACAGACAAGACGTAAGCGCCCGTCACGGCTCCTGCAGAATTGGTGTCTGGAGTGAATGCCGCGCGGATGTGGCGACCATCTTGTGGCACTGTAAACTCGACCACCTTGGGGCTTCCATCAAAGGCCGAGCGGAGGGCGGGCAAAATCTCTGTGTAAATCTCCTGCCCCAGCACGGACTGTGCTGTGTGGCCAACGATGTTGTCCGCTCCGTTGAAGGGCACGAGTGGCAACCGCCGGTTTGTGTAGGTGTAGCGTTCCTGCAGATCCAGCCTCGCGATGTGGGCAGGTGTTGTTTCCGCGGCAAGGCGGACGCGGGCCTCGGCCGCTTCAAGATGTTGTTGCGTTTCATGCAGGCGGTTGATCGTTGCCTCCAAGGCGCGATTGGCCCGGGCGAGTTCTTCGGAGCGGTCGAGCAATCGACCCGACAGTTCATCAGTGCGTGCACGCAACATGTCTTCGTGCTGTTTGATGTCGGTGATGTCGGTGTAAACGGCGATCCAGCCGCCCTGGCGCAAGGGGCCCCCTTCGACCGATAACCACCGCCCGTTGGCCCGTTTGCGTTCGACATAATGCTGTTCGAAGGTCAGGGCCTGTTTCACGCGGGCCGTGATGAACGCCTCTTTGTCGCCAACCTGTCCGTACTCACCTGAATCGACGAGAAAGCGAATGGTATCGGAAAACGCGGCGCCGGGTTCGCACAGATGCGGGGGCAGCCCAAACATGGCGCGGAAGCGCTGGTTGGCCACGATGAGGCGCAGGTCTTCGCTGTAGATCGACAGCGCCTGCTGGATCATGTTGAGCCCGGAGCGCAAGAGGACCGAGGTATCGCGCGACCGGTGCAGGATTTCTGGCGACTGCATGTGACCGTCTTTCAAAGGTGTAACATTTTGCTACATTTCGGAATGTATTAAGAAAGATTTGACACGTCCAGACGTTCCCGCGACGATTTAATTGCGGGATTCGCGTCGCCCGCCAAAATAAGCCGGATACCGGCAATCAGGGAGGAAAGCACGTGACTGCCGAAATGGCCAATTCGACAGGAATGGAGTCCATTCCTGCATTGCTTCACCGCAACGCAACGCAGTTTGCCAATGCGCCTGCATACCGAGAGAAGGAATTCGGTATCTGGCAAAGCTGGACCTGGGCCGAAACGCAGGAAGAGATTGAGGCGCTGGCGCTGGGGCTGATCGATCTTGGTCTGGCCGAAGGCGACTTCATCGCCGTGATCGGGCGCAATCGTCCCACGCTTTATTGGGCTATGATGGCGGCGCAAATGTGTGGCGCGATCCCGGTGCCGCTTTATCAGGACGCTGCGGCCGAAGAGATGGCGTATACCCTTGGCCATTGCGGTGCGCGCTTTGTCATTGCGGGCGATCAGGAGCAGGTGGACAAGGTGATCGAAGTGCAGGCCGAGCTGCCGCAATTCGAGCAGATGATCTACCTCGACCCCCGTGGCTTGCGGAAATACGACCATTCCAAACTGCACCAGTACTCCCACGTGCAGGATGCAGGACGTGCTAAACGCGATGAGCTGGCCCCCGAGATGGCGCGCCGCATTGCTAAGCTGGGCTATGACAGCACATGTGTGATGCTTTACACATCTGGGACGACCGGGAAGCCCAAGGGCGTGGTGCTGAGCAACCGCAACGTCATCGAGACGTCCAAATCATCGTCGGAGTTCGATGGTTTGCGCCAAAGCGACGATATTCTGGCCTATCTGCCGATGGCGTGGGTGGGCGATTTCATCTTTTCGGTTGGTCAGGCGCTGTGGACCGGGTTTTGCACCAACTGCCCGGAAAGTGCGGAAACCATGCATGTGGACCTGCGCGAGATCGGGCCGACCTATTACTTTGCTCCGCCGCGCGTGTTTGAGAACCAGCTGACTGGGGTGATGATCCGGATGGAGGATGCAAGCGCCCTGAAGCAGCGCATGTTCCATCACTTCATGGCGCACGCGCGCAAAGTGGGCCCTGCAATTTTGGACGGCAAGGATGTGAGCTTTGGGGATCGGCTGAAATACCGGCTGGGCGAGTTTCTGGTGTTTGGCCCCTTGAAGAATACGCTTGGCTTTAGCCGGGTGCGCGTGGGGTACACGGCCGGTGAAGCGATCGGCCCGGAAATCTTTGATTTTTATCGCTCTTTGGGCATCAACCTGAAACAGCTCTATGGCCAAACCGAGGCCACAGTGTTCATTACCGCCCAACCGGATGGCGAGGTGCGCAGCGACACGGTGGGCGTGAAATGCCCCGGCGTGGAGTTGAAGATCGCCGAGAACGGAGAGGTGTTTTACCGCTCACCCGGCGTGTTTGTGGAGTATTACAAAAACCCCGAAAGCACCGCCGACACAAAGGATCCAGAAGGTTGGGTCGCCACGGGAGATGCAGGGTTTATCGAGGAAGACACCGGGCATTTGCGCATCATCGACCGAGCCAAAGATGTCGGTCAGATGGCGTCGGGGGCGTTGTTTGCGCCTAAATACGTTGAGAACAAACTGAAGTTTTTCCCCAACATTCTGGAGGCCGTTGTCTTTGGCAGCGGGCGCGACGAGTGTACGGCGTTCATCAATATTGATCTGACGGCTGTTGGGAACTGGGCCGAGCGCAACAACATTGGCTATGCGTCCTATCAGGAGCTCGCACAGCATCCGCAGGTTTTGGCGACCATCAAAGGCCACGTGGAAGAGGTGAATGCGTCTGTGGCGCAGGACGAGATGTTGTCCAGTTGTCAGGTGTATCGCTTTGTCGTGTTGCACAAGCAGTTGGATGCTGATGACGGGGAATTGACCCGAACTTTGAAAGTGCGCCGTCGGATCATCGAAGAGAAATACGGAGACATCATTGCCGCCTTGTACGATGGGTCCGAGCAGGTCTCGACCACCACAGAGGTCACCTATGAGGACGGGCGCAAGGGGTCGATTTCCGCAACGTTGCTGATTCAATCCGCGCAAACCTCTGCAGTGCCGCAAAAGATGGCCGCAGAATGATGGGAGGCCCTTTAGTGACCTTCAAACACATGCCGCACGGCGCAGCGCAGGCGGTTGTCATTGGTGAATGCGCCGATGCTGTTGCGCATGATGGCGCGGGTTGCTTTGGCGCTCAGCCCCTTTTTGTGGCAGTCATAAGCAAGGTTCAGCAGGTAGCGGCGTTCCATTTTCTCAAGCATCTTTGGCCCTCCGAACTGGCGTTGGGAAAGCTTGCGCAGAAAATGGTTAATATCTGGCTGAGAGGTCGGACGATGGAGACGGTTTATGCTTGATCAGACCGAAGGCTACACCACCGCGGATGGTCGCAAGATCGGCGGCGTGGTGATGGAGATGAAGAACATCACCCTGCGTTTTGGCGGGGTTGAGGCGATCAAGGATATCTCTTTCGACAATCGTGAGGGTGAAATCCGCGCCATCATTGGCCCCAACGGCGCTGGCAAGTCGTCCATGCTCAACGTCATTTCGGGCTTTTATATCCCTCAAGAAGGACAGGTGTTTTACAAAGGTGCGCCGCGCCCTGCGATGAAGCCGTTTGAAGTGGCGCGTCAAGGCATTGCGCGGACCTTTCAGAACATCGCCCTGTTTGAGGGGATGAGTGTACTGGACAACGTAATGACCGGTCGTTTGACCCATATGAAGACGGGGATTTTTTCCCAATCTCTGTGGAAAGGCAAAGCCGAGGCGGAAGAGACGGCGAACCGGGAAGTGGCTGAAAAGATTATCGATTTCCTAGAGATTCAGGCCATTCGCAAGACACCCGTCGCGCGGCTGCCTTACGGGTTGAAAAAGCGCGTCGAACTGGCCCGGGCACTGGCGGCGGAGCCGTCGCTGTTGCTGCTGGACGAACCGATGGCGGGCATGAACGTCGAAGAAAAAGAGGATATGAGCCGCTTTATTCTGGACGTGAATGACGAATTTGGCACCACCATTGCGCTGATCGAACACGATATGGGCGTGGTTATGGACCTGAGCGACCGGGTTGTCGTGATGGATTATGGCAAGAAGATTGGCGATGGCACGCCGGACGAAGTGCGCGGCAATCAGGACGTGATTGATGCCTACCTGGGGGTGTCGCATGACTGAAGGTTTGCGCCAAAACGGGTGTGCACAACCTGTGCACCAAACGTGCACCGTGCGTGCACCGTTTTTGTGTATTGTCCGCGTGGGGGGTCCCAATGCGGTTTAAGGCGCTTGCCATATGTGCGGCCCTTTGGGCGGGTCCGGCCATGGCCGAAGAGCCGGCAATTTGCGATGCGTCCCAACCCGGAATGGCCGATCTGTGCAACGTGATCGAGACACAGTGTCTGCCCTATCTCGAAGACCCCGCGAGCCTGTCGCCGCGTGATATCATGCCGATCCCGCGCACGTTCCGCCGCTATTTCGAAAGCACGCTGAACACCTATGCGCTGGGCTATCAGGAAACCGATCTGGACCGCACCTTGGTTGTGTTCATGTATGATGAACCCGCCTGCGAGATCATTTCCAGCGGGCTGAGCTACTCTGAACTTTTGCTGGCCTACAATGAGTGGCGCGAAGGGGCGGGTGCGCGGTTTGTGTCGACAACCGGATTTGAGCCGGTCAGCCGCGTGACAATGGCGCGCGCTTATGCGGCGGCCTTTCTGGCGGCGCCGCGCAGAGATGGGCGCGTGACTGAGATCACGCTGAACTGGAACCTGACATTTGAGGGACTGACGCGGCTGCGCGTGAGTTATCAGCCATTGCGCGATCATACGGCCGAGTTGATGGGGGTCGCGTTGAAATGAGGTGCCTCACCGGAGCGTTTCTCGCCATTGCGACAGCAATCGGACTAGCATCCTCTATCCATGCTTCGTCTTATCCAATGACAGTCTTTGCTGATGTTTGTTTGAGCGCTTACGTTCGCGACGAACAAGCAGACACCTCAGAGCTCCTTAGATTGGCTGCTCGACCGCTATCATCTGATATGGAAGCGGCGGGCACTGACTATTTTGAAACAAAGAACGACATGGTCTTTGTTCTGGTTAATGAAGTTCAAAGAGCTTGTTCCGTCGCAATCATTGATGCGCCTAGCAGAGAAGCCTCGGTGCTATGGCAGGAAATAGATGCGGCGTGGAAGTTCGAACACCGTATCGAGCCACGATTTAATATACGGGCAACTCCTCAATACGACGGTTGTGTTCTAGGCAAGTCTAGGGGTGTCATTCGATTAGAGACCGACCGTATGGCTTATGTTTCCATTCTATTTGTGGGTAAGCGCGAACAAGGACAAATTACTATGACTGCGGTGCTAACTGATGATGAGGCTTACTATTGTGACTTTGATCTGCGGGAGTGTCGTTAATGCCTGACCAACTGATCTATGCGATGGAAGTCTTCCTCAACGGCCTGATGGCCGGGGTGATGTATGCGCTCGTCGCGCTTGGCTTTGTGCTGATTTTCAAGGCCTCCGGCATCTTCAACTTTGCCCAAGGGGTTATGGCGCTGTTTGCTGCCATGACGCTTGTGGGCATTCAGACGGGTCAGGTGCCGTTTTATCATCTGATCAACGCGGTCTTTGGCACCAACATCCACTATTTCGGCTGGGAGATTCATTCGATCATCGCGATCATCTTTACGGTGGTTGTGATGATCGGGCTCGCCTGGGCTGTGCAGCGGTTCATCTTTAAACATCTTGTGGGGCAGGAGCCGATTATTCTGTTCATGGCCACGATTGGTCTGGCCTATCTGCTGGAAGGTGTCGCGGACCTTATGTGGGGGTCCGAGATCAAGAAGCTGGATGTGTGCCTGACCGACACCACGTGCCTGCCTCAAGGCATCAACCTTGCCATTGATGAGGCGACGTTCAACGTCTTTGGCTATGGGTTCTTTATCGACAACCTGGACATCACGGCGACGATCATCGCGATCCTGCTGGTCGCGGTTCTGGTGGCCTTCAGCCAATACACCAAGCAAGGCCGGGCGATGCGCGCTGTCGCCGATGACCATCAGGCCGCTTTGTCGGTCGGAGTGTCTCTCAACTACATCTGGATATTGGTCTGGTCGGTGGCGGGCTTTGTCGCCCTCGTGGCGGGCATCATGTGGGGGGCGAAATCGGGTGTGCAGTTTTCGCTTTCGTTGATCGCGCTCAAGGCATTGCCGGTGCTGATGCTGGGTGGGTTTACGTCGATTCCCGGTGCCATCGTGGGCGGGCTGATCATCGGGGTCGGCGAAAAACTGTTTGAGTTCTTCATGTCGTCCAACGATCTGTCGGGTGCGTTGTTTGGGTTCACGATGAACGCGACCGAGAACTGGTTTGCCTATGTGCTTGCGCTGATCTTCCTCGTGTTCCGCCCGCAGGGCCTGTTTGGGGAGAAGATCATTGAGCGCGTGTGATCAACTGTCCAGCTGTTGGAACAGCATGATTGTGATGGCCGCCAATACGGTGATGGCCAGCGTGGCTGACAGCATCAAATCACCCGTCAATGCCAGTGCTGCGCCCGCGCAGACGGTCACCACCATCACGCACAAAAGTAGCATCGGCCAGATGGTGGTACGCGTGATCCGGGATGGCACAGGTTCGACGGCATCCGCTGCTTCGTCAGCATCTGGCACGGATTCCAACAGGGCCGCTTTGGCCGCGGCCAGGTCAATTGCACTTAGATCGCCACGCGCGTGCGCGGCCTCAAGACGACGCATTTCATCGAGTATGGCAGTCATGGTTCCCACTCCATTTTCCCAGTCTCAGATTGGCATGGGGTTTGGGGCGAAATGTGGCGAAACGCAGAAAGCTGGGGTCTTGGTTAAGAGCCGGGGCAGCGGCCGTGCCGCTCTTGCCGCCGCGGCGCAACTCACCCCGTGGCATTTTCAGTCAGAAGAAACGCGTGACCGCGCAAGTAGAGGAAAACACTGATGCTTTATCGTGAGGCGGGCGATTTTTCGACGACCTATCCGCAGGACAGTCAGACATTTCCAATCCGGTTTGATCGCTACCGATACTATTTTGTTCTGGCCGTTGCCGTGTTGGTCATGCCGTTTGTGATGAATGATTATCTGGTCAATTCGATCTTTTTGCCGTTCTTGATTTACGCGATTGCCGCCATCGGGCTGAACATTCTGACCGGCTATTGCGGGCAGGTGTCCCTTGGCACCGGGGGGTTCATGGCTGTGGGGGCTTATGCCTGTTACAAGCTGATGACTTCGTTTCCGGATGTGAACATCTTTTTCCATGTGATCGCGGCGGGCGGGATTACGGCGCTTGTCGGCACGGCCTTTGGTCTGCCATCGTTGCGGATCAAGGGATTTTATCTGGCGGTGGCGACGCTGGCCGCGCAGTTCTTTCTTGTCTGGCTCTTCAACAAAGTCAGCTGGTTTTACAACTATTCCGCGTCCGGTCAGATCAACGCGCCTGAGCGCAGCGTGTTTGGGATCGAGGTGACGGGCCCCAACACAGAGGCCTGGGCGACTTATTTGTTCTGTCTTGTATTCACCATTGGTGCCGCCGTTATAGCACGCAACCTGACGCGCGGGTCAGTGGGCCGCCAATGGATGGCGATCCGGGATATGGACATCGCCGCCGAGATCATCGGGGTGAACCCGCTGAAGGCCAAACTGACGGCCTTTGCCGTTAGTTCGTTCTTTGTCGGTATTTCGGGTGCGCTGTTTTTTGCGGTCTATCTGGGGGCGGTCGAGGTTGGCGAAGTGTTTGGCATTCAGAAGTCTTTTCTGGTGCTGTTCATGATCATCATCGGCGGCTTGGGCTCGATCTTTGGATCTTTCGCAGGGGCGGCGTTTCTTGTTGTTCTGCCTGTGCTTCTCAAGCTGGTGGGCGTGGACATGCTGGGCTGGCCCACGGATATCGTGGCGCATTTCAATCTGGTAATTGTCGGTGGGTTGATCATCATGTTTCTGATCCTTGAACCCCATGGGATTGCGCAGCTTTGGCGCGTGGCCAAGGAAAAGTTGAGATTGTGGCCGTTCCCGCATTAGGCAGGCGCGTTCACCAATAACGGCGGGGTGAACCCCGCCCTACGGAATGGCCCAAAAGGGGCCGCATATCGGATAAAACCAACGGGAGGAAAAACCGATGAAAATGAAACTAGCAACCTGGGCAACAGCCGCCATGATGGCCGCAAGCCCTGTAATGGCGGACCTTGTGTTCCCATCCCTTAGCTATCGCACAGGCCCTTACGCGGCGGGCGGTATTCCGATAGCGGATGGGTATGCCGACTATTTCACCATGCTCGAGGAGCGTGATGGAGGCATCGGTGGCGTGATGACGAACGTGCTGGAATGCGAAACCGGCTATAACACCGAAAAAGGCGTGGAATGCTATGAATCCACCAAGGGCGCTGGCGCTCTTGTCTATCAGCCGCTGTCCACCGGCATCACGTATCAGTTGATCCCCAAAGCGACGGCGGATGACATTCCGATCCACTCAATGGGGTATGGCCGGACGTCTGCTGCCAATGGCGCAGTGTTCAGCCACGTGTTCAACTACCCTGCCAACTACTGGAATGGTGCCTCGGGTGCCATCAACTACCTGATGAGCCAAGGTGACATCGCGGGTAAGAAAATCGCGCTGGTCTATCACAACTCTGCCTATGGCAAGGAACCGATCCGCACGCTGGAAGAGCTGAGCAAGAAGCATGGTTTTGAGCTGATGCTGGTGGCCGTGGATCACCCCGGTCAGGAGCAGAAATCGCAGTGGCTGCAAATCCGCCGTGAGCGTCCCGACAATGTCATCATGTATGGCTGGGGTGTGATGAACCAGGTGGCCGTGCAAGAGGCTGCCAACATCCGTTTCCCAATGGAGAATTTCATTGGCATCTGGTGGTCCGGTTCTGAAAACGACGTGCTGCCTGCGGGCGATGCAGCCAACGGCTACAAAGCGCTGACGTTCCACGGTGTGGGCAGCGACTTCCCCGTGTTTGACGACATCAAGACACATGTTGTCGACAAGGGTTTGGCAGCCGGCTCTGGCGATCAGATCGGTACGGTTCTTTATAACCGTGGTCTCTATGCTGCGATGCTCGCTGCTGAAGCGGCCAAGACGGCTCAGGAAATCCATGGCACTGCCGAAATCACGCCAGCAATGATGCGCGACGGGATGGAAGCTTTGGAAATCACCGAAGCCAAGATGACCGAACTGGGTCTGCCTGGATTTGGTCCGTCTTTCAATGTGTCTTGTGAGAACCACGGCGGCAATGGTCTTGTTGGCATGACCCAGTGGGATGCGTCGTCCAAAACATGGTCGCTGATTTCCGAATTCTCGGAATCCGACATGGACGTCATCCAGCCGCTGATCGACGAGGACAGCGCGGCTTATGCGGCCGAGTCTGGTATCGAAGCGGGCTGCTAAGCCTGACACTGTCCCCGGCGGCGCAAGTGGCCGCCGGGGAACCGCATTTTCAAGAGACAAGGGTGCGCCATGCTGGACGCCGAAGCCAAGACAGAGACCGTTCTAGAGGTCAGCAATATCGAGGTGATCTACAATCACGTGATCCTCGTGCTGAAAGGCGTCAGCCTGAAGGTGCCAAAGGGCGGCATCACTGCCCTGTTGGGGGGCAATGGCGCGGGCAAGACCACGACGCTCAAGGCCATCTCGGGCCTTTTGGCAAGCGAGCGGGGCGAGGTCACCAAGGGCACCATCCACTATCACGGCGAAAACACTGCTGACGCCGACCCTGCCGATCTGGTCAAGCGTGGCGTCGTGCAAGTGATGGAGGGGCGGCACTGTTTCGAGCACCTCACCGTCGAGGAAAACCTGATGACCGGTGCCTATACCCGCACCGACGGAAAGGGGGCGATCTCGGCTGACCTTGAGATGGTCTACAACTACTTTCCGCGTTTGCGCGAACGGCGCAAATCGCAAGCCGGTTATACGTCTGGTGGAGAACAGCAGATGACGGCGATTGGCCGCGCGCTGATGTCCCGCCCTGAAACGATCCTGTTGGACGAGCCGTCGATGGGTCTGGCCCCGCAGTTGGTCGAACAGATTTTCACCATCGTGAAGTCGATCAACGAGAGTGAGGGCGTGACCTTCCTGCTGGCCGAACAGAACACCAACGTCGCCCTGCGCTTTGCGCACTACGGATACATTCTTGAATCAGGTCGCGTCGTGATGGACGGCCCTGCAGCCGAGCTGCGCGAGAACCCGGATGTGAAAGAGTTCTATCTGGGCATGTCCGACGAGGGCCGAAAGTCATTCCGTGATGTGCGCAGCTATCGCCGCCGCAAGCGCTGGCTCAGTTGATGGAGCCGATGATGCTGACGATGCATCTGGTCCCGATGGGCATTGGCGCATTGCTTGGGCTGACAGGACGGACCACCAGCAGTGCCGCAAGCCAGACTGTTGAGGTGGTCGGTTTGCTGGGTTTTGCGCTTGGTGTGGTGCTCGTGGGATACGTTCTGTTCGGAGAAGGAACGTCCGAATTGTCGGCGGCATCGGCCCTGTTCTTTGTCTACGGCGTTATGATTTTTGTCCCCTACCTCGTCGCAGCTTTGTTGCTGATATGGGGTGGGTGGAGCTTTGTGCGCGTCGTGCGACGAAAGATTTGAAGGGGCTGGGGCCTCAACGGTTAAAGGCGGTTTAGACTATGGCGGCTAAAACATTCTATGATGATCTGGAGACACGTTCAGCAGACGCGCGGGCTGCCGGGCAACTGGATGCCGTGAACGCCCAGATCGCGCGTGTGGCAGCAGCGGCCGACAGTTGCCTGCCAGAAGTGGGCACGTTGAAGGACATGTCTGACCTTCGCACTTTGCCGGTGTTGCGAAAATCTGACCTTGCCAAATGGCAGGCTGAAAAGCCTCCGTTTGGTGGTATACCCGTGTCCAACCTTGCCCATGTTTTCCAGTCTCCGGGACCCATCTATGAACCCGGTGGGATCAGCCATGACTGGTGGCGTATGGGCCGCTTTTTGCATGCGGTGGGATTTGGCCCGGATGACATCGTTCAAAACTGTTTTGGCTATCATCTGACGCCGGCTGGCATGATTTTTGAATCTGGCGCGCGGGCTGTGGGTGCGGCCGTGCTGCCTGCCGGGACCGGCCAGACCGAATTGCAGGTGACCGCCGCCCGCGACATTGGCACGACAGCCTATGCGGGGACGCCGGATTACCTGAAAGTGATCCTCGACAAGGCAGAAGAGATGGGCGTGACTCTCAAAATCTCAAAGGCGGCCGTCGGTGGTGGTGCCTTGTTCCCGTCCTTGCGTCAGGAATATGCGGATCGTGGCATTACCTGCATGCAGTCCTATGCCACGGCTGACCTTGGGAACATCGCCTATGAAACGCCAGCTTTGGAAGGCATGGTGGTAGACGAGGGCGTGATCGTCGAAATCGTCACTCCCGGCACCGGTGATCCAGTGCCGGAAGGCGAAGTGGGAGAGGTGATCGTCACATCGCTTAATCCCGACTACCCGTTGATCCGATTTGCCACGGGCGACATGAGTGCCATACTTTCGGGCCAAAGCCCCTGTGGCCGGACGAACATGCGGATCAAGGGCTGGATGGGGCGCGCCGACCAAACAACCAAGATCAAAGGCATGTTTGTACGCCCCGAGCAGGTCGCATCTCTTGTGGCCAAACATCCCGAAGTGACGCGTGCGCGTGTGATTGCGGGTCGGGACGGAGAACAGGACACCATGCTTGTGCAGTTGGAAACCACCTCTGACCACGCTGAGGCCTATGCCAGCAGCATCTTAGAGACCTTGAAGCTCAAAGGCACGGTCGAACTTCATGCGCCAGAAAGCCTGCCCAAAGACGGGTTGGTGATCGAGGATCAGCGCACCTACGACTGATCCGGCCCCTCTTCTCTGATTTAAAAAAATCCCGGGGGGCGGCGCACAAGCGCCGGGAGGCTGGCCCCCGACAACAACCGCCATCCGGGTGTTCACGTCGCAGTAAAGATGTAGGCCCAAGTATCTTCCGCCCGCTGCAGGGCTGGAAACCCGAGCGAAAACGTAAGATAAGCGGTGGGTACGACCCAAGAGCGCTATCTACGTGTCAGTCACTTCCACCATTCCACGCCTTCGCACCACGCCGCGCCTGCTGTCCTGGACGGCACTCGGGATTGCGGCAATCTGCCTGTTGCCGATGCTGGCAGTGGCGATCGCAGCGCTGAGCGGGGGCACCGACACGGTTGCGCATCTGGCAAACAGTGTACTTAGCCGCTACATCGCGAACACAGGTCTGTTGATTGTGCTTGTGTCGATTGGCACCTTCGCCATCGGGGTTGGTGCAGCGTGGCTGGTGACCATGACCCGCTTTCCCGGCGTGCGCCTGTTTGAGATTGCGCTGGTCATCCCGCTCGCCTTTCCTGCCTACGTGCTGGCATATGGGTACACTCATGTTCTGGACCATCCTGGCATCGTGCAGACTGCCTTGCGCGGTGCGATGGGGTGGGGGCCACGCGACTACTGGTTTCCCGAAATTCGCAGCCTTGGCGGGGCGGCGGCGATGCTTGTCCTCGTCCTCTATCCCTATGTTTACCTTTTGGCGCGCGCCTCTTTCTTGCAACAAAGCGGGTCGACCTTCATGGCTGCCCGTGCGCTCGGTTCGCGTCCTTGGGCGGCGTTCTGGCGCGTCAGTCTGCCGTTGGCCCGCCCGGCCATTGCCGCTGGCGTCCTTCTGGCGGTGATGGAGACAATCGCCGACTTTGGAACCGTCGCCTATTTCGGTGTCCAGACCTTTGCCACCGGCATCTACACCAGTTGGTTTTCACTGGCCGACAGAGCGGGTGCGGCCCAGCTTGCACTGTGCCTTTTGTCATTTGCCCAGCTTCTTGCAATGCTGGGAAGCAAACATCGTGGACAGGCCAAGTATCACGACACGAGCCGTGGACAGAAAGAGCACCCTCCGATCGACCTTGCCGGTTGGCAGGCGGGTGCGGCGGTTGTTTTGTGCGGACTGCCTGTCTTGTTTGGTGCGGTCATTCCGGTGATAGCGCTGATTTCACTTGGGGTGGGGTCCGGGCAGGATCTGCTGAGCCCGCGCTATCTTGGGTTTGTTCGCAATTCGCTGACCCTCGCGGCTTTGGCAGCGGTGCTGACACTGGCGGCAGCCGTCATTCTCGGCTTTTTTCAGCGCACCCAGCCCGGGCGTGCCTCTGGCACGGCGAGTTACATCGCGCGGCTCGGCTATGCGGTGCCGGGGGGGGTCATTGCGCTAGGGTTGCTCGTGACCTTTGCCGCCTTTCACAACGCACTGGATGCGTGGATGCGGGCCACATTTAATGTATCCACGGGTTTGCTGATTACCGGGTCCATCTGGCTATTGGTCTTTGCCTATATGGTGCGCTTTCTGGCAGCCGCCCTCGGGGCCTATGAAGGTGGACAGGCGCGCGTTCATGCGAACATGGATGCCGCTAGCCGGTCTTTGGGCAAGGGGCCGTTTGCGACCTTGCGCCGGATTCATTTGCCCATCCTCACACCCAGCCTGTTGACCGCGTTGCTGATTGTCTTTGTGGATGTGATGAAAGAGTTGCCTGCGACGCTGATCATGCGCCCGTTCAACTATGACACACTTGCGGTGCAGGCCTATCGTCTCGCTTCGGACGAACGGTTGGACGGCGCAGCAGTCCCCAGCCTCGTAATCGTGGCCGTTGGCCTGCTGCCCGTGATCCTCATCTGCCGACAGGTGGGTCGGCGCTAAGCCGCTGAGACGCGCCTTATGAAAGGCAGGTGGCCAGTTCGATCCGGGCCGTGCCGTTGGCGTCAAACAGCGCTTCTTGGCCGCCCGCGCGCAATGTGGCGCCCACCATTTCCGACCCGTTCACGGTGATCTGGCGGTTGCTGGTTGTGTCGTCGATGTCGACGGTAAAGGCGAGCGTTTCGCCGGGTGCGAGCGGGTCAAGTTCAAGGCTGACCATCGTGTCGCCATCAGTTACGGCCGTGGTCCGTGCGGACCCCACAACCCACTCCAGCGGTTGGAACACCTCAACCCCAGCACCCGCGCTGGTGATGTCAAAAATCAGGCCTGCGGGCGCAGTGCCAAGGTCGATATCCACCTGCGTGGCCTCTGATGCGCAAGACCCGTCATAAGTCAGCGTGAAGCGATCCTTGGGTGCGCCGTCGCGGAAACTGACGATAAGGTCCGCAGAGAAAGCGGGTGTTGCGGCACACAAGGCAGCGGCGAAAAGGGGCAGGCGCATGGGTATCTCCGGTTCATGTTCGAGCCAGAGGTAGCACGGTACAATGGAAAGGGAAGGTGCAAGACCACCTGCGCCTGATCCTGAACGTGCCTAGCTGGCTTCTTGTGTGCCGATCTTGTCCTGTGTTTGCGTGTCGAAATCGGACGCGTCGTGGCGTTCGTGCAGTTGCAGTTCCGGCTCGCCAAAGGCGCGGTTCACCATGCGACCGCGCAACGTGGCCGGGCGTGCATCGATTTTTTTCGCCCATGCGAGCACGTTGGTATAGCTTTCAACGTCGAGGAACTCTGCGGCTGAGTACAGGCGCCCGAGGCACAACTGTCCGTACCACGGCCAAATCGCCATATCCGCGATAGTGTAGTCGTCCCCGGCGATATAGGGGCGCGATGCCAGTTCGCGGTCCAGAACGTCGAGTTGGCGTTTGGACTCCATTGCGTAACGGTTGATGGGGTATTAGTATTTCTCTGGCGCGTAGGCATAGAAGTGACCAAACCCGCCGCCAAGAAATGGGGCAGACCCCATATGCCACATCAGCCAGTTCATGACTTCGGTGCGC
>ERZ1740072.384-NODE-384-length-18220-cov-6.128324_pt1 | contig 18220 bp, 18 predicted proteins | sample MGYA00581733_ERZ1740072 | MGnify/ENA primary metagenome ERZ1740072 (study PRJEB43018, sample SAMN04849741) | marine metagenome | isolation source: floating plastic debris | place: Pacific Ocean | collected 2008-08-30 | study: EMG produced TPA metagenomics assembly...
TGCCATCCGCCGCTCGCGTCTGAAGAAAAAGACGCTGTTCGAAATGGATGACGAAGAAGACATCGTGCGCTGTCGCGCCGAATACGTCCGTCTGGCTCAGTTGCTTTACGACGGCACCGAAGGGCTGGCCCCTGCCCCGATGGAAGATCGCGACATCTTTGAATTACTTGGGTTCGATTGATGGATCGAGCGGTCAAACATACCCCTGCGGACACCAAACCCGCGCCCGGTTATGACCAAACCCGTGCGCGGGTAGAGGATTATTTCGACCGCTCTGCTACCAAGACGTGGGAGCGTCTGACCTCTGACGCGCCTGTGAGCCGTATTCGCGAAACCGTGCGCAAGGGCCGTGATCGGATGCGCGCGCTGATGCTGTCGCGCCTGCCGGATGATCTGCGCGGTGCGCGAATCCTGGATGCAGGCTGCGGGCCCGGCATGGCGACCATTGAGCTGGCCAAGCGCGGCGCGACCGTTGTGGCGGCTGACATCTCGCCCCAACTGATCGACATTGCCGAACTGCGCCTGCCGCCTGAGTTGAAACGGCAGGTGACCTTTCATGCTGGCGACATGTTAGATCGCAGGTTGGGTATGTTTGACGCAGTCATCGCGATGGACAGCCTGATTTACTACACCGCCGAGGATATCGGCGCGTCCCTTGCCAAGCTTGAGCCGCGGGTCAGTGGCCCCATCGTGTTCACCGTTGCCCCGCGCACGCCGGCCCTCATGGCAATGTGGTACGCAGGCAAAGCGTTTCCGCGTTCAGATCGCTCACCCGTCATGATCCCGCATGCGCACCCCAAACTGGCTCGCGCAGCCAAGGCACAAGGCGTGCGCCGCATGCTGCGCCCGGTCGATCGAATCTCATCCGGGTTTTATATCTCCGAAGCGATGGAGCTGCGCCCATGAGCACGCTCAAATCCCTTTCGGCACGTTACCTGCCCTTTGCCGATGCAGCGTCGGATGGGTTGCCGATGGGCCAGTTGCTGCGCTTGTCGCTGTTTCAGGTGTCGGTTGGCATGGCGAGTGTCATGCTGCTGGGCACGCTAAACCGAGTCATGATTGTGGAATTGTCAGTGCCCGCAATGATCGTGGCAATCATGATCGCGCTGCCGGTCCTGATCGCACCGTTCCGCGCGCTTTTGGGTTTCAAATCGGACAACTACCGCTCGTCCATTGGATGGAAGCGGGTGCCCTACATCTGGTTTGGCTCACTCTGGCAGTTTGGCGGGCTGGCTGTGATGCCCTTTGCCCTGCTGGTGCTGGGTGGAGACGTGTATCACGAAATTCCCTTTGCCGGAGAAGTCCTCGCCGCCCTCGCCTTTTTGATGACGGGCCTTGGATTGCACATGACGCAGACCGCCGGTCTTGCGCTGGCCTCAGACCGCGCGACTGACGAAACGCGCCCACGGGTCGTTGCGCTGCTCTATGTGATGTTCCTTGTGGGAATGGGTGTTTCCGCCGTCATCATTGGTGGATTTCTGAGCAATTACAGCGATTTACGCCTAATCCGTGTGGTGCAGGGTGCTGCCGTGATTGGCGTCGCGCTGAACCTGATCGCCTTGTGGAAACAAGAAAGTGTGCGGCCCATGACCCGGGAACAGCGCGATGAAACGCGCCCGCTTTTCCGTGATGCGTGGGCCGACTATGCGGCGGGTGGTAAAGCCGGACGGCTGCTGGCGGTCGTGTTTGTGGGTACCCTAGCCTTCAACATGCAAGACGTACTGCTGGAACCTTATGGCGGCGAAATCCTTGGCCTTTCTGTGTCTGCGACAACGCTGCTGACAGCTCTTTGGGCTGCCGGTGCACTGGTCGGGTTTGTGCTGGCCGGCAAGCGTCTGGCGGCTGGGTCCAATCCCTATCGCCTAGCCGGTGCAGGCGTTCTGGGCGGGATCTGGGCCTTTAGCCTTGTCATCTTTGCCGCTCCCATGCAGGCCAATGGCCTGTTTTACGCGGGAGCTCTGATGATCGGGTTTGGCAGCGGCCTCTTTGCTGTTTCAACCCTGACCGCTGCGATGACAATGCCCGCACAGGGCGTTGCCGGTCGCGGTCTGGCACTTGGCGCTTGGGGCGCGGCGCAGGCCACTGCCGCAGGGGTTGCCATCGCTTTGGGCGGCACCTTGCGGGATTGGGTTGGCGCCATTGCCTCCTCCGGCGCATGGGGCGAGGCACTGAACACGCCCGCAACCGGTTATTCGTTTGTTTATCACGCTGAGATTGGCCTGCTTTTCGTCACTCTCGTCATCCTGGGACCGCTTGTGCGCACTTCGGCCCCCTTCACGCACGCGGGTACCGCCCGGCCTTTGGGCCTTGCGGACTTCCCCACTTGACCTTGTCCAGGAAAGGAACACGAACATGACTGAGACATTCTTTGGCGAATTCGATCTGGCGAGCCTCTCGATATGGCTCTTCTGGATCTTCTTTGCCGGACTCATCATCTACATCCAGCGCGAAAACATGCGCGAGGGGTATCCGATGGAGGATGACGAGGGCAACAAATCCTCGAACCCGGCCATGTGGCCCATTCCCAGCGACAAGACGTTCAAACTGCCCCACGGGCGCGGCGAAGTGACGGTGCCCTCCGGCCAGGCCCCTGAGCGCTCCGAAATTGCACTAAAGCGTGGGACGCCTGCCAATGGGTATCCGCTGGAACCCACGGGCGACCCGATGCTGGATGGCGTTGGCCCCGCCTCTTGGGCGCCGCGCAAAGACTGGCCAGAGCTGGACGGCCACGGACATCCAAAAATCATCCCAATGTCCACCAAGGACGCATTCTCCGTCAAATCTGGTCGGGACCCACGTGGGTTGCCCGTTTTGTCTGGTGACGACGAAGTGGTGGGTCGGATTACCGACATGTGGATTGATGAGCCCGAGCAACTGGTGCGCTACCTCGAATACACGTTGGATCCGAAGTACGGGACGGGCAATCGCCTTGTCCCTCTGACGATGGCGCGCATTGGACGGGACAAAGTCACCATCCGCAGCCTGTTCGGCAAACATTTTGGCACCGTTCCGCAGCACGCCAGCGCCACGCAAGTCACTGTTCTCGAAGAGGACAAGATCAGCGCCTACTACGGCGGCGGCACCCTTTATGCAGACGCAAAACGTCAGGAAACCCTAATTTAGAGCCTTGTTTCACCGGGGTGGGCCTTCAGGCTTGCCCTTCCTTTAAACCCATCAAGAGGATGTGCGCCATGCCCCACGATGACTTTGAGATCGAGCCTATCAAAGGGCTCCCCGAACGCCCTCCGGAGGGCGAGGAGATCCTGTGGCAAGGCAGACCCTCAACCTTCGCGTTGGCCCGAGAGTCGCTGAACATTTATTGGGTTCTTGGCTACTTCGCGCTGCTGTCCGTGTGGCGGTTCGTGAGTGTTATTGATCTGATGCCGCTTGGTCAGGCCTTGGCCGCGACGCTGCCGGTGATTGTGCTGGGTGGCATCGTCTATGGCCTGCTGTACCTGACGGCGCTGATTCAGGCCCGCGCCACCGTTTACACCATCACTACCTCACGTGTGGCGATGCGCATCGGAGCGGCACTGACACTTACATTGAACCTGCCCTACCGCGAATTGGGCAATGCCGCGCTTGATTTGCGGCGCGATGGCACAGGTACCATCGCCCTCGACACAACGGGTCAGACCAAGTTGAGCTATCTGGTGATCTGGCCCCATGCCCGTCCCTGGCACTTCGGATCCACGCAACCCGCTTTGCGCTGCATTCCGGACGCAGAGCAAGTTGCACATATTCTGGCTGATGCGGCAGAGGCCCGCATCAACGTCCCAGAAATCGGACGTGCCACAACGCTAGACGCAATGGCGGCGGAGTAAGGGCGATGTCTGACACACAAACACATCCCAGCCCCCGCATCCGCTCCAGCAATGACGAATTGGTGCCCCGCGTGCTCATTCGCGCCGTTCTGGCGCTTTTGCTGGCCGTTACTTCGCTGGTGGCCATTGCCGTCCTGACGGATCGCCCGCTGGAAGGAACACCCCCACAAGGAGAAGTCTTGATGGAGCGGGCAATTTTCATTTCCGGCAACGCTACCGGTGCAGCATTGGTGCTGGATGCCAACGGTTCCGTAATTACCGACTTTCCTGCTGACAAAGGCGGTTTTGTTGCGGGTATTGAACGAGTCATTGATCGTGAACGCATGAAGATAGGAGCAGAAGCATCTGCACCTGTGCTGTTGCGCCTGCGCGAAGGCAACCGCCTCTCAATTTACGACCCCGAAACCGACTGGTCTGCCGAGCTCATGGGCTTTGGCGCCGACAATCTCCGCACCTTCGCCAGGTTGCTGGATCAACCCTAACCCAAGGAGGAAGCCACCATGGGACTACTGACAAAGGACATCGAACGTGCACCCTGCACCGTCGAAATCAGCCACAAGTTTGAAAGCCTGCACGCGCATGTGCGGTTCAACAACGGCGCCGTGATCTATCCCGGCGACGAAGTGCAAGTGAAGGGCCCGGAAATCATGGCCCCCTTCGGTGAAATCGTCACCGAAGACCGTGAAGCAGTGATCTACCGCGCTTCTTCACTCGAACGGCTCTGGACCCGACTTACCGGCGATCTGGAAGTGATGGAACTCTGCGAGTTTTCGTTTTCTGAGGAGGTCACGCTATGAATGCCCCGCTGAAACACACCGCCGATGCGACAAGTGTCGAAGAAGGTCTGGCCATCGCCGAGGCCAACGACAAGCAATTCACTTCGGAATTTGCTACCGAAACAGCAATGCAGAACACTCTGCTGACGCCGCGGTTCTACACCACCGATTTTGACGAACTGGATTCGATCGATGTCTCTTCTGTTCGCGCAGACTGGGACGATCTGATCGCGCAGATGGAGTCAGACCCTAATAAAGGTCATTTCAAGAAAAACGAAGACTGGGACACTGTCGACTGGGACGGGATGGAGCCCGGACTGAAGAAAGAATTCATCGACTTCCTGATCTCGTCCTGCACCGCCGAATTCTCGGGCTGCGTTCTTTACAAAGAGATGAAACGCCGCGGCAACAACAAGGACATCACGCAACTGTTCCAGTTGATGGCACGGGACGAGGCACGGCATGCGGGCTTCATCAATGACGCACTTCGCGAGGCAGGATTGCGAGTGAACCTCGGGTTCCTGACTCAGAAGAAAAAGTACACGTACTTCCGTCCCAAGTTCATCTACTACGCCACCTATCTGTCAGAAAAGATCGGCTATGCGCGCTACATCACGATCTTCCGCCACCTGCAGGCCAATCCCGAACACCGGTTCCACCCGATTTTCAAATGGTTCGAAGAATGGTGCAATGACGAGTTCAGCCATGGCGAAGCTTTTGCTCTGCTGATGAAGACCGATCCCAAGCTGACCTCTGGTTTCAACGTCTATTGGATCAAATTCTTCCTCACAGCTGTCTACGCCACAATGTATGTGCGGGATCACCAACGCCCAGCCTTCCACAAGGCCCTCGGGGTCGATCCTGATTGGTACGCGCATGAGGTCTTCACCAAGACGTCCAAATTGTCCGAGCAAATCTTTCCGATCACTCTGGATATCGAACACCCCCGCTGGCAGCCGGGCCTAGAGCGTTTGCAAAAGGCCAATGCAGACATGGTGGAGGCAAAGGGCTTGAAAAAGCTTGGTGCTCAAATCCGCGCTGGTCTGGCGTTTGTGTCGCTGATCACGATTCCGTCGAAGTCACATAAGGCGCCGGCCTCAGTGCGTCTGGAGCCTGTGTATTGAGCCAAACGGCCACATATCCGGTTTCCGATGCGGAAAGCAGCCAGGCATCGCGTCGATGTCCAAACTCCAAGGGGGCAAAATGACCCCTTGGATCGCCGCTTTTATCGCGCTGTTCATCTGGTGGTTTTCCACCGGCACGATATTGATGGCGGTCAAGTATGCAGATCGCGCAGGCCAAAAGGCGCGGCGCAACACCACGCTAGCCGCTCTGCCGCTGGTTGCCTTTGGCGCCTACGGTGCATGGTGGTCCGCAAATATCACCGATGTTTTTGGCATCTATGTTGCGTTCCTCTCTGCTCTCGCCCTTTGGGGTTGGATTGAGATGGCGTTCCTGACCGGGATCATCACCGGACCAAATACGCGGCCCCTGCCATCCAACACATCCGAGTTTGAACGCTTCATTCGCGCTTGGGGGACGCTCGCCTATCACGAGATGCTGTTGGGCGCCACGCTCCTCGCTTTGGGCCTGGCACTTTGGCAGGCGCCCAATCCGTTTGCCTTTTATACATTTGCAGTACTTTTCTTTGCCCGCGTGTCTGCCAAATTGAACCTTTTCTTCGGGGTGCGGCACATCAACGTCGACTTTCTGCCAGACGCTCTCAACCACCTCGCCAGCCACTTTCGCATCCGCAGCCTCAACTGGTTTTTCCCTGTCTCGGTGACGGCGCTGACCTTCGCAGCCGCCTGTTGGATCGAACGCCTTTATTCCGCTGAAACCGCCGGCCACGTTACGGGCTTTGCCCTGCTGACGGCCCTTACGGTGCTTGCAACCATTGAACACTGGGTGATGGTCCTTCCCATCCCCGATGAACGGCTCTGGCGCTGGATGCTGCCAACGCCAAAACCAAAACCAGAACACCAAACACACCAAGGGGGACATCATGGACTTTGATGTATTGTTCCAATCTCAGATCGACGCTCTGAAAGAGGAAGGGAACTACCGGATTTTTGCTGAACTTGAGCGCAAATCCGGCGCGTTTCCAAAGGCCATATGCCACGATGTAGACGCCCCGGACGAAGTGACGGTGTGGTGCTCTACCGACTATCTCGGCATGGGCCAGCACGAAAGCGTAACACGCGCCTTCAAAGACGGTGTTGACCTCTACGGCGCCGGTGCGGGGGGTACACGCAACATCAGCGGCACCAATCACGCGCACAAGCTGCTTGAGGCAGAGTTGGCGGACCTGCATGGCAAAGAAAGTGCTTTGCTTTTCACGTCCGGATACGTGTCGAACTGGGCCGCCCTTGGAACCCTTGGCGCACGCCTGCCGGATGCTGTGATCCTGTCGGACGAGTTGAACCACGCCTCCATGATCGAAGGCATCCGCCATTCCCGTGCCAACAAGGTCATATGGCGTCACAACGACCCCGAAGATCTGGACCGCAAGCTGGCCGCCCTGCCCGCCAACGCACCCAAGATCGTGGCCTTTGAGTCAGTTTATTCCATGGATGGCGACATCGCCCCGATCGCCGAAATCCTCGACGTCTGCGAAAAACACGGCGCGATGAGCTACATTGACGAAGTGCACGCAGTGGGCATGTACGGCCCCCGCGGTGGCGGAGTGGCCGAGCGTGAAGGACTGATGGATCGCATCACCCTGATCGAAGGGACACTAGGCAAGGCCTATGGCGTCGTAGGCGGCTATATTACGGGCTCTGAGGCGATGTGTGACTTCATCCGGTCATTCTCAAGCGGGTTCATCTTTACGACCGCCCTGCCCCCGGCTGTAGCCGCAGCAGCGCGCACGTCGATCCAGCATCTCAAGCAGTCCGATCAGGAACGCCTGCTGCAGCGCGAACGCGTTGCTTACTTACGCAAACGTCTGGATCAGGAAGGCATTCCGCACCTCGACAACCCGTCCCACATCATCCCCGTGATGATCAAAGACCCGGTGAAGTGTCGGATGCTGTCGGACTATCTCATGCAGCGCTATGGCATCTATGTGCAGCCCATCAACTATCCGACGGTGCCAAAGGGTACCGAACGGCTGCGGTTTACCCCATCTCCGCTGCACAGCATTGAGGACATCGAACATCTGGTCTTTGCGCTCAAGGATCTGTGGAAGCAATGTGCGATCAGCCACGCGGTAGCTTAAAGGGGAATTGCCCGTCACTATTCCCGTCCACATATGCATCAATTCAAAGTTACTGTTGACTTGATCGTGAACTCGCTAAGTTCATGTCCAAGAACAAAAGTGAAGGAGACACCCATGTTCCGTACTCTTACAATTCTGGCTGCTACCACGCTGGCCCTTCCTGCATTTGCAGATGGTCACGCGGCATCTGGTGACGCCGCTGAAGGCGAAAAGGCATTTCGCCAGTGTATTTCCTGCCACATCGTCCAAATCGAGGCTGGTGATACCCTCGCCGGGAAGAACGCCAAAACAGGGCCGAACCTCTACGGCATCGTTGGTGGCAAGTTTGGTCAGGTGGATGGGTTCCGCTACTCCGACATCAACCAGATCGCGGCTGAGTCTGACACAGTCATCACCGAAGAGGTGTTCGTGACCTATGTGCAGGACCCGACCGCTTACCTGCGTGAAATCACCGGCGACAAAGGCCGTAGTAAGATGACTTACAAGGTGCGCAAAGAAGAAGATGCGATCAACCTGTATGCCTATCTTGCGTCTCTGTCCCCTGACGCGACGAACTGATAGAAACCGGCACTTGGTGCTTGAATGATGAAAGCCGCCGGAGCGTTTCGGCGGCTTTTCTTATTTCAAGGTCCATGCGGCTCTCATACTCACTTCAACAGTGGCCGCTTCGAAGCAGGATGCTCTCCTGCCTCGCGGCACTCCTTACAACTCTTCCGCTCGTCACTTGTGATACGATCAGAACACGATACGAACTTCAGTCACATCTGAATCTACATCCTGACACGTCTGCAAAATCCGCCTTTCCAGATGGGTTTGCACATAGGCTCCGTGGAAGCGAGACGGCGCGCGCAACGTCAACTGGCCCCCTGCCCTTTCCACCCGGTCAAGGCCAGCGATCCAGCTTGCATAAAGCCCTGCATCTTCACGGTGCAGAACCGCCTGTGCCAATGACCATTCAGTCCCAGACGCAACATCTGGTGGCGTAACGGTGCCTTTCAGCGGCAATGGGACGACCTTCGGTTCATCACTCTCCCCCATCCGCAATTCAAAGTCGGGACCTACTGCCGACCAATGTGCAGCGGTATCTTCAAGCATCCGGTCCATATCAAACCCGTGTCGGGTTACACGCCCTCGTGCACCCTGTTGCTTGACCACGAGCCAGCCACTCGCGCGCCAGATCGCCATTTCCCGTTTGACCGTTCTGGTGTCCACAGACCAAAGTCGCGCAATTTCGCGTTGCCCGACACAGAGCTCGTCTCGCGCCCAATTATAGCGCGCTGTAATCAGTGTGATCAGACGCAGCACCCGACGCTGATCGTGTTTACCCTGAGCGAGTGCATAAGCGCCCAAAGCTGTGATGATATCATATTTGCGCGCAGACGCGCCCCGGCCCACCGACCTTAGCGTTTGCATAACTGCCCTCATTTTCCTGTAATGCTCTGGGTGTTCCCCAGTTTCACCTGCCAGCGGCTGGGTTAACCCCACGGTTCTCGCCGTTATCCCGCTTCTTCCTCTGATTTGCGTCCAGAACTACGATTCTGTCAAGTGCCGATGCTGTAGGTGAGTTGTTTGTTCAAAAAATTGACAAGAGAAAGCTGGTTTATTGGTATAGGGTGACATCCATGAAGTCCCCTATTTATCCACTTTTGTCACCCATTAAGTGGCAGGTCAGAGAAACCTGTCCCCAAAATATTGTGCGTGCTTCAAGGCTGCGCAGGTGTTTCTCAAACATAAGGATTCGCCTGGCACGTCAGCCTTTGGCAACCGCATGCCTTTTTCAGCTTTAGCGTATTCCCCTTTTGCATTTTTTGCAAAACAGGCGTAAATTAAGAACTGAGCAGATTTAGCGTCTGATATGCAGACGTCCCTAACTGTCCCCGTGGGGACGCGCAACGCAGGCACCTTATGTTTACACATTCCGACCTCGCCCGCCTTCAGTCCCAATCACTGAAGATGCAGGGGTTCATCCGTCAACAAACCTACTCACCGCAAAATGAAAAGACTCTGCGGCGCTTTTCCTCGTGGGAGGTTGCCGAACTGATCTTTAAGGCCAACCAATCCACTTTGCGTGGGCGTCTGGCTGCAGACCCGACTCTGCCGCAGGGCATCGTGGAAGAAGACGGGCGGCAACGCTGGTATACGCTCGAAGAGATCAATGAGATGCGGCGAAGGATCAAGGTGAACCGAAAAAGCCTTATGCCCTATCGCCCTGTGGGCAAGCGGGCCATCCGCGCGGCCATTGCCAACTTCAAGGGGGGCGCGGGTAAATCCACAACAGCCCTCCACTTTGCGCACGCCGCTGCCTTGGATGGATACCGCGTGCTGTGTGTGGATTTTGATCCGCAAGCGACCCTGTCTCATTCCATGGGACTGTCGGACGTGGCCGAAGAGTATACCGTCTGGGGGATTATGGCGCGAGACCTTGGGCAAGAGACTGAACGGCAAAACTCAGCCACCACCGGTGCTGAATCCGGGACCTCCCTGCCCCAGCGAAAATTACCGGCAGCGATCACCGATATGGGGCTGGATTCGCTGCGCGCGTCCGACTTTATCAAGCCAACCAATTGGCCCACTATTGATCTCGTGCCGAGTTGTGCGAACGCCGCCTTCGTCGAATTTGCCTCGGCACAGTACCGCCACATCAATCCGGAATGGTCTTTCTTTGCAGCCGTCTCGCGCTTTCTGGATCAGCTTGCGCCAGATGCTTACGATCTTATCCTGTTCGACTGCCCGCCAGCCATCGGCTATCAGTCGATGAACGCGGTCTTTGCGGCCGACGTGCTCTATATCCCCTCCGGCCCGGGCTATTGGGAATACGATTCGACCACATCGTTCATCGGGCAACTGTCCGAAGCCCTAGAGGATCTCGCCCGCTTCAACGGGCTTGTCCCCGCAGGGACAATGGGCCTGCCCAAGTCCTTCCTCGATCTGCGGTTCCTGCTGACTCGCTACGAGCCTGGCAACGATCTGCACCGGGCCATGCAAGGTGCTTTTGAAAAGGTGTTTGGCGACCGAGTCTGTCAGCATCCGATAGAGATGACGCGGGCTGTCGAGCAATCGGGGCGTTTTTTGTCGAGTATCTACGAAATGGATTACCGCGATATGACGCGAGAAACGTGGCGTCGGGCCCGCGCGTCCTTTGACAGAGCGTACGAAGAGTTCAAAACCAACCTGGGAACCGCCTGGGACAAACTGGAGGATGAGGCATGAGCAAACGGCGTGTGTTCGACATTGACTTCGAACCGGAGGGATTGACCCCAACCGGTAATGAAGATGTGCCCGAGGCGAAAGAAGAGCCGGCCCGCCGCGGTCCCATGGCAGCGGCGATTTCCGAAAACGCAGCGGCCATGAGCGAACGGCAAATGGCTGAAGCAGCAATCCGCGCCGAAAACGACCGGCTGGCGCACGAATATGTTTCGCTGAAACGTGACGGGGGGATTGTGGCGCAAATCCCGATCCACGAGGTTCAAATTTCCAAACTCACGCGGGACCGTGGCACTGCAGAAGACCCTGAATTTGCCGAGCTCAAAACCTCGATCCGTGATCTGGGCCTCTCCAATCCGATCCAGGTGGAAGACACTGGGGCCGGTTACGAACTTGTGCAAGGGTTCCGCCGCCTGAAAGCCTACAAGTCTCTTCATGACGAAACCGGCGATACCCGTTTTGCCAGCATCCCGGCCAGTCTGGTTGCCAAAGGTGAAGCGCTCGAGCGCCTTTACCGCCGAATGATTGACGAGAACCTTGTGCGTCGAGACATCTCGTTTGCCGAAATGGGTCAATTGGCTGCCAGTTACGCGCGGCAGATGGATGTTGACATCAGCGCGGCGATCTCGACTCTGTACGCCTCCGCGGGTCGGCAAAAACGGAATTATATTGGTCATTTTGCGGCTCTAATGACCATCCTAGGGCCTAAACTCAAGTTTCCCGAAGCCATCCCTCGCGCCCTTGGTTTGCGGCTGACCAAAGCACTGGAGGACATGCCACGGCTGCGTCTGCAGCTGGAAACTGTGCTGGATGCCCATGACCCGTCTACGGCCGAGGCAGAGCTTGGGATCTTGCAACAAGTGCTTGAGTTCAAGCCAGACGGTGAGGTGGTGCGTCCGCTGGCATCGTCAAAAACGACTCTGAAGCTAAACCGAAAGTCCGGCCCTGTGAAAGTCACAGGGGCGAAAGGCAAAGTCGAGTTGCGCATGGACCAGGATTTTGGGGCCGTTGATGCACGGAAATTGGAAGTGGCGGTGCGTGCGATGCTGGATCAGTTGGGCCTTTGAGCGGCCTCATGCTGCTTGAACAGTTCTGTGATCAAAACGGCTACTTCTTTGGGCCGTTCCTCATGCGCCAGATGACCGAGTTCGGGTAGGTTTGTGACAGTTGCATCCTGCATTTTCTGGGCCACTCCAAGGGAGACAGTCGGAGGAACGGTTGCATCCTTTTCACCGACAATGAACCTGACAGTCCCCGGATAAGTACCAAGCTGGTCCAGCAGCGGTTGCAGTTTCCATTGCGCCATCATCAGCAGGGTGCCATCCACATGATCGCGATCGGCAACCAGGCGACGATATAGGTCAAGCCCTTGCTGGTTTAATTCGGAGCCAGTCGAAGCAATTAGAGCCTTAATCCGCTCTGGATTGGCGGACGCTCCAGAAAAGAGGCGAGCAGTGAACGGCACCGCCGCGAGTGCTTTGGCCATCAATGGAAACAACAGGCCTGCTATGCCGGGAAACTCGCCCAAAGCGGCATTGATCCCGATAACAAGCGGTGCGTGTCCCCGCGGGGACATCATCTGATTTGCGATATCGAGGGCAACTGCACCCCCCGCGGAGTGACCGACGATAACAGCGGGGTTCCAGCCTTCCTGCGCGCACAACGCAGCAACGTCCTGCGCCATGGCATGCAATCCGCAGCGATGCCGAGCACCCAGTTGCGTGAACCCCTGCCCCGGCAAATCAATCGCAATTACGTGGAATGCGTTTGAAAGTGGATCGATCATGTCCCTGAAATTGTGAGTCGACCCTCCTGCCCCATGCAAAAGTAGCATCGTTTCGCCGTGCCCGGACTCTTGCACGTGCCAGCGATGCACGGGCCCCTGAACGCGTCGCGACAGTTTGGCGTTCGGCCAAGTGCTGATCTGCGCCCAATCCACCTCAGCCGTCCAGAGCTGCGTTCACAGCGCCTGACAGGCTGTGTGCGTCTGCGCGCGGCAGTGGGGCATAGGGAGCGCCCAAGGTGCCGCTGAGCATGCTCAGCGCCTGCTGCGGGCGGTTAGACATATCAATGACAAGGCTGGCAATCCCGGCGGCCCGTAGGCCTTTGGCGACGCTGGTCGCATCTGTGCCGGCCTGGGCGCGGTTTGGGCTGCCGTCGAGCGCGATATTAGCGCGTCCGTCTGTGAGCAAAATGACCGTCGGCGTCATCCCTTTGGCGCGGGATTGAATGGCGAGTAAGAGGGCGCTTTGCAGTCCCGCGGCCAGTGGTGTCCCCCCACCACCGGGCAATGCGGACAAGCGACGTTTGGTTTGGACCAGCGAGCGGGTCGGGGGCAATAGAACTTCTGCCGCTTCTCCACGAAACGAGATCAGCGCTACCTGATCACGGCTGGCATAGGCTTCCGCCAGCAGCAATTCGATCGCCCCTTTTGCTTCGCCCAGACGGGAAACGGCGGCAGAGCCAGAAGCGTCCACGCAGAAGATCAAAAGGCGATCTGATTTTTCTTGGTATCGCTTGAGTCGAATATCCGAGGGACGAAACAATAGCCCGTCTCGATGCGGTTGCTGCTGGCGGCGCATCGGCTGCCATGGGGCGGCGGCACGCAAAGTGCCAATCAGGTCGATCCGCGTTGTGCCATCCAGATGTCCGGGGCGGGAGGGCAGGGGGCGCCCGCGCCTGTTTGAGGCGCGCTTTTGCCCTGCACCGGCACCGCCCGCCTGCCGCGTTGTCCCCGCGGGCACAAGCCCGCTGAGCAGGCCTTGCGGCAGCAAGGACTTTACTGCGGCGATCAGCATTTCCGTGTCGGGAATATCGATGTCGGGAGCACTGGCCTGCTCATCGGAGTCGTCCTGCGCATCGGTGTCCGGGGGAGGGCGGCTGTCATCGCTGGCGGGCTGTTCGGCCTCGGGAACCATCGTAGCGCGGTGCGGGTACACAAGCGTCGCCGCAACGGCCACGTCCTGTTCCGTCAGGTGGTCCCGTTTCATCAAGGCTGCATGGGCGAGTGCGGCGCGCATTGCCAACGTGGGCGCGCGCATAGATTCAATGCCGAACCGGGCCGCTAGGGCGGTGAGCTGTTCCAATGCTTCGCCACGATCAACGGGATCGCCCGCAGGGCCTGTCCCCGCGGGGACAGGCGGAGCGCGACCTTCGGGGCTGACGTGGAAGGCCAAGCGGTCCGCGAGCGCATCCGGCACACGTTCATCAGCCTCGATCCCCTCGTCCAGAGCCACAATCCCCCGTGTTAGATCCTGATCTGCAAGCGCTGCGATCTTGGCCGCCAGGGACGTGGGGCATCGTTCGGCCATCGGGATCAATGCCATCACCGGCTTTGAAAAAAATCCTTTTGTTTCAATAAATTGAGAGGATGACAGCGTCGCGCTCAGGTCAATTCCCCCGAACAGCTGTTCGTCAGAGATGCCGACCGGCAATTTGCGCAGCGGACATGGTGGTTTGAAGTCCGCCAAAAGCGCATCCCGCGCGGGCGAGGCGCGCATGCGCACCACCACACCGCCCAATCCTACCGGATCAATGGCCAGCAGTTTGAGCGCGAGAGCAGCGTTATGCCAGGTCTCATCACTCATGTGGCGGGGTAGGGGTCATGCCAGTACGGTCTCGACCGTACGCGCGACGCGGGTGCCGCTGCCGGCCTCATCCAGCGGGTCGCGGCGCAGGCGGTGAGACAGGGCGACAGATGCGATGGCGCGCAGGTGGTCCCGGGTCAGAACGCGCGCTTTTTCATAGGCGGCAAGCGCGCGTGCGGCGCGCAGCAGGGTTAGCTCACCACGCAGCCCGTCGGATCCAAGTGCGATACAAAGTTCGGCGCAGTCATGCAGGATGTCATCCGGGGTTTCGATCTGCGGCAGCAGCTTGCGCGCGGCCAGAATCCGGCGACGGATCTTTGCGTCTTCTTTCTCATACTCGGCCATAAAGGCCTCGTGATCGCTTTCAAACCGGTCGCGCCGTTTGATAACCTCGATACGCTGGGCGACATCATTGGGACTGCGCACTTCGACGGACAGGCCGAAACGATCCAGCAACTGGGGGCGCAATTCGCCTTCTTCGGGATTGCCGGACCCGACCAGAACAAAGCGGGCCGGGTGGCGGATGGACAGCCCTTCGCGCTCAACCACGTTTTCACCCGATTGCGCCACATCCAGCAGCAGATCAACGATGTGATCTTCGAGCAGGTTGACCTCATCAATGTAGAGATAGCCGCGGTTGGCACGGGCCAGCAGACCGGGTTCAAAAGCCTTTTCGCCGCGTGTCAGGGCGCGTTCGATGTCGAGCGCGCCCACGACGCGATCTTCAGTGGCGCCGAGGGGCAAGTCGATGACTGGGGTAGGGCGCTTGACCTTTTTTTTGGTCTCTACTTTGGCCCATTCCGGGCAGTCTTCCCATTGGGCGGCATTAATCGGACAGCCCACAATAGCCGTGATCGGGGGCAACAGGGCGGCCAGCGCGCGCACGGCGGTGGATTTGCCCGTGCCGCGATCCCCAAACACCAGAACGCCGCCGATGCCGGGATCGATTGCGGTCAGGATCATCGCGCGTTTCATGTCGGTCTGGCCGACAATGGCGGAAAAGGGAAAGGGGGTATTGGTCATCTCAGTTTCAGTCCTTCAAGCGGGCTGATGCCGCCCCATGTGCCGGTATCGCCAAGGATGGCAAAACGGGCATACAATTCTTCATGGAACCAGGCACCATCCCGCACGGCCTGGATGGCGGCCGCGTGTGGCCCACCTTTTCGCGCGAATGCGGCCATTTCGTTGGCCCCGGGCCATATGGAAAACGTGATCTGGTGCAGCATGGGCACCTCGCCAATTCCAATCTTGAACACCACATTTGGGTCCGACCCTATCATCGCCGATATGTCTGGCACGCGACCCCAGAATTTCGTCAGAATGCTGGGTTTGATCGTGGCGCGGGTCAGCGCGGCGAGGGGGCCGGCAACAGGCTCTGTATTAGGCAGAAACGGCTCTGTGCCGCTCCAGGTGCCGCGTGCAGAGGTTGGCGACAGATAAACGGTCCAGTGTTCTTGGGCGCGCTTGCGATAGCGCGCGAAAATCGACGTCTGACCAATGCGTCGTGCTGCTGTGTCCGCGTCAGGCCAGACGCACAGGATCGCATAAACGCCGGTGTTCGGGATCGGTGTGAATCCTTCGCCCGTTCCGGATCCGCAAAGCTTCCAAAAGCTGAGATCGGGCACACGTGCCATGGCCAGACGGGCCCCGCCCATCATGCTCAGAGCCCACGCCCGGTCGCGCCACCGCGAAAAGCGGAAAAAGGAAAGGGTGATCGTTTGACTCATCTGTTTCGCACTGCAGGGCCAGCGTTTGGCACGTCCCCAAGCTTATGTGTGGAAAAGAAATTGTCAACTAAACTAGACACATCTATGTTCGGATAAGATGACACGTCTTGATCCTATCGATTCGCATACGCGTACCGGAAACCGCGCCATTATCATTGGTGCGGGTCTTGGTGGCTTGGCCGCGGCTATGCGGCTGGGGGCCAAGGGCTACAAGGTGACGGTTGTGGACAAGTTGGACGTGCCCGGCGGTCGCGGCTCTGCCATTTGGCAGGACGGGCACCGGTTTGATCTGGGACCGACCATTGTCACCGTGCCGCAGCTTTACCGAGAGCTTTGGGCGGCGTGCGGGCAGGACTTCGACGCCGATGTTGATCTGCGCCCACTGACGCCATTCTACGAGATTCGCTGGCCCGATGGCACCAAGTTCGTCGCCCAGCAGGACACCAACGCCATGCGCGAAGAGGTGGCCAGGATCGAGCCGCGCGATGCTGCAGGCTTTGACAAGTTCCTGCAGGATTCGGCGCGCCGTTATTGGTTCGGGTTCGAAGATCTGGGCCGCCGATCGATGCACAAGCTGTGGCATTTGGTAAAGGTGTTGCCCACCTTTGGCGTTCTTCGCGCGGACAGGTCCGTCTATGCCCATGCTGCAAAGCGGTTCCGCAATGAAAAGCTGCGGATGGCGTTTTCATTCCATCCCTTGTTCATCGGCGGTGACCCGACCCATGTGACCAGCATGTATATCCTTGTCAGCTACCTCGAAAAGGAGTTTGGGGTGCATTACGCCATGGGTGGTCTGGCCCATATGGCTCGCAAGATGGGCGATGTGATCGAGGATCAGGGTGGCACGCTGCTGATGGACACCGAGGTCGATCGGATCGTGGTCGAAGGAGGGCGCGCGCGTGGCGTGCAACTATCTTCGGGTCTGGAACTTGGCGCGGATGTAGTGGTGTCCAACGCAGACGCGGGTCACACCTATGATCATCTGTTGCGGGATCGAGCCAAAAAACGCTGGACGCCCGCGCGCCTCAAACGCACCCGCTATTCGATGAGCCTGTTTGTCTGGTATTTCGGCACCAAGGGCACCCGTGGTGACTGGGCGGATGTGGGCCACCACACGATCCTGAACGCGCCGCGCTATACCGGTTTGCTCGATGACATCTTCATGAAGGGCAAGCTGGCCGACGATATGAGCCTCTATGTCCACCGTCCTTCGGTCACAGACCCAAGCGTGGCGCCCGAAGGCGATGATACATTTTACGTCCTGTCCCCGGTGCCCCATCTGGGCCATGGCGGTGTGGATTGGAAAACCGAAGAAGCGGCCTACAAAGCCAAGATGCTCAAAGTCCTCGAAGACCAGTTATTGCCCGGGTTAGGGTCGAAAATCAGCACCGAGACCGTGTTCACGCCTGAGACGTTCCGCGACCGGTATCTGTCGCCGCATGGCTCGGGAGTTTCCAGCGAACCCCGTATCCTGCAATCTGCGTGGTTCCGTCCACACAACGTCAGTGAAGAAGCCGATGGCCTCTATCTGGTGGGTGCCGGCACCCATCCCGGGGCCGGTGTGCCGGGCGTGATTTCGACGGCCGAAGTGCTTGGCCAACTTGTGCCGGATGCCGTGACATGATGGACCCCCGCGATCTTGAGGCCTGCACAGAGGCGATCCGCCACGGCTCGCTGTCATTTCACGCGGCCTCGCGTCTGTTGCCGAAAAAGGTGCGCGACCCGGCGCTTGCGCTCTATGCGTTTTGCCGGCTTGCGGACGATGAAGTTGATCTTAAGGCGGAAAAGGTCGACGCGGTGTTGCGCCTGCGTGCCCGGCTGGACCTCGTCTATGCAGGCACGCCGGAAAACGCGGCACCCGCCCGCGCGTATGCAGCTGTGG